>Ga0247837_1002960_pt1 | contig 30727 bp, 29 predicted proteins | sample LaCtaG_2_FD_187115 | JGI IMG/M metagenome (GOLD analysis project Ga0247837, IMG submission 187115) | Freshwater microbial communities from meromictic Lake La Cruz, Castile-La Mancha, Spain - LaCruzMarch2015_14.5m | ecosystem: Environmental > Aquatic > Freshwater > Lake | place: Spain: Castile-La...
ACTACGACCTCGGCTACATCGACCTAGACGAAAAGTGCCTTCAACCGCTAGACAACCCCTTCGGGGCATTCAAGGTGTAACCTATGTGTCCGGAACGATTTGTTACCCATGTGTCCGGTATGGACAGGAAAAGGTTGGCTGCCGCAACAGGACTCGAACCTGTGACCAGCTGATTAACAGTCAGCTGCTCTACCAACTGAGCTATGCGGCAACGCTATGAAGATATTACCTTACCTGATTTGCGGAAAACGAGACCCGTTTCAGCGTACATCGGTTGGATTTCTACTGCACCGTTTTTCACGGTCACGGTCGAGGTGTTTTCGGCCGTGGCGGCGAGGTCGAGACTCTGGACGGTGTAGGTGCCGTCCAGCAGCGGCAAGCCGCTGAGGGTGACCTTTGAGCCGGGTTTCGCTAGCAGGCGGACGGAGGCCCAACTGCCTTCGCTGAGGCCATGGGCTTTTGCGGAATCGGCAAGGCCAGGCAGGCTGAAGGAACTGAAGTTCACCCAGTCCGCGCCAAGGTTTTCGACCTTCACGCTGACCTCACCTTTTGGCACGGCGAACTCGATGGGTTCCGGAACGCGAGTTTCGTTTTCTCCGGCAGGAAAGTCCCGCTTGTAGACTTCCGCCCCGTTGACGCTGATTCGCAGATTCGCCCCGCCTTTGGAAGCGCTAGCGATGCGGAAGCGAGCCTTGCCAGGTTCGGCAAGGCGGAATTTGAATTCGAGCGGCACGTACATTGCCTTGTTTCCGCCGGTCGCGCCGATGAGGTACGAGCTGACTTCGCCTTCTTTGTCCCATTCGGCAGGAAGGTTGAACGTTCCCGTTTTCGACTTGCCCCACCCGATGCCGGGACGGAAGACGAGATCGACGTTTTGGCCGGAGATAGTTCGGATTGTCACCGGCGCGGCAGTGCGGTGATTACCAAAATCAGCCGCCTTCATGAACGCAGCGGCGCGAGCGAAGATTGGATACATGTTGTCCTTCTCGACTCGATCCCAGTACCAGTACTGCCCTGCCCCGGCGTGCCCGGCTAAAAGTCCGGCATAGATGCCATCGCGAACGCCCTGCTTGTAGTCCGGGCCATCGGGCGGGCCGAACTCTCCGAAGAAGCCCGGCTTATCGGTTGGGAACTTGCGCTTGCCGATCGCGGCAAGCACATTGGCCGGATAGGTATGCGGCTGATAGAAGTCTAGCTTCGCGTAAAACGCGTCCTCGACCGCAGGAATGGGATCGCTGCTGCTGGTGACCAAGTGGTTGTAGGGGTCGATGCTACGCAGGTAGTCGGCCATTTCTCCATGCCAGGTTGCAATGTCGGGCCAGCGGTCTTGGTAACGGGCTTCCACCCATTCGACTTCGTTGAAGAGCTCCCAGCACATGACGCTGGAGTAGTGGCCGTAGCGAGCTACGGCATATCGCAGCCAGTTTTTCGAGCGGCGCTTCGCCTCTGCATTCGTGAAGAAATCGCCCGGATCCTTGAGGAAGCCGCCTTTTGCGGTGTTCCAAGGATTGTCCTGCCAGTTCGGGTTCACGCGGGTGGTCCATTGGCCGTGGTGGAAGAGAACGAACTGGGCGTACTGGCCGTGCGTGGCAGAGGCGCTGAGCAGGCTGTCCCACTTTTCGAGCGCGGGCGGGTTGAATTCGCCATCTTTGACCGTTCCTTCGACCGGCCACCAGGGGTTCTTACCGTCCCAGTGACAGGCCCAAATTCGGGTCCAGTTGGTACCGTTCTCGCCCATCTTCTTGAGTGACTCGGTCATCGGCGGCAGGTCGCCGTTTTGCCAGCTTAGGTTAAAGCCGAGCGGAACGTAGGTGCTGCCGTCGTCGAAGATAAAGCCGGTGTCTCGTCGCTTTACAAAGCCTTTTGAGATGGACTCGGTGGCTTGTACGGTTCGAGTGGTGGGAGCTTGAATGCTCGGTTTGCCGTTTCGCAGCAGGGTTGGCGTGTAAGTTCCAGGGGTCTTGGTAACGAGGATGGCTTTCCAGGAACCATTGCCCGTGTAGAAGGCTAGTCGCTCTTCGGCCTTTCCGTCCGGCGCGGTGAACTTCACCCGGACGTCGTTTTCGGCGGGATCGTAAGGGTTGCCGCTGAATTCAATTTTGAATTCAGCGACGGCGGGTCCGTACCACGTTGTAACGAAGCTCGACGTGAGCCCCAGAACTGCCATTAGCATCCCTTATATTTACCGGGTTTCCAACCTGCCTACAAGCATTTTTTCAAATACTAGTAGGTCTGCGTATACAACGGGCTCTAAGTTGGGACGGCTTAGTTGTCGTCGTTCTTGCTGGCGGGTCGGGTTCGGAGCCGGGCCCACTCGCGCAGGTCGCCGATCTCCTCGCTCATCATCACGCTCAGGGGGACAACGCTTTTCGCTTCGGTGAGAAGGTCCTTCTGGGTGACTTCCTTATCCACGTGGAAGGCGGAATGAAGGGCACCGACGACGACCTGCTCAATTTCGGCTCCGCTAAATCCGGCGGTAGCTTCGGCGAGGGGGCCAAGTTTGAACTTGCCCGGATCGCGCTTTCGCTTGGCGAGGTGGATGCGGAAGATTTCTGCGCGCTCATCCTTGTCGGGCAGGTCGACGAAGAAGATCTCGTCGAAACGACCCTTTCGGAGCATTTCCGGCGGGAGGGCGGAGACGTCGTTGGCGGTGGCGATGAGGAAGACCGAGCTGGTCTTTTCGCTCATCCAGGTAAGGAAGGTCGCAAACACGCGGGCGGTGGTGCCGCTGTCGCTGACGTTGCCGCCGCTTACGCCGGCGAAGCCTTTTTCGAGTTCATCTGCCCAGAGGATGCACGGCGCAACAGACTCGGCGGTTTTGATCGCCTTGCGGATGTTTTCTTCGCTTTGACCGACGAGGGAGCCGAAGATTCGGCCGACGTCGAGCTTGAGGAGCGGGAGGTTCCAGTGGGCGGCGACGGCTTTGGCGGTGAGAGATTTTCCGCAGCCTTGGACACCCAAGAGGAGGATGCCTTTCGGCGCGGGAATTCCGAAATCGCGCGCTTTGTCGGTGAAGCTGGTTTGGCGCTTTTCTAGCCAGTCTTTGAGCAGCTCAAGTCCGCCGACATCCTTTAGATGGGCTTCCGGAGCGTAGTACTCCAGCGTTCCGGACTTTCGAATGATCTGCTTTTTCTCTTCGAGAACGACTTCGACATCGAACTTCTTTCGCTCGACGAGGCTGCGGGCGAAGGTGCTTTCGATTTCGTCGAGGGTGAGTCCTTGAGCGGATTTGACTAGCAGTTCTCGTTCAAGCGGTTCGAGCTTGGGGTCGATGTTGACGTTGTCTTTGACCGCGCTGATGACCTTTTCGAGGCAGGCGGAAATTTCATCCACATCGGGGAGCGGGAAGTCGATAACGGTGACGTCCTTTTCTAGGTCCGAAGGCAGGTTGAGGGTCGGGCCGGTGAGGATCAGGGTCTGGGTGCGGCCGCGGAGCCGGAGCGCGAGGTCGCGGAGAAGGCGCACAACCCGGTAGTCCTTCATGTACGGATGGAAGTCGCGGAGAAGGAAGACGGTGTATTCCGGGGCCTCGTGGACTTGGGCAAGAGCTTCTAGTTCGCCCGGGAGCCCGGAGGTGCGGGTGGCCATTCCGGGGCGCGAGACGGGCGGGCGCATCCCCTGCGTGACCGACCAGGTGTGGACGGTGCGATTGAGCCCGCTACAGATTTTTTGCAGGGCTTCTTCGACGCGACGCTCCTCCCAGCTCACCACGTAGAGAATCGGGTACTTGGCCCGAATCAGGATTTCGATCTCGCGGATCGGATTCATGTTCGGATGATGCTACCGAAATGGTTCGGGCGGCGTTGCGCCGATTGGGTGATAATGCTCAGGGCCAGGGGGAATCCAATGACGGACTTAGACTTGATGCTGCGGTTTATGCTGCAGGTAATGATCGTTTTGGCGGCCTGCAAAGCCGTCGGTTGGTTTGGCTCGAAGTATCTTGGCCAAACTCAGGTGGTGATGGAAATGGTCACCGGGGTTTTGCTCGGTCCATCGGTGCTCGGACGATCGATGCCGGAGCTTCAGGGCTACTTGTTCCCTCGCAAGCTGGAGGGATTGGCGGGCTCGCACCCATCAATGTCGATTCTGTACATCATCGCCCAAATCGGTCTGGTGCTCTACATGTTCCTGATCGGGCTGGAGTTCGATATCAAGCTCATCTCGAACCGGATTGGCGGCGCAGTATCGGTTTCGCTGGCCGGGATCATTGCGCCGTTTGCGCTCGGGTTTGGGATTGCTTACTTGTATCGCGACCGGACCGACTTGTTCGCGCCGGCGATCACGGACACGAACGCGGCGATCTACCTTGGTGCGGCGATGTGCATTACGGCGTTTCCGATGTTGGCGCGGATTTTGTACGAACGCGGAATCGCGCGAACTTCGATGGGGACGCTGGCGCTGGGAGCCGGCGCGACGGATGACGCGGCGGCTTGGTGTCTGCTGGCCATGGTTTTGGCATTTAGCAAGGGCAACATGAGCATCGCCTGGCTCGCTATCGGCGGCGGAATTTTGTTTGGCGTGTTGATGCTGACGCTCGGGAAAAAGTTGCTCAACCGACTGGCGGTGTCCACAAATGAGACGGGGAAGTTTTCGCAGGGGCAGATGACGACGGTCATCTTGATCCTGATGGCGGGTGCCTGGTTTACGGATGCAATTGGTATTTACGCAGTGTTCGGCGCGTTCTTAGTTGGATGCGCGATGCCGCGTGGGCGGCATGCGGAGGCGATTCGAGAGCGGATTGAGCCGATGACGGTTTCGTTTCTGTTGCCGTTCTTCTTTGTTTACAGCGGGCTCAACACGAACATCAATTTGATTTCTGGAACGGAGCTTTGGACGGTGACGATCGTGATTTGCCTAGCCGCCATCTTCGGGAAGGGCGTAGCTTGCGCGTTGGCGGCCCGGGCTTCGGGCGAGCCTTGGCGAGAGAGCTGGACGATTGGCACTCTCATGAATGCGCGCGGACTGATGGAGCTGATTATCTTGAATATCGGCCTTCAGCAGGGCGTGATTACGCCGACGCTTTTTGCGATCATGGTGGTGATGGCGATTGTGACGACGCTGATGGCGTCGCCGCTATTCTTGCTGATCTATGGCCGGGTGGAGCCGAGTGCGGCTCCGGCGACGGCTTAAAGGGCGCGGTATTCGTTCGCGAAGATTTCGAGCTCTTCCATCGTTCCGACGCTGACGCGGAGGAAGTTGGGGTGGCCGACGTGCTTTCCGGAGCGGACGATGACGCCTTTTCGCAGCAGGGCTTGGAAGACCGGGTCGGCTTCGCGGTGGAGGTCGGCGTAGGCGAAGTTTGCGTAGCTCTCGACCGGGGTGCCGCCGGTTTGCTGGAACAGCTGCTTTAGAAACTGCAAGCCCAGGGTGTTGTTTTCGACCGTCTTTTGCAAGTGCTCGGCGTCATCGAGGGCCGCGACGGCGGCAACTTGGGCGAGGCTGTTGACGTTGAACGGCTCACGGGCGCGGTGGTAGGCATCGACGACGCTTTTCGGTGCAAAACCGAAGCCGACGCGGATGCCGGCAAGGCCGTAGGCTTTCGAGAACGTGCGGAGTCCGATCACGTTGTAGCCTTCGCGCACGAGGTCGGCGCTGTTCGGCATGTCCGGCGCGTGGGCGGCGAACTCGAAATAGGCTTCGTCGAGAACCAGCGTCACGTGGTCTGGAAGCTTGTCTAGGAAAGCTCGAATGGCGGTGCCGGTGACGACGGTGCCGGTGGGGTTGTTCGGGTTCGCGACGAAGATCACCCGAGTATTGGGCGTGACGGCTTCGAGCATGCGGTCGAGATCGTGCTTGTGGTCTGCGTCAAGCGGAATTTTGGTGAGCTTGGCCGGGGCGAGGTGGGCGGCGGCATCGTAGCGTACGAAGCTCGGGTTACCCATGATCATCTCCGTGTCGGGACCGTCCAGGAAGAGCAATCCGATGAGATGAATCAGTTCGTCGCTTCCGTTTCCAAGGAGGATGTTTTCGGCTTCGAGACTGAACTTTGCCGCGATGGCGTTTCGGATGGTGGCGGCGCTACCGTCAGGGTACTGGTGCAGGTTGGCGGCCGCACGCTGGATGGCCTCGACGGCCAGCGGCGATGGTCCGAAGGGGTTCTCGTTGCTGGCCAGCTTGACGACGCGATCGAGGTTGAACTCGCGCTTGACGTCCTCAATCGGTCGCCCGGGCGCGTAAGGCTCCATCTGAAGCACGTTCGGGCGAATGATTGCGGACATGGTTAGATTGTCCTGATTTTGGGGGTCTCAGAGGTAAGTGATTGGATGCCGAGGAACTGTCCGAGGAGTTGTTGGCTCAAGACCTCGGAGCATTCTTCATCTGATTTGCACGAACCCTTGCCAACGAAACCTTCCATTGAGAAATAGCTTCAGACCATGGCACGGGCGGAAGCCCAGGCTCCGAGATGAACCCTTTGATGCCAATCGATTCGAAGTAGGGCAGATTCTCTTCAACGTCGCGTATGCGAACTTCTAACAAATCTGGACCCTTTACGCCGGGTTTCAGGGCATACGCGGAGAACATGATTAGCGTATTGACCAGATTGACTACTTGATATTTGCCGCCAGTATTGGCTACGCCAAGCGCGATTACTCCCCCCTTTTTAAAGGACCGAGAAGCCTCATAAAGCTCGTGAGTTTTTCCGACCTTTAATGACGAAGTCGGCTCGTTGAATGAAAAACGGTGAGAAGTGTGGTTCTTCAACAAATCTGTGAGTTGCGCATCGGTGATACCATCATCACTTCTTTCTGCGTCTGCCCGCAATCGGTTCAGGCAGGCACCGTCTGACTTCTCAAGGCACTCGAAAGCTTCCCTTGCCACACGCTCAGGGCCAGATGGTCGTGTAACGAGAAAAGCAACTATAGCGCACGCGGCAATTCCAACAGAGACGGCAATTTTAGCGCGCAGAGTCATTAGCAGTATTCTCCCGACGTGCAACTCGTCACGTTACCAAGCGATTCAAAGTAGGCAATCTGCGGAAGAGGTATTGGGATCAGCACATCGGAGCAGAAGGGCGGGTACGAATATTTAACGCATGTTGAAGCAACAGGGCGTGAGGAAACAACGGTGAGAAGTGCCCGTGCGGTTGCCTCAATATTCATTTCTTTGCATCCAATAAGCCGCGGTATCAATTGGACCCCGGCCTACAAATCTTATCAAGCGACCTTCGATTCCGGAGCCGAGAAATAGCTTGGGAACGTAAGGGCTTTGTAAGTCTAGCCCGGGTTCTGAACAACCCAGGGTGAAAATGAAGGGGAAATCGGACTGGTGCTTTTTAAGCACAGGGAAAAATTGACTTTCTGTAGTTTCAGGCATGGGCCAGACGAAGGAAGCATCATAAAAAGAATGCCAGTCACAACCACTTTCAAAGTCGGAAGCGCGGAAGTAATGATTTTTTTCGTCCTGTTGTCGTAGCATCAAATGAAGTTGGTCTAGCAATGGGAATCCCATCTCACTTGAGGTACCAAATTTCGCATCACCATCATAGTCAGAACGGTATAGCGCAGTGCTCAAATAAACGGCTCTAAGCTTTTGCACTTGAACAACAACCTTGCTTGCTCTTTTTGACGATTCAAAAGCCGGATACGTCAAGGCAGCCAAGAAAACTAGGATCCCAAGGACCGCTAAGAGTTCGATAACAGTCATTGCTTTTGAGCGTTGGTGCTGATGCATTGCTTATTCCTTCCCCCTGAAAAAACTCATGGCCAATTCTTCCTCACACTGCTCGGCATACCAAAGGTATGTTTGTGGGGAACTGTTCTCTAACATAAGCACTCACCTTTTCGTCGGCGACGCACTTTTCAAGAGGTTTTTCCCGGCGCCTACTTGCTTGGTGTCGGATCGGATGCAGTAAACGGGCTTCCAGGCATTTTCGCGCCACGGATATGTCCAATGACTTTGCAACAAAGCCGTCGCATTTGGAAAGAACAACGAAACAATTTTGTATATAATGCTTTCTTGCCACAGCGGTTGATTTTTTGCTTGAATCATTTAGATTGCAAAATTGAACCTGAACCTTGGACGTGAGAATGATCGCGACTCCAACGACTTCGGAACTGATCCCTACAATGGTTAGGAGTTCATTCATCTGCCCATTCTATCGTGCGCTCGCATGATTGCCAACACAATTTTTTAGCACGGGGAGTGCGGGCGGAAACCTAGTACTTACACCAGCAATTGATTGCATGCTAAGGCATTGACGGGCAGCGGCATTCTTTTACTCGTGCAACGGTGAAGACGCCTCGGGCCGCAATCTGAATAGAGATCAAATTTGGATTGCCGTCGAGACGCTGTGCTCCTGCACTTCGTCCGCCGTGACTTCCCTGCCCAGCTTCTCTGAGAGATAGATGCCTTCGGAGATGAGCATGGTGTTCAGCGCGATTTCGGCGGTAGGGATGAGTTCAACTTCGTCGTTTAGGGCGGCGATCCAGTGGGACTGGGAGTTGCCGTACTTTTTGCCAAGGCCTTCCACGGTTTCCCAGCGGAAGCTGGCGGCGCCGATGTCGGCAGTAGCGCTCATCGCGAGGTTGCCGTAGTTCTTGAAGAAGCCGAACGGCCAGAGGCGGATGCCCGCGTCGCTGCCAAGGATGACGTTTCCGTCCAAGCTGTCAAGATTCACGGCCCAGGCTTCGATGATGTCGAGGGACTTGTTGCCTTCGAAGCGGACGAAGCCTAGGCCGAGTTCTTCGACGTCGTACTGAGCGATATCGCGGCGCTTCTCGTCCATCCAAATTTCTTGGTAGGTCTTTCCGGTGATGCGTTCGACCTTCGGATTGCCGAGGAGGAAGAGGTGGACGGAGATGTGATATACGCCCATGTCATAGAGCGCGCCACCAGCGGCGTTCTTCTTTTGCACGAATGGCGGGGTCGCGTAGCCGTCAACGTAGGGTCGGCCTCGTCGGCGGAATCCGGTGGAGCGGGAATGGTAGACGTTGCCGAGTTCTCCGGCGTCGATGAGCTCTTTGGCGGCTTTGACTTCGTTGGAGTAGATCGTTCCGAGTTGGATGTGGAGCTTTTTGCCGGTTTGGAGGGCGGCATCTCGCATGGCGACTGCGTCCACGTAGGTTCCGGCCATTGGCTTTTCGCAGTAGGTGTGCTTACCGGCTTCGAGGGCAGCGATGGAGACCGGCGCGTGGAGATTGTTGTATAGGCAAACGTCAACGGCGTCGATGTCGTCGCGCTTTAGGATTTCACGGAAGTCGGTGGTGACGTCGGGGATGCCGTATTTTGCGGCAGATTGTTCGGCAGCTTCGCGGTTCAGGTCGCAACAGACGACCATCTCCGCGTCCGGGATGTCCTTGTACGTTTGCATGTGTTGCTGCGCAATCTGTCCACACCCGATAATGCCAATCCGAATCTTGCCCATAGCATCGCGTAGTTTGCTGTAGTTGGCCCGATTTGTCTAGCCCAGCTTCGAGCGTGATGCATCGGCCAAAATGAGCCGTATGTTCACGGTTTCTGTCGCGTTGGCAACGTTGCTCGTGTCTCCCCAGTCCGCCGCTCCGTTTGAGGAGAAGATTCCCGGCACGCTCGCGAGTTTCAAGATGCAGCCAATTCCGGCCCCGCCGGGCGGCAAGCCGTTCTACATTTCGACAACCGAAGTCACCTGGGACGTTTTTGACATCTGGGCGTTCCGATTGGATCAGAGCGTTGAAGACCAGGCGAAGGGTGTCGACGCGGTTTCTCGTCCGAGCAAGCCGTACGGCGCTCCAGACAAAGGCTTTGGCCATAAGGGCTACGCTGCGCTGGGCATGACCTACTTAGGCGCCCAGACGTTCTGCGGCTGGTTGAGCAAGAAGACCGGCAAGAAGTACCGGTTGCCGACCGAAGCCGAGTGGGAGTACGCCGCGCGTGCCGGTTCCACTTCCGAGCCGGAGTTGGACCAGGTGGCTTGGTTCTGGGACAACGCGGAGGATAAGGCTTGGGGCGCTGGTACGAAGAAGCCAAACGCTTGGGGACTGTACGACACCCTTGGCAACATGGCGGAGTGGGCGGTCGATAAGGACGGAAAGCCGGTCACTTGCGGCGGCCACTACCTTTCCAAGAAGGGGCAAATTGGGTTCACGGCTCGCGCTTATCAGATTCCGAAGTGGAACGAAAACGATCCGCAGAACCCGAAAAGTCGGTGGTGGCTATCGAACGCGCCGTACGTCGGAATTCGTCTAGTTTGCGATTTGCCGTAACTGGCTATACTCGCAAACAAGCGGGGCTCGTTCTCTGCATATTCACGGAGCACTTTCAATGTCGAACCAAAATGAACTCTCTCGCCGCGATTTGATCGCGAAGACGGCCGTGGCCGGCGCCGCAATGGCCGTCCCCTCTTTCGTTTTTGCCGGTTCTCAGGCGCAGATTAAAATTGGCTTGATCGGATGCGGCGGACGTGGCACAGGCGCAGCGCAGGACAACATCGCAGCCGATTCCAGCACCGTTCTCTGGGCAATGGGCGACGTTTTCCCAGATCGACTCAAGGGCTCACGAGACAGCCTGAAGAGCATGGGCGACCGATACAAGGTTACGGACGACCGCGCATTCAGCGGTTGGGACGCCTACAAGAAAGTTATCGAGAGCGGCGTTGATGTTGTGATCCTTACCACTCCTCCGGCTTTCCGACCGATGCACCTCAAGGCTGCAATCGCAGCCGGAAAGCACGTCTTCATGGAGAAGCCAGTCGCGACCGACGCGCCCGGAATCCGCAGCGTAATGGAGTCGTCGGACATCGCGGCATCGAAGAAGCTTTCGATCGTTGCCGGAACTCAGCGACGACACGACTTCGCTTACCGAGGCGCGATGGAGCGAATCCACAACGGAGACATTGGCGATGTCGTTGCCCTGTACGCTTACTGGAACCAGGGTGGCCTTTGGATGAACCCACGACAGGAAGGCTGGTCCGACATGGAATGGCAGCTTCGAAACTGGCTGTACTTCGCTTGGCTCTCGGGCGACCACATCACCGAGCAGCACGTTCACAACCTTGACGTTTGCAACTGGGCCATGAAGGGCCACCCGGTTAAGGCAACCAGCCTTGGCGGACGGCAGGTTCGAACCGATAAGGCATACGGCCATATCTTCGACCACTTTGCCACCGAGTACGAGTATGCCAACGGCGTAAAGATGCTCAGCATGTGCCGCCAGATTGACGGTACGGCCTCTCGTGTTTCCGAGCACATCGTTGGTTCGAAGGGTACGAGTAATGCTCAGTCCATTAAGGCAGCTAAGGCGTGGCGGTTCGAAGGCGACCGAACGAATCCTTACGTTCAGGAGCACAAGCACCTGATCGCTAGCATCAAGGAAGGCAAGCCGATCAACGAAGGACGCCAGGTTGCGGAGAGCACGCTTACCGCGATCATGGGCCGCATGTCGGCTTACACGGGGCAAGAAGTGACCTGGGAACAGGCGCTGAGAAGCGAGGAAACACTGGTTCCGGCGAACCTAGCGTTCGGTCAACTTGAGACTCCTGCCGTAGCGGTTCCGGGCAAAACCACGCTGAAGTAAGGTGAAAATCACCCGACGAGAGATCATTCAGTCTGGCCTTGCGGCCGGACTGACCGTCGCCGCCGCGCCGATTGCGGCGGCATTTCCACGTGAAAAAGCCATGGCACCCAAATTCAAGCTCAAATACGCGCCGCACTTTGGCATGTTCCAAAACCACGCCGGCTCAGACCTCGTCGACCAGTTGAAGTTCGCGGCCGATGAAGGGTTCACAGCCTGGGAAGACAACGGCATGAAGGGCCGTTCGGTGGCCGACCAAGAGCGTTGCGCGAAGGCGATGACGGACCTCGGCATCACGATGGGCGTTTTCGTTGCGAACGATATCGACTGGAGCAACCCGACGTTAACCACGGGATCGAAAGATCACTTGGACAAGTTCCTGAAGAATTGTCAGGATTCGGTAGAGATCGCGAAGCGAGTGAACGCGAAGTGGATGACGGTGGTGCCAGGCACGTGCGATCTGCGACAGGACATCGGTTTTCAGACGGCAAACGTGATTGAAGCACTTCGCCGAGGCAGCGACATTCTTGCGAAGCACGACCTCGTCATGGTTCTCGAACCTTTGAACTTCCGCGACCACCCGAACTTGTTCCTCACCAAGATTCCGCAAGCGTTTAGCATCTGCCGCGCGGTCAATAGCCCGGCATGCAAGATCCTTTTCGACATCTATCATCAGCAGATCCAGGAAGGAAACTTGATTCCGAATATGGATCGGGCCTGGAGCGAAGTTGCTTACTTGCAGATTGGCGACAATCCTGGCAGAAACGAGCCGACGAGCGGCGAAATCAACTATCTCAACGTGTTCAAGCACGTAAACGCGAAGGGCTTCACCGGTGTACTCGGGATGGAACACGGAAACTCTAAATCCGGCAAGGATGGCGAGCGCGCAGTCATCGACGCTTACCGAAAGTCGGACGCGTTCTGAGCAGCATGATCGAATTTGAACCGGAGTTACACCCGCACCGGCGGTTCAATCCTTTGCTAGACGAATGGGTTCTGGTGTCACCGCACCGAACCCAGCGTCCTTGGCAGGGGCAACAGGAGAAGTCTTCTCTTCCCGACCGCCCGGCGTACGACCCGACGTGCTACCTTTGCCCTGGCAATGTTCGGGCCAATGGCGAGATCAACCCACCGTACGAAAACACTTTTGTTTTCGTGAACGATTACTCGGCGCTTCTTTCCGGTACGCCGCAGGGATTCGTTGACGATGGATTGTTCCGGTCCGAAGCGGTACGGGGTGAGTGCCGCGTCATTTGCTTTTCACCTCGGCATGACCTGACGCTATCTCGCCTCAACCAAGGTGAGCTTGCCTTAGTCGTTGACTTGTGGGCCTCGCAATCGGCAGAGCTCGGTGCACGTTACGGCTGGGTGCAAATTTTTGAGAATCGAGGCGAAGCGATGGGCGCTTCGAATCCGCATCCGCATGGCCAAATTTGGGCAAGCGAGCATTTGCCGAGTTTGATCGTTCGTGAAGGTGCGTCGCAGGCTCGCTACTTTGCCGAACACGGCTCGCGGCTACTTCTAGACTACGCCGAGCGTGAGGTTGAATCGGGCTCGCGAGTGGTGTATGCCAATGAAGATTGGGCGGTGGTTGTGCCATTTTGGGCAACGTGGCCGTTCGAAACGATGGTTCTTCCGCGGTTTGCGGTCGGTCGGCTTGAGGAGCTTAAAACGCAGCGGCAGAGCCTTGCAGATGCGCTCCAAGGACTGCTCAAACGATATGATTCCTTGTTTGATTGCCCGTTCCCGTACAGCATGGGTTGGCATCCTGCCCCATATTCTGGAGACTTTGCGTCGTCTTGGCAGCTACATGCCCACTTCTATCCGCCATTATTAAGAAGCGCGACGGTTCGAAAATTTATGGTTGGATACGAAATGATGGCGGAAGCCCAGCGAGACTTAACTCCGGAACAAGCAGCCCAGCGGCTACGGGATGCGATTTAGTGGCTAAGCCAGTAACGTTTATCACTCCGCCAAACCGAATCGAGCGCTGGAAAAAGCTCTGGGCAACGCCAAAAAAACTCAACGAAGCTGAGACTGACGCGGCGTTTGACGAGTTCTTGGACAACTTGGTGCCAACGCACATGCACACGTTGTTCTTGCGGAAGTTCGGCCTGCCCAAAGCATCCTTCGGAAACCGGTTCTTCAACGACGAATCGATGTACCAAAACTGGGATCTAAAGCTGACTCAGCTGCTCGCTGCAGAAGGGCCGCATATCGAAGCCACGGTGATTTACGGGTCGCCCGACAAGCTTGAAGCGCACACGCTGCGCGGCGAACGTCGACGATCCCTGAGGGACATCGTGATCGACGATTGGCACGCGGCTTGCGCCATCGTCCGCTCTGACCGCGTTCATCTGTACGTATTCATCGAGCCCAAAATGCGGGGCTGCATTGTTCGGTCGCTCAAACTCTCGAACGTTGCCGCCGAAGAGGAAACGTCCGAAGAACCAGAGTTCGTTGAGTTCGAACCCTGAGTGGCAGAATCTGCTGAGAACACTCCTTTCGCGAGGCATCGTGCGGGCAGTTAACACTGCCTTAACGTCGTGTCAGACAGAATGAGAGGATGAAGTTTTCGCGACGTTCACTTTTAGGCACCGGTCTCGCGGGTGCTGCTGGCATCGCATCCGGCGCTGGCGCGTTTGCGTCCTTGCAGGGCTACGGCGCGAAGCAGTCCAAGATCAAGAACATCATCTTCTTGGTCGTGGATGGCATGGCCCACCAGACGATGGGAATGGTCGACGTGCTTAGCCAGTTGAACGCCGGAAAGTCGTCTTACTGGGGTTGGCTGATGGACCAAAAGTTCGTGACGAACGGTCTGCAGGCCACCCGATCTCTCAACTCAATTGTTACCGACTCGGCCGCGGCGAGCTCGGCCTGGGGGAGCGGTCAACACATTTTCAACGGGATGATCAACATGTATCCCGATCAGACCGCTCTGAAGACGCTGACGACTTTGATGCATGAGAAGGGCGTCCGAACCGGCCTTGTGACGACGACCACGATTACGCACGCGACTCCATCGGGCTTCGCTGTTTCGATCATCAATCGTGACCTTGAACCGATCATCGCCGAGAAGTACCTGACCTCCGGCGTGGACGTTTTGATGGGCGGCGGTAACCGACATTTTGCGGGCGACAAGCGCAAAGACAAGCGCGACATGTATCCCGAGTTTGAAAAGGCGGGCTATACGGTCGTTAAAGATCGTGACACGCTGATGAAGACCAAGAGCAAGAAGGTGCTTGGCATCTTCTCCGAGAGCCACCTTCCGTTCTCGGTCGACCGAAACAACAGCGCAGAACTTCAGAAAACGGTCCCCACTTTGGCCGAGATGACGAAGCACGCGATCGAGAATCTCAAAGACAGCAAGAACGGGTTCCTGCTTCAAGTTGAAGGCGGCAAAGTTGACCACGCTGGCCACGCAAACGACCTCGCCTCCATCGTTTACGATCAGATCGCTTTCGAAGAAGCCGTCAAGGTTGCGGTTGAGTTTGCGCTTAAGGACAAGGAGACCCTGGTCATCATTACCGCCGACCACGCCACGGGCGGGCCATCGGTAAACGGCATGGGCGACGAGTACGTGGATTCCAACAAGGGACTCATGAGCGTTAACGGAATGAAGGCGAGCTACGAAGTGCTTGCCCGAAAATTTGGCGCCAGCCCAACCGCAGATTCGATTCGCGACATCATCAAGGCCGATCTTGGTCTCGAGCTGAGCGCGGCCGAAGCGTCAGCGATTGTGGCCGGGCAAAAGGGCCAAGGGCCATTCAACATTAGCGGGTTCCTGAAGGCGAGCGGAATGACAATGGCCAATATCTTGGGCAACCACACCGCGGTCACCTGGACGAGCGGAAACCACACCGCCGAGCATGTGCTCGTGACAGCGCTAGGACCTGGCAGCGAGATGATCAAGGGACTCACCCGCAACGTTGAGTTCTTCGACTTCATGTTGGCGGCTAAAGGCATCAAGCACAAGAATCCGACGATGGACTACGCAACCGCGCAAGGCCATTACGAGAAAATGAAGCTGAGCCTTGACCAGGAATGGATTGAAATGTATTCTGTGCATGAAGATCGCGGTTGCCACCACGGCTAAGCAAAGTCACGCATTTACGTAGTTGGCAAGGGGCGGCGTTTAGGTTAAGCTATTAAGGATGGCGTCGCCCATATCAATCCAGTTTTGGACCCTGAGAACCATACTGAATGCGGAAAGTGCGCCAGAGATCATGCAAGAACTGGCCAAAATTGGCCTAAACGGAGTGGAGGGCGTAGCGCCCGGCTTTTCTAACTCCGATTTTCGCAAGTACATGGCCGATCTTGGAATGGTCATCAGTTCCAGCTTTGGTCCAACGCCAGAACCCGACAATCTACAAAAGATCGTTGACGACCTTGGCGAGTTGGGAACCAACCTTCTGACCGGTGGCTTTTGGATTCCTGATCTTGAAACCGCCGATGCCGTAAAGGCGTCGTCCGAAAAGCTGGCCTGGGCCATTCCTGAACTGAAGAAGCACGGCATTGAGTACGCCATGCACAACCACTGGATGGAGTTTGAAACTCGAGACGGGATTCGGGTTATGGATCTCATGATTGAGCACTGCCCAGACCTCCGTCTGGAACTCGATATTTATTGGGCAAGCAACTTTGGCGAGCATAACAGTGCCGACATCTGCCGCGAATACGCCGACCGCATCACGCTATTGCACGTGAAAGATGGCCCCTTGGTCAAGGACCAGCCAATGGTCCCACTCGGACAAGGAAAAGTGCCGGTTCGAGATTGCATCGAAGCCTGTCAGCCAAAATGGTTAGTCATAGAGCTTGATGAGTACGAGGGTGACATGATGCACGCCGTCCGCGAAAGCTATCAATTCCTTATGAAAGAAAAGCTTGGCCTTGGCCGAGTTGCCGTGGACGAAAACCCATGAACGCCAGAAGCATCACCTTTTTGCCAACCAAGAATCTCAAGGCGACCGACCGCTTTTACCAAGGCATGCTCGGGCTACAACTTGCCCTCGACCAAGGCGTCTGTCGCATTTACTCCGTTGGCATTGATGGCGCTTGGGGATTTTGTGAGAACGTGCCGCTGCTCGACGATCCCAGCAAAGTCACCCTCACGATGGTGGTTCCAGACGTCAACGAGTGGCATGTTCGCCTTACCGTTGAAGGTGCAACCGTAGACGGTCCGCCGCGGATCAACCAGCGATTCGGGATCCAGCATTTCTACACAACCGACCCGAACGGCTATCGGCTAGAAATTCAGAAATTCCTCTAAGCCTGGTACAAAAAGAAGGGCGAGTCACCGCTGGTGACTCGCCCTTCTTTTTGTTTTGCCTTACTTCTTGGCTAGGAACGGCTTGATTTCGCCGATCCAGCTTGATGGAGTGGAACCAGGCGTGAAGCCCGAAGTTCCGAGCACCTTGCCGGCCGAGTTCAAAATCAGGACGGTTGGGAATCCTTGGATTTCATACTTGTTGGCAAGCGCTTCGTTCTGCTTGCTCAGCTTTGCATCCTGCTTGGTTCGGCGTGGGAAGTCGAGCTCGAGAAGGACCACGTTCTTCTCTGCCCACTTCATGAACTCGGGCTTAGAGAAAACGTCCTTATGCAAGCGGATGCATGGAGGGCACCAGTCGCTGCCGGTGAAGTCAGCTAGGATCGGCTTGCCCGTTTTCTTAGACTGCTTCACTGCTTCGTCATAGCTGGTCAACCACTTTGGACCAGCAGCCATTGCACCGGCAACCAGGAGCAGCGCCGCAATACTAAAGAAACTCTTCATACCCATGTAAAACGCACGGTACCACGATTCAGTTCATTGATCAAAGCTTTTTAAGGCTAAATCGCCGATACTTTGCCAACCCGAGTTGAGCGTTGTTGTGACTCAGCCCTACGAGACCCACCTCGACCGGGCCCTCAGCGATGGTCACGGAGTGCAGTAGTTCAAGCTCTTTCCCTTTGCGGGCAACAAATCCCTCGAGTTTGGTTCCGGTTCGGCGAAGGACAAGTTGCGTGCCAGCGAGGTCTCCGGTTGCGGCTTTCGGACCTGTCATTTCTTTTCCGGCTGTTTCTCGATGCGCGAATTGCGCCTCGCCCGATGGGAAAACGGAGAGCAAGGTCGCGGCGGCATTTGGCTCCATGCCGAACCGGACCATTACTCCAGCCTTGGCGTACGCATCGGTATCTCGCAATGCTTCGATTTCGCAGGAAATCTCGAAGTCACCCGAGACCGGCTGATGCAGGAAGCGGAACTGGTCACGGTCGCCCCAGATATCGCTTCCGCCGCCGAAGAGTTCGAGCTGGGGTTCTCGATACTTGGCACCGCCTGGTCTGGCGCCTCCGACGTCGGTCTGCATCCATCCGGGTACAGCGTCGTTCGCGGGTGCGACGAGAATGGGTACCGGCGGCTTTGGTAGAGGGTCGAACTTTGGATTCTTCGCGACCATGAACTTCCGCAGAGGCTCATTTACGGCAAGCGCCATTGTTCCGAGCCCCGTCATGTACGACTCAATCGCAGCTTTCGAGTCCTTTCGGAAGTCGACCTTGGGGGCTGGCGCCTTGCTGGTGACCATTCCCCATGTTGCCGATCCGACGCCGCCATCACGGCTCATCACCTTGTAGGACCACATCGTGCTCATCCAGCCGTAGGAAGCATGGAGGTCGTAATACCGCCGCATCATTCCTGCCCCACCGGCGCCATTGAAGACAACGTTGAACTCGCCGATGAGGAACGGTGCATTCGTCGCGTTCTGTTGTTTATCGACTTCCTTTAGGCGGTTAATGTGGGCGACGTGAGTGGGGACGGTCGGCGCTCCGCCGCCGAAAAGGCCCGGGTAGTAATGCATCTGGAAGCCAACGTTCTTCCAACCGTTCTGCTTCGGGTTTCCGTAGTGACCAAAGTCATCGTAGTTGCCCATGGCAAGGATCAACTTCTTATTATCAATTGCGCGGACGACGGGATACAGCCGCTTGAAGAGGGCTACTTGCTGGGGTTTGGTGCCGCCGTATGGCTCGTTAAACAGGTCGTATGCAACTACATTAGGGTTCGAGCGGTATCGCTTTGCAAACTCCTTCCAGAGCCATTCGGCTCGCACTTGATTTGATTCAACCGTCCAGACTTTGTTCTGTTCGCTTCGACCGGTATGGTCGTATACGCTTTGGCCGCCTTGGATGCCATGGAGGTCGATGATCGTGTACATGCCGTGCTCGGCCGCCTTCTTTACCGCAAGGTCTACCCAGCGGAAGGCGTTCGGCTTCAGCTTCATCGGCGCGCGGTCGTCCTCAAACATGCGGTAGTTGAGCGGGAGCCGAACGAGGTTGAAGCCAAAAGACTTGATGAGTTTCCAGTCTCGGTCCTTCATCCAGTTGGCGTAGAAGGTTTCCATCAGTCGGTCCTTCTCTGCCTCGCCAAATCGGCTGGTCAGGATTTCCTCCACCTCGTACTGATCTTTGTAGCCCGAGAGTTCGAGCATCCACATTTCGAGGATCAGCCAGTTTCCGAGATTGCAGCCTTTGAGGGTGACGGGCTTTCCGCTGGCCGTGACCATTTTTTCTCCCCGGGGCAAAAGTTCCGGCAGGTTCTTTGTTTGCGCTACGGTCGCCGATGACACGAGGAGGGCTAGGGCTGCGATCATGATAATTCGTTTTATCACATTTCTCCGTTACGACGCGACACCAGATTGGATACAATTTCTACGGGATGAAGTTTATTGACCAATTGAAGTCCAACGAAGGGAATTTGCTCGCGGCTGGCATTGCATGGACCATCGGACTCGCTTGGTTCACCATCGGAGGCTTCTACCTCGGCACGATCTTCGGCAAGAAGCACGTTTACGATTTACAAGCGAAAGATATTTCCGGAATCGGTGTCAATGGCCTGATCATCGGATTCCTTGTTGGCGTCGGCGTTGCAACGTTCATCACCTTCGCTTATCCGAAATCGACGAAGCGGGATGAGGAAGCAGAAGCGGCCGCCGAACACGCCCACCACTAAGCTTGCTGCGCCGCTAGGCGGAGTAGGTTCGGCCTTTCCACTCGGTTTTTCCGGTCTTCCGCCAAATCATCGAGCGGACAATCGTGGCGGCTCCGATCGTCAACACGAGCGGCATCACGAGCACCGGCCATTTTGAGGCGCGGGCCGAGAGCGACACCATTAAGCCGGACCACGTGAGCAGAGCGAGGGTCCATGGTTCAAGAACCCATCCCCATCCTAAGAAAAGCAGGAAGAGCGCGAGCAGCGCACTGCCCAAATATGAATTGGTGATTTCGAAAGAGTTCTTGCTGAACCCGTCGAAGGCTTGACGCCAGGTTTCGTACATCCGCACGGTCATAACCTGCGTGAGGTTGAGAGTCCAGACCTTCACGCCCTTTTTGGCCAGCAGTCGCCCCATGGCGACGTCTTCCATGATGCGCCCTTTCACCACTTCGTGCGGCGCGATCGCTTCGTAAGTGGATCGTCGCCAGGCCTGAATTTGTCCGTTCAGGAATTGGCTATGCCCGAGCCCGGTGCGATCGACGAGGCCGAAGGGATTGCTCGCGAGCAGAATCCAACCCACCCACGCGGCGAAAAGTGGTTCGAGCCCGCGTCCAGGAAATACCTTTGGGATTCCCGTGATGACACCCAGCTTTGGATCCGTCTCGGCCATGTGGGCTAAACGCGCAATAAAGTCTGGGCACACCTCCGTATCGGCATCTAGGAGGATTAGCCACTGGTTCTCGGGGTTCTCGAGCGCTTGGTGGCAAAGGGTGTAACAGGCTCGATTCTTCCCCGTCCAACCTTGCGGAAGCGGCGAAGACGAGCGGATTACACGCGCGCCGAGTGACTGGGCAACTTCCCCGGTACCGTCGCTTGAATCATCATCGAAAACGACGGTCGGAATCTGTTTCACCAACTCCGGAAGTAGTCGCCTCAGGTTCTCAGATTCGTTTCTAGCCGGAATGAGCGCGATCCATCCGGTGGCTAAGCCATCATTTTTCTGGGTTGGCCGCTTCATGAGCAGCCAATTGACGGTGCTAACGGTCGCGTTCAGGCCGTACAGCACCCACAGCAGGGTCACCGGTTCCAGAACTCCGGATCATCGGAGCCGAGATACCAGATGGTGATGCCAGGGATCCCGTACCTTTTCGCAATCCCATGTTTCGCCCACATGGCTTGAGACCCAGAGAAATAGACCTTGTCTTTCATCAGCTCACCGCTCATGAGATCCATTACGGCTTCACGGCGGTTAAAGTCTTCGATGCGCAGGCTCAATGCCGGTTTTCTGGACCAGTCGTAGCCATAACCCGCCACGCCTAGTCGTAATTTTTCTCTAGGAACCCGAGTGAGGGCGTACTTGACCACTCGCTCGACCCAATCATTTGGCGCAATTGCCCCGGGTTCGCTGGTATCCCAGTGGAAGTCGTAGGCCATGATGCGCACCGAATCGGCCGCAGCACCGAGCGCCTTCCAGTCATGCGCATTGGGCGCTTCCCAACCCACTTTGTCGGTTTCTTTCGCGTGGACCGTGACGCTGAGGTGCTTCTTCCCCATTGCAGCCTTCAACTCGCGGACGAACGCGCTGTAGCGGTCCACGTCGTCGGCTTTCATTGCCTCGTAGTCAAGGTCCAGACCGTCGAGCTTGTCCACCTTGATGAACTGCAGAAGCTGATCGATGTGGCGCTTTCTACTCGCCGGGGTGGCAAGCATCTTTGTGATTCGAGAGGGCTCAAATCCGTTCTCGCCGTAGTTGTTGATCATGCCGAGAAGACGGATTTTGCCGGCGGTGATCTTTCGGACTTCGGCGCGGAATTGGGGGGTAACGCCGTAGGCGTACTTCACGCTGCCATCGGGCTGAACCGTGAGCCAGCCGGGCAGGATTTCAGACAGCTTTGCTTTTCGAGCCTTCAGCGCCTTTAGGCAGTTGGGGTTCCAACTCACGATCCAAGCCGACCGTTGGGGGTCGGGATATTTTGGTTTTGGGGTCTGTTGACTGATCCATCCAAGCGCCATTGCCGTGAGCAGCATTCGGCTAGGCTACCTTTCCCAGACCCCGTCTGATCTTCGTTACTTTCGGCGGTAGGTGGACTTCATAAACGAACGCCAACTGCCATCTTCGCTCTGACCCCAGGCTGTCATCGTTCGGGTGTTTTCGTCGATGAGTTCGTGTACGTCGCGGTAGTTTGCGGTTTCGCCGTCCTTCACCATGCTCGGCCCTTCGCAATTGAGGGTCATGACCTTGCCATCTTCGCTCAGCTCGCCGAAGTACTTCCAAAGGTGAGATGACGCGGAGGCGAACCAGCAGCCGCGATATTCATTAAACGAAACGTCCCACCCGAGGGCCAGTTTGTGGTGCATCGACTCGCCGTCGGGCATCGTCATTTCGCCCTCGCCGAAAGCCCAAAGTCCGCCGAGCATGGTCACCGTCTCGCTGCCTTCGCTGGTCATCTCTGGTCCGGTTGGTCCCATCGACATTTCGGTGGTGATGGTCCATTCGCCGACGAGGTTTTGTAACCATGCGTGTTCGGCAACCGGCTTGGTGCCGGACGGGGCGACTTCTTCTGGCGTGACTTCAGGGGTTTCGCTCATAGCGAGACCGATTATACGACGTCGAATGATGTGTGATGTAATATGTTTTCGGCGATCGCTTTAGTCCGTGATGATGTCCACTTCCGCGTAACCGATTTCGTTGTTGCCGTCCGTGTTCCGGAGCGCTTGTAGCTTGATATAGCGGCCCTTGGTTGCGGCGAATGGTTTGATTTGCCAGACGCGGTTGTTCTTGATGTTCGAGAACTCGCCTTTGTCGACCAGCTTCCATTCGACGTTGTCGGTTGAGACATAGAACTGGTATTCCGTAATGACGCCGGGGCCCCACATGCCTTGGTCGGGGAAATATTTGAATCCGGAGAGCGTCTTTTCCGCGCCGAGGTCGATCACTAGGTCGATGGGAAGCGTTTTGTCCCCTGGCTGCTTCCAAGAGGTGGCGGGGTTGCCGTCTAGGAGGTTATACGGATCGTTGCCGGTGACGCCGAGGATTTTCCAGTCCTTTCGGTTAATGTCGAACTTCTCGTGCATCACGGGGCTGAAATTGCCGGTGGATGGGTCGAAGGCGATGGCTTTAACTTCGACTTTTCCATCGCCGGTGGGCACGGGGCCAGTGAAGCGCGTTGATTTTCCGGTCGGCGTTGAGCCGTCGAGGGTGTAGTAGAAGTGCGGGCCGACGTCTCCGCTGGCGATCTGAACTTCCCCTTGTCGGTTGCGGGTGATGATCGGGGCATCGAGGATCAGCGGCGCATTGAAGAGGCCGATGAAGGAGATCACCGGTGCCGCGTAGGTATCGGTGATGTTCAGTCGCACCTTGGTCGCGGTGACAGCCGGGAAGCGAAGAATTCGCTTGTATCCGATGGTGCTTCCTCGGGCTACTTCCATCCAGTTGTTGCCGACAAATGCTTCGACGGTGAAACTTCTCACGCGCTGTCCGAGCGGGATGTATTCCTGCGCTTGGAAGCGGTTGAAGAGGGTCGGCTTGGCCAGGTCTAGGGTTAGCGTTGCTTGCTTGACGCTGTCATCCGTCGCCCAGTAGGTGTCCTTCTTTCCGTCCACGACGTTTTGTGGAGCAAACTGTTTTGCTTCACCGCGGGTGTTTGAGGCGGCGGCTCTCGCCTTGCTCGCAAGGTTAACCGCGAAAGTCTCCTTCACCACTTTGCCCATCTCGATCGCGTGTTTGATGTCGGTCGGGTGGATTTGACCGTTCGGCATGATCGGGAAGTTCAGGAGGAAGGTGGCGTTTCGGCCGACGGAGGCGTAATAGCTATCCAGCAACTGCGGGACGGTTTTCACCTTGCCATCTTCGCTGGGGTGATAGAACCACTCGGGGCGGATGGAGGTGTTGACCTCGGCCGGAACCCAGGCGTTGCCGCCTTCTAGCCCGAAATGCAGCATCGGCCAGGTGACTTCGCCAGTAGCGTTTAGGGTGCTCCAGTTGGTTTCGCCCACATAGCCCGATTCGGTACCGACCCAGCGCAGGTCGCCGCGGTCTCCGCCGTCGTTCCAAATCACGATCTTTGGCTGGAGCTTTCGCACGAGGGCGTACGTGTTGGCCCAGTCGTAGTAGGTCTTAGCGTCGATCTTTCGGTTCTCGTTCGCGCCGCCGTAGTAGCCCGTGCCGCCGTTTGCGCCGTCGAACCAGACTTCGAAGATATCGCCGTACTGAGTGAGGAGCTCGGTGAGCTGGTTTCGGAAATAGGTGATGTACTCGGGTCGGCCGTAATCGGAACGATTGCGATCCCAGGGGGAGAGGTAGACACCGAACTTCAGGCCGTACTCTTTGCAGGCATCAGCGACCTCCCGCACAAGGTCGCCCTGCCCTTTCTTCCACGGGGCGTTCTTCACGGAATATTCGCTGTACTTTGTCGGCCAAAGGCAGAAGCCGCTGTGGTGCTTGGCGGTGAGAATGACGCCCTTCATCCCCGATTTCTTGCAAACCCGCACCCACTCGCGGGCGTCGAGCTTGGTCGGGTTGAAGAGATTGATGTCCTCATTCCCAAATCCCCACGATTGGTCGGTGTAGGTGTTCAGTCCGAAGTGGATGAAGGCGTAGTACTCCATCTCCTGCCACCGCATCTGGTTCTCCGAAGGCACCGGCCCAAACGGCACCGGCGGCTTCACCTGCGCAGTCGCGGCGCCGAGGGTAAAGAAGCAAAAAAGGATGGCGGCGAGGATGGTTGGGTTCATGGATCTCGTGATCGCGACCAGCAGGTTGCGTTCGTTGTGGTGGACGTTTGGGCGCAAGTTCGGCTGGGTCATCGGCGGATGTCTCGACTACAGCCCCATTTTGCCCGGTTTGTGAGCGGGTGATATGTTGGGCCGGTTTTGATAATTTGCCCCGACTCGAGCCGCACAGTTCAAAACCCAAATCGATTGATCGTTACGCCTGAGATTCTTGCCAAAAGAACTTTACGCTGCGGCGCAATTCTTCGACCAAAAGTGGGGAGCGAGCTGCTCCTCGAAAGATCTTAAATTGAACGAGCCAGAAGATACCGTCAATCTGCACAAGACCCCCAACTACAGTTGGAGTCCTCGACGCCTTACTAACGAACATTGTGTTGCCTGTTGGAAAGCAAGTACCGATAGCACGTACAAGCGCACTGTCAGCACCTACCTCGCGAAGCTCCCAGACGTCCAACGTTGAAGGCACATCAATTCGCTCTTTATATGCGTTAATAGTCAAAGACTTGAATACTTGGTTTTCGAAGAAGACGATTCCGTGATGATCAAGAGGAGCGCGCTCATCCGCAAAAGAATATTTGTGGGTTCCTTGAGCAGGGTATTCGACGCACAATCGAGTCGCGCAAAGAATTTCTCGTTTAGAAAGTTCGGAAGAGCCATTTCGCACCTACATCAATTTAGCATGTTCACCAACCGGCGATCACTTTTGCCACGACATCCTTTTTGGCGTGAAGAATTTGGCAGTATCCCCCACGATGAGTTGGTCTCTTTCAATGCGATAGGCAATCGAATCTGGACCACCGATGTTGCCCTCTTCGTCGATCAGACGAATGACGACTACTTCTTTACGTGCCGTATGCCAGCGAAATGGGGAACCGTACTCCGGATCAACTCGTTCTCCAACTGAAAACAACTTGCCAGTGCCATCCGAATGGAACGTGAAACCATTGGGACCATCATCTCGAACTCCCCAACTCCCGACCAAAAGCTCATCCCGCTCCTGGGCGCACCCCGCTGAGAAGAGCGCTACGACAAGGACTTGCAGAATAAAGTGCTTACCAGAATGAGCCATCAGGACACGAGGACCCCACATCACACATTGTCGTGCCGAACTGCGTAGGAGACATAAAAGGATGTCCGAGATCGTGAGGGCAAACTTCTCAGACGTCTACCATAAGTACCACTTACCGTTTTGAAATTCAGAAGAATCCAATCTTCGTCTAGGGAAATAAGCACATTAAGCCACACGCAATTATCGTTGCCTCTTCAACCTCCGCGGCAAAAGGAACTCATAACCGTCAGCAAGGACGAGATCTTGCCCATCAAAACTATAACAAATCGAAACTGGCCGACCGCTGTCACGATGCTCGTCAGTAAATCGAATGGTGACACACTTACCACGAGAGGTATTCCATTGCAATGGAGTACCGTATTCCATGCGGGGAGGATCTACAACCTGGAACATCACCCCGGAACCATCCGCGCGGAAAGTCAAACCATTCGGTCCACGATCACCTGCCCAGCTTCCAATCAGGCGCGCGTCTCGCTCCGGGGCGCAACCGACGACAAGGCAGGCGAGCAAGATGAGTTGTGGAATGGTTAGCCGACTACATCGAGCCATTTTCGCTCCAAGGCACTCAGGTTGAAGTCTGGGCCTCTTTCCAGTCGATGATACAGGAAAATGTCCGAGGAGTGGCCAATCAAACCTGGAAAGTGGTGGGCGGTACAGGGATTGAACCTGTGACCCCTACAGTGTCATTGTAGTGCTCTACCACTGAGCTAACCGCCCGAGCGAAGGTTCATTATGACACAACCTTCGGCACAAAAAAGGGTGCCGGCGAACCGCCACCCAAGAATCTGCGAGGATCAGGCCGACTTGCGGCGGCGGAAGAAGCCAAGGGCGCCGAGGCCGAGGACGGCGAGGGAGGCTGGCTCTGGGACGGGGTTCGATGCGACGACCGAGACGTTGTCGATGTGGCTGACGAGGCCGTTCGTGTAAGTCAAGAACTTGATCGTGCTGGCACCGGTCGCGGTGAATTCGAAGCTGTATCGCTTGGTGGTGTTGCCCGCTTCGTTGCCCTGGAGGTTGCTGCCGAAGGAGGTGCCGTTGACCATGAAGTCGACGCCGCCGTTGTACTGGGTGCCGCCGGTGTAGACGTCGAAGCTGACGGTGTACTTTTTGCCGATCTGGGTGGCGAGGGTCTGTTCGATCCCGCTGCCGGCTTAATCCGACGTGCCGCTTAGGTCCAGGTGCTGGGTCTGTTGTCCGAGGTAGCCGTTGCCAGTCAAGGTGACGTTTCGGCCGGATGGTCCAACGACGTTCCAGCCGGTGAGGCCGGTCGAACCCACGGCGTAGTTCGTGGATCCGCCCGACAAGGCGTTGGCTTCGAAGGTGCCGTTGATAACGAGGGATGCCTGAGCAGCAAACGGGAGAACGAGGGCAGACGCGGCAAAAGCAATTCGTGCAACAAACTTCATGATTAAAAGTATGGATGCCCGGGCCGTGACTTCCTGTACCCATTTCATGGTCACGCGAACCCGGTAGCTCAAAATGGACGCATGGCAACCATCCGCCTCCTTGAGTCTCGAACGGATCCGCAATTCTGGCCGACGCTCGAACTCTACGTAGAGTCATTTCCGCGCGATGAACGCGTGCCGCTTGGACGCATGGCGGAGTTTTTTGGCGGCGATGCGCGAGAGGGCAAGCAAGAAGGCAGCGTTTTGTGGCGGGTGGCGATTGCTGAAGAAGGGAGCGAGCTGGCGGGTTTCCGGGTGTTCGCCGTCGACCTGCAGTCCGGCTTGGTATTTCTCGTCTATCTCGCCGTCGATCCCCGGTTCCGCCGGCGCGGAATCGGACAACTGCTCATCGATTACGCAAGAGACGACAGTCAGCGGGAACTGGGCGAGAAGCCGCTGGTCGCGATGTTTTTGGAGTGCGAGCGGCCCGAACTGGTTCAGGGCGAAGAGCACGAGAAGCGGAAGGAGCGACTTCGGCTCTTCGGGAAGTATGGGGCGCGCATTATTAGCCGATCGTACGTGATGCAGAGTATGGGCGAGGGGCGCGATCCGGTGCCGATGATTCTGCTGGCGTATCCGATTGCCGAACAAATCGACTGGGTTGAGGCGGTGAAGTCGTTCCACCGCCGGTTCCATAGCCTTCCGGCTGAGTCTTCCCTCGAAGTCGAGTGTCTGAAAGGTCTAGAACCTACTCCGTTGATTCCGTACTGATCGAACCGCCCGCGGCCGCTCCGGCGGCTCGTCGGGCTTGGTCTTTCGCGGCTTGGCCAACGCCCGATCCGCCACCCTGAATGTTCTCGGTGCCCGTCATTGGGGTCATTCCGCCCATAGCTCCGCTTCCGATCGGGGCGACTCCTCCACCACTACCCTGGGCCGTGCTAGCAGGCGCCGTGCCGCCGGGTGCCGTGGCGCCAGGGGCTTCCGCTGGTACGGCAGGCTCGGCTGGCTTTGGCGGCTCGCAGCCAACAAGCAATGCCGAAGCAAGGACAAGCGTCCCGGACAAAAGAAGACCCATTCGATTTCGCATGCCTGTATCTTAACCCTCCGTCGGCTCATAATCTAGAGGTGAAGCAACTTTCTCTCGTAGTCTGTGCAGCAATCTTGGCTGGGTGCATTGGGCCACAAGAAACGGCGGTCGAGAAGGAAGCGCCGGGAGCGGTGAACCGAATCGGCCAAGCTCCGGTTGCGGGCGAAGATGCAACGCCAACCGGTACGGGGGAAGACAGTGGCCGAAGCCGCCTGAACATTGGAATGTTTGTGGACGATGTCATCGCGATCAAGGGTACGCCCGCGCGGAAAGTGCATTCCCACGAAACCGAAGGGCAACATCTCGACATTTATGAGTACGACGACGTGAAGGTCACCTTCGAAAAAGGGAAGGTTTCGCGGATCGAACCGATCAACAAGTAAGCGAGAATATTCTCAGGCCACTGTACAACACTAATCCACAATCCTCGGTCCGCAAACCTCGGTAAAGTAGCCCCATGGTTACGGCCCTGATAGCCGGTGGATTATTGGCAATGACGCACTCGCAGCAAGCAAAAAGCGATTTCGAAAAACGTGCAAACGACTGGCGCAATGGTGCCGTGGTCTACCAAGTTTTTGTAGACCGCTTTGTTCCACCAACGAACATTGCGTCCAAACAAAGTTTGTATCGAACTCCCCTAAAGCCTTGGACCGAGTTACCTAAGGCGCGATTTGACGAGAAGACCAAGTCCTACCCCCATGTTTATGACTTTTGGGGAGGCGATCTCAATGGTCTCTCAACTAAGTTGGACTATATCCAGCAATTAGGTGCGGATGTTGTTTATCTCAACCCGATTTTCACCTCACCCAGTAATCACAAGTACGACACTACCGAATACCTAGAGATAGACCGCCAACTCGGAACATTGAGCGATTTCAAATCGCTTCTCAAACAGGTCCACGCCAAGAAAATGCGCATCATGCTCGATGGCGTGTTCAACCACATCGGTGATCAGTCGCCCATTTTCCTCGAAGCTAAGACAAACCCAAAGAGCACGCGCCGTGATTGGTTCTTCATCGGCAATGAGTACGAAAAGGGCTATCGCGGCTGGGCAGGCGTGAACTCGATGCCAGCGCTGAAGCTCGAAAATCCCGAGGTTCGGGATTACCTCTGGAGGTCTAAGACGAGCGTGGTGAACCATTATCTCAAGCTCGGTATCGATGGCTGGCGGCTGGACGTCGCCTTCGAACTCGGACCGGATTACCTTTCGGAACTGACAAAGTCGGCCCACGCCACCAAGAAGGGCTCGGCGGTAATCGGTGAAATCTCGGGGTATCCCGCCGAGTGGAACGGGGCGGTGGATGGCGTCTTCAACTTCCACAGCGTCAACCTCGGCATCGAAATGCTGAACGGAAACGTGAGCGGTGGCCAAGTGGGACAGATGTACGACGACCTCGTCGCTGATGCCGGAATCGAATCGCTTCTAAAAGCCTGGCTAATAACAGACAACCACGATACGCCGCGACTTTCGAGCGTAGTAAAGGATTCCGAAACCCGGCACTTGGTGAAGGTACTACAAATGACCCTACCGGGATCCCCCTGTCTCTACTATGGAACCGAACTCGGCTTACCTGGCGCGGGTGACCCCGAGTGTAGGGCACCTATGCCGTGGGACAAAGTCACGGATTCGAATCCGGACTATGTGAGTACCAAGAACCTTTTGAAATTGCGGAAAGCAATGCCGGCGCTTAAGTACGGCGACTATAAGTCGCTTCGTACGGACAAATTGCTTGCATTCGCGCGCACCACCGATCGACTTCAGGACACCGTCATCGTGATCATGAATCCGACGACCAAATCGGTTAAGGAATCATTTGCCTCACGGGTTGGAAGAATCATGAGTTGGGGCGAAATGGTCGATGTGATGACCGGGAAAAAGTATCGGTCCATCACCGGAATGCTGAACCTCGAATTGCCAGCGAAGAGCGCCATGATCCTGGTCCCCAGCACCGAGCCGTTTGGCGGCTACTCGCCCTATCAGCGCATCCTCGATTCCGACGGCTAGCCAAAATGCGATCGTTCACCAATCTGGAACTTTCCTCCGACCGGCTACTGCTTCGTCCGTTGCAGCAAGGCGACGCCGAGGATCTGTTCCAGATTTTCTCGAACCCACAAGTGATGCGCTACTGGAGCCATCCGGTATGGGAGTCCATCGCCAGCGCGCGAGAACAGATCGAGCAGGACGAAGTGGAACTAGCTGAGGGCGATCACTTGCGGATGGGGATCATCCGCAAGCAAGACGAAACCCTCATTGGCACCTGCAGCCTTTTTTCCTTTGACGTCCAAAACCGCCGGTGCGAAGTCGGCTACGCGCTTCATCCAGAGTTCTGGCATCAGGGCTTCATGCAGGAAGCCCTCTGCCTACTACTAAACTTCGCGTTCGATACGCTTGATCTCAACCGAATCGAGGCTGACATCGACCCGCGCAACGTTGCCTCCGCCAAAAGTCTCGAACGTCTCGGGTTTCTGCGTGAAGGTTTTCTGCGGCAACGCTGGATTGTCGGCCATGAGGTCTCAGATTCCGCATTGTACGGATTGCTAAAACAGGACTGGCAAATTCGTTAGCAAGAAAACTTTCGAAAATTTTCGCAAATTTCCGAACTTTCGAATCCTTCAAAACTTAGTGAGACTCTTTACTTATGGGGAAGAAAAACGCTGGTTCGTTCGAAACGGTGGAATCTCTTCCCCAGCTTCACAGCGTCGTGGAACTCTCGCCGTACAGGATTTGAAGAGAATCCCAACACCTGTTCTGTGCAGACCCAAAGAGGACCGGCGGTTGAACTGCCGGATACCGTGATCCATGAGTACCGAAATCCTGGCAAGATTCCAATTTGCCTTCACATCCGCGTTCCATTACCTTTTCCCTCCCCTCAGCATCGGTGGCTGGTTCCCCGTAAAATGACCGTCGTGGAGTGTTAGTTTTTCCGTCTCCACTTCAGGAGACGCGCATGAGCAAAGGAAAACGCTACACAGAAGAACAGATCATCAAGGTGCTGAAGGAAATC
>Ga0247837_1002961_pt1 | contig 30725 bp, 25 predicted proteins | sample LaCtaG_2_FD_187115 | JGI IMG/M metagenome (GOLD analysis project Ga0247837, IMG submission 187115) | Freshwater microbial communities from meromictic Lake La Cruz, Castile-La Mancha, Spain - LaCruzMarch2015_14.5m | ecosystem: Environmental > Aquatic > Freshwater > Lake | place: Spain: Castile-La...
AAAATAAACTCCAAGTCTGTTTCAGATGCTAAATGTTGCTCCTACGTTTAAGTCCGCAGACGAAAATTAAAACAGTGTCGCGCACTTGTACTACATTATGTGGAAGAGTACTAAGTCAGGAATAGAGATGACAGATTGTCCTGCCACTGTAGCTACTATAAGTATAACTCTCCATGGCAGACGGACAGGACGTAAAAAGGCAACTACGAGAAGCGCTGCAGGCCAGCGACATTGCCCGCTTCAGCAGTGTCCTGGACTGTATGGAAGAGCCCTCTGCCGAACTAGTGGACGAGGCAGGCTACACAAGTAGTGTTTAGGCAGTTCTGCACGATTTGGCTGATTTGCGCCTCGCAGAGACCCTCGCCACCCAGTGTCTCGACCGAGTGCTCTCACTCTTCCAGCGGCTCTTCCCCGCCCGCTCCAAGTCCGACTTCCAAATCTTCGCTAACCGGCAAACCACCGAAGAGCGGAAATCCGCCCTATACCTCTGCACCCAAAACAACAGAGTAGTAAGCCTTATTCAGACCCTCGCCCTGCGTCTCCTGGAGCTCGGCGCTGACCCTTCCATTCCCGACTTCCAAGGCAACACTTGTCTCCACGCCGCAGCAGCCAGGGACCAAGTCCGCCTAGTATACTTCTACGTGAAAGTGTGTGATGTGGACTTGGGAGCGAGGAATGCGAAGGGCAGGACTGCACTGCATGTAGCTGCGCTGGAGGGAGCGGACCAGACTGCTTCCGTGATCATCGCCTGGAGCAAGGACTTGGATGCGAAGGACGACTGGGGTATGACGGCACTGCACTTGGCAGCCTTTGCCCAGTGCTACAGAGTGGTCCGCCACCTGCTGATGGCTGGCGCCCAGCGAAGCATCAGAGACAACAAAAGTGCAACTGCCCGGGACCTGGCAATCACACGGAACAACCCGGAACTCGCAGACATGCTGAAGCCGCCTAGTTGCATATCCAGTCTCAACCCCTTGCACACGCCCCTGCAGCCCTCTTCCAACTCCTACTGGAACTTCATCCTTTACCACATCGTCTTCCTTGTGAGGTATGCAGTGGTGGTGCTTCTGCTCATACCCTGGGTGGAGCTGCCTTTGGGCGTGGGTGCCTTGTGCTGCTTCGCTCTGTCCTTTTCTCTATTCGAAGTGGTCTCTATTACGGACCCAGGCTACGTAACCAAGCGAGAAAACAGAGACTTCAGCTACCTCTACAAGAAATACAGTCCCGACTACGTCTGCGCATACTGCGAAACCAAGCGCAACAAGTCCGTCCGCCACTGCCAGCACTGCAACCGCTGTGTCAAGGTACCTTCCAAGCAGCACTTCGACCACCACTGTCCCTGGCTGCACAACTGCGTGGGCAAACGGTGGCGCTTACATAGGAACATCAAGCTGTTTTTCCTCTTTTTGAGTGTGAATGTGGTGGATTTCGCGTTGCAGTTGGCGATTGGAGTGATGGGTGAGGCCTAGGCAGTGTATGTGAGGGTGGATGCGAGGGTTGGAAGTCTGTATGCACGGCTTCTGCCGAGAAGTACGCATTGGGAGGCGCAAGTAGCGGGGATTTCAGTGGCTGCCTTCTCAGCCTTTTGTCTGTGTCTGATAGTGCCTTTGTGGTACGTCCAACTCACGAATTGCATGTTCAATACCACTACTTACAAGCGGTTTGCCAACAAAAAAGCGGCTTTTCCTAGTGAAAAACCAGCTGATATGCTGAATTTGAGTGATGGTTCGGACACCCCTTCCATGCTTCAGTCCATCGACGACACAGAACTGACCTTTTTCAGCTCCAACTCACTTGTGAAAAGCCTGTCTCTGCGGGACCATATTGAAGTGATAAAGCGGCCCAGGTGGTGCGGATTCCCAAGAAAGCAGCCAGGCAAGGTTAGCAGCGAGCAGCCTATGATAACTAGATAGAGTCTGGACAGTATCAAGCAGCTAGTCCCTAGTTACGCTGCCAATACCATTATTGCATGTGATTCTCCCCCTTTTCCTTAGCTTCCGCATAGACAGTCTCAGGCAGTCCTCATCTCTGGCTCCAATGCCTGCACATCATTTCCGCTCCTAAGACACTCACAAGTACCCCACAATCCTATGAAAATCAGGCTTATAACCGACTTTTCAGCGAGGCCAACTACATCAGTGGCCCAAGAGCTGTCCTTTGCAAGCCTTGTTTTCGCCTAAACCGAGGAAAGCCACTAAGCAAAGGACTGCACTTCCCTGAAGAGCTGAGAGGCTCACTTAGCTAGAGACTAGTTGGCTCTCTGCCTCATCTTTCGCCTCTTCCGCTTCAGTCTTCTCATCCGCTTCTTCGCCCACTTCGCCCTCATATTTTTACCATTCCCTCGAGCTACTACTAAGGTGACGCACAGTCCGCTTCCCCGTCTTTCACTTCTTCTCGCTGCGAAAACTGGAAGAAGGCGCTGGTGGCTTCTCGAGGAGCTTCGCCTGTCTGCAAGGCAGGAAGGTCTTCCCTTTGCACTGTGTTCTGCCGCTCGTCTGACGATAGGTCGATTTTCTCAGGTCTGCTGGGTTCCTTTCCAGTGGCAGGTCGGTCAGACCGTCTCAAACACCTACAGCACTGCATCAGTCTCCAAGGCCGCTTGACTCTCAGCACCACAACAGTCCTGCTTACCTGCAGCGCCACAGACACCCCCAAAGTGAGCGTCACAGGCTGCTTCACCTGCACCAAAGTCCCAAACTTCGAATTCCGGTCCTCCACAAAGAATCCACCTTGACTCAACCGCACTACTGCATGCAGTCGAGACACAGATATGTCAGTAATACGGATGTCGCAGTCATGTCCCCTGCCTATGCAGAAAGTGTGTCCTTCGTCCATGCTCACTACGTGGATTCCGCGGCTGGAGTTTTCTCTGCGCAGGTCTTCGAGCACGAGAAAGGCGCTGTTGGGCTTGTGGATTTCCACTAAGTCGCGAGTGGCGCCGTTGATTTGAATTGTGGTAGGGAAGTCCTGCTTGCATAGCTCGCAGTCCAGGGTTTGCCAGATATACGACACAGCCGAACCGCTTTCCTGGCAGTTTAGGCGACTTTTGAGCCATTCCTGCAGACAGTCAATGTGAATGAACTTCATCGTCCCTGCACACTTGCAAGGGGAAATCATAGGGTTGTCCTCAGACTGCGCGTCTCCCAGGCAAATTCTACACACTAAATTCGCTTCTCCAGTCTGACTCCGGTCATATACCTCCACAGGCACAGCGAGGGACAAACTAGGGAAAGTGGGCTTCGTCCCTCCTTCAGTGCTAAGTTGCTTGACCCGATATAGAATTCGCCCTAGCTTCATTACATCTCCTTCCACTAGTCGCACTCCGCGGTCTCTACTGGTCTCTTTGACGACCAGCCACAGCTTTTCCGCAGCAGTCCCCGGCCTGACGCTGAACTCTTCTGAGGAAATTTCACCATTACGCTGGGAAAGGAGAAGTAAAGTCTCCGCGCCTTCTGCAGTTTCCTCAGTGGCAAATGCACATCTATTCCCGATCCGCTGCAAACGACTGGACTGCACTGCTGTCACTCTGTCTCTCATGACACTAGCAGACTCGTAGTCAAACAGGCCGTGTGAGTCCTTCGTCCAGGTCGTAGTTCTCGCCTCAACACTGAATAACATGTACAAGTGGCTTCGACTCATCTATTTACATTAAGTCCGCTCCGGCTCTTTGTGTTCATACTAACATGGGAGAGGACTTAGCGTCTCCAGACATCATCTTTAAGGTGGTGATTGTGGGGGACAGTGCTGTGGGGAAAACGTGTCTACTCAACCGCTATTTGAGCAACAACTTCGGACCCACTTCCCCTACAGTCGGCATTGGATATGGAGCGAAGTCTATTGAAATCGGCAAGACTGTCGTGAAGCTGCAGATCTGGGACACAGCCGGGCAGGAAAGCTTCCGCTCCATCGCCCGCACCTTCTACAAAGGCACCCACGGCGTAGTCCTCACCTACAGCATTAAAAGCATGTCCAGCTTCGACCACCTCCAGTCCTGGATCAAGGAAATCACCGACGGCACAGACGAAGGCACGCCCATAGTACTAGTGGGCAACATGAAAGACTTGGAAGACCAGCGAGAAGTGACTATGGACCAGGCCATGGTACTGTGTGAGGGAGTTGGCCTGGCAAGTCACTTTGAAATCTCTGCGGCGACTGGGGAAAATGTAACGGCTGTAAGGACTAAACAGGTGTTTGAGAGGTTGGCGGCAATGATGGTGGATAGGGCGGGGAAGAAACCGGATAGGAGACGTAGGGCTGCACCGGAAGCAGTCGTTATTACTACGCAGGCCAGGGAAACTGCTATTGCGCACAAGAAAGACAGGAAGAAGGGCTGTTGCTAGCAGTAATTTAGGTGTTTGGCGCCTATTGTCGCTAGAAACTGGCCCTGTAATACAGAATTGTGCTTTAGGCTTCAATTTGGGGATGCAGACACTCACTAAGACCGAGGCACGAAATGTCCTTATTAAAGGCTAATATACCCTATTTCTACAGAAAATGTACCAATGCCAAGACAGCTGTCACCGAAGCGACTGAAATAAGGGTTCTTTAGCCAATGCAAGTATAGTCATATTGCTAAGTTTGAGGTACTGCAGCTTCCCAGACCTTGACTTCCTTCAGCAGCTTGATTACTCGCTTTTTGAGCTGCGCTGCTTGCTTCAAATGGTCGTTTTCCTGCAACTGCGCTTCCAGCAGCGCAGGCAGTCCCACATGCAGCAGCTTGTCTCTATTAGGCTTCCCCCCGCTGAGCACCAGCTCCAGCAGCGCTATGACGTAAAACCTGTCTAGCACTCACACGAACTCCACTTCGTACTGCGCCAACAGCCTCACTAGTAGCTTCACTCCGTTGCAGCGCACAAACTCTTGCAGGTTGTCAGCCTTTACGAGGCCTTGCAGGGCGCTTAGACTGCTCACTACGAGTTCGTAGTCGTTGGTGCGGAGGAGGCCGAGACTTACGTGGATGCCGCCTCCTGCTACTACTCGTCTCCTGACATCCTCACAAAAACTCATATGGTCCAGCACTCTCAAGCCGAAGTATGCAAAGGCCTCCCCAGACACAACGAACTCGAGTACGGATTTGACGAAGCTGGGAGAGCCGATTTGTAGAGAAGTGAGCTCGGCTTGCTGCTGGGGCAGGGCTAGTAGGGCAGAGTGGACTTGGAAGAGGAGCTGGGCCTTGGCTAGGGGCGACCCTGCGGATTCGAACTGTCGGACGAGGTCATTCACTGAGGCCATTTTACAGGAGGCAAACTGGCTCTAGACGGACACAGGGAAATTGGCTATAGAAGAAAGACTGGGGATAGGCTAGCGCTGCTGGATTCAAAGGACTGGTATGTATGTTTAAATTCGCTGTAGAGGGATAAGTTAACTTCACTGAAAGGCCACTTGAACACAGGACAAATACGGCCCAAAGCCATAATTTCCAATACATTTCTTCTAAAGTCTCCCACTTACCATCTCATACTTCCCCCTTTCAACTGCCTTTCACTATATTTCCCTTTCCTCCATTTCCACCCACATACCCCTATTCCCCCTTTCTCCCACCTACTCAGACAAAAATGAGTGATCTGCGTCAATCCCTCTCCTCCCTCAAAGAGCTCTTCCCGAACTACACCGAAGACCTGCTCCTCAGCGTCCTCGAGACCATGGGCAGTGTCGAAGCCAGCGTCGAAGCCCTGTTCAACCTCGACTCAGACCCAGCCCCCGCAGCCCCTACTAGTCTCAGTGCGGACTTCTTGGACGTAGGCGGACCTGCGGATGTGACGGATGAGGTCACGATGCAGAAGCAACTCGAGCAGATCATCAGGGAAAGCAGGGAGGAAGTGAAAGGTCAGAAGCCGGAGTCGCTTTCTTGGAAGCAGAAACTGAAGAACGTGTTTAAGAAGAAGGCGAAGATGGCGAAGCCTGCAGCGCCCCCTGCACCCTCTGTCGCAGCCCGCGTGTCTTTGCCTCCGCCTGTGGCACCCAGCAAGGAGGAGGAAGACGAGGAGGAGGAAATCATCAGCTTCAAGACTGCGGAAGACCCGAGAAACATACAGGGCGCCAGGTATCGCCAGTTGCCGGGAAAGGAGGATATTGAGCTGACGGCTGCAAGGAAGATTTAGGTGTAAGCAGCTGAGCTATATTGAGGTCTTAGGACTACGGAAAGGGTATTCTACATTACCCAGTCTGCCCGAACCCCAGCTGAGATGGACATTTCCCGCCTATTTCACATGCTTCGCTATACACACCTCTATATCCCTAGATGGAGTGGGGAATTCTTCCTACAAACAGCAATGCTGTCATTGAGACTATTAAGCAAAGTGCAGTACTCATAATCAGACCTTCCTAGCAGTCCTCCGACCTTTACTATAGCTCATACCCTACTTTTTAAGTCCTTCTAGATGCCCTTTCCCAAGTAACGTTAGCGCAGGCTTGGAAATGGCCGCAGACTGCACTATCAGCGCCTCCCTCTTTAACGCCACTCTCACAGCAATCGGCGTCTCCAGAGCCTTCAGGTTTTCATCACTCCCAAAAGCCCCCACAAAGTCTTGCTGCGTCACCTTGCCTCGCCCCTTCATCACCAAATTGGTAAACCTCTCCGCCAAACTGTCCTTCCCGGCCTTCAAATTGGTGATATATTCAGTGAATTTGCTGGATGCTAAGGACTGACCAGGAGTTTCGGACTCCGCTTCTTGGGCTTTTACTAGGACAGGTAAGGCGTCTGCGCTGACATGGAACAGGGCATCGAAGAGAGCTCGGACTTCTGCGCTTTCCAGGGAAGCGCGAGAGTCGTTGGCAATGCAGTCGAAAAGGAGTGCGGCTTTGCCAGAGCCGCGGCCTAGCAGTACTCCCACGAGGCCGAGTTTGAGCTGGTCGTATTTGCCCTTTTCCTTCAGTTTTTGGTAGAACATACCCAGTGGCATGTCTGGACTGTCGAAATATGTGAGGTTCAGTCCCAACTCCTGCGCTATAGTGTTAAACTTGTCCAGAGTGATTTTAGTCCCATCCGAGTTCTTCTTAATGACCTCCAGGTTTCGAATAGCTGCGTTCTTGTCGTAGCCCAGCTCTGCTTCCTTCGTGATAATGGCACGTTAATCCTCTGGAGCATCGCGTGGGAGAGAGGGACGAGGGTTGCAGCAGCCCATCTTTATACCCACAGTGGGAATAGTGTCTGCGCACTAAGCTGCAATGCACATATAGACGCCAGGGTTGATGTGAACAAACAGATATGCAAATATAAGCGGGAAATCCATAGATCAGAGAACAGACACTTCCAATTGGCAGTGATGGCTTGCTCAGTCGGTAATAATTTGTAGACTCCTCCAACATGACAGACGAAAACATCATGCACGAACTCACAGGCCGAAGCATTACAATCACCGAGCGAGTGTTCACCTACCCCAACTACCAAGGCTCCGTCTACCACGGCACCTACAAAGGCAACGAAGTGGGCATCAAGGTCAAGTACTACGGCCCGTCCAATGACAATGTGCGTCTGGAGTACCAGGGCTGGAAAGACATGCAGCATAAAAATGTGATAAGACTGTTCGATTGCTTTTGGGCATGGAGTGGATCGTATTGGTATATAGTGTTCGTGATGGAGTGGTGTTTGTGTGATGCAGGGAAGGACATAGTGGAGAGGAAAGGGCACAACCGTCCTTTCGGTGAGGCAGAGTTGTGGAGCATAGCGAAGGGCCTAGTGGATGCTTTGGCGACTATGCAGTCTCGAGGATTCGCTCATCGCAATCTCAAATTGCAGAATATCTATCCCTTTCCAGATGCACCGAAAATAGGCGACTTCAGCTGTTCAAGTCCTATCCAGACTAACAGCTTCAAAACTGTGGGTGCGAACACTTCCCAGTTTCTCAGTCCCGAACTCCGCATAGCCCAGGCCTACGGCCTTGCTTTCAGCGACAACAACACTTTCAAAGCAGATGTGTACTCTCTAGGAGTCGTGCTGCTGAGCCTTGCAAAGCTGGAAGTGCCGCAGTGTTTCCAGCAAGCGCAAGTGCAGGTAAGTGCAGTGGATACAGAAATACAAGGACTCGCCTATACTGATAACTTCAAGGCGATACTGAGAGCAATGTTGGCGGAGAGAGTAGATTCCAGATGGGACTTCCTGCAACTAAATGCATGGCTTCAAAATTAAAGCTTTATTTCTTTGTCTGCATTCGGCCAATTGTAGCCTGCGCCATAATTATAGAATTATTAACATGACAGACGAAAACATCATGCACGAACTCACAGGCCGAAACATTACAATCACCGAGCGAGTGTTCTCCTACCCCAACTACCAAGGCTCCGTCTACCGCGGCACTCTCAACTGCAACGAAGTGGGCATCAAGGTCAAGTACTACAACCAGTCCACTGCCAACGTGCCCCTGGAGTACCAGGCCTGGAGACAGATGCAGCACCCAAATGTGATCCGGCTGTTCGACTGCTTCTGGGCGTGGAACGGGATGTATTGGTATTTGGTGTTCGTGATGGAGTGGTGTCTGTGGGATGCAGGGAAGGAAATAGTGAAGCGGAAAGCGGACAAGCGTCCTTTCGTAGAGAGGGAACTGTGGAGCATAGCGAAGGGACTAGTGGACGCCTTAGCGCTTATGCAGCGGCAATTCTTCGCCCACCACAATATCCAGCTCCAGAACATCTACCCCTTCTCACAGTCCCCCAAAATCGGCGACTTCAGCTGTTCCGGCTTCATAGACGGGTCTCTCAAAAGCATGCCCAGAGACACTGACCTGACCTCTGTTTCCCCCTTCCTCAGCCCTGAACTGCGCTCCGCTTGGGCCTTTCGCCTCCACTACAACGACAGTGTCACCTTCAAGTCCGATACCTACTCCCTCGGAGTCGTGCTGCTAAGTCTGGCAATGCTGGAGGTTCCGCAGTGGCTGCGGCAAGTCCACGTCTCAGCGAGTCAAGTGGAACTGGCGGTCCAGGGACTGAACTACTCCGAGCAGTTCAAGCAGATGCTGAATTCAATGCTGATAGAAGATGTGGACTTCAGGAAGGACTTCACCCAGCTCAATGTGTGGCTCCAGGCCTACCACTAACTAGACCTCTCCTATATATTATACCATAGAGGCAGTACTGGCACAAAGCTGGAGTCTAGCTATTTCCCTGGAAAGGTCACTCCTTTGACTCCTAGCCAAGTCCAAGACTTCACGTCCAACAGGCGACATAGCTCCATTATTCTCCTTATTCACGCTATTCGACCGCAACAGAGACCACCGAATCAGCAGAAATGAGCTAAAAATCGTGCTGGACGCTGTAGACCCAGGCACAAGCAACGAAGAAGCAGGGGAGAAGATGATAAAAGAGGCAGATTTGAACAAAGACGGGTATATCGACCTGCAGGAGTTCGTGCTTGTCATGAAGAAGCATCTTTAGTATGAGGAAAAGTAAGATTTAGGCACTTTTGCTGTCGAGTGTGGACTGATTGCAGCAAAAGGGAGGGGAAACGGGAGTGGATAGGAGTGTAAAAGGGTAAAGTTAGTAGTAGGAGGGAGTTAAAGCGGCCAAAACCGCCAATTCTGCTCCTTTCCAAGGAAACAATAGTCCAGAAGTGCTCAAATCCCCTAATTCCCTCCTGTTCCAGTCCCTTTCCCTTCCTAATAATGGGCTGCTGTCTGTCAGGCCACCATACAGACAACCAAGCCTCGCTGCCCACCTGCTACACAGAGGCCTTTGACTGTGACTTGCATGGGGAACTGCACGTCAAAGCGTCTCTGTTCGTGAAGAGATGTGAGGGCAGGCTGGACTCCAAGTACCGACTGGGTAGAAGGATAGGCTGTGGTGAGACATAGAAAGGCTCCTTCGGCACAGTGTTCGAAGCGACTCACCTAGCCTCAGGGACAAAGAGAGCAGTGAAAGTGATGGATTTGGACCTGGTGCCGGAAGCGCTGTTTGGAGGCAGTCCGAAGGAAGTGGAGATTCTGCAGACCTTGGTAAGCCACACCTAGGACCACCCCAACATTGTCAAACTCTATGAGGTCATTTTCGAAAGCGAGACTATGAATATTGCCTTCGAACTCCTTACTGGCGGAGAACTGCTCAAAAAGCTGTACGAGAACGGTCGAGTCCCAGAAGAGAGGGCAGTGGAGTACGTGCGGCAGATCCTCTCAGGGGTGGCCTACTGCCACTCCAAGCAAATCATGCACCGAGACCTCAAGCCTGAAAACATCGTCTTTGAAAGCACGGCGGCCAACTCTATGGTCAAAATCGTCGATTTCGGCACTTGCAGGGAATTCGCTATCAAAGACAAGGCCAGTCCTGCAGTCGGCACTAAGATCTATATCGCTCCCGAGGTCAGCTATGGGAAATACGACGAAAAGTGCGATGTTTGGAGCTGTGGAGTGATTGCCTACTTGCTTCTAACAGCGGATTTGCCCAATAAGTGGGGGAATCAGACGATGGAGGACAAAGTGCTGGAGAAGAGCATGGACTTGAGCCACATTTCCTCCGCCGCTCGCAGCTTCCTGCTGAAGTCGCTGGCTCTGGAGCCTATCCGCAGGGCTTCTGCTAGCGACCTACTGACCCACCCCTGGCTCTTAAAGTCCAAAACCTCCTTCACTTGCCCTGAAACCGAGGCTTTGCAGCGATTTACCATGTTCCATGTAGGGTCTAGACAGACGGAAAGCAAGCTGAAACAGGCGGCGCTGATGTACATTGCGACGCAGGTGATGTCTGTGCAAGAGACGGAGAGTCTGCGGCATCTCTTCGTGGAGATGGATGAGGACAGGGACGGCAAGCTCAGTCCGGCTGAGGTCGGACGTATGATTGACAGGGCCAAGCTGCTCTTCCGCGTGGACATCTCCACCATCATGTCCGAAAGCGACTTCGACCACAGCGGCTTCATCGACTACACCGAGTTCCTAACAGCCGCAACCGACTGGAAGCGCGTGCTCTCCAACTACCACATTGAAGCCGTCTTCAAAGCCTTCGACAGGGACCACAGTTCCAAAATCGAGCTTGGGGACATACAGAGAGTCTTCAAGGCCTGCCATGTGGACCCCTGTGACCCGGTGTGGGGGGAGTTGCAGGGAACGGAGCAGGAGACGTGGACTGCGGTGGGACTACAGGAGTTCAGAGTGCTGGTTGCTATTACGAGGGAGTGACTAATAGTGTATGGAGTAGGTGTGCTTGGCTGCATATAATTGGAGGGTCTGTAAAGCTAGTAGCAGTTAGGCTAGGAGACGTAGTCGGGCCTGGTAGTCACTCAGTAGGTCGAGGTAGCCACTAGTCTCGATGTCTCCCGCTCTCTCCATAGTCCTCATAGCCTGCTCCAGACCTGCCAGGTCCTTCCCCATATCTCCCCTACTGCCCATAGTCCCACTCGCTAGGGTCTGTATCCGTTCCCCAGTCCGTATTTCAGCCTCACTCAGCGGAAGGACGACTTCATACGGCAGTCCGACAAGGGAGTTGACGACATTCAGGTAGAACTCCTTCTCAGCCGCACGGAAAGGAATCCCCAAAGGACAGTACTGCTGCAGACTGCGAGTAGTAGCAATCAACTCCTGAGACTTACTGAAAGCCACGTCCACTTGGTCCTCCGGCACATACACTCTCCGCAGGTCCTCCACCCGCAGGAGTGACTTGGAGCCCTCAAGGAGCTGTTTGCAGAAGAGCAGGAAGAACTTGGAGCAGGGCGGGGTGTAGAAGCCTGCAGCTGCCAGCAACGGCAGTACTCCCAGTGCACTCTGTCCGTACTTCTCACAGAACTCCCGGCCGGATATCTCGAACTCCGGGCTTTCCCTCAGCCTCACCCTTCGACTCTCAATACATGTCACAGCGTCATTGTAGTAGCAGTCGTCTGGCACCCATTCCCAGTCCAGTTCCTTATTATAAGGGCCGGAAAGCATTGTCTGGATTCGGTTGAGGCGTTCGTCGAAGTGCGTGAGTGCTGTGGCCCGCCAGTCCTCGAGTTCAGAGTGCAGCAGGGAGTAGTCACGGTTTAGGTCTGATTGGAACTGCTGGCGGAAGGTGGAGGCCAGGGACTGGAAATAGGCGTGTTGGGTGGGGTGCATTATGGCTAGAAAAGGCTACAGTAAGCCTGGAGGAGGGAAGCAGGGGGGAGACAGCCCTGGCAGAGAGATGAGCGCCGTTCTTCCCCTTCAATGAGCACTTCTCCAGTGCTTTCCTGCCTAGCCTTGCTATGTGCACTAATGGCACTAGGCGCCTCCACACTCGACGCATTCCTCACCCCCCGCGTATCCTCCGTCTTCACCGACCCTTTGGCCTTGCTCTGCGGCTGCTCCTTCTGCTCTTCCAAGTCCGACTCCGACAGAATGGGCTTGGAAAAGCGATGGACCCTGCCCAAATCATCATCCAGTCGGTCTTCTTCCAATACATCCTTGAGCATATCAGTGATGTCCCTGCCTGCGTCTTCCCGGTCCTCTCCCGGCTCCTCCAATACACACTGGTCGAGTTGGTTTTCCCCGCTGCCTTCTTCTCTCCCTCTCAAGATTTCGGACAACTCGTGTGACAGGTCCTTCACACTGCCCTTTATTCCGAAGGGGTCGGTGAGGCTTGACTCGTTGAAGAAGGCGGAGTCCTTGGCTTCGATGCTGCCCACATCACTCATTTTTGCTAGCAACTGCCCCTTTGCAGTCCTTCCAATAGTGTTAAAAAGCGAAATGGATGAAGCTGCTCGGTTACTTCAGAAACAAAGAAGACGCGCCTCCATGCAATACCAGCCCCGACCCATCCGCGACTCCCACCCCCGCCACTCTCTCTTCCTCAGACAACTGCCCGCCGACAGCATGGAAGTATGGAAAGAACCCACTTTCCGTCCCCTGCTGGGCACCTTTTCCACCTCTCGCTCCGGCGACTTGGCCTCTGAAAGTCTCGAAAAAAGCCTGTCTGAGCACCATTTGGTCACTTCCAAGCCCAGAACTCTCACCCAAAGTCTCAACTTCCAGGCACGAAGGATGGGGGTCGGGCTTCAAACGCTTGCGGAGGACTATCGCACGCAGGAGTCCTCGGTGAGCACAGCGCAAAAGTCGGAATTCAACGAGGATTTGCTGAGGAAAATACTCAAAATTCGGGTGAGAACGGCTTTTGAAGAGGCTGATATGCACTACGACCGGTTCCAAGGCTTGGAAATCCGCAAGGCAATTAAGCGGGTTTATGCTGGTTTTTGCCAATTATGTGGGCTTATATCCAACAATTCGCTCTTCCAAACCTTCATCATACTGCTGATTTTCATGAACACGGTCCTTTTGGCCCTGGAAGACCCCAGTTTGAGCGTAGTGCCGGAGCCTTACTACAGCATGGAGCTCGTTTTGCTGTACATTTATACCTTCGAAATGGGGTTAAAAGTGGTGTACATGGGACTAGTCTTCGACAAAAACACGTACTTGCGAGACTCTTGGAACGTCCTGGACTTCATAGTGGTCGTCAGCGGCTGGATCGAGCTCGAGTACTCAGGCATAGGCGTCAACTTGTCAGGGCTGCGCGCCCTGCGCATCCTGCGGCCTCTGCGGTCCATTACCCGCGTGCAAGGCATGAAAATCGTGTTTCTGTCACTGATGGAGTCGGCTCGCATGCTGCTGGGCAGTGTGATGCTGCTGGTGTTTTTCTACTTGATTGCGAGCATTGCACTGCTGCAGATGTTTATGGGCGCTTTGAAGTATAAGTGTTTGGACCTGGACACAGGGGTGATGGCTGGGAGTTGGGACGATGAGAGTATTTGTGGGAGTGTGGCTTGTCCTGATAACCAGGTCTGTGCTCCCAGCCTGGACAACCCCAACTACGGCAAGACCCACTTCGACAACCTGTTCATGTCCATGCTAATGATCTACCAAAGTGTCACCCTGGAAGGGTGGTTCCCCATCATGACGGACCTGGAAAAGGCAGTGGGTCGGTTCATTATAATTGTGTACATCCCGATCGTCTACTTAGGGGCGTTTTTCTTCATGAATATGACGCTTGTTGCGATGAAGTCCAGTGTAAGTGCTACATAGTTCAGTGTGGTGAATGAGAGAATCAAGCACTCGAATTCCCTGGTGAGGAAGACGACTTTGTCCTCCTATGACCTGGACCAAGCCTTAGAAGCGGCTTTTGAATCTCCCCCAGAGCCTCAGTCCCACAAGTCCTCCCTCCGTCCTCTGAGCCAATCCGTCATCCTTCCCCCTTCTGACTACTTCAAAATCTGTGCCAACGCCCAGCCCGCTGGCTTTCAAGCGGGCAATAGAGCTGCTAACCACAGGACTCGCAGCTTTGGGTCTGAGGACAACTTGATGGCCAGTAAAGAGGAGTATTCGCTGTTTTCCAGGGAGTTGGCACCGCGGGAAGTCCAGTTGTCGTCGCCAGTGGAGACGGAAGTGCAACTTTCACATGGGAAGTCGCTGGAAATCAACCAATTGGACCTGTCTGTGTCCAAAAGCGGCAGTCGAATCCTCAAAGAGGACCCGATTTTCACCGAAACTCGCAGAGAAGAGTCCGAAAGTGCCCTTTACCCGAATTTCCCCCCGGAAATGACCAGTTTGCCCAGGGAAAACGCATATTTAGAGGAGAATTTGCCTCTTTCTGAAGCTTTGTCGCCTGTGGGCAGGCCAGAAACCGTGTCCTCCGTCCTTTCCCCACACGAAGTTCTGATGCAACTGCCCTTTTTCCGCAACAAATGGATGAAAGCGGGCATTTTGTCCGACTCCAAAATCGCCTATTCAATAAACGAAAACTACCTTCTGAATATGGAAAGCAAACTGGATGTGCTGCAAGGGAAGTCGCAGGACCCAGTGGGAAAGGCAGGGCCAGAGGACGGGTTTCTCTATGAGGAAGCGAAGCCTGAGGACGGTGCAGTGGAGGACCAGCCCTCCCCACCCTGCACAGACTCTCTGCCCAAGTCCTTCCAGCTCTTCCTCCGACTTGCAGCCCGCCTCACCACGAAAGAAGCCTACCTGCGCATCAACACCCTCGCAGCAGCCACCATCAAGCAGGAAATGGACAGTGCCTCGCTGAAGAGCAGCTGGCAGGGCTGGGAGGTCAAGCCCAACTCGAAGAAGGTCAAGACTGTGGGGTTTGCTTACAGGCTTTGGCAGAGTGGACTGAGTGGTGATTATCAGCGCTGGGTGTCGCCTGTGAAGAGACTGGCGGAAAGTGCGGGTTTCAACTTCGCTATGACTATGTGTGTGGTGTTAAACACCCTGGTCCTCGCCATCGACCACTACGGCATCGAAAGCGGCCTCGCAGACGGCCTCGACAAGTGCAATTTGATATTTACCTGCATATTCGCAGGGGAAATGCTGATCAAAATGATCGGTTTGGGTCTAATTGCCTACTTCCGAGACAAAATGAACATATTTGACTGTCTGATTGTGACTCTCAGTCTGGTAGAGCTGGCCTTTCTGTCCAGTACCACACTGTCGGCTTTCCGGTCAATTCGTGTGTTTAGGGCTTTTCGAGCACTGCGTTCTGCTCGTCTCTTCCGCTCAATGCGGTACATGCAAACCCTCATCGAACTGATCGGGAAGTCCCTGGTGAACTTCACGTACATGGGTCTGCTGCTCCTCCTCTTCATTGTGGTCTTCTCCCTCCTCGGAATGCAGCTCTTTGGCGGGCAGTTTGACTTCGCAGACGGAAAGCCCAGGTCCAATTTCGACAATTTCCACTTTGCGTTTTTGAGCACTTTTCAGATTCTCACGATGGAAAATTGGTTTAATATTCTGTACAGCGCAATGAGGACTTCGATGGGAAACGCTAGTGCACTGTACTTCATTGTTTGGGTGTTCTTCGGAAATTACACGCTTTTGAACCTGTTTGTGGCGATATTGCTGGACAGCTTCTCGAATGCGAGTGACGACGACGACCTTAATAACTCAGAATTGACGGATTTGGATAAAATCGGCATATCAAGACAAAACACTGGTGTCAAGTATAGTCGCAAAAAGCAGCGTAAAATTGACTTTATCATGAAGAAAATTGAGGAAATTAAGGAAGAATCCATCGAGTCTGTATCGAATTCGGCCTCAGTGGACACAGGCAATCATTCCAGGACGAAAAAGCGCCAATTTGTAGGCAACCAATGTGCCAAAAGCTACTTTTTGTTTCGACAGTCCTCGAAGTTTCGCATCTTTTGCTTCAAAGTGACAACTTCGTCGAAATTCGAATGGGCAATAATGGGGCTAATTTTCGCTTCTTCACTGAAACTGATATGGGAAACTTACCTCTTTTATGAGCCTGTGGACTCCCTGAAGCAGCAGCTCTCCAGCTATTTCGACGTAGTCCTCACCATTTTGTTCATTTTCGAGTTCATCCTGAAGTCAATCTCTCTCGGCTTTGCAATGGACAAAGGCACCTACCTGCGAGACGCTTGGAACATACTGGACTTCGTGATAATTCTGTTTTCCTTCGTGGACTTGGTGACTACAGGGACGAGTTTGTCGATAATAAAGGTGTTTCGGCTGCTGAGGGCTCTGCGGCCCCTGCGATTTATCAGTCACAACAAGTCAATGCGAGTGATTGTCAATGCTTTGATGGAGTCCTTCTTCGCACTCGCGAATGTGTCGATTGTGATCCTAATTGTATGGCTGATTTTCGCGATTCTGGGTGTTTCGCTGATGAAAGGCAAGCTATACACCTGCTCCAACGCACAGATCTCCACGGAAGTGGACTGTGTGAGGTACGGCTTCAACTGGCGGAACTCCCCTCACCACTACGACAATGTAGTAGCAGCCTACGTGTCCCTGTTCATCCTGACATCGCAGGAAAACTGGCCTGACCAGATGTACAAAGGCACGGATGCCTACGAGGAAGGAAAGGCTATGGTGCAGGACTACAACCCGGCCATGGCCTACTACTTCGTAGCTTTCATGTGTGTGTCGAACATCTTCTTTTTGAACTTGCTGCTGGGTGTGATGTTTGACAAGTTTGAGAAGGCGAAGAAGGACAACTCGTCTATTGCGGAACTGCTGCTGCAGAATGAACAACTGCGCTGGGTGGAAATGATGAAATTCATCATCAGGACCAAACGAGTCACTTCGCCTATTCCCATCTCCACACACATGCAGACCCTGGCCCTGCGTCTAATCAACAACCGTTATTTCAACGCCTTTATTGTGGGGTGTATTATTGGAAATGCACTCGCTATGGCTATGGCCTATGCGGAAGCCTCGGAGAGCTATGTGGCTGCCTTGGAGCGGATAAATCAGGTCTTTACAGGTGTATTTGTGCTGGAAGCCTGTCTCAAGCTGTACGCCTTGTCGCCTTCAGGGTACTTCGCAGACAAGTGGAACTGCTTCGACTTCTTCGTAGTGATCACTTCCCTACTCGACCTAGTACTGAACCTCACTCTACTGCAGGGCGGAGGCAACAAAATGCTCACTGTCGCTCCACAACTTGCACGCACTCTCCGCATTCTGCGAGTTTCCCGCCTATTCCGACTTATCAAGAAGCTGCGAATGATTGATGACCTGATTGGTATGATGTCGCTGTCGATTCCTGCGATAGCGAATGTGTCTGCACTGCTTGTGCTGCTTTTTACTATATATGGCGTCCTGGGAGCCTATTTGTTTCATGCGATATCGGGGAAAGGACTGATTTTGGATGATTTTTTGAATTTTGCGGACTTTGGGAATGCGGTTTTGGTGCTGATTAGAGTGAGCACCGGGGAAGACTGGAATTACATTGAGTACGACGCAGCTCAGAGCACCAACTTCTGGATCGCAGTGCTCTTCTTCCAGACCTTCGTGTCCCTGACGACCTTCATCATGTACAACATGTTTGTGATGGTGATGCTGCAGGAGTACGAAGCCTACCATGAAAACCCCAACAACAGTTTCAGTCAGTATAAAGAGACGCTGAAGAAGTTCAACTCCGCCTGGAACAGCGCCATCTCCACCTCCAACAAAAGCCGAATGGACGCGGAAATGCTGATCGCGCTGGCCCTCGAACTCAACGAAGGCCTCAAAGTCGACCCTTCCTGGAGCCGCTTCGACATCAAAAAGCACCTCAACCACCTGGGCATGGTCCCGGACGAGCAAGGCTTTGTGTACTACCACGACGTCCTGTTCCGCTATTTCAGAGCTATTTTCAAGGGGGAAAAGGTGAAGAGTAAAATTCACAGGAAATTGATAGAGAAGGAGGAAGTCGAGTATACGCGGAAAATACGGAAATTGGTGAAGATGGATAAAATCAGAGCAATGGCGCACTTTATGCATGGAGGGGAAGTGACCACTGGGGGCGAAGTGCCCTTTTTCGACCTGATTTTCCTCAAATCGGTCTTCCGCAGTTGGAGAAACTACTCAGAGAGACATACAGGCCAGCTGGATATTAGCAATACCCCTGCTATGAGCGTCGTTAACCCAGGGGCCAATAGTCCCCAGGACAGCATTTTGCTGCCTGAGGAGGAAGGGGATGAAAAGCAGGGCAAACTTAGAAAAATGTCGCAAACCCTGCAAAGGCCTGAGGAGCCTTCGTCTACGACTATCAAAATTTCGAGAACGAGCACTAACTTCTCTCGCCCAAGGAACGAGGACTGAAATATGTATAGAAATAGGCTTTAAAAGGGAAAAAACAGGGTCGGTCCGGACCTTGTTGACTTTCTATATAGACCTTGGCTTGGATTGCGGCTATAAACAGACACCAGGGCCAAAGGCTCGCAGGCCGATTTGGGTGCTTCGGCCATCGTTGTCCTTAGAGATAATAGAGACTTTGGTATGTGTCTGACTAGGAAAGGATGTCGAGTATGGGAAATGATGCATAATTTCTCTTGTGAAGGGACGCTTTGGGGGTATTTGACCTCTCCAGCAGCATTTCCTCCCTGTACCTCCCCTCTGCACTATTTCCCTGCTTCCTTTTTCGCTGCCAATTCTCAATTTTGGCCTTGGACTAGGGTCCAGTATCTACGAGCTGCAGCTGTAGAAACGCGTTTCCTACCACTTCCAGGTCTGGACCGAGTCACTACAGTGCCAGGTCATCGCGGCCATGTTATAATGCTTTCTACGGCTAGAAAGGCGTCATTGCTGCAGCGAGGCTTCGCGGACCTGCACCAGCTGGGTGGCCATCCAGCGCTGCTGAAGCTGGGAATCCGCAATAAAAACGTGCTGAGGAACATCTCACCCGCCGAGATGTATGAGCATGCGGCGAATGGAATCCCTGCCCACCCAGAGACTCTCCGCACCGCAATCTCCAGCACCGGGGCCCTGTGCGCTTACTCCGCCAAGTCCACAGGCCGCACTCCCAAGGCCAAGCGTATCGTCAAGGAGCCTGGGAGCGAAAAAGATGTCTGGTGGGGCAGCGTCAACATGCCCATCAGCCAAAAATCCTTCGAGATCAATCGCATCCGCGCACTGGACTACCTCAACATGCGGCCGAAACTGTACGTAGTGGACGGATATGCGGGCTGGGACCCTAGATATCGCTTCACTGTGCGGGTGGTCTGCAGTCGAGCCTACCATGCCCTGTTCATGCACAACATGTTGATCCGTCCGACTAAGGAGGAACTGGCCAGAGACTGGAACAATGGCGCGGACTACCAGATCATGAATGCTGGGGAGTTCCCCTCCAACGAACTGACAGAGGGCGTCGGCATGAAAACCTCCGTCAACCTGCATCTCGGCGAGAAGCAGCTGGTGATCCTGGGCACTCAGTACGCAGGAGAGATGAAGAAAGGCCTGTTCACTGTGATGAACTACGAAATGCCCAAGCGGGGAGTGGTGTCGCTGCATGCCAGTGCGAATGAGGGCAAGAAGGGGGACGTGTCTTTGTTCTTTGGACTTTCGGGGACTGGGAAAACCACACTGTCGGCGGATCCCAATAGAGCGCTGATTGGGGATGATGAACATTGCTGGACTGACAATGGCGTTTATAACATCGAGGGAGGGTGTTATGCCAAGTGTGTCAACCTCAGACGTGAAAAGGAGCCAGAAATCTACGACGCAATCCGCTTCGGCTCCGTGCTGGAAAACATCAGCTTCCACCCCGGTACCCGCGACGTGGACTACGACAACATCAGCATCACCGAAAACACCCGCCTATCCTATCCCTTGGAGTTCATCCCCAACGCCAAGATTCCTGCCATCGCTGGACACGCCAAGAACTTGATCTTCCTCACTTGTGATGCCTATGGAGTGCTGCCGCCCGTCTCGAAACTCACTCCGGATCAGGCGATGTACCACTTCATTGCGGGGTACACTGCGAAGGTGGCGGGGACTGAGATTGGAATCAAGGATCCGGTGCCCACCTTCTCTGCCTGCTTCGGAGAGGCCTTTATCATGCGTCACCCCTCAGTCTACGCCGAGCTGCTGGCGGCCAAAATAAAGGAACAGGGTGCCAAAGTGTGGCTCGTGAACTCGGGCTGGTCCGGAGGCAAGTTCGGAGTGGGCAAGAGAATGGACATTTCCGCCACTCGCAAGATCATCGACGCCATCCACTCTGGTGAGCTGGACAAGGCGCCTACCAAGACCCTCGAAGTCTTCGGCCTGGAAGTGCCGACCACTGCCCCCGGCGTCGACCCCAACATCCTGATGCCGAAGAACACCTGGGCTGACAAGGCTGACTACGACGCCACTCTGCGCAAGTTGGCGGGACTCTTCATCACCAACTTCAAGAAGTATGAGGTGGGCGCTGCCCCAGCGATCAAGGCCGCTGGTCCTCACCTTTAAATCCAGTTAGCACACTAGGAACAAAGCTAGGGGAGACGCTCACAGGGACCGCTACGATATTAGCTAGGCTCAGCCTCGTACTTGGACATAATTGCCTCCGCTTGCGTCTTTTGCTGGTCAATAAGCCGAGATTGGACTGTGAGTTGGTCTTCTGCAGCTTGGCGCTCTTGGGCAGCACGCTGCAGGGCTTCCAGTTGAGCAGCTTCATCGAGATAGGCAGGAGGCTGGAAGGCTGCTGGGGTCTGGGGACTGGAACTAGAGCTGGAAGCGAGGGCTTGAGGGGGTGCAGGGAGGGGAGAAACGCTTTCATCCTGGCCCACAGCTTCCCTCTGCAGTGTTTCCCCTGTGACAGTTCCTCTCTCCTCGCAAGTCTCCACTCTTTCCGCACCCTCAAACAGTCCTTTCCCTCGATTTACAGCCTTGGGCTTCGACTTAGTTCTCGGATTAGGGTTCTGCAGTGGAATTCCATACATCCGAGCGAAGGCCTCAAGCACCAAAGCCGGCAATTTCCCAGGCCTTTCAGCCAACTCCCTCGAATGACTGCGAGGACTGTCCCGAGTCTTTACCCCTCCACAGCCCATATATATATGCACGATTCGAAGCCGAAGAAATGATAAGTCCGGATATCTGTGTCGTTTTCTGGCTACAGGGGGTTAGGGAAGGGTCAGGAGGGCAGGGTAGAGATGTAGGTGAGTGTGCTGAGTCGGACTGTGGGGTCCGCTTATTAAACCACAAAGATGGCAGCGGCAACCAAAGCCTTTCGGCCCTTCCAACACCTCACTGCGCAAGAGCTGTGCACGCTGCTCACAGTCTCCAAACTCATGACTTATTCGTGGTTCGTGAGGAACTCGAGTAAGCTGATTGGGATGTCGCAGGCGGTACTGGGGAAGCGAGCTTCGGAGTTCTACATCAAACACACGGTCGCGAGTGTGTTTTCTGCTGGGGAATCGGTGGAAGACGTACGAGCCACTATCCAGACCTTCAAAAAATACGTAAATCCTACCCAGCCCTTTTACCCGATTATCGACTTCGCAGCCGAAGGCGTGCACGACCCTTCCCTCACTTCCGAAATGGACAGCAACGCTTCCGACGTAATTTCCGGCATCCTAGAGGCAGGGAAAAGTCCGCACTCCGCCTCCGCCGTCAAATTCACAGCCCTAACAGCCACACCGCTGTTGAGGAAAATAGCAGCGCTGCAGACGAAGGCGAACCGGCAGTTAGTGGCGATGGGGGTGAATGGGAAGGAGGTGGAGGGCTTGTTTACTGGGAGTCTGTTTCCCTTGCTGGCACATGCGGCTTCGCCTATATATGGATTGCCCTCGCATCCTTCGCTGAGGTCGCTTCTGAGTGAGCTTTCGGAGGAGGACTTGGGAATGCTGCAGGCTTTTTTGGCCCGTGTCCTTTCCATCTCCTCCGCTGCCAAAGCCCACAAAGTCGCCATCCTCATCGACGCAGAACAATCCTACTTCCAGCCCGCAGTGGACGCACTCACCTACGACCTGCAGCGGCTCTACAACCAGAAACAGCCAGTCATCAACGCCACTTTCCAGTGCTACCTGAAAGAAACCTACCAAAAGCTGCCTGCCTACATCCGCATTTCCCAACAAGAAGGCGTAAAACTGGGTGTGAAACTGGTCCGCGGGGCCTACATTATAGAGGAAAACCGACTTGCAGGTAGAGAAAGCAGAGAAAGTCCGGTGCATAAAGGCAAACCAGACACTGACAAGTGCTACAATGCGAACTTGGGGCTGTTTATAGAGGCTATGCAGCAGGGGGATAAACTCGTGGTGGCTTCCCACAATGCAGACAGTGTAGGCCTGGGACAGCGGCTTATGCAGGAAAGAGGCTTGGGGAAGACCAGTGGAGGGGTCAGCTTTGCGCAGTTGATGGGGATGAAGCACAAGTTGTCGGTGCAGTTGGCGCAAGCGGGGTATATAACGCAGAAATATATGCCGTTTGGACCGATTTCCAGACTGGTGCCCTACTTGGCCCGCCGGGCTCATGAGAGTTACGGCATTAAAGACCAGATCCAGGACCAGGTCGCTGATATCGTCAAAGAAATGAAGTTCCGCGCGCTTTCTAGGCGGGATTAGCCTTAGTTTAGCACTTCGACGGTCTGTGCGTGCAATTTAGAGGATTTTGGTGGAAATCGACCAGATTTTCACTGTTTTTTCGGGAAAACGAGACCCAAAAGTCGAGTTTAGGGGGAAAATTCAAATTTTCACCTAATCTCCTAATGTCAAAACAGCCCAAATACCTCCAAATCTGCACAAATTCCCTCCTTTCCTCAATCTAATCCCTCCATATCCCTGTCTTTCCCCTGTTTGGCGGCCTCCGGACTTAAAAGCCCCTCACCTAATAATGGTAAAGCATGAAGAAGACCAGCTTCTTTCGCAGTGTAAAGCCCACTCAGGCCAATATCAAGAAGATCATTCAGACGGATGAAAACATTGGGAAGCTGAATAGCTCCACGCCCACTTTGGTGACTGCAGCTGCAGAGGCGTTCGTGAGGACGCTAGTGACGAAGGCAGCAGAGCGCACCCAGGGGAAGATGACGGTGGAGACGCTGACTGAGGTGGTGCTGCAGGACCAGGAGTTCAGAGGCCTGTCGGAGCTGGCGGAGGTGCTGACCAGTGAGGAGCCGCGGAAAGTGGCGAAAGTGGCAGTGGATGACACGGAAGAGGAGAACTCCAGTGAGTAGGCTACCTAGTTGGCTTTAGATGGAGGGGCAGGAAGGACTGAATAATCAGCCCAAAGGCCAAACCTGCCAAGGCCCATTCGCGCGATTTCCCATATAAACTGCTGTCCACTCACTATCTTCCCCACAGCCTCTGGAAAGAACCAGGCTCTGAAAGGACTTTCAAGCAGCAATTTAAAGCGGGAACAAACCGCTTAATTTGCCTTAATTCTGTGTGCTAACCCTGAGACACCTATGTTAGTGTCTCTCGGAGGCCCAGTAATGCTACTATTTCCAAGGAAACGCAGTCGTCTCGGAAAACAAACTGTCTGCTCGGCTGTAGCAGACCCTAACACCAAAGACCAGAACCGGGCTTGGGAGACAATTTTCTAGCTCTGTTTGTACCTTTGCAAAGACGCTAATGTCTCAAAATAACTGCCTATGGGATTAAAACGCTGGTAAAAACAGAATTCGGTCTTAGAATGAGACTAATTGGTAGCATCCTACTTTTTTAGCTAGTCGCGATTTTCCCTCGATACAGTTATTTTATTAGTAATTTGGGTCTTTTTCTTCCGAAAAGACGCGATTTGTTAAGAAAATCGTTGAAAATTGCCTATTTGCGAATTGTGTTTGAGTCTTAAGCCAGTTTATTAGAAAGCTAAAGTCATTTTACGTGAAATTAAAGGGATTCAGCGGCTTAATAGTGTCTTTTCCCCTCTAAATCGCAGGTATCAGCCTAATAGGAACAAAGCCTTCCCAAGGACTGCAGCAGGCAATACCAGGGCAATAGACAGGGCACAGAGGGACAGCTAATAATGGTGGTGATCTCAGTGGCACTGCTCAGCAAGCAGGGCAGGATCCTCGTGGCGAGGCAGTTTGTGGAGATTTCGCGCTTGCAGCTCGAGGAGTTCCTGGGCACTTTTGTCAAGTTGGTGGATAAGTCTTTGCAGCACACCTTCGTCGAAAACGACAGCGTCCGCTACGTTTTCCAGCCTCTGGACGAGGTCTATTTGGTCCTGCTGACCACCAAAACCAGCAATATCGTCGAGGACCTGGAGACTCTGCGTCTGACGCAGAAGGTCGTCCAGCTCTACTGCACGTTTGGAGTGGATGAGGCTTCGGTCTTCAAGAACAGCTTTGAACTGGTGTGGGCGTTCGACGACGTGATATCCATGGGCTACCGCGAAAGCGTGAGTCTGCCCCAAGTGCAGGAATACGCAGCCATGGAAAGCACCGAAGAGCGCATCCACAAAGAAAAACTCAAAGTGCAGATGCAAGAAGCGAAGGAAACCGCCAAGCGCAGACAAAAGGAAATCGACAAGCAGCGCGCTGTAGAGGCCCGCAGCACATCTGGCTTCGGCCCTACAGTGGAGGAAGTCACGCCTGCTCCGTCGAAGGTAATGGTGCCAGAGTCGTTGGCGCTTGCGGAGCCTGTGCCTGTGCAGTTGGTGCCGGTTGTGAAGGGGGCGAAGGCGCCTGCGAAGGGCATGAGTCTGGCGAGTAAGGGAAGACGGGGAGCGGACTTTAACTAGACTAGGACATATCTCTGGAAAGGGTGTTAGGGTGTGCCATTCCCTGTGCAGACGCAATGCGATAGAGTATAGCACAGCAGCCATATACATTTCCCCTGGATCCACAGTATCCGTTTAAGGACGTTTTTCCCAGTTTTTTCCCTAGCCACCTCTCCCCTGCTGCCCAGACTCTGCCCTCCGCTCCCTCTCCCTGCCTGCCTTCGCCTAATAATGGGCTGCTACTGTACGCACAAACTGGCAGAAGGGGAGGCGGAGGATGAGGCGCTGATACAGGAGGCGGAGCGCTTGACCGGCTTCAGTAACTTCTGCTTTAGCAAACTATGTGATGAAATAGACGCGCTTAGCCAGGAACAAAGAACCGATATAGGGAAATTGAAATTGCTGGGAAGCAGGCTGAAACTAGAAGGCGGAGCCCAGGAGGAAAAGAAGGGCAGCACCGCCGCTTTCTATATGAACCTTTGTGCCCGCTGTAACTGGTCCTCCCGGCGTCTCCTGCTCCTCGCGATTTTGCTAGGCAGCGGCGACATGCCCTCCAAATCCCAGCGCCTGTTCTCAATCTACCAACGCAACAACCTCCTCCACTCCCCGGAAAGCGAACAACTATGCAGAGACATCTGCACAGTCACGCTCGTCGAACTGCCAGAGCATTGTGCTGAGCGCTTGGAAGTGCTGCAGCAACTCGATGCAGCAGTGCTTGCGCAGAACTACAGTGCAAGGTTGAAGGAGGCGCTGGCGACTGCAGTGAAGGAGTTCAGTGGAAGACTGGTGGGGGGGAGGGAAAGTCTGGACTGTGAGCAGTTCACTATGAGGGCTTTGGCGCCGGATTTGACCTTTTTGTTGTCGACCAAAGGACTCAGGAGGGAGGCGTTGGCTGCGTATCGGAAGGTGCTGAAGGACCATAACAAGCCGAATGGCAAGGCTAGCAGTACCTAAATTAAATGCAGAAAACTGCTAAAAGGCCAAATTAGCGGAGATTTGTTGCATTCCAGCTTCAGTATTTTGCTTCTTTTAAACCTCAGTTCTGACAAAACCACAAAGCGAAGCCTGGAAAAGGGTTTTGCATTTGCTTAGGTTTGGGTCAAATAGAAGAACTGTGACCTAATGGCTAGGGAGTTACTGACTGCCAACTGACTAAAAAACGATTTGCGAGGTTTTTACCTGTTTTAAGTAGCGGAGACTCTCAATTTTCCTCACCAAAGACAGCATTTACGTGTAAGAGCTCTGCACTTACTGCCTCGTCCCCCCTCGAGTCGGAATAGTCACCACCTTGGGAGTGGGGACTGTCCCTCTGGCTATAGGCAGTGCTGCTACACGAGCTGGCTTCGGGATTTCCTTGCGGTCCTCAGCTGGACTTTCTCCTGCGACTCCAGGCTCCTTCGTCTCTTCCACCACAGGCGGCTGCACTGCTGCAGCGGGCTGTGCTGACTGCGATATATTCAGCACTGTCCAGTCAAATATAAAGTCGTACTCGAAGTGCTCTCTCGTGAACAAGTCCTTGAACATGCGCTTCAGGTAGGCGTAGTCCGGTCTGTCTTCGAAGCGCAGACTTTTGCAGTAGTTGAGGTAGGTGGCGAATTCAGCAGGGAAGCCTCTGCACAGGACGTCCACGGTAGTGCCGATCTTCTTCTCCATGATTTTATCATACTTCTCCTTCTTTGTATGCGCGGCAAGTCCCTGCCACGGCAATTGTCCTCTAAGGAAGTAAACCAGCACATACCCCAGTCCCTCCATATCATCTCTGCGAGACTGTTCAATTCCCAAATGCGTGTTAATGGACGCATATCGTGCAGTTCCAGTCAAGTTCTTCCCCTCGCGGTAAGGAATGTGCTGCTGCGTCTTCGGGTCTCGGTACTTCTTGGCCAGGCCGTAGTCAATGATGTAGACCTGGTTCGCCTTTTTGCCGAGGCCGATGAGGAAGTTGTCAGGCTTGATGTCTCGGTGAATGAAGTTTTTGGCGTGGAAGAACTCGAGCCTGGAGATGAGTTGGTCGGCCAGCATAACGGTGGTTTTGACTGAGAGATGTCTACTGCAGAAATTGAGCAAATCCTCCAGACTCGGCCCCAGCAAGTCCAGCACCATGGCATTATACTCACTCTCCACTCCATACCAGTGTATATTGGGAATGCCCACTCCGCCCTGCAGAATGCGGTAGAGTTTGGACTCATACAGCAACTGCGGATGTCTGGTCTTCACCTCCTCTAGCTTGATTGCCACTTCTTCATTGGTGTGCACGTTCACGCCGAGGTAAATTTCGCCGAAAGAGCCGGAGCCGATTTTGCGGCCGATGCGGTATTTGCCGCCTACACGCAACTCAGCCATCTATTAGAAGGGAGTAACTGCTGGGCTCTGGGTGGCATTAGGGAGAGGCAATGGAGAGACTGATGTATGTGGAGAAGTCACTTGCACAAGCAATTTGGGGTATGTAAATGGGCTGCCTAGGGAATATTGAGGCTTGTGAGTGCGTTTTTGCATGGGAAATTAGGCATTTCTATATGGGTTGGGAAGGCATTAACAGGCTATTGGAAATTTGTATTTTTAGTGACTTAATCGCCCTTTTCCGGAGTCGCATATCCACTGTAAATATCGTAGTCGCTCCAGCAGGATCGGTTCGACTCTAGCCCCACCTCGACTCCTACCTGCTCCGCTATCTCTTTGAACATCAGTTGCAACTCTTTCATCATTTCGGCAGTTGCAGCCGTCCTCACCTGCAATTGGCTAAGTCGAAGCCTTGCCAGGTCATAAGGACAGATAACAGTGGAGCTAGATTTGCGTCTCTCGCGTATATCTACGAGCAGTTCGTTCACACTTTTGCGTCTAGTTATGTTGTATCTTTGCTTTAGTTGGGCGACATTGAGGCCTGCCTGGGCCCAGACAGTCTCTTTTTCCTGCGCTGTGGATTTCATTTCTTCGTATATCAGGGGATATTTCTTCTTCACAAGGGAGAGAAGAGGCCGATTCAAGGTGAGGAATTCGCAGTCTGTGGCGGCTTTTACCATATGCAGTCTGGCTCTACCGCTGAATATCTCTATATCCCCGAAGTAGGAACCTGCCCGGAGTCTCTTGATGATGTCCATTTCCTGTGTGAGTACAGTGCACACTCCTGTGAGTATGAAAAAGACATGCTCCGGAGCCTGCTTAGTTTCATATACACTGAACCCTCCCGGCACACTCCGATGTCTCAGTAGAGGAAATATATCCACGACAAAGCCTTTATTCCGCTGATTGAAGAATCGCAAGTGCAGGAGAGCTCCGTGGTGGATGACCTGCGCCACCTCATAGCGCAAGTCCTCAGGCAAATTCTGGAAAATGGAAAGCACCTCATGCTGCAGTGAGTCCGAATTCTCCACCTTTTGTCGCACTGCGTGTCGAAGTTGCACACGTAGGTCGGAAGAGAGTTGTGCATCCTTCGCGAATTCGTCGATCAGTCCTTGGTTCCGAATCAACACATTTTCTTTGGAGTTTTTAGGGTCGAGCACAGTGCCGAGGCAGCCTACTGTGTAGGAAATGAACAGCACTGCGAAGGACATCCACAGGATTCCCACAATTCGCTCGAGGGAGGTGCAGGGAACGATATCTCCGAAGCCGCATGATGTCAGCGTTTGGATAGTCCAGTGAAGCGATGTTACATACAAGTCCAAGTCGCTCAGGTTCTCCTTTTGATATACATTTACCCAGCTAGCAGGGTTGTCTGCCTCTATAACCGCAACAAAGCTCCAAAGACAAGAGAAGAGGTGGGAAGTCACTAGCGTGGCTGCTAGGAAGGATAAGAAGCGGACAGTACTCATTTTTATATCGAACTTGTCCATCATATCGAACCCCCGGCTTCTCCTGAACAACTGAAACAACTTCAGTATACGGAAGAGACGAATTAGTCTGTTGAGCCTGGACAGCCGCCCCGCTAATATCTGAGTCGATATAAAATGAAACGGCACTGTAGCTATTATGTCCACTACTAGCCAGTTGCATCCATACCGCTGATAGACCTCTCGCCGGCTAGTCGCTAACTTGTAGGACTGGTTGTAGAAGCTGGTGTTCAGCTTTATAACGACGTCGCAGGCAAATAGGAAGTCCACGAGAGAGTTTATGTACAGCCAGGGAGACTGGCTTTCGCTTTGCATAAACGCGAAGTTATAGGGCATTATCAAGAATGTGTACATCATTAGTCCCAAATAAACTCCGTTCCAAACCCGCACTCCCCAATTAGTCGGCTTTAGCAGCGGCCACCTCGGCTTCTCCTCAATCGTAATCTCCTTCGATACAACAGCCGAAGACTCACTAAACTCCCAGTCCAGTTGCCTGCGCTTCACCTCCACTCTTACTTTGCTCTTGGCTCGTTTCCACACCGCTCCAGTCTTCGCGGAAGTCGGAGATGCAGGGAAATCGCGGGCGTCTTCAGGAATTCGGGGAATGAGAGAAGCCTTGGTTTCACAGTGGTCGCTTTCAGAATTGAGGGATAGGAAGGGCTGGGAGTCGTCGATGGACTGGCGGAGGCTGAACGAAGGACGGTGATGAGATGAGTGTTGCTGCATGGCTAGCAATGGTCAGCAGTATGGGAGATGTATATGGTATGAACTGTAAATCAGAGAAACACGCAGGAAAAGAGAGGGATTTTAGAGAGTATATTTTGCTAGTCTGAAATGATATGTGGAAGTATCAGAATTACCGTAAATCCGCTAGAACTAGAAAACATTATTTATCGCATTTCTGCGATTAGTACTATGCAGCTCAATCATTATTATCCTCCTCTGGCGTGCAATACCCACTATAGATGTCATGTTCGCTCCAGTGGGAAGACGCCAGACTCGACGGGGAGTCCGCCTCTAGTCCCACACAGATAGCAATGTCTCCGAATAGCTGCTGCAGTTCTTTGAGGGCAGAACTGACTATCTGCATTCTCGCCTCTAGTTGGTTTACTTGGAACTGAAAAGGGTCGATTGGAAACATAGATTGGGAGCCGACACTTGATTTTCGTCTTTCTCTGACGTCTGCAAGTCGCTCCTTCATACTAAGATGTCTCTGTATTCGATATTGCTGCTTTAATTCCGCGATGCGGACAGCTGCCTGCGCCCAAGCCTCCTCCTTATCCTTCGCCATCCCTTCCATTTTCTTGTGAATTTCCGGGTATTTCTTCTTCACAAGGGAGAGAAGAGGCCGATTCAAGGTGAGGAATTCGCAGTCTGTGGCGGCTTTTACCATATGCAGTCTGGCTCTACCGCTGAATATCTCTATATCCCCGAAGTAGGAACCTGCCCGGAGTCTCTTGATGATGTCCATTTCCTGTGTGAGTACAGTGCACACTCCTGTGAGTATGAAAAAGACATGCTCCGGAGCCTGCTTAGTTTCATATACACTGAATCCTTTAGGTACACTGCGGTGCTTCAATAAAGGAAACACGTCTAATACAAAGCCTTTATCCCGTTCGTTAAAAAAGCGGAGTTTCTGGAGTGCTCCGTGGTGGATGACCTGAGCCACTTCATAGCGCAGGTTCTCAGGCAGGTCTTGGAAAGTGGAAAGCACTTCGTGCTGCAGTGAGTCCGAATTCTCCACCTTTTGTCGTACTGCCTGTCGAAGTTGCACACGTAGGTCGGAAGAGAGTTGTGCATCTTTCGCGAATTCGTCAATAATCGCTTGTCTGCGAAAAAGGACATTTTCTTTGGAGTTTTGAGGGTCGAGCACAGTGCCGAGGCAGCCTACTGTGTAGGAAATGAACAGCACTGCGAAGGACATCCACAGGATTCCGATAATCCTTTCCAGGGAGGTGCAGGGAACCATATCTCCGAATCCGCAGGTTGAGAGGGTCTGGATAGTCCAATGTAATATAAAAAAGTAGAGGTCCAAATCGCTTAAGTCGTCTTTATGGTAAATGGAAATCCAGTTATCAGGATTATCTGCTTCTATGATAGAAATAAAGCGCCAAAGACAGGTGAAGAGGTG
>Ga0247837_1002963_pt1 | contig 30710 bp, 31 predicted proteins | sample LaCtaG_2_FD_187115 | JGI IMG/M metagenome (GOLD analysis project Ga0247837, IMG submission 187115) | Freshwater microbial communities from meromictic Lake La Cruz, Castile-La Mancha, Spain - LaCruzMarch2015_14.5m | ecosystem: Environmental > Aquatic > Freshwater > Lake | place: Spain: Castile-La...
GGTAAATCCTCGATAGCCCGCATCAAGGTCATCATGCACGGCAAGAAGATTCAGTTTCGCCTCTAAAGCCTTATTACAGCTGTAGCCAGGCCAGCTAGGGTCTTGACCAAAGCCAGTAAAGTTGAGTCATTGACTGGTTTTGGGAGTAAGCAAGTGGCAACAACGATAAAGCTTGGGGTAATCCCTGGCGATGGCATTGGACCTGAGGTCACAGCCCACGCCGTTCGTGCCCTTGAGCTTGCGGCTCCAAACGTTACCTTTATACAGACCGAGTATGACTTTGGCGCTAAGCGCTATAACGCAACCGGTGAGGCCCTTACCGAGGCAGACCTAGAAGCACTGGCTAAAGAAGATGTACTTCTTCTTGGTGCCATTGGAGACCCAAGTGTTCCTTCTGGAATCTTGGAGCGTGGATTTCTATTGAAGCTTCGCTTTGGCTTTGATCACTTTGTGAACTTAAGACCTACCAAGCTACTTCCTGGGGTTGTGTCTCCTTTAGCAAATCCTGGAGCAATTGACTTTGTTGTTGTGCGTGAGGGTACCGAAGGTCTCTATCTTGGCCAGGGGGAGATCACCGATAAGGGAACCCCTAAAGAGGTAGCTACCGAGTACTCGATCAATACCGCCTCTGGGGTTGAGCGCATTGTTCGCTATGCCTTCGAACTAGCTTCTACCCGCGCTCGCAAGAAGCTGACCTTGGTTCATAAGCACAACGTGCTAGTTCGGGCCGGAAGCTTGTATCAGGACACAGTGAACCGAATTGCCAAGGAGTTTCCTTCGGTTTCACACGACTATCTGCACATCGATGCAGCGACGATTTTCCTGGTCACGGATCCTGCTCGCTTTGATGTGATTGTGACCGATAATCTATTTGGAGACATCATCACTGACCTGGCCGCTGCCATAAGCGGAGGCATAGGGCTAGCGGCAAGCGGAAATCTGAACCCAACGGGTAAGTTCCCATCGATGTTTGAGCCGGTACACGGCTCAGCTCCAGATATTGCAGGCAAGAACAAGGCCAACCCAACCGCAGCTATTCAATCGGCTGCAATGCTACTTCGTCACATCGGAGAAGCAGATGCTGCAAATCGGCTAGAAGCCGCAATTGCAACTGCACTGGCTAAGGGCCAGTCGGGTAAATCAACAACAGAGATTGCTGATGCAATCTTTGCGGGGCTTTAAGACTTTAGGAAAATCATGAGCGTATCTTTTGAGGTGACCAGAAACCCAAACCCGGTTTCAGACGCTGATCGCGAAGCGATCATCGCAAACCCTACCTTCGGAACTCACTTCACTGACCACCAGGTAGTTGTGGTGTGGGAAAAGGACAAGGGCTGGCACTCAGCTCAAGTTATTCCATATGGCCCAATGCTGATGGATCCATCCAGTGCCGTGCTTCACTACGGCCAGGAAATCTTTGAGGGTATCAAGGCTTACCGCCACGACGATGGATCGATTTGGACCTTTAGACCAAAGATGAATGCAGCTCGTCTGCAGAAAAGCGCGAAGCGCATGGCACTTCCTGAACTTCCAGAAGAGATCTTCATTGAATCCCTAAAGCAGCTAATCGCTGTTGACGGTGCCTGGGTGCCAAAGCCAGAAAACGAAAAGACTTTGTACTTCAGACCTTTTGAAATTGCAGCGGAGAACTTCCTTGGTGTGCGAGCTGCTCACCGAGCTGAGTACCGAGTTATTGCATCCCCTGTTGGACCGTATTTCACCGGGGGAGTAAAGCCAGTATCTATCTGGATTGCCCTTGATTCTTCTCGTGCCGGAAAACACGGAACAGGTGAAGCAAAAACCGGAGGAAACTACGCAGCGTCTTTGTTGGCTCAAAACGAAGGCTACGAGCAGGGTTGCTCGCAGGTTATGTTCTTGGATGCCGAGACTGCTACCTACATCGAAGAACTAGGTGGCATGAACTTGTTCTTTGTTCACGCCGATGGCAAAGTTTCAACTCCAAGCTTTGATGGAACAATTCTGCGCGGTATCACCAGGGATTCGATCATCACACTTTTGAAAGATCGCGGCCACGAAGTTTCTGAGCGCAAGATCACACTCGATGAAGTTCGCAAAGGATTCAACTCGGGCGAAATCACCGAGATTTTTGCCTGCGGCACAGCAGCCGTTATCACTCCGGTTGGCATGCTCAAATCAAAGGTGGAGCAGATCGGCTCCCCTGATGCTGCCCCTGGCAAGCTAACTGTTTCACTTCGCGAAGAGCTAACTTCCATTCAGTACGGTCGCTTGGAAGATAAGCACGGATGGATGCATAGACTCTCAGTATGAAGATAGCTAGATTCAGCAATGGCGCTGACCCGAGATACGGAATTGTCGATGGACCAGAACTTGTAGTTCTAAAGGGCCACCCGCTGGCAGTTGGCTATGACACAACCGGGGAGCGCATCCCACTCAAAGACGTCAAACTACTGGCACCGACCATCCCCTCCAAAGTGATTTGCATCGGCAAGAACTTCGCCGATCACGCAGCCGAAATCGGCGAGGAAGTTACTGCTGAGCCATTGATTTTCTTCAAGCCTTCGAGCGCCATCATTGGTCATGGTGACGCCATTGTTATTCCGCCGCAATCCAAGCAAGTTGAGCTGGAAGCAGAACTAACTTTGGTTATTGGCAAGCTAGCCAAGAACGTCTCGGAAGAAGATGCATTGGATTATGTCTGGGGCTACACAATCGCTAACGATGTGACCGCTAGGGATCTGCAGTTTGGCGATGGCCAGTGGGCAAGATCCAAAGGCTTTGACACATTCTGCCCGCTAGGCCCATGGGTTGAAACTGAGTTTCTACCCGATGGCCAGGTAATTGAATCTCGCATCAACGGCGACACCAGGCAGAACGTCTCTATCTCGAAGATGACCCACAACATCCGCACCATTGTTTCCTATGTTTCTAAGAACATGACACTGGTTCCAGGGGATATCATCTTGACCGGTTCGCCTGCTGGAATCAGCCAAATCAATTCAGGGGATCTGATTGAGTGCGAGATTGAGGGAATTGGCATTCTGGCAAACTCCGTTATCTGATTGGTCTTCTAGACTTATCCCATAATGACAAACCAGATCACCGCACCGTTCTCAACTGCCACCGGAAAAGATATCCGAGTGCGCTTTTGCCCTAGCCCGACCGGTACTCCGCACGTAGGACTAGTGCGCACCGCTTTGTTCAACTGGGCCTACGCTCGTCACACCGGCGGAACCTTTATCTTTCGCATTGAAGACACCGACCAAGAGCGCGACAGCGAAGAATCTTACGAGCAGATCATCGAGGCTTTGTCTTGGCTTGGACTTGATTGGGACGAGGGCATCAATGTTGGTGGACCCAACGAGCCTTACCGCCAATCACAGCGCATGGATATCTATAAAGAAGTAGTCGAAAAGCTAAAGGCCGCAGGGCATCTCTACGAAAGCTTCCTCACTGGCGAAGAAATAGATGCCAGAAACGAAGCAGCGGGAAGAGCTAAGCAGCTTGGCTACGACAACTCTGAGCGTGATCTCGACCAAGCAACAAAAGATAAGTACTTGGCTGAAGGTAGATCACCGGCACTTCGCCTTCGGGTTCCAGATTCGGACATTTCCTTTACTGACCTAGTTCGCGGAGAAATCACATTCCCGGCCGGTTCATTTCCGGACTTTGTTGTGGTTCGACCTAACGGGCATCCGCTGTACACACTGGTAAACCCAGTCGATGATGCCCTGATGGGAGTCACTCACGTGCTTCGCGGCGAAGATCTGCTTTCTTCTACTCCGAGACAGATCGCTTTGTATAACGCGATGGTTCAGGCTGGAATTACAACTTTCATCCCACAGTTTGGTCATCTGCCATACGTAATGGGTGAGGGAAACAAGAAGCTTTCCAAGCGAGACCCTGAAAGCAACCTGTTCCACCACCGCGACCGCGGCTTTATCCCAGAAGGACTTTTGAACTACCTAGCTCTACTTGGCTGGGGACTAAGTGCCGACCAGGACATCTTTACTTTGCAGGAAATGGCAAAGGCTTTTGACGTTCACGATGTGAACCCAAACCCTGCCAGATTCGATCTGAAAAAAGCCGATGCTATCAACGCCACCCACATCAGAGCATTGAGCGCAGAGGATTTTGCTAATCGCCTTATTCCTTACCTTCAAAAAGGTGATGTTCTTGCCACCCCGCCAACGCCTGCGCAGCTGGAAATACTAGGCAAAAGCGCACCTCTGATTCAAGAGCGCATCACGGTGCTTGGTGAAGCTAAAGACATGCTGGGCTTTTTGTTTACTGATTCTTCCAAGATCACAATCGAAGAGGATGCCCGAAAGGGACTTCCGGAAAATGCCAAGCAGATAGTTGCTGCAGCCACTGCTGCAATTTCTGATCTGAATGATTTCACAACCGACGCTTTGCACGATTTGCTAAACAAGGTACTTGTTGAGCAAATGGGTGAAAAGCCAAAGAATGCCTTCGGACCACTGCGCACAGCGATCTCCGGTCGCAGAGTTTCTCCGCCACTGTTTGAGTCGATGGAAATTCTCGGTAAGGCCGAAACTCTAGCTCGATTAGAGCTGTTTGCCCGTAGCTAGCTGCCAAGCTAGGATTGGAAGCTGGGCCAGGGCCCAGTAAAAATCCCTTGGGGTATGGTGTAATTGGCAACACGGATGATTCTGGTTCATTTGTTCTTGGTTCGAGTCCAGGTACCCCAGCACTAAAGGAAAAATGCTAACCACAATCGCTGCTGGTTTTCTTGTGGCAACTACGGCTTTAGTTGCGCTCTTTCAAATAGCTCTTGCCTTAGGTGCGCCTTGGGGCGAGTATGCCTATGGGGGAGCAAGAGTAGGAAAGCTTCCTGTTGGCTTCCGAATCAATTCTGTGGTCTCGACCTTTGTCATGCTCGCGCAGACAGGGCACTACCTTGCTCAGCTAGGTGTGCTTAAACCAATACTTGATCCCGCCGGCAACAGCGTCGTGAATTGGGTTTTGGTCGGCCTCACTGGGCTCGCAGCCATTGCAAACAACATCACTCGCTCTAAAAAGGAACGGGCTGTGTGGGCAATCCCCACGATTTTGATGTTTATTGCTGCGTTGCTAGTGGCCTTAAACCTCTAAGGAATCGCCAACTTTTAGATAAGTAAATTTCCCACCGACTTGCTCGGTCACAAGCTTTACTCTTCCGTTATTCAAATCGTGACCTAAATCACTCAGCAATGCGTTATGTGTTGCAAAGCTTTGCTTTGGCTTTACTGCTGCAACAAAATCCATCACATCGCCGATTTTGAGCCACGGAGCACTGGTTGGGCAGGCAAGGATTTCAACTGGCTGGTCGGGTGTGGTGTAGCTATCGCCTGGGTAATACAACTGGTTGTTTACCATCACGCCGGTGTTTTGAATCAGCGGGATGCTTTCGTGAATGATCTGGTGCATGTCCCCAAGAAACTCAAAGCTAAATCCTTGTTCCTGATAGAAATCACCGTGGTAAACGGTTGTGACGTCATAGCCTGAAAGCTTGGCAGCTACCTCGCTGGTTCCAAAGATTTTGATGCCGGGGTTGGACTTTACAATCCCAGCCACCTGGGTTTCGAAGCAGTGATCATCGTGGGAGTGCGTGATTACCAGCGCCACTACATCCTTGAGCCCTGAAACATTCTCGGTATAAAAGCCAGGGTCAATCAGGGCCTTTTTGCCATCGAGTTCTAGCTCGAGGCAGGCATGGCCGTGCTTGGTGATCTTCATGTTCTCGAGTCTAGCTTTGGGCCAATAGGCCAATGCGGTGCTATTGTCTAGCAATGCGCATTGGCCTAATTGTGAACCCGGTTGCCGGGGGCAGTCGTGGTGCCCAGGTTGGCGTGGAAGTACTTTCCTTGCTTTCGCAAAGTGAGCACTCAGTTGTAAACCTCAGCGGAGGCAACCTCCTCGAAGCTAGAGCGAATGCCGAAGCGGCAATTGGCGCTAACTCAATAGATGCTCTGGTAGTTGTTGGCGGAGATGGCATTGCCCATCTTGCAACCAACCTCTGTGCTGGCAGAAACATCGTGATGGCGATTATTCCTGCCGGCACCGGCAACGATGCAGGAGCGATGTTTGGCATGCCACTAACCAATACATCAGAAGCAGTCCGCTTGGTTCTTGCAGGTCTTAGCACACCAAAGAAAATTGACGCCATCAAGGTTTCCCATGGCGGAAAAGTCACTTGGGCACTTGGTTCAGCTTCTGCTGGATTTGATGCTCTGGCAGCAGCCAGAGCAAATGCCATTAGCTGGCCTAAGGGTCCGATGCGCTACTACGTAGCGATGTTGCTGGAGCTTGCGAAGTTCAAGCCGATTAAGTATCAAAGCGTGGTTGATGGCAATCCAAGAGATTTTGAAGCGATGCTTTGCGTGGTTAGCAACACCGGTATCTATGGTGGAGGAATGCTTGTTGTTCCTGGTGCATCGGTGACCGATGCAAAGCTTGATGTTTTGCTTGTAAAGAAGATGAGCAGACTGAAGTTTGTGACGATTTTCCCGAGGGTTTATAAAGGAACTCACATCACCGACAAAGATGTTGAGATATTCAAAGCGTCAAAGATTTCGATAACAGCTAGCGGTATGCCGATCTACTCGGACGGTGAATACGTTGGCCAGGCACCATTTGAGGCAGAAGTTGTTCCAGGAGCGCTAACGATTATTGCTCCGGCAATCTAGGGGCTAGTTAGTCTCAGGCTGGTGTGGCATAATGGCAAGGTTGCTATCCGGCCCCATCGTTTAGCGGCCTAGGACACTGCCCTCTCACGGCAGCGGCGCGGGTTCGAATCCCGCTGGGGTCACTATTCGCTCTCGATGACCATAAATCTCGGGAGCGAATTCCTTTTACTGGAGAAAAAGCCAAGGAGGTTCGAATGAGCACCGCTTCAATTGTTTCGGCAGAACTTCGGGCTATTGCGAACAAAGAAATTGCTCAGTCACGAACCTGGTTTTTCAAAACCGGCAAAGGCGAATACGGCTACGGTGATGTATTCCTCGGCATTGAAGTCCCAGCAATCCGCGAAGTAGCAAAAAGGCACCAGGGGCTCGCTCTTGATCAAATCAAGAAACTTGCCAAATCCAAGTATCACGAGGAAAGATTCATTGCCTTGGCGATTATTGTCTTGCAGTTCAAAAAATCCAAGGTAGCCTCTTCGAAAAAGCAGCTTTTCGATACCTACCTAGAGCTACTCAAAGCCAACCGGGTCAACAACTGGGATCTGGTGGATGTTAGTGCTCCATACCTTGGGGTTTACCTGTTGGACTTCGCGGGAGCTCCAGCTCTATTTGCCAAGCTAGCCAAGTCAAGGAACCTTTGGGAGCAGCGCGCTTCAATCATGTTCACCTGGGCACACATTCGAGCAGGTCAGCTGAAAGTCTCAACCAAGCAGGTGGAGCTGTTTCTAGATCACCCACACGACCTGATCCACAAAGCAGCCGGTTGGATGCTTCGTGAGGTTGGGAAAAGAGATCTAAAGCTACTTAGAAGCTTTTTGAACTCTCACGCGGCAATCATGCCAAGGGTGATGCTTCGCTACGCCATTGAAAAGATGACCGAAACAGAGCGAGCTAAGTGGCTAGGAAAAGCTAAGAGCTAAGCGGAAGATCTTCTATTCCAACTGGGGGATGAGTCTTTCGGTAGTTTCTAACCAGGACCGACATCACAATTATTGCGATCACTGGAACCAGGGTGATTAGGTTCAATCCGGTGAACATGAATAGCGCTACCAAAGATCCTGCGATGGCTCCGCCGAAAGCACCAGAGAGATTCATAAGTGAGTCGCTAAGACCTTGAACGTTGGTCTTTTGATCAGCTGGAACACTAACTGTTAGAAGTGCCGAGCCTGAGACCGTAGCTGCCGACCAGCCAAGACCTAGTAGGAATAGACCTAGTGTCACAGTCTCGTGGGTTTCTGATCCCAGACCGGCAATCAAGAGTGCGGCGACGAATATAAGCTGGCCAGTCAAGATGGTCTTGACTGGACCTATCTTGTCGCTGAGGATTCCAAACAACGGCGCAAAGGCATACATTCCAAGAATGTGAAGGCTGATTACAAATCCGACTACAACAAGTGAGCCACCGTGGCTTGTGACGTGGACCGGGGTCATGCTCATCACGGCAACCATAACCATGTGAGAAAGTGCAATTGAGACTATGGCGTAGGCGGCAACCAGGTACTGTCTCAGGGTGCTAAAAGCGGACCGCAGGGAAACCTTCGGTTTGGTTTGGAGCTTGTCAGCTGCAATTTGCTTGGCCACCAGTAGAGGGTCTGGGCGAAGCCCAAACCAGAAAACCGACGTTGCCAAAAGTTGCGCTGCGATAGTGAAAACAAATGGCCCGGTAAGCTCCGGAAGACCCAGCCAGTTTCCAACTACTTCACCAGGACCAAAAAGGTTAGGTCCTGTCACAGCTCCGATGGTTGTTGCCCAAACCACGAGGGAAAGATCCTTACCGACTTTTTTATTTGTTGGAATATCGGTAGCTGCAAAGCGAGCCTGCAAGCTAGCTGCCGAACCTGCACCGAGCATAAATAGGGCAAGAAGTAGAAGTGGGAAGAATCTAACCGATGCTGCAGTAATCACCAAGGTCGCACCAGAAATTGCAAGAGCAGCACCAAGAGCAAGGGCTACGCGTCTTCCTTTTGCGAAGGCAAGTCTGGCAAGCGGGATTGCCCAAACGGCAGTTCCAAGAGTTGAAAACGTTGCGGCAGCTCCTGACCAGGCAACTGTTCCAGAAAGATCAGCGGCGAGGAGGGCGCCAATGGAAAGAGTAGATCCGAGGCCAAAGCCTCCGAGGATTTGGCCTAGGGCTAGGGTCCTTACGGTTCTTTTCTGCAGGAATTCAAGGCCGTTTTCACTCACCTGCCCAATCTACCCCTCGATTGGTAAACTGGGATTTCAGCAAATTTGAGGTGTCAAAAAAGCTAATGTCTAATCCATCAAAGCCACTAACTCTGGCTGAAAAGCTCTGGGCCAGCCACTTGGTTGCCGAGGGTAAAGATGGCGCACCCGACCTTTTGTATATCGACCTTCACCTAGTTCATGAAGTCACCAGCCCGCAGGCCTTTGATGGCCTGCGCCTTGCTGGCCGCAAGGTCCGACGTCCTGACCTAACTATTGCAACCGAAGATCACAACACTCCCACTGTTGACATCGATAAGCCAATCGCTGATTTGACATCAAGAACCCAGATTGAAGCACTTCGTAAAAACGCTGCTGAATTCGGCATTCGCCTTCATTCCCTGGGAGATAAAAACCAAGGAATCGTGCACGTAGTTGGTCCACAGCTTGGACTGACCATGCCGGGTATCACGGTGGTGTGTGGCGACTCTCACACTTCTACCCATGGAGCTTTCGGAGCGCTAGCTATGGGAATTGGTACCAGCGAAGTTGAGCACGTGCTTGCCACCCAGACCCTTCCTTTGAAGCCTTTCAAGACCATGGCCATCAACGTTGAAGGAACCTTGCGCCCTGGTGTGACCGCCAAGGACATCATCTTGGCCGTTATCGCCAAGATCTCAACTGGCGGTGGCCAGGGCTACGCTCTGGAATACCGCGGCAGTGCCATTAGGTCTTTGTCGATGGAAGGTCGCATGACCATCTGCAACATGTCCATCGAAGCAGGAGCACGAGCTGGAATGGTTGCTCCGGATGAAATTACCTACGCGTACCTAAAGGGGCGCCCTCACGCACCAGAAGGTGCCGACTGGGATAAGGCTCTTGAATACTGGAAGAGACTTCCAACCGATGAAGGCGCAGTGTTTGATGCCGAAGTGTTTATCGATGCCGACAAGCTTGATCCTTTCGTGACTTGGGGAACTAACCCAGGTCAGGGTGTTTCGCTTTTTGACTCGGTTCCAAATCCAGCGGATATTCAAGATCCAAACGAGCGCGCTGCTGCCGAGCGCGCACTGGAATACATGGATCTAAAGGCTGGAACTCCAATGAAGGAAATTGCCGTCAACACGGTATTTCTTGGCTCTTGCACCAATTCAAGAATTGAAGACCTTCGCGCAGCAGCGGCGATTGTGAAGGGCCAAAAGAAGGCGGACGGAGTTCGCATGATGGTTGTTCCTGGTTCTCAAAAAGTTCGCATCCAGGCCGAAGAAGAAGGTCTAGACAAGATCTTCAAAGAGTTCGGTGCTGAGTGGCGCTTTGCAGGCTGTTCGATGTGTTTGGGTATGAACCCGGACCAACTTGCATCAGGGGAGCGAGCTGCATCAACATCGAACCGAAACTTCGAAGGTCGTCAGGGCAAGGGAGCCAGAACTCATCTTGTTTCACCACTGGTTGCAGCAGCTACCGCCATTCGTGGAACTCTATCTGCACCATCCGATCTTGAGTCGGTGAGCTAGATGGAAAAGATTGAAAAGTTTTCAGGGGTCGCCGTTCCACTAAAGCGCTCGAATGTTGATACTGACCAGATCATTCCTGCGGTTTATCTAAAGCGAATTACAAAAACTGGTTTTGAAGATGCACTGTTTGCTTCCTGGAAAGCAGAACCTGATTTTGTTTTGAATCAGCCGGTATTTGCAAACGGTGAGGTGCTAATTGCTGGTCCTGATTTTGGAACTGGCTCTTCTCGCGAGCACGCTGTTTGGGCACTTCGCGACTGGGGTTTCAAGGCTGTGTTCTCGGCGAAGTTTGCTGATATTTTCCGAGGCAACTCTGGAAAGCAGGGTTTTATCACCGGTGTCATCACCGAGGATGAGACCAAGGCGCTTTGGGAAGTGATTGATGCCAACCCAGGTATCAAAGCAACCGTAGATTTGCCGAACCAGACACTATCTTTGGGTGAGATGACTGTGAGCTTTGAAATCGACCCTTATACCAAGTGGCGTTTGATGGAGGGGCTAGACGATATCGGACTAACCCTCAGAGACGAGCCTGCAATTACTTCTTTCGAATCAAACCGCGAGTCTTGGAGACCCCAGACGCTTCCAGCTAAGGGAATCTAATGAGTCAAATCAAAGTCAACGGCGGAAAGCCGCTCAACGGTCGCGTTGATCTAAAGGGTGCAAAAAACCTAGTCACCAAAGCCATGGTTGCTGCTTTGCTTGCCGACACCCCATCTGTTCTAAGAGATGTTCCAAAGATCTCTGACGTGCAAGTGGTTTCAAGGCTTCTAGAGCTTCACGGCGTGACTATTGATTTTCCCGACAACGGAGAAATGAAGCTTGACCCTCGTGGGGTCAAGCAAGCTCGCATGGTCGATATCGATGCCCATGCCGGATCTTCCAGAATCCCAATTCTTTTCTGCGGACCGCTGCTTCACCAGTTAGGCGAAGCCTTTATCCCTGATTTGGGCGGTTGCCACATCGGAGATCGACCAGTTGATTTCCACCTTGATGTACTTCGCAACTTCGGTGCCGTTATTGAAAAGAGCCCAAACGGTACCAGGATGAGCGCACCTAACGGTCTGCACGGAGCCAAAGTCACACTTCCTTATCCGAGCGTTGGCGCAACCGAGCAGGTACTACTTACTTCAGTTCGAGCCAAGGGAATCACCGAGCTATCAGGTGCCGCCATTGAGCCAGAGATCATGGACCTAATTGCCATCTTGCAAAAGATGGGTGCCATCATCTCCGTTGACACTGACCGAGTGATTCGCATCGAAGGTGTTGAAACCCTGAATGGCTACACCCACCGCGCACTCTTTGATCGCAACGAAGCTGCCTCTTGGGCAGCAGCAGCTCTAACAACCGGCGGAAACATTTTTGTTGGTGGAGCCAAGCAACTGGAAATGACAACTTTCCTAAACGTGTTTAGGAAAGTTGGCGGTGCCTTTGATATTGAAGACGACGGCATTCGCTTCTACCAGTCAGGTGCTGACCTTCATCCAGTGGTAATTGAAACCGATGTTCACCCAGGATTTATGACCGACTGGCAGCAGCCACTGGTTGTTGCCTTAACTCAGGCCAAGGGTCTCTCGATTGTTCACGAGACTGTTTACGAAAACCGCTTTGGCTTCACCGATGCACTGGTCAAGATGGGTGCACAAATCCAGATTTACCGTGAATGTTTGGGTGGAAACCCTTGCCGCTTTGGACAGCGAAACTTCTATCACTCGGCAGTTATCTCAGGACCTACACCTTTGACTGGAGCCGACATCGAAGTTCCAGATCTTCGCGGCGGATTTAGCCACATGGTTGCTGCCCTTGCTGCTAAAGGAACTTCAAACGTGAGCAATGTTCAGCTTATTTCCAGAGGCTACGAGCACTTCTTGGACAAGCTAGGTAATCTCGGGGCCGACTTTAGTTATTCTGAGTAGCAATGGCGAAACAACCTAAAGTGGTACCAATGCCGAAGATCACCTCTAACGAGATGACACTGGCTGTTCGAATTGTTGCTGGGATTTTGGCCCCAATAGCTCGCATGATGTTCAAAGTTGAAGTCATCAACTTAGACAAACTTCCAAAATCCGGCGCTTACATTTTGGCCCCGAATCACGCGACCAACATCGATGGGTTGGCTGTTGCTTACTTTATTTACGTCAAGACCAAGCGCGCTCCACACTTTTTGACTAAGGAAAGACTCTTTAGCATTCCACTGGTTGGCAAGATCTTGTTGGCCGCTGGTCAGATTCCGGTTTTTAGAAACGGCGGACAGCGAAATGATGATTCGTTCAGGGCCGCACACGCTTACCTAAAAGCCGGTCACTCAGTTTGTGTATTCCCGGAAGGAACGCTAACCCGCGATCCAGATTCTTGGCCGATGCGTGGAAAAACTGGAGCTATCAGACTTGCCCTAGATAGTGGTGTTCCGGTTTATCCGGTTGGCCAGTGGGGAAGCGAAAAGATTATGGCACGCTACTCGAGCAAGTTCCGTCCAGGTTTCTGGAAGAAAGTCACTGTGCTGGTCGGCGATGAAATTGATCTTGCAAGATTTAGAAAACCGAACCCAACTCCTGCCGAAGTACTCGAGGCAACCGAAGTTGTCATGTCGGCTATCACAAAGTTGGTTGAACAGCTAAGGGGCGAGAAGGCACCTGATCGCCGCTGGGATCCAGTTGCTGCCGGTCAAGCCACCACAGGAAACTTCATCAAGAAGGCTCAGGTCAGTGGGGGCGGCGATGCCTAAGAAGATTCGCGTTGCAGTTTTGTTCGGTGGCAAATCAAACGAGCACTCAATCTCTGTTGCTTCCGGCGGGGGAGTTATTGGTGCAATTGATTCTTCAAAGTACGAGGTAATCCCAGTTGGAATAACCAAAGAGGGCGAATTTGTTCCATACGAAGTTGATCCTAAAAAACTTGCCCTATCTGAGGGGCTAAAGACCGTCACCTCAAAGGGCGAAACAATTCGATTTGCCCTAGATAGCTCAAGGGAAATCTTTGCAGTTGATAAAGCGGGCAAGCAATCAAGCCTTGGAGTTATTGACGTTGTGTTTCCGGTGTTGCACGGAAAATTCGGCGAGGATGGCACCATCCAGGGTTATCTAGAACTAGCTGGAATCCCTTACGTTGGCAACGGAGTATTGGCATCCAGCGTTGCGATGGACAAAGAGTTCAGCAAGACACTTTTCAAGGCAGCCGGTATTCCTACCCCTGATTTCAAGGTTGTCACTGCAAAACAAATGGTCAATGACCCAGAGTCCACGCTGGAGAAGCTATCCGAGCTAAACCTGCCGGTTTTTGTAAAGCCTGCAAGAGCTGGTTCATCGGTTGGAATTACAAAAGTAAAAAGCGCAGATAAGTTGGCTGACGCTGTTGCCGAGGCGCTAACCCACGACGACAAAGTGATTGTTGAAGTTGGAGTGGTTGGACGAGAGATCGAATGCGCTGTGCTGGAAGGTAAGGGCGACGAACCAGAGCGAGTATCAGTTGCTGGAGAAATTGTTGTCACAGGTCGAGAGTTTTACGACTTCGAAGCTAAGTACGTTGATTCCGATGCCGCCAAACTAACCTGCCCAGCAGAAATTTCTGATCAGGAACTCAAGCAGATGCAGCAGCTAGCAAAAAAAGCTTTTCGCGCTCTTGGCTGCGAAGGCCTTGCCCGAGTTGACTTCTTTTTGACCAAGGATGGCTTTATGTTGAATGAAATCAACACCATGCCTGGCTTTACTTCGATTTCGATGTTCCCGCGTTGCTTTGGCGAGTCAGGATTGAGCTTTACAGATTTGGTTTCAGAACTTATTGAACTGGCGCTAGAGAACTAGTTCGCAACTTCCGTGCAACGCTTAGTTGCCGGCAGTATGCCAATTGTTGAGCTCAGCTGCTCAAGGACTGTGACCCCAGCTAACTTGGTGGAGTCAATGATTACCTCAGTTGCTGGGTTTCTCGCGTAGCTAATAAAGCGAAAACTTGGAGCGTTGGCATCATCCACCAGCCAGTCAATATCTCCCGCGCTAACGCAAGGAAGGGCGGAGACTTCAACCGGTTCCAGGCCGCAGCGCAAGATCACGGAGACTGGCTCACCCCAGGCTGCTGTGGACTGGGCGTTTACGCGACGCTTTTGCTCTCCTGCTAGCTCATCGGGCAGGCGAACAATGATTTCCGCACACTCAGCATTATTGGCATCTTCGGCTGGTTCGAGTGTGACCATGGAGGCGCAGCCGGTTAGAAAAACCAGGGCAAAAGCCATAGCGCCAACTTGCAGGTGTCGTTTTCTCATCTGAAATAAGGCTACCTTTGATTTGTGGATGATCTAAGTCTTGCCGAGCTAGGCGAAATAGAGAGCCTAAAGCGCACTGTCGCAAGGCTAAAGCCAGGCGAGCACGCCATCGTAGGTTCAGGCGATGACGCAGCGGTAGTTTCCGCTAACGACAATTTTCTTGTTTCGACGGACACTCTGGTTGAAAACCACGACTTCAAGCTCGAGTGGTCAAGCGGATTTGATCTAGGTTTCAAATCCGTTGCATCTAATCTTGCTGACATCGCCGCCATGGGAGCAACCCCTACGGTGCTGGTTGTGGCGATGGTGGTTCCAAAAACCACCAAGATTTCTTGGCTGGAATCTTTTGCCGATGGCCTGCAGGCTGCCTGCGATCAACTAAGCCCAGGGTCTGCAGTTGTTGGCGGGGATTTAGCCTCCGGTGAACAAGTTGTAATTTCGGTCACTGTTCACGGAAAGCTAGATGGACAAAAGCCAGTGCTTCGATCCGGTGCCAAGGTTGGCGATGTTGTGGCAGTTTGTGGTCCGCTTGGAAAAGCTGCCTGCGGATTGACACTTTTGGAGTCAGGACAGCAAGATTTGATTCGCTCCTACGATGACTGGGTTGGTGCCCAGCTAAGACCTGAACCACCAATTAGCCAGGGTGTTGCTGCAAATCTCGCAGGCGCCACAGCGATGCTCGATGTTTCCGATGGACTGATAAAAGATCTTGGGCGGATCTCAAAGGCTTCGACGGTGAGCATAGAAATTGATCGCTCGCTACTTTCAGGCTACGAAGCCATGCTTGATCTTCCAGCCCAGAGCCTTGGTATGCAAACCCTGGGTTGGGTGCTGCAGGGCGGCGAAGATCACAGCTTGCTAGCAACCTTCCCCGCATCCGCCACTTTGCCCATTTCCTTCAAAGCGATTGGAAAAGTTGTTTCAAAATCCGACCACGATGTCTTGCTTGATGGAAAGCCGGTAGAGGATAGAGGCTGGGATTCGATTTCTGGAAATTAGGGGTGAAACTTGCAACCCACACTTCATCGAATTCTCTAGGAGAGAATTCGGCAACTACTAGGTGTGCAGATTCTTATTCAGGACTACTCCAGCACCTGAGCGCGAAAGTGCCTCGACTCTTCCAGTTAGGGAGTTTCTTCTAAACAGCAAGTTCGGAACACCTGAGAGTTCGATTGCCTTCAAAGACTTCTCGCCTTCGTCGCTAATTAGCGTCAACTTGGTTCCTGCGGTGACATAGAGCCCCGCCTCAACAACACTGTCATCTCCGATGGAGATGCCGATTCCAGAGTTGGCACCAAGAAGTGCACGCTTACCAATGGTGATCTTCTCTTTGCCGCCACCGGAAAGGGTTCCCATAATCGATGCTCCGCCGCCGATGTCTGCTCCATCGCCAACTACTACTCCCTGAGAAATTCTTCCCTCAACCATTGATGCACCTAAGGTTCCAGCGTTGAAGTTCACAAAACCCTCGTGCATGATCGTGGTTCCGGGGGAGAGGTGAGCACCTAGACGAACTCTCGAGGCATCGGCAATTCGAACTTTGGCTGGGGTGACGTAGTCGAGCATTCTTGGGAACTTATCCACTGCGTGGATAACTACTCCGGCTTTGATTAGCTGAGGTCTTAGTTGATCAAGATCTTCTAGGGCAATTGCGCCAATTGAGCTAAAGGCAACAATTGGCAACTGGCCAATTAGACCTTCTAGGTTGATGCTGTTTGGGGCAACCAATAGGTGAGATAGAAGGTGCAGCCGAAGATAAGCATCCTCAACGGAAGATACCGGCTGAGTCAAATCTGATTCGGTTCGAACCACATGAGTATTTACAAGCCTTCGCTTGTCTTCTCCAACAAGGGCATCGAGTTCTCTCGGCACAACCCAGAGCTCGTCGGTGACTGGAGCAGGGCCAAGCTTTGGCTCGCGGAACCAGACATCTAGAACATTGCCTCTAGTGTCGGAAGTTGCTAAGCCGTGGCCCCAGGCAAGTGTTGTTTGAGTCATCTCTCAAGATTACAAGCTAGGCTCTTGGCTGTGGCGAGTATGAAACTAAATCTCTTGGGTGACGTGGCGGAACTGACGCGTCAGCTGGTTGATATTCAGAGCGTTTCAGGAAATGAAGCCGAGATTGCTGATGCAATCGAGCAAGCTCTAAAGCCCCTTTCTCACTTGAGCCTGACCCGCGATGGCAATGCAATCGCTGCCAAAACTAGCCTTGGTCGATCACAGCAAGTGATTATCGCCGGTCACATCGACACCGTTCCGGTGGCCGATAATTTGCCATCAAAGCTGATGAGCTTTGAGCGCGAGCAGGTTATCTGGGGTCGCGGCACAGTAGATATGAAAGCCGGAGTTGCCGTAATGCTGAAGCTTGCGGCTGAAATCACCGAACCTGCCTTTGATGTAGTTTGGGTGTTCTACGACCAGGAAGAAATTGAAGCTTCCAAAAACGGCCTTGGCCGGCTGGTTCGAAACCATCCAGAACTAATCAAGGGCAATTTTGCGATTTTGTGTGAGCCAACCGCATCGACCATTGAGGGCGGCTGCAATGGCACCATGCGGATTGAAATTGAGCTTTCTGGCATCAAGGCCCACTCCGCAAGACCCTGGATGGGCTCTAACGCCATCCACAAATTAGGCGGAGTCCTGGAAGTTTTGAATTCCTACACCCCACAGGAAATTGAAGTTGACGGAATGGTGTTTAGGGAGAGCCTTAACGCGGTTTTGGTATCCGGCGGAATTGCTAGCAACGTAATTCCAGATTCAGCCACTGTCACCTTGAACTATCGATTTGCTCCCTCAAGAAGTGTTGAAGCTGCCACTGAGTATTTGCGAACTTTGTTTCCAGATAATCTCTTCACTGTTGTTGATAGTGCTTCGGGGGCAAAACCTGGCATGAATTCACCTGAAGCTCAGGCCTTTGTGGCTGCGGTCAACGCACCCGCGAATCCTAAGTACGGCTGGACCGATGTTGCCAGATTTAGTGAAATGGGCATTCCAGCAGTGAACTATGGCCCTGGAGACCCCAACAAAGCCCACGCGGATGACGAAAACGTGCCAGCTAGCCAGATCTACGCCTGTGAAGCGGGATTACGAAATTTTCTAGCTCCAAATCTTTGATAAACTTGGGGTTCGGGAGAAATAGTCCCAGCAATCCAAGGAGTACTTTTTATGGCAGCGATGAAGCCACGCACTGGTGATGGCCCAATGGAAGCAGAACGAGAGCCACGCGGCTTGATTATCTTGCGCGTTCCATTGGAAGGCGGAGGCCGTCTTGTGGTTTCGGTCAACGAAGAAGAGGCAAAGAACTTGCATTCTGTTCTAGAAGGCGTAGTTAAGAAGAAGAAGTAACACGCTTGCTGGCAATCAGCAAGCCATCTCCAACTGGAGACAAGGCGGAGACAAAGTCCGCTTGAGTCGAAAACAACCTCAAAACATCGCGGTAAATAATCGTGGCATCGTCGCGCATTGCCGGATCTGGTACCCGATCTCGCCATAGCGCGTGGGCGATAACAACAACCCCTCCAGGTTTAAGCAGTCTTGATGCTTGGCTCAGCTGAGCTTCCAAATCTGAGCGGTCAGCATCTAGCAAAGCTAAGTCATAGGCGGCATCGGCCATGTTCGACATAACCTCGGTAGCCATTCCTGAAATCACTCTGGTTCTTCCCGGAGCAATCTTGGCGTCTTTGAAGGCAAGCTTGGCCGCGACCTGAAATTCCGGCTGGGAGTCGATGGTGGCAATAACTGAATCTTCCGAAGCGGAGAGCATCCACAAAGCCGAGACTCCAGCTCCGGTGCCAGCTTCCACGATGGCTTTTGCTCCAAGGGCTGAGGCTAAAACGGCTAGGTGAGCGCCGGCACTCGGAGTAATGCACTCAATGCCGAGTTCCTCGGCACGGGCTCTTGCCTCGATAATGGCTGGCGACTCCGAGACAAAGTCTTCGGTGAACTTCCAGCTCGATATCTTGTCAACCATTGGTTTGTTCTCTCCTCAAGCACAAAGCCTATTGTCCAGCGGGCTAAAATCCCCGCAGCTTTAGAGGTAACCTGTTCAGGTGTTCGGAATCTCAGGCGAAAAGCTATTAATCCTCGGGTTGATAGCGATTTTTGTGCTGGGCCCAGACAAGCTCCCGCACTACGCCGCGCAATTGGCAAAATTCGTGAAGTCCCTAAAGCGCATGGCCGAAGGTGCCAAGGGTCAGTTGCAAACTGAAATCGGCGAAGAAGTGAATTGGAAACAACTTGATCCTCGTCAGTATGACCCGAGAAGAATCATCCGTGAGGCACTTAGTGAAACTGAACCAGTAAACCCGGTTGCAGCACTAACTAGACCGGTGACCCGGGTTCAGCCAAAACTTGCCAAGGGCGAAGTAGCACCCTTTGATTCGGAAGCGACCTAAAGCTTTTTCATTACCTTTGCAAGGGCATTCATCAACGGAGCCATCACCTTGTATCGGCGGGCACGAGATGGGAACTTCAACAAACCAGTTGAAACACCAACGGTTCGAGCCTCGGTAAAGCGCAAGATTCCATACTTGCCATTTCTTCTTCCAACACCAGATTGCTTCATTCCACCCATCGGGGAATCCACCGACGCCATAGCAGCGCGGAAGCCTTCGTTGATATTCACAGATCCAGCCATGATGCGACCGGCGACTTGCTTTGCCAGCCTTGTTGGACCAACTACCGATGCGTTCAATCCATACTCGGTGTCATTAGCAAGTTCAACTGCCTGATCGATGCTGTCGTAGCCAACTACCGCAATCAATGGTCCAAATACTTCCTGGCGAGCAAGGCGCATTTCCTCTGTGATGTCGGTCAAGACTGTTGGTGCATAGTAGTAAGGACCAAGTTCAGGCAGAGCCTTTGCTCCAGCAAGTACTTTTGCACCCTTGCCAACTGCATCGGAGACAAAGTCCTGCACGCGAGTTAGCTGGTTGATACCGGTGAGAGTTCCCATATCCATCGCGAAGTCGTTGCTCTTACCAATGGTCATTGAGCTCACTCGCTCCGCAAGTTCCTTTTCGAACGCTGCCTTCATGCTGTTTGGCACATAGACACGTTCGATGGCAACGCAGAGCTGACCAGAGTTTCCAAAAGCAGCTGCAATTGCTTTTTCAGCAGCATCGCCAGCCTTGGCTCCTGGAAGAACAATCATTGGGTTCTTACCTCCTAATTCAAGAGAGAATCCAATCAGTCTCTTTGCTGCCCTTTCGGCAACAATTCGACCGGTGTTTGTTGATCCGGTAAATGCCACAAAGTCCACTGAGTCAGTAATCGCATTGCCTACGCTTGGGCCATCGCCCACCACAATTGTCCATGCCGAGTCTGGAATTCCTGCTTCTATTGCAAGTTGACGAGCGTAAAGAGAAACCAAGGCAGTTTGGTTGTCAGCTTTTTGAACCACGCTGTTGCCAGCTACAAGAGCCGGAAGAATATCCAGCATCTGCAGTGCCAGCGGGTAGTTCCACGGTGTGATCACTCCAACAACACCAACCGGTGAATACATAACGTAAGACTGGGTTAGAAGTGGTACTCCAGCAACTGACTTTTGGGTCTTTAAGGTCTTAGGTGCAATCTTTGCGTTGTATCTTGCCGCGCCAAGGGAGCCGGCGATTTCTTCAAATGCGTGAGCTCTGGACTTACCGGTTTCGAGCTGAAGTAAATCCATGACGTTGTCCTGATTTTTCAAGATCAGATCATGAAGTCGGTAAAGAGCTTTAGCGCGCTCCTTGACTGAAACTTTGGCCCAAGCAGGCTGGGCACCTCTTGCATCCGCTACAGCCTTTGCTACCTGGGCAACACTTAGCTGGGGTAAGTCATAGATTTTCTTACCCGTTGACGGGTTAACTATCGTCACCTGGTCAGGGGACGCAGGCAGGTGGGACAAAAGGTTAGGAATGCTGGTTTCGCTCATGCAGATAAGTCTACGAAGCAATTGCTAGCTTGTTGAAAGTGGGAGCCTTCTGCCAGCCAGGTTTCGGCCAGCACCTGCAATGGTTTGGGCGATTTGCTCAATGGCTTTGGCAGCTAAGTCGTTGCTTGTTTGGCCAAGTAGGGGATTGCCCGAGTCGGAGCCTTCTCGAAGCGGAACCGAAATTGGAATTTGACCCAAGAGGGGAACTTTCGTGCCCGATAGTTCGGATAGGTGCTTCGCCACAAGCTGACCACCACCGGAACCAAAAAGTTCCATGCGGGTGCCATTAGTTTCCAGATAGCTCATGTTTTCAATTACTCCGAAGATTGCTTGCCCGGTTTGAAGACCTACTGCACCACTTCGCTCGGCAACTTCGCTGGCTGAAATCTGTGGGGTGGTCACAACAATGGTCTTGGCGGTTGGAAGAAGTTGGCCCAGTGTGATTGCGATATCTCCTGTTCCGGGAGGAAGATCCACCAGCAGGATATCTAGATCTGCCCAAAAGACATCGGATAAGAATTGCTCGATGGCACGGTGAAGCATGGGCCCACGCCAGGCAACTGGAGTGTTACCTTCTATAAACATTCCAATGGAAATTACCTTCACACCAAAGGCCACCGGAGGCAAGATCAGCTCGTCTACTCTGGTGGGCTTGTCAGTAATTCCAAGCTGACCAGGAATCGAGAAGCCATAGATGTCGGCGTCAATTAGTCCAACGCGAAGACCTTGGGCGGCCAAAGAAACTGCAAGGTTGGCGGTGATGGTGGATTTTCCAACACCACCTTTTCCGGAGCCAATAAGAAAGATGTTTGTCAGTGTGTCTTTGTCGAATGGATTGTGCTTCAGTGGTTTTCCTCCACGAAGCTTGGATTTCAACGCATCGCGCTCAGCTGCGGTCATGACGCTCAGAGTGATATTCACTGAGGTAATTCCAGCAACTTTTTCTACTGCCTGCTTTGACTCTGATTCGATTCTTCGAGCCGCTGGGCAGCCGGTGATGGTTAGTTTGATCTCAACATCTGCGATGCCATCTGCGCTGATCGAGATTGCCCCGACCATATCCAATTCAGTGAGGGGAATGCGCAGCTCAGGGTCGATTACCGTTGACAGGGCTTCGAGGATGGCTTCTTGCACCCCTTAACTCTAAGGGTTGGCGCTTTCGTGAGAGAATGAAAGACATGAGTCCAAAGCAAAACGGTGCCAGCATCCCAGAAGGTCAAACTTTAGCGACCTTCGCCGATTACAAGCTTGCCGTTTCATACGTTGAGTCCATGATCGAACATGATTTTCCAGCAAGGCTCGTTTCCATCATCGGAACCGATCTAAAAAGCGTTGAATCCATCAAGGGAAAACTTGGCTACGGCCGCGTCGCACTTTCCGGAGCACTAACTGGATCCTGGCTTGGAATGTTCTTTGGACTAGTGTTTGGCGCAACCGGCACAGGAGCAGAAGCACTGCTGCTAACTAACGTTGCAGCCGGTGTCGTTATCGGAGCTGGAATTGGAATGCTTCTAAATGTCATTCGATTTAGCCTTACAAAAAACCGTCGTGGCTTTATCTCAGGCCAAATGGTAGTTGCCAAAAAGTATGAGGTTGTTGTTCCTAAAGAACAGCTTCAGCTTGCCAAAAAGGCAGTGGCGGCAGCAAAGCCTGCCAAGCCAGCTAAAAAATCTAGCTGAGTTTTGCCATCCAGGCTTCGATCGCGTCTGGATCTCGAGGCAAAGCTCGCGATAGGTTCTCAACTCCGGTAGCGGTGACCAGAACATTGTCTTCAATTCGGATTCCAATACCTCGGAATTCTTCTGGAGCTAGAAGATCATCGGCGTGGAAGTAAAGTCCTGGTTCAATAGTGAAGACCATGCCCTCTTCTAGAGGTGCATCAAGATACATTTCTTTTCTAGCCTGTGCGCAGTCATGGACATCGATACCAAGGTGGTGACTGGTCCCGTGGACCATCCAGCGCCTGTGGAACTGCTTAGTCACGTCGAGTGATTCTTCAGCAGAGATCGGAAGAATTCCCCACCCTGCTGTTCTTTCCGCTATGACCTTCATGGCTGCATGATGCATGTCTCTGAATAAAACCCCTGGCTTTGCGATTGCAAATGCTGCGTCTGCGGCTTCTAAGACGGCAAGGTAGATTTCACGTTGTGCTTTGGAGAACTTTCCCGAGACGGGAAGACATCTAGTGATGTCAGCGGTGTAAAGGGAATCTACCTCTACACCGGCATCTAACAAGACTAGATCAGTCGACTTGACGTCACCATCGTTGATAATCCAGTGCAGAATACATGCATGTTTTCCGGCGGCAGCGATTGTTTCATAACCTATGTCGTTTCCATTAAGCCTGGCTCTTTGGAAAAAAGTTGTTTCAATTAGTCGTTCACCTTTTGCAATTCCAACTGACTTTGGAAGCACTTTGACGACGTCTTCGAATCCGGAGATACTTGCCGCAACTGCCAAGCGCATCTGCTCAATTTCGTAAGAATCCTTGATGAGTCTTTGTTCAGAGACAAATTGTGCAAGATCGGGATCATCTTGATCGATAGTTTCCGAGTCACCAATGTAGGAATCCAGTTCTGCTAAGTCCCTGGTCTCAAGCTTTAGAAGTGTCGAAACTTCTTCCAGGGTGGGTCTTGCCCCGACCCAGAATTCGCCGATTGCAGGGTTTGCAAAAAACTCATCAGAATCTTTACCTGCTGTTGGTCTCAGAAACAGAATCTCTTTGGAGGAATCTCTGGTGTCAATAACCAGCACCGAGTCGGCAACGGTCTTTGATCCCCAGCCGGTTAGATAAGCGAAGGCTGCGTGCGGGCGATAGCGATAGTCAGTGTCATTTGATCGAGTTTTCGGGGCACCGGCTTTGATGAGAATCAATTTTCCAGTAAATGATTTAGAGACTTTTTGACGTCTTGCCATAGCAAAAGGTGCTGCCGGACCCTGTTTGGTTGCTGTTTTTTCAGGCGTGGCCCACGAGCTCGCAATGTAATCCAAGAACTCACGGCTAGGCGGAGTAGTTCTTCGATTAGCGTTTTTGTCGTCGTCCTGATTCTCAGTCATTTGACTATTGTGTCATTGCCCGCAGGGAAATTTGTTTTGCGTAGTCTAGGAATAACAAGATAAGGGCAATAACTTATGGTCAAGATCGACCTACACACCCACTCAACCCGCTCCGACGGGCTTGATAGCCCAACCGACTTGATGATCAATGCCAAAAAAGCTGGCCTAGATGTAATTGCCCTAACCGATCACGACACTGTTTCAGGTTGGGATGAAGCTCGCGGCAAGGCCTTTGAGTTAGGGCTTGGATTTGTTCCTGGCATTGAAGTCACTTCTGTTTCCGACGTTGAGCGATTTGGCAGAAGGATTCGTATTTCGGTTCACCTTCTGGCATACCTTCCAGATCCAGATCACAAGGCTTTAGAGATTGTCCTGGGCGACACAGTTGCAACCCGCGAGGCAAGGGGTCGAGCAATAGTTGAAAAACTAGCCGAGCAAATTCCAATTACTTGGGAAATGGTTTTAGATCACTTGGATAAAGGTGCGACCATTGGTCGCCCCGCTATCGCGGACACTCTGGTGACCATGGGACTGGTAGCTGATAGAAGTGCTGCTTTTGACTATTACCTTTCTACCGATGGTCCCTTCTACGTTTCACACTCCACCGTTTCAACACTTGAGGCAATTGGTCTAATTAGGCAAGCCGGGGGAGTACCAGTGATCGCACACCCCTTGAAAGGTGTTTGTCCTGACACCGATCCGGAAGATTTACCAGTTGATCACTTCGAGGAAATGATTGCCACCGGTTTGCAAGGTGTTGAGGTTTACCACCGCGACGTTCCAGAAACGGCCAGAAAGTGGTTGCACGAATTGGCCGCTAGACACGATCTGATTATTACCGGCTCTAGCGATTATCACGGGGTTTCAGGAAAGCCGAACCAGCTCGGCGAGAACACAACTTCTCAGGAAATGTTGGATCGAATTGTTGAGCTTGGAACTGGAACTAAAGCCTCGCTTTAGCTTTGCCCGCCGCGAGTGCGGTTTCTAGTTTTTGAGCTCCTTGGCGGACGAGGTTCTGATCTAGATTCTTGTTTACAGTCCTTAGAATCTGTTTTTGGTCTTGCTGATCCACTCCTTGGAGCAGAACGCTTTTGACCTGGTCTACCTCCGCGATCACCTGTTGGCTTAGCGCCTTCGACTCTGGTTGAGGCCTTAATTCTTCCCTTGGTTCCAGCAGGAATGCTCAAGTCAGAAAACAGATGGTCTGAGCTTGAGTAAGTTTCCATCGGGTCTGGTTGACCGAAGGAAAGTTCTTTATCGATGTGTGTCCAGCGAGCTAAATCTTCCCAGTCCACGAATGTAACGGCGGTACCCAATCTTCCGGCACGGCCGGTTCTTCCAACGCGGTGAAGGTATGCCTTCTCGTCTTCAGGAACTGAGTAGTTGATTACGTGTGTCACATCGTCAACGTCGATGCCTCGCGCTGCAACTTCGGTAGCTACGAGGATATCTTTCTTGCCGGTACGGAATGCAATCATTGATTTCTCACGTGCTTCTTGAGACATGTCCCCGTGCAGGGCACTTGCATTAAAGCCGCGGTCAATTAACTCATCGGATAACTTGGCAGCCTGGCGCTTGGTGCGGCAGAAAATTACGGTCTTGCCACGGCCTTCGGCCTGCAGGATGCGGCCGACCACTTCGTCTTTGTCTAGTGAATGTGCTCGGTAAACAAACTGCTTGATGTCGGCTTTAGTTAGTCCTTCGTCCGGGTCGTTGACGCGGATGTGAACTGGCTTGTTTTGGTACTTTCTTGCCAAAGAGACAATGGCTCCTGGCATGGTTGCCGAGAACAACATGGTTTGACGATTTTCTGGGGTGTAGGCAAAGAGTCTTTCAACGTCCGGTAAGAATCCAAGATCCAACATTTCATCGGCTTCGTCGAGCACCATGAATTGAATGCTGGTTAGATCTAGTTTCTTTTGCTTGGAAAGATCGATAAGTCGTCCTGGGGTACCAACAATAATCTGCGCTCCCGCGTCAATTTCGGCAACTTGTCCTTCGTAGGCTTTACCGCCGTAGATTGCCGCAACTGTTGTTGAGCGATTGCTGCAGGCAAGCTTTAGATCTTCTGCTACCTGAATGGCAAGTTCTCTAGTTGGAACAACTACCAATGCTTTTGCACCGTGTGATGGATCTTTACCCAAGCTCTGAATAAGAGGTATACCAAAACCCAGAGTCTTTCCGGTTCCAGTTTTAGCCTGACCGATGATGTCTTGTCCGGTTAGGGCAAGCGGGATGGCCTGCTCCTGGATTGGAAATGGGCTGGTAATTCCTCGGGCCTCTAGGGCCTCGGTTATATCGCTGTCGATACCTAGATCTTTGAAAGTCAAAATGCTCCTATATATGCTCTTCCTACTCTACTTGCCCCCTGCTAAAGCCCTATATGCTTGAAGGATGTTCGAGTGGCTGAAGGCGTTTCGCAAAAGGGTTGGAAAACTCGTTTTACCTGATCGAGAAGAGCGAACAAGTCGCAACCAGGGCAAGGTAAATCTCAAGCCATACACTCCAGAACCTAAGGTTTACCTAGGTCAATTGGCTTATCTGTTGCTTTCAAACTTTGAGATTCTCACCAATGAGCTCAAATACTCACCAACCACTCAATACAAAGCAGAGCTATCAGAAGCTGCTGCTAAGGGTTTTGAAAAATACCGCACGATTTCCAAAAAGCTAGTTGGTCTGGGCTTTGATGTCACCGATTCGATGGATCCCTTCACAGAGCGCGTTGACACTTTCCATTCCAGAACCGCCGGCATTGACTGGTACGAGTCGGTAATCAAGATCTACCTGGTTTCAGGATTGCTGGATGATTTCTATGGACGCCTTGCAGCTGGCCTAAACAAAGAATTGCGCGAAGCAGTTGAGAAGGCTCTATCCGATAAGACCTTCGAAAAGTTCGCCAAGAAGGTCTTAGTTGAGGGCATGGCCGGAAACCCACAACTTGAATCTCGCCTAGCCCTTTGGGGAAGACGTTTGATGGGGGATGTTCTTCTGGAGGTAAGAGCGGCGTTTGATAACCGCAAGCTTGCTGGAATCGATAAAGCTTCGAAGTTGACCCTTGAGCAGGAACGAAAGGTGAATCTAGAGTCTTACTCAAAGATTGAGCCGCTAGTGACCGAAATGATCGCGGCTCACTCGCTGCGAATGGATGCGGTTGGACTTACCGCGTAGCAGCTAGAGCTTGCTCGTCTATCTTCTTGCGCTGGTTATCTAGTGCCTTTGCTCCAAAGAACATAGCTACCGGCATACCCAACATCACAATCGACCAGATCCAGCCGTCGGTGTAACTGAACCCAAGCCAGGTCAGCAAAATCCAAAGAACCGATCCGCTAGCTAGACCAATGGCTGGCGGCACCAATGAACCGTAGCGGTCAGAACCGATTTGAACGTAAGGGGCAACTAGGCCAAGAATTGCGGCGTAAAAAACAATGAATAGAAATTCCATTAGGCGATGAACCCAACCCTTCTTGCTTCCTCTGCGCCGATCTCTAGGTAGGCAAGCGCTTCGGTTGGAACCAAAAAGACGTTACCTTTTGAGTCGGTTAGGTTGATCAGCTTTGAACTGGACTCGATTGCCTCAGCAACCTTTTTCTCAACTGCCGCTGCTGACTCCGATGTGTCGAAACTTAGCTCGCGAGCTGAGTGCTTGATACCGATTCTGATGTCCATGACCAACCTTTCTGCTACTAGATTACGGCCATTTCAGAAGCCTTCGGACCAGCTGTCAGAGGGCTTTAGTATCTTGGGTAAATGACCGACCTGCAATTTGTGCTCAAGACACGCTTTGACTCGGTCAACACTCTTGAGCTGGCCCCACTTCAGCAAAAGGTGCGGGATCTTTCAGCCTCGGCAATTGTCCCAGTCTTTGGCTCTCCAGGATCTGGCAAGACCACAGCGTTGGTGGCTCGCTTCCTGCAACTTGTTGCAGCCGGTTGCTCGCCTGATGAACTGGCGGTTATCGCTGCAACCCGTGAATCGGCAAACACTCTGCGTGATCAGTTAGCGCTGGAGTATCAAGGCGCAAGCACTGGCCCACTTGCCAAAACGCTAACTAGCCTTGCCTTCTCGATCCTTGCCGCCAAAGCCAAACGCGAAGGTAAGAAAGCGCCAGTGCTAGTTAGCGGTAGCGAACAGGACCAACTGCTCAAAGAAGTGCTATCCGAAATCGATTCCAGCGCCTGGCCCAAGAATCTCGATTCCACCGTTCGATCCCTGACTGGATTTCGAACTGAGCTTAGAGATCTAATCGCGGCTTGCTTGGAGCACGGTATTTCACCGAATCAACTCTCAGAGCTCGGAAAAGCCCAGGGCCTAACCGCGTGGATTGCTTCGGCTAAGTGCTACGAGCTCTACCTAGACAAACTAAACAAAAGCGATCGAGCTCGCTACGACTCGGCGTCGTTGCTTCGAACAGCTGCGAAACAACTTCAATCCGAAGAATCGTTTCCTGAAGAAGTTGCAAACCTGAAGGCAATTTTGGTTGATGATGCTCAGGAGCTAACCCCTGCCGCTTCTGAATTTTTGTTTCAGCTCACGCGGTTGGGAGCTGGGATCACTTTGATTGGTGACCCGGATGTTGCAACTCTTGGATTTAGGGTTGCAAACCCAAAGGCTATGATGCAGTTGGCTGAGCGGATTGCAGCGCGAGTAAATCAAAAGGTAGAGCCGATATTTCTTGAGCCCACCCACGCCATTCGTCGCCCTGAGATTTCAGCTGCGCTAGCCAAGATCAGCTCCTTCATTGATGTTGCCCGCGCTGGGCGTCAGAGAAAAGGACTTAATCCTCCTTCTGAAGTCCTAACTGGCGGGGAGGGTCTGCAGGTTCGAGTCTTCCGCTCCGAAAGCGAGGAGCTTTCCTTTGTTGCCGGAGAGCTTCGGCGAAGACACCTATTTGACGAAGTGCCCTGGTCAAAGATGGCGGTTGTTGCAAGAAGTCGACCAGCACTTGAAAAACTAGCTCTTGCACTAAGCGCGGAGTCAGTACCCGTACAAGTTATTGGCTCTGCCAATTCGCTTCGCGACGATCATTCTTCGGGACAGCTTCTACGGCTTGCTCGAATTAGCTTGAGCGATGTACCAGTAGGTCTTGATCAAGCAGTCGAGATTCTTACCTCTGAGCTTGGAGGTTTGGATCAGCTTGGAATTTTGCGCCTAAAGCGTTCGCTGCGAAAGCAGGTGGAGGAGTTTGAAGGTTCATCCGATCAGCTCCTAGTCGAAGCTTTTGATAATCCAAATACCTTGTCTTTGGTTCGAAGCCCAGAGGCGCGAAAAGCGGAAAAGATTGTTCGCTTTATGCATTCGACAAAAGACTTGGCTGCCATCGAGGGAACTACAGCTGAAGCAGTACTTTGGAATTTAGTTTCTGAAACCGGAGTACTAAATCGTTGGGTTGTCTTATCTCGCGGGGTATCCGAGGTAGCTATCCAGGCAGGTAAGAATCTAGATTCAATCCTTTCGCTATTTGCCGCAGCAGCCAGATTCGCAGAGCGAAACCCCACTGCTCGGGCAATTGAATTCATTGAAGATCAGTTAGAGCGAGAGATACCTGAGGATTCGCTGGCGCTGAATAATCGCTTCGGTGAGCAGGTGCTACTTCTTACTCCATCAGGACTTATCGGCAAGCGCTTTGACACTGTGGTGATTCCAGGTCTTAGTGAAGGCGTTTGGCCAAACTTGAAGCCGCGCTCGTCACTGCTTGGTGCAAATCTCTTGGATGCTTTGGTTGCAGGGGAGATAACCCAGGCACGTGAGCTAAAGCGTTCGGAGCTTCCAGGAGAACTTCGGATGCTAAACAAAGCTGTCGGAGCATGTGGGCAGCGACTGATTATGAGCGCAACCGAAAAGGAAGAAGAACAGCTCTCGCAGTTTCTTCCGCTAGTTCACGGCAACTACCCGCCAACCGAATCTAAGTCCTCGAAGACCTACACACTTCGATCAATTGTTGGCGAGCTTCGTAGAGATCTTGCCTCAACCAAAAGCACCAATCTAGAACAAGCCGCGCTTGGTCTTGCGCGATTAGCGGCAGCTGGAGTTCCAGGAGCATCGCCTCGGAGTTGGTATGGATTGCTTCCAGTTTCGACAACGGAGCCGCTTACTGATCTAGGCAACGAAAATCTGCAGATTCGACCATCGCAGCTGGATAACTTTTTGACTTGCCCACTTCACTGGTTCATCGAAACCCATGGGGGATCAGCTAGTTCCTTCCAAGCCTCGCTCGGTTCCTTGATACACGAGGTGCTAGAGGTCTCTGAGTCATCTGATATTGCAGAGCTTGAAAAGCTAAAGGTTTCCCGCTGGAACTCGCTTGAGTTCGAAGCTGACTGGTTAGAGCAGTTAGGCAAGCGTCAAGCTGCCCGCATGCTTTCTAATCTTGCCGATTACCTAAAGCAGTTCGAGGATGCTGGCGGAAAGGTTCTAGCTAAGGAGCAGAACTTCAACTTTGAGCTTGGCAACATCCAGGTCAGGGGACAAGTTGACCGAATAGAGCAGCTTGCCGATGGAAATGTCGTGATTGTTGATCTAAAAACTGGCAAGCAGGCCGCAACCGCTGCAGAGACATTAGTAAACCCTCAACTTGCCTTGTATCAGATGGCGGTGCTTGAAGGTGGATTCCAAGAACTTGAATCAATTAGCCCGGAGCAGCTAGCGGGAGCAAAGCTTCTAATTGTTGGCGGTGTTAAGTTCCAGGAGCGCAACCAACCAGCCATGGACAATCAAGAATCTGCCAGATTCAAAAAGTTGCTTCTTGATTCTTCAGAGGGAATGTCTCGTTCGGTCTTCGTTGCACAGCTTTCCAACCACTGTGAATCCGAGCGCTCTTATGGCTCGTGCTCGCTGCACCTAACTCCAGCGGTGAGCTATGTCGGCTAGATACTCAGCAGCAGAGATTTTCAAGGTCATCAAGGATTTTGAATTAGCACCCGAAAAAATGAATGCGATTGAAAATGCTCCGCTTGATTCACCAGCTTTGGTAGTTGCCGGTGCAGGAAGCGGCAAGACTGAACTATTGGCAGTTCGGGTTCTTTGGCTAGTGGCCAATGGATTTGCTCGTCCCGAGCAAATTCTGGGACTTACTTTCACCAGAAAAGCTGCAACTGAATTATCGAAGAGAATCTTTGAAGCCCTGCTCAAGCTTCGTGAGACCAGCT
>Ga0247837_1002966_pt1 | contig 30696 bp, 11 predicted proteins | sample LaCtaG_2_FD_187115 | JGI IMG/M metagenome (GOLD analysis project Ga0247837, IMG submission 187115) | Freshwater microbial communities from meromictic Lake La Cruz, Castile-La Mancha, Spain - LaCruzMarch2015_14.5m | ecosystem: Environmental > Aquatic > Freshwater > Lake | place: Spain: Castile-La...
ACAGTGAGCGCAGCTGCCGAGGCTTGCCAGGCGGGCGGACTGCCGTCCAGGGTAATGACAGAGGAAGTAAAGGCTGAAAAGGTGGTCAAAATGAGCGCTACTGAGGACTCATTGCCAGTCGCAGGGATATAGGACGGGTTCTGCACTCCCGCTACCGTGAAGGACAAAGTCCCTGCAGCCTGCACAGCCGAGGGCAGGTAAATGATCATTGAGGCCTCTGGAATGATATATGTGGGACTGATAGTCAAAGTCACTGCAGAAAGGAAGTCCTGCACAGGGAAAATACTGGGGAATACTAGCGTAACAGCTTCAAAAGCGCCAGTGCTTACACTCACTGCATAGCTAATTCCTGTTTTGTAGACTGTAGTGTCGCTACAAGTCGGGAAGTTGGCGGATCCGGTGCCGGCTAGCAGACTATTGGCCATTACAGCTTCGGGGTAGACCATGTAGTCCTTGGTTTGGTACTCGTCTGGTTGGTCTGTGCCTGTAACAACCTCTTGAGTGAGGACAGAGACAGGGGCGGAAGCCTTATCTGCTGGGTTTTTAACGCTGCTCAGCAGCACAGTGACCAAATTCCCACTGGCAATATCAGTAGTGAGTCCACTAATCACCACAGTCGCAGGGTTCCTACAAGCCGCAAACCCATTAGCATCGCTTCCCTGGTAGTACCTGCAAGTTGCAGTCTGCAAAGTGCCGTTAATGGTCACAGAACAGGGCAGTTTGCTGCTGTTTCCCTGTGCGTCTTTAGGGAAAAGCGCCACAGAGCTGTAATCTGCATGCAGTACTGGGAATTGGACTAGGATTTGGGCCTTGTTGGCTACTAAAGCGGGCGTTTGGGCTTTGAATCGCAGTAAATAGGGCTGACTTGCACCTGCTAGGTAGGTAAATGGCTTCACTAGCAGCTCTGACAGCACTCCGAATCCCTTAGAAACCACTGCATTGGCCTTGTAGACAACGCTTGCGCAGTTCACTTCTATATCTAAACTGCGGTTTTCCAGCCAGGTGAAGGTCAGTCCGGAGTTGATATCGTTGTTTGCGCCCACTACCAGGTCGTAAGTGCCTATTGGCAAATCAGCGGCTTTCGGGGCCTTGATAGTCAACTTGTAGGGATTTGCACCGGTGTGAGTGACTGCGGAGGCGACGTAGCGAGCAGTGGCAGTCTCGAAGTAGGCGAATAGCCTGGAAGAGTGGTCAGCTGCCAGGATATTGCTGCTTCCAGCGCTGATGATGACGGAATCGCTGTCTTTGGCCATGACACCCGGGAAGGAAACGTGCAGCTTGAAGTAAATGAGTTGAGCCGAGTCCGCTGTATCGAGTTCCGGGGCCTGTCTTAGAGAGGGGTACCACGCCCTCAAATTCCCAGCACGCAGGTACTGTATAGTGGCCATCAGCGATATGGTATTAGCCCCAGTATCAATAGCTCCAGACTCGTAATAGGTAGAAACAGTCACAGTCACTGCGTTGATAGCGGGCTTGATAGGGAGGTACAGGCCTGAGACTGTGTAAGACTGGCCTGCAGTCAGGGAGCCTTGGACTTGCACTTCTTGGTTGGCGTTTGCTAGGGTGTATAGGGCGCTGGGGATGGTGCTGGAGACTGCGTAGATACCGACTGGGTCGAAGGAGCCTGCAGGAAATGACAGGACCACTTTATTAGCCGCGTTGGTCGGAGTGAATGTGACCGAAGCCAGCGAGTCTTCATTCTGATACAGTCCAACACTAGCCGCTGAGTTCAAATTCGCCAGTGTAATCCCAGTCACAGTTCCTAGAGGTATAGTAATTGATACAGTGAAGACACGGTCACAGTATTGATCACTCTTCAGGGAGGAGTACACAGTTACTGTTTTCACCCCTGTAGACGGCGGATTCACCACAGCTCCTATAGTGAATGGAACACTTTGAAGTGTGCCGCTATAGCCCACAATCACACATGGACAAGGTGCAGGGCCAGTCAGCTTTTGGACAAGGGACATACCAGTGCCTGATACAGTGGCTGCACTGACTCCGAATTCACTCCCTAGGACCACTACGAACTCTGCATTTGAAGTGGGCGCCCGATTGAGTGTGAGGCTGAAAGTGAGACTGTTGGAAAGGTTGACACTAGAGGGAGCTGTGAGTGATGCAGTGGATGCAGGACAGGAAGACACTGGGTTATTGGAGAGAGAGGAGGTGGAGACTGAAAGGTAGGCGAGGACAGAGGTTACACGCATGATAGTCACTGTAACCGACTGAGCTGCTAGAGTGGAGGGGTTTTTGAGCAGAGGGAAGGCGATAGACACTAGGGTGGAAGCTGATATAGTTCCAGACACGGGACAAAATGCGGAATGAGCAGTACTTGTGTCTGGATCATAGAAAAGGCCTTGGCTGTGCCAGCAGTTCCCAGCTGCAATGTTGACATTTTGTGAATAAGCAGGCAGTGCAGCGCCACTAATCCCTGTGAAAGCAGCTGTTCCGTACAGGTTCTCGAAGGCTATTACGATCAAGTCATTAGCGCTAAGTCCAACACTTGATGTAAAACTGATATCTGTGATAGAAACAGCGTCGACGGTCAAAGAGTGAGGGGAAACTGCCGCTGGAGTTAGCAAGTTCGAAGGTTTTACATAGGCAGTCAGTAGGGCTGAATAAGTAGCAGAGCTATCAGTATATGATAATTTTATCAATGTCGGGCTGCCTGCACCAGCTGCAGGCGTGCAATCAGCCGCTGAAAAGCCGATAATCACTATCAAAGTATTAGCTGAAGTATAGGCTTGGTCAGGCTTTAATGACACTATTTTGCCAGTGTAGGTGCTACCTACTGAAACATCCGCCCCATTCACTGTAATTGTGAGTGTGGGAGATCCTGCTGTGCAGCCCAACACTGAAGACGTCAAATCGACTGTAATTGTATCTGTTGCCGCTATATTGCTTTCAGGTGTAAAGGAAAGTTCCAAACTTGTAATCCCTGTGCCTGCGGTCAGTTGAGTGGTAAGTGAAGCTGTCGATATTCCACTCCCACTGCCAACAAATGTAGCTGAACCACTATTGACAGTAGTAGACCCATCTGAAGTTAGTTCATAGACTGTGAACTGGGAACTAGCATCCGGCTTGGCATACACTTGCACTGTTTTCACTGTGTTAATAGGTATTTGTGCGAATCCAGACAGGGTAAATCCTTCGCTGCCAGTACTCCACTTCAAGGTTTGTATGTCAGCCCCGAAGTCTGTCGGGTAGAAATAGGTTTCCCGGATATCAGTAAATGTCCCGGCTGTGCCCTGCTTTAGCACCCAATGGAGCTTATTACTGCTGGAAATGGGTAGATCAGTGGTTTTTATTGTCAGGTCAAAGAGGGACAGAGCGCCTATAGGGACGGTGGTGTAGTGAAGAGCGGTAACTGTGCAGGTAAAGGGAGTACGAGGAGCAGGGGTGACGGGAGTTATGCTCAGTGCTACGCTACTCTTCTGTGCGACTGCGTAGTACTGTCCGTTTGCCTGTTTGCCTATGAGCGTCGCAGTAATTACAGGAGAGAGGGAGGAACTGGGAGCGGTCCAGCCAGCCACTACCTGAGTAGTGGTCGCAGCAGTAGAGAAATAGAGTAGAGATGTGGCTTTGTAGAGCAAAGCTGCTCCTGTCACAGTTGTCTGAGTCTCAATTCCCAGACTACTACTGCTTGAAATGATGAAATGCAGGTCAGTTGATCCACTGGGGACTGTAAATGTGGCTGTTATGGATGCTGATGTTGCTTCTACAGGCGCAGAAGCAGTCCAAGCCACAGTCGGCATAGAACTATCCACCACATTCCCAGCAACAACCAAAGAGTCATAAACAGTGCTTTCTTCCCTTATTAGTCCAGTGCTGTCCCGCACATACACCCGGAAATGAGGACTGCCAGTAGCCGGATTCTTCACTCCACATATCACCAGCTTCGCCTCTGTATCCGGTGCCAAAGTGCCTCCTGTGCATATCACCTGAAGCGGCTCATAACTAGTCCTGAACCCTAATCTCACCTTGCAAGTTCCAGTATAAGCAGTCATTTCCACTGCTATGCTCTGACCAGGTTTTAGTCCTCCGATATAATTTCCGTCTTCTTCGAATAGATTCAGACTGAAGTCTTCGGAAACAGTAGGGAACTCGGTCACTATTTCATCTCCTGCGACTAAGGCTTCTTGTGTCTTAAGAGTCACAGAGAAGCAGTTGATTAAGGAAGCGGTGACGTGGGCTGGGGCGATTGAGAGACTTTTGAGCGTGTTTTTGGGCACGGAATGGTAGAAAACGCCGTAGTCCAACTTCGTGCTGCCCTGGTAGGTGGTTACTTCCAAGGTCTGTTTTTGACTGGTGCTGGGCTGTTTTAAGCCTTGTTGGAAGCTAGCATTAGCCAGCGTCGACACCATTATATCATATTGCGTATTCGAACTCATATTCGCCCCTGGAGTAATCTTAATTTCCCCCGACCCAGTCATTTCACATGCTGAAACGAGTGTTCTTTTGACAGTCGGAGATGTGATTTTACACGTCAAACTCTGCATATTGTCAGTTGCTAGGGCTGTAAAAGCCGTCGATCTGGTAATAAGTATGGACGCTGAAGAGGCTACAAACAGTGAAGTGACTGGTTTTAGGCTGAGTTGCAGTACAGCCCGAGTATCCATAATGGCTAAATGCTGTATAGTGGGGCGGAGAGTGCTGTAGAAGGAAGGATATGGGGAAGTGAACATGTGCGAGCGGAGATAACCGCCTCCAGGGGTCGCAACTGGTACAAATGAGTAGTCCAAAGTGTCAACTACATCAGTCATTTTGGTTTGAATTTTGACTATATCTGCACTGCTAGTTAAATCCGCGAAACTTGCATATATTTTTGATATAGTCACTGTCGTGCCTGCATTCAGAGTCCCAGTGAAGCTCCAAGTTACTGGAGAACTGTCTTGAGTCAGAGCCACAGTACCGGGGAGTCCAGTGATTGTCGCTCGGCCCAGGCTTAACACCTCGAATATTGAGATTGGGAATGTTATTTCCAGAGTTCCGTTCTCCGCATAGGACTGAGTGACAAAAGAAAGAGTAAAGAAGGCGTCTTCATTTCTATATATAGCAGTTCTGCCCAAAGCTAGATTCACAACAGTGGGTGTTTGGATAGCACCTTCAGATATCGTAAACGACACAGTAGCAGGCGAAGCAGCACATCCATTCGCCAATTGTCCATCAATATCGAGCGTATAAGCGCCATTCGATGCAGGGTTTTGTACATTATTGAACTGCACACTCGGGGTAGTACTCGGAGTCAAAGCCGTAACAATCAAACAGGGACAAGGACCACCTGAAGGGATATAGTAGCGAGTGGCGCCTGTAGCAGTAACCCCGCTGAAAGACAAATCAGTTCCTGTGATTAGAATCAAATCGGAGGATTGGGCAGCAATACCAAACGTGAAAGCGAGGGTGTAGCTTGTAGTTACGCTGACAGTATGGAGAGCAGGTGTAATAATGGCGCTTTGAGTCATAGTGCAGGTCCCGGCATAGGTTCTAAGGCTGGTGTATTGGATGTAGTTTGATATGGCGAGTGTGCTTTTGTCTACTGACATTGCGCAGTATATAGGCGCACCTGTGGCTGTAGCAGGGGTTGTAATTCGTGGGAAATATATGTGAAATTGCCCACTTGCGGATATTAAATTCTTTACACCGCATACAATACTGGCACTGAAAGGTTGCAGACCTAGATATACCACAGGAGTGGCATTCCCTGTATTCAGCACACAACCACCCAATGCGCTGTTGGTAGCGTAGAAAGGCACAGAAGTCCCTGCAGCGCCCAGTCCCAAATCAGTCAAAAAGGGCGCATTTCCATTCATTGGGAATTCTAGACGGATATAGTCGCCTACTGCGATGGGGCTGCTTGGAGTAAAGTCAACAGTCAGCATAGAGTTCACACCCGGTGTATTTACTGAGGTATTCATTGTGAACGTCGTAGGTGGAGCATTATTGGCTATAAAGACCTTCGTTGTGCCTGCTTGAAGCAGAGCGTCGGCGTTGTCTTTAGTCTGTACGTATATATCCACATAGCCTGTAGAGCTAGCCGTGCAAGGAGCTGAAAATATTATATCCACTGTTGATGATCCAGAAATAATTCCATCTGAGGTTAGCTTGATAAGTCCGTCAGTAGTCAAATCTGGTGTTAGCGTGACTGAGACCGGATTAGTGGCTGCAGTAGCGGCTAGGGCAGAACAGGTAAAGGCTGAGCTTCGCAAGTCAATGTATAGTGATCCTAAAGCAGGAATATCTTTTGCTCCATCTAATGTTAGACTCACTGATAGAGCTGAGATACTTACTCCGTTGACAAATGCTGCAGATACACTTAGCGCCGTGAGAGCAGGGGATAAAGCCGCGGCTAGAATTGCAGTTGAAGCAGTCGAGCTAGCGAAAATTGCAGATGGAGAAGCATCAGTGTGCACGTTTGCTGTAAAGTCGTTGGACGCTCCTCCTAACTTCACATACATCCGCAAGGTGTAAGTCCCTGCTCCTAGGTCATTACTGAAGCCGGCTAGGGTGATGCTGAGACTACTAACCGTCCAGACAATTGTATGCACATCCGAAAAGCCCATCAACTGAATATAGTTGGTCTCCACACCTGCATACCCGGTCAAGCTGTATTCCAGTTTGTAGCCCTGAGGGATAGACCCAGTCACTCCTACAGCGAAATCATGGAACACCCAAAGTCCTGCCAAGGCTTCACTGCTCCAAGTAGGACTATGGACAGGGGTAATAGTGGCTGTTAGTGTAGGAGTTGGAGGAGGAGTGGGACCGCCACCGCCGCCGCCAGGAGTTGTTGTGAGAGAAGCCGTGACTTGACTCATAACTAAGCCGAATTCAGAGGCGGAAATCAGGTAGCAGGTCACAGTAGCGTCTGAAGCACTCAGTCCTGTAATGCTGATTGCGCTGGTAAAGCCTGAGGAAGAGTAAAGCCACTTATCTTCTGCATATGTCTCGATAGTTTTCCCTGCTATTGCCGCTGGTGTCAAACTCAACGCTCCTCCGACTACTATAATACTAGTAACAGCACTTGGTAGGCCTGTATAAGTCACAGACAAACTTTCACTAGCTCCAGTAGCCGGAGTAGCTCCTCCCCAAGCCAGTGTCGAAGTAGTATCTACAGTGGTCACATCTACTGCAAATAGGTTAAAAACGGTTCCTTCTTCCCTGATTACGCCTGCACTATTAGCCACATAAACCCGAATATTCACATCCACTTTATCAGCAGTTGCAGCAACGCCTGCAGGGTTTTTCACATTGATGACTCTGAAGCTAACAGTCCCAGCATTGGCCAGCGCACCTGTGAGTTTAACTCTAGCTGGGAATTGGAAATCGCCACTCAACAGGCCGAAATAAAGAGTGCAGGAGCCATTAGAGGTCCATCCTGATAGGAAATGGCAGGTTATTGCACTGCCTGGAACTCCGCCTCTGCCTAAATCATAGGAAAATAGAGCCACGCCTAGGTGCGTTTTCATAGGAAATTCCACTGTTATTTCATCACTTGCACTCAAGTTTTCAGCTAAAGTCAGCGTAATTGTGAATATATTTGGAAGATTCGCAGAAATGTGCAAGGGCGAAATCGTCAATTTCTCAAGTTCTCCACTCGGTACCTTAAATTCGTATACTCCGATATCGCTTTTGATCCCTGTTGCATAGGTAGCTAGGGAAACACTATGCAGGCCTGCGGGACTCGGCTGCGGCAGACCATTATTCCCATTGGAAGCGCCTTTCGTGGACAGTACAACTCTGTATACAGTGGATACAGCCAAATCAGAGGCTGGATATAGCTTGATAGTCCCGACGGTTGTAAGTTGGCAGGGAGCGGATATAGGCGCTGTAGGGGAAAACAGACTGCAATACGGGGAGGAGTTAGGAGGGAGGAACCAGGGCTCAGTAGGCGTGAATTCCATATAAGTAGTGGTTCCTGCGGTCAGGGCAGTGCGGAGTTGAAGGGAAAACTCGTAGTTTGCGAGGGTGTTCGCTGTAGCTACGGCAGGCGGAAGGACGGGGTCGCGGATGTAGAGCGGAAGCGTGGATTCAGTTTCTCCTGCGAGAGATATAGCAGTTCCCAAGTCAGTTTCCATGAATTGAGTGCAGCCGGCATCTGCATAGGAGTTAAACACAACTGCCCCAATTGCGGCTTTGAAGGCGACTCTGGTCATGATTTTCACACTAGCCACAGAGTTCGAGTTTATTGACAATTTCAGCTCTGTTACCCCTGCAGAAGGCACCGCAGACGTGCAAATCAGGTCAGTCACAACTGGACTATTGCTCGCAAGCTGCAAAGAAGGCATACAGACCGACGCATCCACTACCGTGTCTGTCCCTGAAAAGGTGAATTTCATGCACGAATTCGCAGGTGGAGGTGTGACAACTGTATATGACATTAAGATGTAGTGGTATTGTTCCGTATAGGATTTTCCAGCACTTGACGGGTACAACAGTACTCCAGTAATAGCATTAGCCGAAGCCTTTGCCGCTCCTCCAGTGATCGCTGGGTGGTAATGATTTCCCACTAATTTGCTTCCCTTGATGTGATATTCCCGAATTTGCTCCCCAACAGGTACATACCCCAACATTCCAGAGGCAAAAGTGACCCTCGCGGCAGTAGCTGCACCCGGCAGAATTATCCACCCAGGGCCTATATGGATCTCTGAGTTTGTTATAGCAGCTCCCGAGCCGTCTCCCACAGTGTCTCCAGTGTTCAGTTTGAAGGGGATTAGCAGTATTCGGAGTGATGTGCTGTCAGCCGCTACAGCTGTATTAAAGGGAATTGACAGATAGGCTGCAGCACTCAGCATACTCCCAGTGAATGTTGAAGCAGCCCCGGGAGTCGTATCCACTGATCCATTGTCAATCACAGTAAATACGTCTCTCAGCGTTTGGCCGTTTAATCCCACCCCTGAGGCATCATATGAAATCGCTGTAATGTGGACATGACGGTCGTCTTCGCCAAACTCACTCGGGTTCTTAATCCCGTGAATGCTGATTACGAAGGTAGTTGCAACCGCTAAAGCAGCAGAAAAGTCTGAAATTCGCACAACTGCGGGACGGTCTGAATGGCTGTCTCCCCATAATAAGGTGCAAGTGGCAGTGGGTGCTAGAATGCAGCATTTTACCCGGTCACCAGGGTTGATTCCCAAGCCTAAATCAAAGGCGAAAAGTGAGTTTCCCCATTCGTCTTTTGTAGGGAACTGCACGTCTATTTTTCCTGCCATTGGTACCTCAGTAGCAGGCTCAATTGACACCTTGAAGTTGTTAATTTGGCCATGTCCTTTATGCGCAGGCTGGATAGTGAAACTTGTAAATGTAGTGGCGGGCAGGAGTGCAAGTCTCTCATTTCCTTGTTTATCCAGCGCAGTTCCGTTCGCTTTGCATCGAATGCTAATCATATAAGTGGTCGGAGAAGTAGGGTAAAGCAGGCCGTTTTGCCCTACAGCGGTAGCGTTAATAGTGGTTATTAGGACCTTTGTTAAGCCAGCTGGAACGTCGATATGGGCCGGAGCTACTAGTTTAATCGTCAAAGTAGTTGAAGCGGTGGAAGACGAGCAGTTACTAGAAAGGTGTTCTGAGCCTCCAAAGGTAAACACACACCTCAGCACTCCTCCAGTCGCGACCTTAAATTCCCCAGTATTCGCAGGGAAATCGACCTCAATGGCTCCTGCTCCCTTCGCAAGAGTAACAGGAACGTTTACTGTCAGTTTAAAGCTGCCCACCGAGCCAGCGCGGATGTCAGTAGGGAGCCAGGCAGGCTGCGGGACTTCATGATAAGCAGGCGCACTGAGAGTCGGAGAGACTGTAATAGTGACTGCTGAGGGCAGCTCCATGTAGGAGCTGGATTTGGTGCTGTCGCATAGTACGCTGAAAGTAGCGCTTCCGTCAGTGGTTGCAGTCTGGACATTTGCTGTGATGATCAGTTGAGAAGGGGGCTGGGCAGAGCTGAAAACCAGCGTAGCAGTTGTAGAACTGGCTATTGTGCATGTAAAGGACCCTACTACAGCACTGCCCGCTTGCACGTTATTGAAACAGGTTGATTCACTAAAGGTCGTTCCTCCGGCTAGTAAAATTATCAGAGCGCCGCCTTGCAGGATTCCATTTCCGGGGGTTATTTTGAAGTCTAAGTCCACTTTGTCATTCTGATAAATAACAGTCAGTCCATCACTCCGTACAACCGCTGGACTGCCAGTCGTAGGGGGAGTAAATAGAGACGTAGAAGACGCTACAGAGGTGAAAGTAGCTGTCAAAGCCTTGCTTTGCACGATATACCCGGAATAGGAAAGTCCAGGGTCTGGCTGACATGTCGGATTCGTAAAGTCATTAATATCGATAGTTACGTCTGCACTGGCCGCAGCCATCGTCAAAACAATGGTATTGGAAGTCGCGTAAACGATAGAAGCACTAGCAGTTGCTGAGGTAGTCACAGTGCTTGCGCCCACTTTCATCCGTGAGTCCAGCACTAAATAGACGAGGTCTCCAGCTGCGAAGTTAGCTGTGGGCTTTTTGATTTGGAAGGTGTATTTAGCTCCTGTGGCACTAAGGTTCGGAGCCACACTCACAGTCAAAGCCGCATTCCCAGTGATTGACTGTAAAGGAGAGTACTGAGTCACTGCGAACAGGTTCGAAGCCTGCTTTTGAGTCAAAGGCACTCCAGGCCAGCCAGTAGTCACATCCAAGGCAATTAGCCACAGACTCACGATTTTATCGTCTCCGAAGGAGGTCGGGTTTTTAATGTTGTCGAGAGTGATTTGAATATTGTCAGTGTCTGCTGTAATTGCTGTAAATCCGGTTACTACGACTCTCGGGTTGAACCTCGTACTAGCGACTCCTGCCTCTACATAGCAGCTAAGAGGCGGGTTCACAGCTGACGTTAGTCCCACAGCAGTGCAGGAAACCGTGTCGTGGTTATTACTGTATCCAAGTTTAGAGTCGAACAGCGATATAGGGAATTCAACCGCCAGTCGACCGCCACTGCTCCAAACCGGAATGGCAGTAGCTCCTGATTTGAACTTAAGGGTGAATCTGTTGCGTTGGCCAGCGGTTGTATGGTCCCACGTGACTTCCAGGCGCGGGAAAAGCTCGGGAGAGACTTCGGCATATAGTCTGGATTTCGATACAGTGGAAGTACCTGTTGGAGAGCTTATAGCGATATCGATAGTGTGTAGGCCGGAGCTGGACCATTTGAGGCCGTCCTCGACATCGGCGTTTATTGTGGTTATAGTCAGAGTAAAGGGAGTTGCAGCGGCGATATCCTTATTAGGAGGCGCTGTTACCTTAATAGTGCTTCCAGTGAGTGTGCATATATCCGAGCTGCTCAAGTACTGACTAGTCCCATCATCCCATATACACCTCAGCGAAGCTACTCCACCATTTGACGCTGGGAGACTGATTGCAGGCGTAGGCTTAACTTCGATATATCCCTGTCCTTTGGACAACAGCGCTCCAGTGGTTAAAGTAAGCACTAAAGGAGCTGTATTGACTCCAGCTGTTATATATACGACCTGATTCTGGTCCTTATATTGAATCCCTGCAGTGAAAGCCGGCCGATTGGTAGATATAGCAGCCGCCACCGTATACCCAGTGCTATCCGTATAAGCATCTATCGGCTTCGTTAAATCAGATGTATAATATGTCTTATACACAAAGGGAGTTAGTGCACCTGCTGCACTCGGCTGAGTCACCAATCCACACATTTCCAGCGACTTCCCAGCTGCTAAGTCCACTTGAAACCCTGCGACAATCAGTGAGTTGCCCCCAGTCTGGCACTTGATATTCAGCTGGGAAGCCTCGAAGGAGGACCCGCTGCCCACGTAGCAGCTGTTGGTCTGGACGTTAAAGCCTGCAGGGAAGGTCAGGACTAGTCGGCCTGCGGCTGGGACTGGAGTCGTGACTGTGACTTTGAAGCAGATTTCTTCGGTTGTGGCAGTCAGTTTCCCTAAAGAACTGAAGTTGTTGGTGACTGTTAGACTTGGAATGGTCAGTAGATTGGCTGAATTTACCTGATGAGTCACGATTTTGCTGACTTTCCGGTCCTTGATATAGCTCGCTACAAAGGCGATAGTCTGCGGAGAATAACTCGGAGTGGTCAAATTCCCAATAGTCAAAGCGCCAGTCCCAGACGGTGCTACTGTAAAGGTAACCAACACCCACTTCGTCAGCGGGAAAGTAATGCAACTAACTGCACTTCCATAAGCACAAGTAGCACTTGCAGGCACTCCGAAGTCTACAGAAATCCGGATTAGTAACCTGTCATTTAGGGCCATTCCTGTGCTGTCGACTTGTAGCGAAAGGACGGTGTTGGCTGCATAGGTGAGCACGGAGAAAGCAGTGGAAGTGTCGGAAATGGTTGAAGAAGTGAGAGATGGAGCAGTTAGAGTTGTGTCGATGTAGGAAATTCGTATGAAGTCGATAGGGACAAGCGCAGGTTTGGTCAAATCGGCACTCCACTTATAGGAGGTTATCACTAACTTTAAATCGGTCAAACTGGCTGGATTCACTAAGCCCGCGATGGTAAAGTCGAATAGACCTCCTGCTGATATAGCTGCAAACCCCGCGATTTCAATCCTGGGAGAGTCCTTCTTCCCGTGTGCTAGCCAGCACTGGATTGCTGTGCTTCCGCCAGCTATTGGACAGTCGATTTCCTGGTCGTTGGCCAGTCCTGTGCCCAGGTCGTAGGACCAGCCTGGGAACTGAACGTGTATTTCTCCTGGGGTTGCAGAGTTGGAGGCGGGAATAGCAGTTGCTGCTTTGAAGGAGACACGTAGAGCAGTGGTCTGCCCCGCCCCTTTACAGTAAGACACTGCATATGCATTCGTAAAGCGACTAGACCCAACAAACACCCAAGGCGCTTCCTGCTGCAGTTCACTAGTATTGCTGCCAGTTGTTACGAGGAATTGGTAATGTCCTGCAGTACTCGGTGCAGTGAAGCCTTTACTGACCTTATAGTTATCCACTGAGTCGATGGTAAGTGTATAGGCAGTGCCTGAACTCAGCCCTTCGGTGCTGGAGGTGTAGGCTGTAATTTCACTACTGGCTTGAACACATTTCGAAGCTAGTAGACCGTTAAATCTGCAGTCTAGCAGTACACCGACCATAGTAAAAGTACCAGCTGTTTGTGTACTTGGGTCATACAAACTGCCCAGACCATATGTTGGTAAAGTCACTTTTACGTACCCATATCCAGTCGACGAGGCAGTTAATGGCACATTCACACTAGGTGTAAGGGTGAATACCAAGGGGCCGGCGTCTCCCGCTCTCAGGTCGATTTCAGGTGTGAGCAGTGGGTCTAAAGCCACGGTGGGACTTTTCAAGGTGCCGATAGTGAAGGAAACCGCTCCAGTCGCTGTCAACTTGCTGGTGTCGTCTTGGGCGAAATTGGTCGCAAGTTTGATACTCGCGACTCCGGAAGTCGAGGAAGTCGCGAACAGCCGTAAAACCACCTCTGTACCGGCAGTCACTGAGGCTAAGGCTTTGACACTATAGCGGTAGTAGGGCAGGCTGTTATACTGAAAGGCCTGAGAACTCGAGCAAGAGACTGAGAAGCTCCCGGAAAAGCAGTTTGAGGCGACGGCTGAAAAGGAAGTGGGTGGGAAGAGCACGGAAATATAGTCATTCAGGCCGATATCCACCGAAGACGTGAATTTGACCTCATAAAGCGTACTTTGGAACAGTAAGCTGTCAGCTGTATTCGGCAAAATCTCAGTAATTGATAGAGCTGTAAGGGTCCTGGCAGTCGCAGAAAGCGTTACTTCTCCGAATTCCTTCACATTTTCCCCTCGAAATACATCAATTCTGAGCGTGGACGAAGTCTGATGATGCAAATGTTTCGGCAAAGTCACGCAGATATCATCCAGCGGAGTACTTATCTCTCCACTGGCAATATAAAGAAACCCGTAAAACAGCTTAGAACTCAACTGTGTCAATTCACTGGGGAGAGCGCCCCCACCGCAGTCGGTTCCTGCGTATAGGGAGGAGTCTGCGGGCCAGGTGAAGTCGGTTACAGGGAAAGTGATTAGGACACTGTCGCCTGCAGCTAGAGAGGCTGAAAGCGGGATAGAGAACTGCAGCTCGGTATCGGTACTTTGGACCAGGGAAGGAGTCGGAGTAGTGACCAAAGTCGGCGCATTCGACACAGCAGTATTGGCAGTCCAAGCAGACAGCACGACTGTTTCCCACTCCACCGCCTCTCCAGTGGGCAACCTCGTCCTCACAGTGAACGTAGGCACCGCGCCCACTGAGCCAGTCAGTACCCCGGGGATAAGTATGCGGAAAGGGCCGCCAGCGCTCAGAACTGTACTGGACTTCATCAGGCGAATAAAGGAAGGAAGGGTTGAAGACCCGATTTTCAACTCACATCGGGCGAATACTCCAAAGCCAGTATCGTAAAAGCAGGGAATTGCCCTTACTTCGTCAGTATTTCCTGCAAAGCCGAGATTAGCGGGAAACGCGCTATTTGCCTTGATTTCGACTTCGATACTGTAGTATTGAGGCAAGTCTACGCTTGTTTTGACGGAAAGGGTGAGGACGGTCTGGTAGCTAGCCGTATGGTGCAGAGAGGATATAGTGACTTGCCCCGGAGACACCACGCCGACAGGCGAGGTAAAGCGCTTTGGAGGGACGAGGAAGTGGATGTAGGCAGACTCCAGGGCGGTAAGCGAGCCTCCAACAGTCAGTACAGCCATTTCCACCTTGAAAGTCGCTTGTCCTGGGTTGGACACTGGGAACCTGAAGCCGAAGTCAGTACTTGTAGGCTCGCCTATGACTGTCAGAGTAATAGCCAATGGACACTCCTCTAGGCCTATATCCGCAGGCGTGTAAATGACCAGTGTAGTTGAGCCCAGCGTCCAGTCGCACCGCATAGCTCTAAGTCGGTCCCTCCCAAACAAACACGAAACCTTCGCCAATCCCGCCAAATCGTACCCGCTGTCACTCCCTGTCGCTAGAGTCGAGGAAGTCTGTATATAGCTCGGGAAAGTAACCGTAATTTGGCCTTGAGTGGCGGCTCCGGACTTAAGCGGAGTCTTCGGCAGCAGCGTCTTGCAGTCCAAATACAGCTCCAAAGGCCCAAACTCGCCCAATACCCTGTCTGTCTTGGCCTGCATGAAGTCTGCGTAGACTGTGCTGGCCGGGGGACTGGCAGCGAAGGTGAGTTTCCCGAAGCCGCTGTCAGAGTCGATGAGGTTGCCGTTGGGCAGCAGGGAGCGGAAGAGGAAGTTGCCGCAGGGACTGACGCGCGGGGTGTTGGCTTGGACCAGGAGAGTGATCGTTCCTGGGACAATTGGACTGAAATTCCTTAACGAAACCGTGTTGATTTCCTGGGAAAAGTCGCAAATTACGCCTCCGCCCACTCCACTATTCACCAGACAGTTCGATACTCCCTGGAACTCAGCAGGAAACACGACTTTCACCAGACCGCCAGTCGGCACAGGGTTACTCAGCTTGAAATTCAGAGTAAACCAGGCTGAAACACCCTGCTTCATAGGCTCTCCGACTACTGATATGCTGGAAACTACGCCGGGAGTGATGGAGACTCCGCCCAGTAGAGAGGAAATCTGGATGACTGTGTTGGTGCCGGGGGCCAGGGCTTCGAGGAGGAGGAAGCCGGTGGTGCCGGTTTGGCTGGGGTTTTTGACGCTGGAAAGGGTGAGTTTGAGGGAAGTGTTGAGAGGGATTGGGCTGGAAATAGGACTGGAAGCCACGACTAAGGACCCAGTTTCTAAGGCTGCACAGGGCAAAGAAGTAGTTCCCAGTGTGCAGCTCAGACTCTGTTCCAAAGCGTAGCCCGGTGGAAAGGTGCATCGAAACCACGCTCCCGTCCCAATACTCACCGCAGTAGTGACCTGAAAGACATAGGCCTGGGCCTGGTTAACCACACCTGTATTCGTCTGCAGTAACGACACTGCGAAACTGCCAGGGACAGGCGCAATTCCCACTGATCCGAAGGCGGTATTGACCTCTACCATATAGGCAGATCGGTAGGTTCTGACCTCGAAGTTCCCAGTGCCTCCTTCCACATTCGGGTTCTTCACGCTTTCTAGGGCGAAATCGACCCTTCCGATGGGCAAATTCCCAGTCACCCAAGTAACTGTCCGGTCCAACACTGTGCAGGGCACTGGGACTTTCAGGGAGTTGACGAGGGAGAAGCCTTGACATGTGGTTACGCCGAGGTTGAGGGCAGTGAACTCCTTCGGGAATTGGATAGAGACGGAGGCGTCCGAGGGAATGGGGACGGCCACTTGAAGCGCGAAGGAGTAGCGAGTGACGCATTGCGCATTGGTGCACAGATTCATGACCGCGGGGTTGGAGGCCGGGGTGAGGCCAGCAACCCAAGCCACTAGTTCTGCAAGGAACAGTAGGAAGAATGCACCCATGCTTATTATAACCGCACCAAGACGGTGGGCTTTTCAGGCTAGGCGGCTAGGGAGGTGCAGGGCAGAGGGGGAAACTCTGGGGGAGCGGGGAGGCTGGGAAGTGATAGGATTGGTATATATGGAAGGGAAAGATGAACCAATGTCAAAGCTTCAATTCTACCCTAACACCCTAAAAAGCGTGTATAGACATACGCTTTCTTAAGATAAAAGACAGCGAATCGTCATAAATTGCGGTTTTCGCCCAGAGATTTTAGTACTTCTCTGCCTTTCTCGTCTCCATTTTCACTCAGTAACTCCAAGGATTTGAACGACTTTGAGGACTGGTTTGTTGGCGATTCCCTCGTTTTTATATTATTTTTGGCAATTCGCGCGAAACAAATTGGAAATGTGACTTCAAATGCGCTTTTTTGTGTGTAATTATCGAAAAACCCAGTTCTCTGCTGATATTTGTACATATCCAAAGACGTTTTATGGAGTTTTCTAGCTAATTTCATATATTTTTCGACTTTAAACCATCTCCAAACCCAAAATTCTCCTATTATCGATCAAACACTGCCCACTTTTTTTTCGAAATTTCACCCAATTATGCGACTTTTCAGGTCAAACTGCCCCAACTCTTTCCCAAAATCCCCTCCAACCCCAAAGCCCGTCCTTCCAGAACCCTTCCTTCCATTTAAACAGTCATGTCCTTCATCACTCAAGGCGAGTTCGACCCAGCCGAGGCTTCGTACCCCGACTACCAGCCCAAGCGCTTCGGCCTGAAGTACAGTCCGCCCACTATTATCTTGGAGTACCTGGTGCCCTCTACAGGCAAGCTGTACCACCATAAGATGAGAGTGCGGAATTTGACTGCAGGGGCGGAGGAGATTTTGGCGCATATCAAGCACCGACATGCGATTTATTTGGGGACATCCAAAATAACAGACGACCAGCTGCTCGGGCTGATTAGGAAGCTGAAAGGCCCCACGCCCCGAGAGACTGACGTGGACTACCACTCTTACGACCTGAACAAGCTGCCGCCTGAGGAGGTGAAGGTGCACAAGGACCGCATGGAGGGGCTGTTTCGGCAGAATAGCAAGCTGCCGGGGGATGAGGGGTACGAGTACGACGTCCGCAAGGACTTTCAGCCGCCAATGGAAAAGAGTGAGTGGGACGAAGACGAAGACTTTTAGGTCTAACAGAGGCGTGTCTTTCCCTATTCTTTCTCTAATCTCCCTCCCATTCCCCTCCCAGCCAGACAATATGGTAGACGCCAAAGTCTACTTCAAACCCGCCTTCCTCCTCACAGTCACTCCCGCCCACTTCGCCCTCTACAGCGACCTTTCCCACACCTGCACGACCATCAAGCGAGACTCAGGCGCCATTAGCACTGCAGACACCCAGGGCCCGCTGCCCAGAGGCCTAGAGTGCTTCGGCACTCTAGGCATTGCCAAGCTGCACTCTTCCAAGTACCTGCTTCTCATCACAGAAGCCAGTTTCGTAGGCAACTTGAAGGACTCCGAGGTGTTTCGAGTGAACAAGTGCAGCTATTTCCCCTACAAAGGCACTCCGACAGGCCTAGACAAGCAGTATTTGGACATGTACGACGAGGTGATAAGCACGAAATCGCTGTATTTCTCGTATACCTACGATTTGACGCATACTGTGCAGAGGATGTCGGAGTTTAGTGCGCAGGTCAAGACGCAGCACTTGGTGTTGAGGGCGGAGTACAGGTTTTTTTGGAATTTTGCGTTTGCGGAGGAGCTGATTGCGGCGAAGGCGTTGGATGTGGTTGTTCCTGTGATTTCCGGCTTCGTCCGCATCGAGGAAGCCAATTTCTCAGGCAACGAGCTGGACTTCGCCCTCATCTCCCGCCGAGACCACCGCAGAGCCGGGGTCCGCTTCCAAACCCGCGGCCTGGACGGCTCCGGCAACTCCGCTAACTTCGCAGAAACGGAGCAGCTCCTATTTGTGCACAGTGGAGGCTCCTTTGTCACTTGCTCGTTTGTGCAGATCAGAGGGTCGATACCGCTGCGTTGGCAGCAGAAGCCCAACTTGAAGTGGGAGCCGGAGGGAGTGGTGGTGGGCAATGCGCAGGTTAACATGGAGGCAGCGGAGAAGCATTTCACCGAAATCGTGAGTTGTTACGGCGATGTGTTCCTCATCAACCTCATTGACAAGAAAAAGACCCAAGAAAAGATGGGCTCCGCACTCAAGTCTCAGATCGACACCCTCAAAAACCCTCGAGTCCGCTTGACTTGGTTCGATTTCCACCATGAGTGCAGGGCTATGCACTGGGAAAACATCTCGAAACTGGTCAGAGAGGTCAACTCCTTCCTCGACTCCTACAGTTTCTACCAGTCCACTATGGACGCTAAAGCCACCTGGGGCCAAGAGACCGTCAACCAGCGCCAAAACGGCGTTTTCCGCACCAACTGCATGGACTGTCTGGACCGCACCAACGTAGTGCAAAGCGTACTCGCCAGAAACCTGCTCCACCGCCAGCTCCACAGTCTAGGCCTAGCCGGCAAGCCCACAGGAGAGGCCTTTCAGCCCCTTCCTGCAGGACTGGAGGCCTGTTTCCGCCTCTTTTGGGCAGATAATGCGGACATTATCAGTGTGTTGTATGCCGGAACTGGCGCTTTGAAGGTGGATTTCACAAGGACTGGGAAAAGAACGAAAAAAGGCGCTTTGGATGATGGGAAAAAGAGTCTGCAGCGCTATATTATCAATAACTTCTACGATGGGACGCGCAAAAACGCTATAGATGCCTTTTTAGGCAAAATTACGCCTGAAAACAAGGTGCAGCCCAGTCCTTTCCGCCACTTCGCCATGGCGAAAATGCTGATTACTGCTGTAATTTGCATGTTTCTGGTGCACATCGCAGGCAGGGCGACAGGGGAGTCGTGGCTAGCGTACCTGCTGGGGGTGGTGCTCGGCGCAGTGATGCTGCAGAAGATCCTGACAGTGAACGGCCGCAGCTTGATAGACAGGCCGGTTTTAGACACGTAGATAAGCCGCACTAGGCGGATTTAGGTCTGGACCGAAGCAGTTTGTATATGGGTAATAGCCTTTCTGCTGTGCCTGTTAATATGAAGCAGGGCCGGTGTTCCCTGTGCACTGCCCCAGCCCTGTACCGCTGTCACTGCCAGCAGTCCTCTGCAGGCCTCTGCTCCTCCTGCCTTTCCGCCCATATTTCCACGCCCACTCCCCACTTCCTCGCTCTCAAGCAGGCCTCCCCCTGCCCTGCCACTTCCTGCTCTCTTTGCACTCAAAACCCTGCGGAGGTCCTGTGCATCTGCAGCTTCCCCGCCCCTGCACTCTGTGCGGTGTGCAGAAAACTGCATTTGGCGCCAATTGCCACTACTTTGCACCACTTTCTGCCCGTTTCCCTCAGAGAAAGCCTGCAGACTGAGGAAACTTATGCGAGTTATAGGCAGAAAGTCGAGCGAGCGGCTGTTGCGGAGGTGCTTTTGATGGGAAATCTGCACTCTTTGAAGCGATTTGAGGGCGAAATTGACTCGAAATCCACTCAATTCGCGATGAAATGTGACCAGTGGGCTGCAAATCAAGGCGCGAAGTTGACAAAATTGAAGGAAACACTGGAAAAGGAAATTCCAGTAGCCATAAAAGCAGCTGAAAAGAGCATTTTCGACTGGTCTTCCGCTTCCCTGAGCCCTTTAATAAGCGTTTTCGAGGCTTTTAGCACTTCCCAACTACCAGATTCACTGTGTCTATTTAAATGCAAAGAAAACAGTGCTGAAATGCCAATAAATGAAGCAATCGGAGTCCACTACCAGTCGAAAATCGCTCCAAATGGGCTGATTTCCAGCGAATATCCTCCAAAACTCGCAAGTTCGCCCGACCACAAAGGACCTCTATGGTACTCTGACTGTGAGACTTATGTGGACAGTGTCCGAGTCTCAGGCACTCCAGCAACCACAGCCAAGAAGGAGTACTACAAGGCGCACTGGCAGTGCAGAAAAGCACTGCAGCAGACCCTCAGCGAGGCCTACAACAACCCCTACATTGAGGGCAAGCAGGCAGAGTGGGTGCAGGAGTACACTTCCTTTTGTGAGGACAAGGCGAGTCTTTCGGACCAGTACAGAGGCGGGCTGTCCGCCCACTTGGCAGGCCTGTATGAGCTGAAGTCGGAACTGTCGATTGCGAATTTGGACAATAAGGAGTTGAATTCCGCCCTTTCCAGCCTTATTTCTGCGCCTGTAGGCCCTAGAAGGAAGCGTGGCAGGCCAAGGAAAGTCACAGCGGTGGACGTGCCCAGGAAGCAGCGGACTCCCAGCGACTCAGAGAGTTCGTATAGAGCGACTTAGGATATATTCTCTTTACGTATTTTGACGTTTTCGACGATGGCGACGCGGATGGTGGGGAGGTTGGTGCACTCGACGACTAGGAAGACACTGCCTGTGGGGAACTTGAGAGTGCCGTTGACTACTCGCAGGCTGTCGAAGACAATTTCGTCCTCGTCTCCTGAGAACACTCGTGAAAGTCTGCCGTCAAACACCTCCGCGGCTGCGTGTTTCTCACTGTCTGTGATTTCCTGCAGAGGGGCAGTGCTCTGAAACAAGCGAATCCGCAGGAAAAGTCTGCAATTCAGCTTGACACACTTCCTATTTTGGTCCACTATGCCTACTTTGACCCTAAATAGACAGTACTGTATGGTGGACTGCCACAGCAAGGCGTTCTTCGCAGGGGATTTGACCACTAGGGAGTACCGCGGCTCCTTGCTGGAGGGGTACAAGTAGCTCAATAGCTCTCTGGAGGTTATTTTCCCTGTGGATCGATCAGAAAGGACCATTTCCTCCGCTTGCTCCTCAATGCCGTCTGCAGAGTCAGGGTCTTTGATGGCTAATTCCAAGGCTTCCCTGGCGGTGGAGTCCACTAGGAGGCAAAGGGCTTCCTGTTCGAAGAGTCGGCCTTCGCCTACTTCTTTGCCCTTGGGCAGGGAGTCGAAGGGCAGTTGCGGCAGGGACTCGAGAACAGAGAGCAGCACTTCTGCGGATGGGAAGTCCAGGTGGCCACAGGTCTGGTCGCAGCAGGTGGGCGGCTGGTCGGAAATGCACATTTACCTGCGGAATAGAGGAAAAAAGGTGAAAATGCCGCGACCGGGGATCGAACCCGGGACCTTAAGATCTTCAGTCTTACGCTCTCCCAACTGAGCTATCTCGGCAGGTACCCAACTTCTTTCCTACTGCTTATCTGCCATCTACTCCTGCCAATCCCTCCAAACTACCCCATTCCCTGCCCAACGCATCTAATTGACTAGCAAAACTCGCTAAAAATCCTCACAAACAAAGCCAACGGCACTCCTCTCCACCTAGACCGCTCCCTCACCCACATACTGCGCACCACTCCCGCGTTATAGTGCAGCGACAGCAGCTTGCCCTTGGCCTTGTCACTGCCGGTCTCTTGCAGCGCTAGGACCGTCCACAGGTCCTGGGAGGTGCGGAAGTACTCCAAAAGTTGTTTTTCCTTGTCGGAGTCGCTGTGTTTGGAGTTCGCGAGGAGCAGTAGTCTTTCTTTGTTCCACTCGAATTCAGGGTAAAAGTGCTTAATTATGGGGAATTCGATACCGAAGGATAGTAATTGCGTTTCACCGTCGTCGACGCATTTCTTGCAGAATTCGATGTCTGCCATAGGCAACTTCCGCAGGAACTGAGTGCTGTTGTACTGCAGCAGCTCTGAAAAGAACTCCGCACTCAGCATAGCGCTCCACGACTTCTCAGCTCCCAGGTAGCTGTACAAAGACTCTATGCTGAAACTGCCCAAACAGCACGCTTTTATGAAGTAATCTCGCATGTAGTCCGGCAAACCGCCTATCAAAGCCGCCAGTTGTCCCTCTGTGTAGCTGAACTCCTGCAGGATCTGTCGGTACTGCTTGTCCCGTGAGTTAGACTTGAGCAGGGCGGAGAAGGACTCGATGGCGTCGAAGCGAGTGGGCTGGATAGCCAGCAAGTCAATGCAAATGGCAGTTTGCACGCGCTTTAAAGTGTGGGACTGAGGGCTTTCCAAGTACACTTTCAGTCCGGAAGTGACTAGACAGTGGTCCAGTTCTTCCAAGTAGCGCAAAGTATGTTTGGCTTCAGGGACGGAGTGGAAGTGATAGTTGCGATACGGAGCTATAATCGCCTCTAAAAAGGCGCGGTAATGGTCCGACTGCAGCAACTTATGCGTGTGAAAGACCGGAACCAGCCTCATCACTGACAAATAGTCCTGACTCCTCCTCGCCAGCCTTTCTATCTGCAGCACAGCTTCGATAGAGGCTTCCACTCCTTTCAGTTCCACGAAGTCCTCATACAGTACTGGTGAATTCAAAATAACTCCCTTCGCCATCACTTTCCCCATCAGCCCCAATACGAAACGAAGCAACTTCGGACTGCTGTAGGCTTCCGACAGGCTTAAAATGCAGGTCTGCAGCACTGTGCAGAGGTAGGTATGAGCCGCTTCCTGGGCACTGGGAACTGCAAGGATACAGCGGAAGCACAAGTTGACTAAGTGGTCAATTGTGAGTGCTTTGGCTTGGAGCAGACTGGCTGCCATTGGACTGGAGCGGAGGTACGCAAGCACTCTGGCTAGGCTGGGTACAGGCAGTTGCAGGCCGACTTGGAAGGAATCCAGGGCTACAGCCTCTCCGTCCCAGACACACAGTTCACTCACAAGCACACTATACGCCTCTGCTAGCGGCGCCTCTGTGTGCTTCACCAGAGCACTCTCCCCTGTCACACTCACTACTTCCACTGACACTGTGCCTGCGGCGGAGTGCAGCAGGACTACGTCGCCGACCTCCACTTGCACCATTAGCACTATGAAGAGGAACTAGGCCGGAGGGCAGTCAGACGAGAGCGCAGGGTGGAGAGACGGGCCCTGAGGCAGGGACAATTGAGGGCAAACAGGCACTTTCGCACGATTTCAGGCCGCATTTGCGACCTTTCCTGCAGACTTTGCTTGGTGTATGCACTGGCGGAGAGGTGGAGTGAGCCGCTGTGCAGTTCAGCCAGGTACAGACCCTCTGATTCGCCTTCAAAGCCCGCAGTTTCCCCTTTCTGCCTATCACTAGAGTCCAAATCCGTCATTTCAGTGGTCTTTTCTTCCCCATCACTGGAATTCGGCCTAGTTAATAGGTCTTTTGCAGTATGCTTTAGGTCAATTAGCAGCATTTTTAGCAGCTTTGGAAGGCCGCAAACGGTCCATAGGAAGTAAGGGCGAAATGCGCGAGGACTGGAAGGAATTGGGACTATGTCTGGACTTAAGGACTGGATTTTGCCTTGGGAATGCAGTAATTTGTCACAAATCGGGTACGAAAGGAGGAAGCAAGGGAAGCAAAGCACACAATTGTATGCGAAATTGAGCCCCAACCCTATAGGAAACAGGGTAAAGCAGTACACTAGCATTACCAGCCAGTACGAAAACCACACTTTCAGCCTGGGAAACGCTAAAGCCAGCGGCAAAACTGCCAAAGTCACTAAGGAAAAGGGCGGAATTGCGTAATTTAACCAGGCAAATTGCTCATTTCCCCTTATTTGCCCTGAATATTGGTCTTCGAGCAGCATTCTATCCATTTTCCCTATCTCTCTGCTGTCTCTATATATCCGCGACAGCACGGTGATGAAGAAGTTGAGCATTATTACGTTGGTGATGAGGACGAAGAGGACTGTCAGCAGGGCGATTGAGTAGTTGCTGTTGATTAAAGCGACGTCCAATGGCATATTCCCCAGCATGGTAATAAACGCATAATACAGACTGTGCCAAATATTCTTCGCCCACACGGACACCAACTGATTCACCAGCATAAAATGACTCGCATACGCATACGCAAACAGGAACAAAAGCACCACAAAGGACAAAGACTGACCCACCACTCGCACTATTGAGTTGGTCAGAGTGCCGAACAGCCCTGTGACTCGGAGTGCTGGGTGGGGGTTACAGTTCATTATGCCGAGTGAGGAGAAAACCACCCAACAGGCGAGAGACACGCCTACGTTGGAGAGCTGGGAAAGGCCGGCTTGGGCTTTTACCCAAGAACTGACAGAGAGGTACCATAGGCCGAAGCCTGAGGTTGTGAGGGAGAGGTAGAGGGACAGGTCGTTGTGAGGGAAGCGCTTGCTTGATAAATAGCAGGAAAGCATCCTGCACAGCACAAACCCGCAGTCACTGAGTGAGTAGCAAATTGCAGCCAGTATGATAATATCGTAAGTGTCAATAGTCATGTAGTGGCCTTCAATCGAACCTTGGTTCACGTAGGTCCGCAGTGCTGGCAGTTTCGCTTGAATTGACATCTGAATCACTACTGTGGACAGCAGATTTCCCCAGATGCAAAGGTAAAAGCGGCATTTTGGGGACTGCAGGAAGTGGCGAAAGGACCAATAAGACACCTGATTTCGGCCTATCGAGGGGAAAAGCAGGCGGAGTAGAACGGTTGAGGGGAACAAAGTGACCTTGTAGGGCCCTTTCCAGGTCCTTTTGACCTGTTTCCGCAGTCCTAGTAGTGCTTGCAAGGCTGGGTTCTTGCTGGAAAGCAGCATTTCAGCCACAGTTTGACCACTTAGCAGCTTTGAGGAATAGAGGCAAACGGGTGCATTCGGCTGCTTATTGTGCAGCTTTTTATCATACATTTGGGCGAACTTTTCCCATTGTGCCTGCAAATTGCCCTTTTCTCTCGTTTTCACGCACTGCAAAATGGTCACAATCTGCCCAGCCACCGCTATCGGATTCCTTGAGAAAGCCAACACTTTCCCCTTCAATATAGCTTCGCAAACGTCCACAATTGCTCGATTAGTTTCCTTTGAGCGGTTGTCCTCCCTCAGCCTCGCTAAGAAATACAAGGCGTAGTCAAGAGTGCTGGACTTCCTGCCTGCTGTGAGGCTTACAGAGCTGCAGCAGCACTGGCAAGGCCGCTGTGAGCAGCACTTGCCCCGCAGACGTGTCCCTGCCTTCATAGTGACTAAGTGCAACTCACACAGCAGAGGAGAAGTAGCCCCGGCTTAGCAGCTCGGAGAAGTCGCTGGAGGAGAGACGGGGCAGGGCTGAAATCAGAGCAAAGGCAGTGGGCAGATCGGGTCTGGACAGAGTGGAGAAAAGGTCACTCTGCATACTGGGTATTTATGCATTTCCAAACATAGCAGGATTGGAGGGATTTAGAGAGGTGCTAGTAAAGGCAGTTTGTCCCCCTTCAATGGTATTTCGGAGAAAGACTGCTGCAGTGAAAGGCTGAAATTCAGGACATTTCGATATTCATGCCCAAATCTCCTTTAGGTCAGGGTGTATTTGTGAGGAAAGGCCAAATTTGCTGCTTATTTCCCCAATTACTCGCTATTTCCCTGAATTCTTCAGGGAAATAGTATATTTCCAGTGTTTCCAATATAGCTTTCATTTCCGTCAAAATAACCGCGCTACATGGGAAACCAGACTTTTAAGTGAAGGAAATTGGGCTCTATTTGTGTTTTTTCCCCTGAAAGGGACATTTCAGGTGCGTGAGTGGAAAGAAGAGAGTGGAAATATGTGGCCATATTCCGACCTCCCAGGACCATTTCCTCCGCACATCGTCTCGTATTTGCCGCCTTTCTGAGGGTTTCCGACCTACTCTAGTCCTATTTCGAGCCTTTTCCCTCTATCGATACGCAGCTAATAATCATATTGCATATGACTGAAGCGGTCCACACACGCACTCGCAGGCCCTTTTCCGGGCCTTTCTCCCCCTCCCAGTCCGGAATTCGAGCCTCTGACACCGAAGTTTCCAAGGACTTGCAGCAATTTTACCAGTGCTCCTCCAGTCAAGTTGCAGTCTTGTTGGCCACGCAGAGGGTGGGGGAAGGGCAGGGAAGTGGAAGGAATAAGGTGGGAGTTAGACAGAGAAAGAGGATGCTTTCAGGGAAGGAGACGGAGACGATGGATGCAGTTCTGGGGCTGGCAAGCTTTGTCAGTGAAAGTGAACTGCCCGTCAAGCCCAGCAGTCCTCGTGCCAAGCGACACCTCGAACCCGACCCCAAGCCGAAGTCCAAGCCCGCCCCCAAGCCTGCGCCCTACACAGCTCCGAAGCCCAAACCCCCTCCCCCGGCCCCCCGCAGAGCTCCAGTTTCTTCCCACACCCAGCCCTACCAACTGCCCTTCGGCTACCCCTTCGCCCTGACCAACTACCTCTACCCGTATTTAGACAAAAATCAGCCTATGATGTCGATGATCCCGGGACTCGCAATGCCTCCTCAGAACCTCTATCCGCAGTTCGGGATGATGTATCAGCAGGGGATGTATGGGACGCCTGGGTGGCCGGTGCCTGTGGCACCCCCCGCTCCTGTGCTGCACACCCCTATGCAGCAGTCCAGGGTGTACAAGCGCTCAGCACGACATGTGGCAATTGCGTTCTTTATAAGAGTGGAGGAAGGCAAAAAGAAGCCCGCGGAGACTGGCAGTCCAAGCAAGTTTGCTCGGTATATGTAGAGAGTTTAGGTGTTAGGCTCGATCTAATCCGCAAGTAGCCTCATCGCGGCAACTACTTAGCGATTGATATGTTCGTACACACTTCCCGCTCGAAGCTGCTAAACCGCCTCAAAATGATGTTGCAGTCTGCAATGGACACCTCTGCCGATAGTAACACTTTCTCCATTCCTCGCAGAAACCGCCTAAAGTCGTAATCACTTATCCCTTTGTTCGCATGAATTCTGCGGATCGCCTGTCGATAGTGCAGTCCGTAGTCGCCTTCCAACACTCTTTCAAAGCTGCGAGCCATCATACCGCTTTCCTCCCTACTCATCTGGTCGTAGAAGTACCTAGCGCCTACTTCGCCTGTAAGAAGTTGCTGCAGACTGCTGACCGGCTTAGCCCAGAAGTCCTTGCCTCCGTACTTCTCGCAGTAGTTATTCTTCCCTGTGAGTTCCTGTTTGAAGCGTTTAATGCTCTTGACTAGGTCGTCATAGCGCTTGATAGTGTGGGTGAAGGCAGGGTTTGGGTCAGGCAGGGGAGTGTACAGGAAACTGATGCGTCTGGCAGGGGTGAGTGGGTGTTTGCTTGCTTCTTCTTGCTGGCGCTTCAGTTCTTGCATGCCTAGAATGCTGATGCGCCGGTCTAGTGAGTTCAAACTCGTGTCTTCCATATGGTTGGCCGCTCTAATCCGCCTTTCCAACTGCTCCCGCTTGTCAAACAGCGGAAACAGTATGAACTTTATATCAATTTTCTGCTTCCACTCCACTTTCTGGCTCACCACAGTGCCAACTGACCGAAAACACAGTCCTTTGCAGTCCAACAGTACCCACTTTCTATGCTGATTCGGTATAAAGTCGCACACTACTTCCTGCACTGTGTGTCCCTGTCTTAACAACACTGTTTCCAGCAGTTTCCGCGTCTCTGCGAGCATTTCGTCCACTGCAGGAATCGGCTTGATCTGCTTGAGGGCCCAGCATTCACTGGAGGCCTTTCCTGAGACTGCGAATTGCCGGTTTGGGTCGATGGCAGGCAGTTTGCGGAGTTCACTGAGGTGTTGGGCCAGGGAAGGCAGACTTTCTTGTCTTCGAAGAGGCCGTTTGGGCTGCGGTTTGAGGGTAATTAGGTAGTAAACGGTCCGCTTTTTGCCTTGTTGCCAGTGGGCGCGGAGCAAGGACAGGGAGGAACTGGGTGGGACGACGTATTGCTGAACAGTCTGGTCTAGGGCTCTGTGGGCACTCCACACTTCCCTCAATTCAGCTGGATCTTTGTGGAAAGTGGTCTGCGCCTTGCTCTTTTTGTGCACAAAGACAGGGAAATCGCCTCTGTCTCCCCTGCTTCGAAGCCACTTTTCAAAGGCAATTAAAGCTTCTTCATCAGTTGCCAGTCCTGTTACTTCCACAAGTCCACTTTCCGCAGTGCTGAGCAGGGCTGCTCCGCTGCCACTCAGGGAAACCAGGGTACTGGGCACTGCCAAGCGCCAGCGTTGTGCCCGAGCTTTGACTAGTAGCCGCGCTAAATCCACGTTTAGCACTGTGTTTAGTCCGGGCGGCAGCAAATTTCTCAGTCGACTGACTTCGTTTTCCTGGATACGTGCGAGGTGAGTGGAGGCCAGTAGCTTGGACACAGACACAGCCCGCTGCATAGGAGTCCGAAAGCTGTCTATTGGCTTACTCTGTAGCGCGTAGTACTCTCTTGTAGTCGTCAAAGGCCTGCGATAAGTCTCCAAAGGCCTCGTCTTGCTCGGTGGACCAGCTGCACTCCAGAGCCATATAACAGATTTGTGTAAACTCTGCCCTCAGAAATGGTCCATTGCAAGTCTATTCCCGCACTGTAGCTGCTCACTTCAGAGGAAGGCGAACTCTTGCAATTGCTAAATCCCTGCAAGAATTCCCTCCTTGCGACGAGAAATGGGAATTAGAAAAGCACAAGACGGTTAATTCTAAGTTCGCAAAACATCCCCAAAATCAAGTACCGAGCATGTGAATTGACAAAACTTCATTCCAGCCTTGGAAAGACAATGTTTCCGCCTATTAAGTAGCCTTTCCCTCTTATCTGTGTTAACGCGAATTCCCTGTCCAGTGGGTTGGAAAGCAGTGCATTTGGACTGCAATTCCCCTATTTGGCACTTGGGTAGCGGTCTGGGGTGAACTTGCAGCCATAAAAATGGGCTGCTGTGCAGGAAGACCAGAGAATACCCTTCAGCCGCCCTCGAAGTCCTCAGATCCGTCCAATATCCTCCTCTCCCTCCACTCCAGCTACCTTTACTATGAAGGCTCAATCCGCCGAGACTACGAAATCCTGAAAGTCATCAGTCCAGGCGAACACCGGCGCGTCCTCGAAGTCAAAAACAAGAAAACGGGGGAAATCTTCGCAGCGAAGGAAATAGCGAAGGCCGGAGGTGTGGAAAGGAGTGCTTTACTGAAGGAAGTGGGCCTCATTTCCAGCCTCGACCATGCGAACTTGGTGAAGTTGAAGGAAGTGTACGAGGAAAAGAAGAAATTCTGCATAGTGCAGGAAATGCTGAAGGGCGGGGAGCTGTTCGATTTCATCGTGGATTCGGGGACTTTAAATGAAAGGGTTGCGGCGGGGGTGATGAGGCAGATCCTCTCGGCAATTGCGTACTGCCATGCAAATAAAGTGGTACTGCGCAACCTGAAGCCTGAGAATATCATGATCTCTCGGCCTTGTCAGAAAGGGGAAGACGTCCACATCAAGTTGGTGGACTTCGCCATGGCCACTATGGTGACTGGAGGCAGACGGATGCACAAGATAGTAGGGACGGAACTGTATACGGCTCCAGAGGTGTTTGAGGGCAACTACACTGAAATGTGTGATGTATGGAGTGCGGGGTGTATCTTGTTTGTCATGCTCACTGGGGAGTTGCCCTTTACAGGGGCCAACTCGGAGGCTATCAGGACCGAGGTGACTAGGGGACAAATAGTGATGACGTCTCCAGTCTGGTCCGAAATCACCGACGAAGCGAAAGACCTGATTCGCAAGATGATTGAAGTGAACCCTGACTACCGCATCCGTCCCTCCGAAGCCCTGGACCACCCCTGGATCACCTCCCATCTCCACGTCTCCCGGAGCACTAGCCATGCCCTCGGGATCCTCACTCTGAAGAAGTTCCAGGGAGAAAAGAAACTCAAGCAGGCGCTGGCCGGCTATATCGCGGATAGATTCAGTTCAGAGCGGGATGCAGGGGAGCTGCGGCAAGTCTTCGAAACTATCGACATAGACCACAGTGGCAAGCTTAGTCGCGGGGAACTGATAGACGGCCTGTCCAAGCAAATGCCAGCTGAAGAAGCTGTGGACTTAGTGGACAGCATCCTCAAGGAAGCGGACTCCGACCACAGTCAGACCATTGACTACAGTGAGTTCGTAGCTGCGAGTTCCCTGCAGAAGCAGATGCTCTCTCGGAAGATGGTGGAAACTGCCTTTCAAGTGCTGGACAAGGATAGAAATGGGAAACTGAGTGTGAAGGAGTTGATGGCACTGCTAGGTGAGGCGGTGCAGGGCGGGGAGGAAGCACTGAAGCTGCTCATAGCGCAGGCGGACACGAATAAAGACGGGGAACTGAGTTTGGCGGAGTTCACAGAGCTATTGCTTTCCCTGCCAGGCACTAATTAGGCTACAGTTCTAGCTAAATGCCTCAGTGGCTTGGAGCTGTGGTTGAATGCCCATATTAAGCAATAAGGAAACTCCGTAAGTAAAGCTGCATTGAAAAAATACCAACAGTGTATTTTAAGGCCTAGAAAAGATTTGAACTTCTAGTCTCTTGTATATATTTTCAAATTTGAAAACAGACAGAACTCAAATTGCCTATTTCTCTGATACGATTTCCTCGAAAGGATAGTGCAGAGTTAAGACCTCTTGAGCACGTCACTAAGCCTTAGCATAGGCTTTGAAGCAATGGCAGGTCTACTTG
>Ga0247837_1002973_pt1 | contig 30659 bp, 32 predicted proteins | sample LaCtaG_2_FD_187115 | JGI IMG/M metagenome (GOLD analysis project Ga0247837, IMG submission 187115) | Freshwater microbial communities from meromictic Lake La Cruz, Castile-La Mancha, Spain - LaCruzMarch2015_14.5m | ecosystem: Environmental > Aquatic > Freshwater > Lake | place: Spain: Castile-La...
TTGTGGAGTAGGTGCTGTCGGAGTCTCAGTGTGCACTTGGGTAGGAGAAGTACTTGGTATATCAGAGGTTTGTGGAGTAGGTGCTGTCGGAGTCTCAGTGTGCACTTGGGTAGGAGAAGTACTTGGTTCATCAGAGGTTTGTGGAGTAGGTGCTGTCGGAGTCTCAGTGTGCACTAGGGTGGGAGAACTTGGTATATCAGAGGTTTGTGGAGTAGGTGCTCTCGGAGTCTCAGTGTGCACTTGGGTAGGAGAAGTACTTGGTATATCAGAGGTTTGTGGAGTAGGTGCTGTCGGAGTCTCAGTGTGCACTTGGGTAGGAGAACTTGGTATATCAGAGGTTTGTGGAGTAGATGTTGTCAGAGTCTCAGTGTGCACTAGGGTGGGAGAACTTGGTATATCAGAGGTTTGTGGAGTAGATGTTGTCAGAGTCTCAGTGTGCACTTGGGTGGGAGAACTTGGTATATCAGAGGTTTGTGGAGTAGGTGTTGTCGACGTCTCACCCTTGATTTGCTCTGAAATCGAAATATTTTCTTCCACACTCTCTTCAAAGTGAACTACCTCAGTAACAGGTTGTCCCTTCTCGTCAGTGTGCATGGCTCGGGACACCTCCAGTTCTTCACTACCATGATCCAAAACTTGCACTTCCTCTTCTGCAGGGACTGTCTCAAAGGATCTACCATTCACGTCTGAAATCGTAGTATCAGTACTCATCTTTTGTCCACGCTCAGTGTTAGTGTCTGTCTGGGCGGGTGCAGGCAGTTCGGGGAGTTGAGAGACTGGCTCGATAGGGCTTGGGGACGAGGACTCAGTTTGCGCCTGGGCTGTTTCAGATGGCATATCTCTCGTTTCTGGGCTGAGTACTATGTTCTTGGCTTCCCGCTTTGCGACTTCTTCTATAGGGCTGCTTGATACGGAGATATCAGTAGATACAGCCTCACTGGCAGGGTGATTTGAGCTGGTTTCCTCTATGTGCAGTACAGAACTGCCCTCAAAGTCTACAGAGCTGGGGGCTGAGGGCACAGCTTTCCCCTCAGACACAGCACTGTCCTTGCCTTCCCCCTCTCTCTGAGCTTCCTCAGCAGGTGTCAGAGGAGGCTTAATCGAGTCAGGAAGTGGACTGTGCGGGGGAGCGGGACTGCTGTTTGCTGGAACTGGCAGTGGGTCCGTTTCTTCCTTCCTGTCAGACAGTGTAGGTGGGGACTGCACATCCACTATATGTAGCGAACCCTCCTGAGTCCCTTCCAGCGGACTTTCCCCACTACCAGTCTTATCTGCGTCCGCAGCCTTCAAATCCAATTCAGTGGCCTTGTCTGGACCCTGTGAGGGCTCTGGCACTGCAGATTGAGCCGATTTTAGCTCTTCTGCCTCTAAATTGAGACTGGATGTTGAGTGAATCTCTTCATTTTCTGTGGCAACTGGGTTAAGTGGCACTTTTGAATCCAAACTTCCTTCGACTTCTTGCAGATTGAGGGTTTGGCCTGCGGAATTGACGGAATTAGGGTCTGGATGTGTGCTTTCTGAGGCTTTTTGGTGTGTTTCCAGCCTGCTTTCTGCAAGTTCTGCAGTGAAATCGGTCTTTTGGTCTGTTAAGGCCTCTGGTAATGCAGAAACCCCTGTTTCTTGCTGTAAACCCAAGCCAACAGGCTCACTTTCCCCTGCCTTTTCAGGCTTTTCTCCGCTTCCCCCTGAATTTCTCTGTTTCTCTGCTATTTCCTGCTTTCCCGGGTCTGATAGTCCCTCCGCCCGAGGCTCGAAATCGTGCGTTTTGGTCTTTTCTGCAGCTTCAGATGCGGTAGTTCCCAGGGTGTTAGGGTCACTGAGGTCTGTGGGGCCGGGATAGCGCTGCTCCCTTTGCTGAAAGGCATGAGAAAAGGGCAAAACCAGCAGTATGAAAAGCATTATGGACACCCAGTTCCCACCCAGCTATGAGCACCCTTGATGGGAAATGAATTCAATTGCTAGCCCTCTCCTAGGCGTAATAAATGTTTTCCCTTAGGTTGCCGCGCCGCTGGGTGCACTGCACGCTGAGTTTCCCGTGGAGGTTCAACGACCAAGGATTGTTTCGCTTGATGCCCCTGCAGGCGCGTCTGCACAATGAGCTACTGACTATGGGGCCGGGCTTCGCAGCTGCCTATAGAGAGGTCCTAGCCGGACTTGCTAGCGGCCGTGTGGCGGACTTAGCCGAGGCCGTGGAACCCGGACTTATGAAGCACCTGCAAGACGGACTGGACACTATCGAGCGCAGGAGTTGGAAGCTGGAGCTGCTGAACACTTCCCTGACCCCTCTACTGCACTTCTACAATGAACGACTAGTCAAAGGGGTGCATATTGACCGCAAGAGGAATCGAAGCCCGCGATATGAACTGACCACTATGGCGGATTTCGTCAGTATGGAGGGAAGTCGCATGTCGCCGAGATATATTCTGATGTATAAAGGCTCGGGGGAGAGAGATAATACTTTGATTTTGAAGGTGGATGTGGTCTTCTACACAGGTCTAAAACTCATACTTTTCGACTCCGAAGGCATGGTGATTAAAGGAGAAGACTCCAAAACCGCAGAAACCCACATGATGCGCTTTGAAACAGAGGTGCCCAGAGCCAAGGGCCGCTTGACCGAGGCACTGACAGTAGCAGAGCTGTTTAGCTACTATGTGATGGGGTGGGGACAGGGGCCGGTGCGGGAGTATGCGTGGAGAGTCAGTGATATTGACTTCTTTATGAAGGGGAACAGGTTTGTGGATAGTGAAAGGACGGTGATACCGTATATGTAGCGGATACGGCCAGCAGGCTTAACTCCTAGGATTAGCCTAAAAGCCCCCAAACACACAGGCAAAGGCCCGCTGCCGCTGCTCGGTACAGAAATGCGTCCAAATACCTGAACGTGAGCAGCTCTATGGACACGCTCCAGGCGCAGGAAGGTGCAGATACGATGAGTGGGTAGAACTCCAAGTACCACATCCAGTAGTAGTAGTCGTTGCGGTACACTACGTTCTTTTCCGGGTAAGGACTCTCACACTTCTTCCAATACTGATTCAGCAGACTTGAACTCAGGTCCGGCACACAGTACGCCTTCCCATTTATCCCACACTTGCAGGCAGTCACCGCACCATCCTGCAACAAGCAGTCACTGTCACTGTCGCACACCTTCGGATACGCCCCTACCACCAAGTTCCGCTTCGGAACCCGAAGTCCACAGTCTCTGTAGTCATTATCGTCGTATATTATCTCTGAATCCGCAAAAGACTCACACGGAACCACCAGTTGGCCGACTACACTCAGCACAGCGGTCAGATTGCAGTATGTAGTGGTCAAGCAATGATGACTTCGCAGCTTGATTACGTCGCTGTAGACCTGGGCGCAGGTGTTATCCGTCATTTCTTCGCAGAGAACTGTGGGACAGACTATGGCTGTGGCTGAAAGGAGGGTGGAGAGCCATAGGAACAGCATTTTTAGCTAGGCTGCACTCACACGTAGTCGGAAAAGAGCACGTTGTAGCTGCGCTTGTTCCAGTCGCTGAGGTCTTCAGCATACGTCCCTGGCCCTGGCGTCTTTTCGACTTCCCTGCCTCTAAATCGCTCTTCCTGCCTATATACTCCTACCTGCGGCAACACTCTGTTCTTCTTATTCACAGGTCTGAGCGATTGGCTAGGCTTGGGCGTGTACAGTCCCGGCCCCAGTCGTTCCTCACTGTGAGAGTCCGCAGGAAAGCGAGGCGAGCGAGTGCTGAAGCCGGGCTCACTGCTGTCTCCCAGTACTGCAAGTTGGCTTCTGCCTCGCTGTGGCCTGGGCTTGCGGTCGAAGGAGGAGGGCAGGTCGTACTGTCCAGGCGCAGGCAAGTCCTTTTGCAAAGGGAGTTCTCGCTTTATACGGCTTTGAAAGACGGACAAGGGCTTGTGCAACGCGGAATTGTTCATTCCCAGGCAGTTTTCGGAGGGGTAATGGCCGGGCCCGGGCGTCCTTTTGATGTTGCTCACAAAGCGCTTTTCAGTGGTGCCGAAGATGCCCTGCTTTCCCCACACTTTTCGCCTGATTTCCTCCACAAACTGCTGGGCTCGATAGCTCCCTGGCCCCGGCAGCTCTTCCTCTCTGCCCTGAAACCGCACATCCGAAGTAGCGAAGGGCACTTTGGTGCTAGCAGCCCGCTTGGAAGCAGGCGGCGTATAGCTGCCTGGGCCGAGCTCCGAGTTCCCCACCTGCTTGAGGCGAAACCTACTGACTCTAGACCCAAAGAACTGGAGCTTCTCAGGCACTGCACGGAGTCGAAAGGAAGACAGCGCCTCAGGCCCACAGTAAGTGCCAGGCCCAGGCACAGCGTCTTCAGTGCTTTCCTCACTCAAACTTTCCTCTGGCTGCGTGTGTTGTCGGCCGTAGACTGGGATGTAGCTAGTACGCTGTGTGCCGCTTTGGAACACTGCACTCGGCCGGACCCTCACACGGAAAGGACTTTGGGCGAGGGTGTAAGCCCCGGGGCCCAGGTCTTTCCCAGTGCTGGTGGGGTCTAGGAGCAGGTTTTTACGTTGGCTGCGGTCCCAGGCGGGACCCACTTTGCTCCAAATCTCGTCTGGGACCTTGGTGTGGTACTGTCCAGGACCGACGCAGTCCTTGGGAGTGCCAGCGAAGCCTTTTTCAGGGTTTTTCTGCATAATTAGTTCGCCGGCATCGGTTTCGTCGTAGCCAAAGGCTTGGTTGGGAGTGGGAATGGAGGGCGCGGAAGGCAGTCGAAGCCAATTGCCCTGCTGAGACTCAGACTTCACAGGCTGTTTCTTGGGTTTGGACCAGGAGCGGTCCAGGGCATAGGCTCCGGGGCCCGGCGCAGCGCCGTTATTATAAGCTTTGAAGCGACTTTGGTGACTCGCAAAGGAACTCGTCGGCTTCAGTCTGCCGAACTGGTCAGCGTTCCCCGCAGACCTCGCAGACATCAAAGGCGCGACATAGGTGCCAGGGCCCGGACTCGGGTGGGTCGGGAGCTTAACACCTAAGGACCGCTCTGTAGTGCTGGCGAAGGGTGCGTAGGCAGGGTTGGGCTTGTATTGGGGCTGGCTGAGGTAGGTGCCCGGGCCGAGGTTGGGGGAGTGGGTGGGAGACTGGGAAAAGGCTCGTTCAGCTCTGGAGACGAAGGCCATTTTGAGGAAATATTCCTTTCTAGCAGATTCCCCCTCCTACAAATAGACAAATAAGGCCTTAGCAGTTCCTCACAAGCAGTTTATCGCTCATAGGAAGGCAGCATTATCTAAATATGCCCTAACTGTCCCTGGACTACCTTCAAACCGTCCAACTTCGGCAGCACCGGTCTGTCCTGTGTCGCCGGGTAGGCGAATATTCGTTCTAGTCTGCAATAAGGCCTCAAAGTAGGGTCGGTGGAGGCTAAAAGGAGCATTGTGAGTTTGGGAATGCTGCTAATTGTCCCTTCTAGGCGGGTGTTTGGAGGGGGGAGGGGGTAGAGTTGAATCCGTCTGTGGCGAAATTGGTGAATGTTGCGATTTTGCTTGGTGCTGAAAGTGGCATAGCAAGTATCGCATTCAAAGCTGCGGATTCCCAAGTGAGCGGAGGCCACATGTCTCCTCAAATTGTGAATTGACGCAAAAGACCGTCCGCAGTGTGCGTCTTCACAGAGGACTTTTCCCATTACTGAGTTCAGTGAGCCAATATGGCCTTTCCTCAGCGAAACTAGGTTTGCAGGGCTGATATAGGCTGTTAGTGCCTCGGTTAGGCTTAAGTGCACAGGGCTGAGAGCAGTAGGAACATACTTGGAGGGAGAGGTAATATGAGGTTTAAGTTTTGTGGGGATGTGGACCCTCCGGAGTGGCTGCTGTCGGAGATTGGGCTGCTCTCTCGCATAGTACTGCCTACTTAGTCCGCAGTGCGGCTGAAAGTGATCACCACTCTGCTGTGCAAGAAGCTGTCCGGTGACTCTTTCGACGTATTCCCCAGTCAGGCCGAGCGCATTTCCAAGCTAGCCCGTGACTCCACTCTCTCCGAAGCCGAAACCCTCAGTCTGCAATCCACCCTCACCTTCATTCTCACTACCGCCGTCAAATTCGGAGTGGCTGAAGACGTGCTCTCCACCGAACTCCAACAACTCGGCCTCCCCGCCGAAAACGCAGAGGCAGTGGGCAGAGGTCTGAGGGAGAACCGAGAGGCAGTGGCTGGCAGACTGAGACTGAAGTTCGTGATGTGTGAGGAGTAGGCAGTTCCCAGGGTGAAGGAAGTGGAGTGGAGGTATGACTACGACCTGGTCAAGTCGCAGCCTGAGCTGGAGCTTAAAATCACCCATACAGCTGGCGACTGCCAATTCGCTCTTTCCCAAACGCAGCTCAGTCTCCTGGTGCTCGAACTGTCCAAGGCCCGCAGTCAAATGAACTCGCTAATAGCCTAGGCCTCACAGGAATAGGTGCACTGGAGGGAAAGGCTTCATTGAGATGCCTAGTTAAGCTCTAGGTCAGAGACTGACTTGGCAATGTGGGGAAAGGGGTAAATGTGTATTGTCGCCTTCTCGTCTATCTGCAACTTCATCGATATCCCAACAGACAACTACAATGACAAAAGGTCGAAGTTGCATAAAGCGGAGAAACTGACACTGCAGGCACTCTACCATCAATTAGCTTTGCTGCGGGGCACTGGAACCAGGACAAACGGTTAACAGGCAGACTCCATTGTCGATAGTTCCCTATCTGGTTTACCTTTACCATGCAAACTTTATCAGTATTTCGCAAGGTCAGCAGAAAACTGCAAGTAAATTCAAAGAAGACAAATCTGTACATGGGAAAAATGAGCTCACTGTGGAGGTAAATTGGGAAATCTACCAAAAGTGCTGGTTTTCCCAGTCACAGGCGAATTTAGTTGGCTATTACCTTCGTTCCTCACACTTTGTAGCATCGACATAGCCTCTGAACCCAGTGTTTTCCTCCTCTCCTTTGAGCAGGGGAATAGGGTCCCGCGGACTGTATGGATCTCCTGTCTCTGTAGGCGCCTTTTGGCCTCCTGAGAGCGGCAGCGTCTTCCCAGTTCTCCTCGACATCAGGAACTCATACGTGGTGAGATGCTTCCTTTTCAGCCAGATATGGAAAAGGATCAAATAGCCGTTTACACAGACTATTGTAATTGAGAGGAACAGCAAACTTAAGACCAGAAAAAAGGCAATGGATACAGTCGGCAAAGTGCTGATTACATAGGTGCAGGCCACTCCAGTGCATATTTCCGTTACTTCCAGGGCTCCAATTGCGACTGCGAATAGAGGGTAATTGGCCCTGCCGACGCAGTTGTTTAACCACCTGCAGTGGTGGTCGAAGCCGGACACACACCTGTTGCACTCTCCGCAGTGCTTGGACTGGACCAGGACGTAGGTGCCGCAGAGAGTGCAGAAAGCCTGGTATAGCTCAGGGTCGAAAGGGGAGTCGGATAGCCCTTGCTGGGCTAGCCGATGGGTATATACTGTAGGGTCCGTCGGGTCTGTACAAGTAGCTAGCAGCCCAACCACCAGTACAGTCACCTGGCTTATAGAGAATACCGTCCCATAGACAAGTTGTCCAGCCAGTGGAAGGCTCAGCAGGACCTGCCAATACGCCACTACGGTCGAATAGGTCAGTAAGCACCAAGAACTCAGTTGCAGTCGATCCCAGGGCCAAGCAAGTCCATTTCTCTTCACTCTCGAAGCCATCTATAGACAGGGATGTGAGGTTTGTGGGCGGAAACTTGGAATTATACATATTGTGAATACTACTAGTAGAGGGAATTGCTGCGTTATGTACTATTTCTCTATATAAGACTAGTAAAAAGGCAGAAAATCAGCCTTATATGTGTCTTTATATAGAGACGAAATGACTGTTAGACCCAATAGAGACGCTAATTCCGTTATATTTCCTTCCCACCGCCTTCCAATAAGCCTTCGCACAGCTCTACTAGGTGCACAGTGCAGGCTTATTGGTAAATAAGCAGGAAATAGGGATTTGCAGGTTACGTCCTTACCTGAAGCCAATGCCGCCTGGACAAGTCTCGCTTTTAAAATAAGAACTTCGACATGCAGAACCAAGCCAAGTCCTCGCACTCTAGAAGACGTCTACGCAGTGACCGGCACAAGTCCCAACCCTCTCTTTCCCTCCACTCTCTCTCTGAAAGTAAGGACAAAACAGACATCCCTCCTAACCGACTGCCTCCAGAGCTACCCAAAGTCCCCGTCCACTCCCCCGGCTTGGAGTGTGAGGAGACCATGGACTCCTACCAGGTCCCGCGGCCAATAGTCGATGTAGAGGAAGACGCTTTCGAGGAAGTGACCCCTGCAAGACTCGGCAAAGGCTCTGGATCCTTCGTGCGGGAAATCCACGAGGCGGAGGTGCCAGAGGAAGCAGAGGCTGAGGAAGAGGAAAGCGGCTGGAAGCTGCGGGACAAGCCGTACATATACAGTCTTTTGGAAAAAGAGACTGAGTATGCATGCAATCCCTTCTCTTTGCAGCTGCACCAGCCCAATGTCACCCCGCTGATGCGCGCCATTCTGTTGGATTGGATGATGGAGGTCTGTTCCGAGTTCACCCTGAAGCGGGAAAGCTACTACCTCGCAGTGAGCTACGTGGACAGATATCTGTCCGCATGTCCCGGGGTCAAAAAGGAGGAGTTCCAGCTGTTGGGACTCACTGCTATGTTCGTGGCTGCGAAGGCTGAGGAAATCTGCAACCCTAAAATCGCTGATTTCGCCCGGTCCGCCGATAATGGCTACTCTCAGAGCCAAATCAAAGCCATGGAACTGCGTCTCCTCCGCAGTCTTTCCTGGCGCATGTTCCCACCCACCGTCTTCAACTGGCTCAACCTGTCCATGTCTCTCTGGGACGAATTCCTCTCTTCCTACATATCCCGCCTGCCCGCGCCTCCCGCCAGTCTGGAAGAAGTCCTCATCCACTTCAAGCAGCCGAATCAGCACTCCTACAAGCGATACAGGGAAACGATGCAAGTACTGGACGTGGCTTACTTGGATAGTGGAGTGCTTCGCTACTCGCCGAGACACATTGTAGCGGGACTGCTTTACTTGATGGTCTCGAAGTACTTCTATGAAAGCGAATATCGGCTGTTTGCGCATATAAGCGTATCGGATGAGAGTGGGGATTCAGAAGTCCACAAGGACTCCTTGGCTGTGGTGTTTGGAGATGGGAACTGGGCGCTGTCGCCTGAGGAAGCCAGTGAAGCCGCGGCCTTGAAGCATGCGAAAGAGGTGCAGGAGCTGTTTGGGGAGTTTAGCAGACGGGCACTGGAGGTGCGGAATATCGAGGAAATCTACCCTTCGGTGGCCTTCTTGCACGGATGCATGGAACTGGAAGTAGTGGTGGAGCTGCCAGTCGTGTGCAAGGTGCTACCGAAGGCGAAGCTAGAGAGCCACTACGAAGACTTCCTCGCCTTCCAAACTCACAACTCCTGCAATGTGCCGTTTGTGTCGCTCCGGCTAAAGACAGAGCGAGGCAGGTAGTAGTTCCATAATGGGAGTTCAGAGACTCAGGGACACTTGGGACCAGTGTGTGCAGAACATGTTCACCAACGTGGGCTGGGGTGCGGCCTGCGGCTTTCTATTCGCTGTGATGGTCTCTGCCCGCAAGACACCGTTCGCGATATACGGGGCTGGTCTGGGCACTGGCTACAGCTACGTCATCTGCGACCAGCAGTTCAAGGCGATTCCGAAGTAGGCTAGATAATGGAGGCAGCCCGGGAGTTCCTGCTGGACAGCTACAAGGTGCTGTTCACCTAGTTCCGCACAATCGCCCGAGTGCTCTCTATGTTGCCCGGCCAACCCACTCGCATCAAGCTGGACAGAACTGTGTTCTACCCACAGGGAGGTAGGCGCTAAGCAGGCGGACAGCCCAGTGACATTGGCTTTCTGCTCAGTGGTCAAGCCCGCTTTCAGGTGAAGGCAGCGGAGATGGATAAGTCGGATGAGAATGTGTGGCATTTGGGAGAGTTCGAGGGAGAAGGCAGGTTCGCAGAGGGGGAGGAAGTAACTGCTGAGGTGGACGAAACGCAAAGGCGCCTACATGCCCGGCTCCACTCCGGAGGCCACCTGATCGACATGGCTGTGGGCCTGATTGGGCTCGGCCTCAAGCCTTCCAAAGGAGTCCACTTCCCTGGCAACTGCGCTGTCGAGTACTTCGGCAACATTGAGATCGGGGAAAGAGAGGCCTTGATGGAGAGACTGAATGTGATGATGGGGGAAATTGAAAGCAGTACAGCTGAGCAGGTGGATGTGCATATATATACGTATGAAGAAGCACAGGCTGCTATTGAAATGCCGGATTACCTGCCTGCAGGCAGGCCTGTGCGCTATGTGCGTCTCGCGACCTCTGACAAAGGCTCTCCCTGCGGCGGCACACACGTCAAACACGTGAACGAAATCGGTCCAATCCGCATCACTAAGATCCAGAAAAAGGGCAAAGCCATCCGTCTCTCCTACGAAATAGCCTAAGTATAGATTAGCACTATATGGCCGGGACCATGGACTGTTTGCGACTAATCCCTGGACGTGGGATAGGGAAAATTGCGGATTTGGGCACTACGCTATCAGAAACTATGAGCCAATTGCAGAGTTTCAGCTCTGCGTTACCCCGTATCCAGGTGATAACCAACACTCAAAGTCGCAAAGTGTATATAAAACTGCCGGATTGGGGCGTGTCCTTGGTCTTTGACGAATGCATGCAATTGCTTGAGCTTGTTTCGGTCGATGTAAGCTGCAGTCTGCCGATTTACCTGAATAAAACTCTGATTCGGACTGAAGTTGAAGTTTATAGGGAAGTCAAAGAGGGGCGAAAATCGCAATTCGGCTCGAATTACATAGAAAAATGCGAAGGATTAAATCTGATTTACGACCAAGAATTCCATCTGCAGTTTATGTCAATTCAAGCCTTGGAAAGCTGCTCCCAGCCTACTTCCAGCCCAGCATCCGCTACAATCGAGCTGTTCCCAGGCTCCCACATCGCCCTTTCGCAAGGCGTGTTAAAGCTCGGCAGTCCTTCCGAGTCCGTCGTCGACTTCTTCGGCTTGCCGTCGAAGGTAGTGTACCGGGCAGGACTGGAAAGCTGCAAGTCGACAGATTACGTCTACAACTACTATAGAGCGGGGATGGATTTCGTGTTTGATGGGGAGACATATAGACTGAAGGAGGTGCAGGCGAGGGCGAACCAGCCGGAGGACCCGCTCTTTTGTGTGTATCAGAGATGTCAATTTGTGCTGCACTTCTCCTCCCACTCTCTCACTCCCCTTACTCCCGAGTCCTCCGCCCGTCGCCTCCTTTCCCAAGTCTCAACCTCCCTCGCAGAAGCCGCGCCCTTTTCTAACGGCTCTTACCTAGAAGAAAGCACCGTGCTACGCAGTGACGGCGCCTCCGTAACCCTAGTAGCAGGCTGGGTCAGCGCAGTCTCCATATGGACTATCAGTTAACTACTCAATAGCTCTGCTCATAAAGTCCATAAATCGCTGTGCGTAGGGACCGGGCGGGATGCAGGAAATCACGTTTCCAGGGTGGAAGCAGCTTTTGAGGCAGTGCTCGAGCTTCTTGCCGGTGGAGTAGAGCGTCAGGCAGTCGATTATGCCGAGTTGGTAGAGACAGTGACCTGTGGTGGCGGGCATCACGCTGCCATGCAGGCCTCTGCTCTCATAGCTATTCTCCACCTCTTCACTCGGGTCCACATTATGAATCCCCACCAACAAACTATAGTCAATAATCCTGTTTTCCTGCAAGAACTCCGAGTCCTTCGCAAGCTGCGCCAGCAGTTCATGCGCCTTCGCCGGTCCCACACTAATTCTCATCTTCGCACTAGTGAAATCCACATCTTTCCTCGCAACTGTCAAATCCTCGGTCGGCTTGGTCCTTCTGCCGTATGTGGAGCCCTTCAGATCAAAGCGCTGGTGGATGTCTATACCGCTGCTGAATACATTGCCGAGGACGCAGATGTAGAGGCGCTGCATTTTGGGGCCTTTTTTGGGGTAGAGAAGTTTGTGGAGGCCGAAGATGAAGGAGAGGAGGGTGTTTGGGTAGTTTCGGACGTGTTCATAGTAATGATGCAAAATCGACCTTAAGAACATAAACTCCGACTTCGTCATCGTCTTAATCAAATATTTCCCATCATCCGAGTAAAAGAAGAAAGACCCGCTCTTGCCCGTCGTCATCAACCCGTCCAAACTCGTGAAATTCCCCACCAACAGACTTTCCACGATCTTCTGCACTCCTAAAGACTTAATATACTCCTTAACCGTAACCTTCCGCAGTCTTTTCACATGTTCAAACACTATCGGTGCATAGTCCCTGAACTTGTACAGCTTCTTCATACCCATGACTTCTCCATTGACTCCCGCCAGTAGGTTGACTTTGACCTTCTCCATAGCCTCCTTCCGTCCCACACTGCCCATATGATCGAAATTCGCTGCAGAGCTTTTAACTGCCTTTTGAATCCCTAGCATCATATTAAGGATAAGGTTCCAATTGGTGTCTCCCCACTGAATGGTGTTTTTCCGCACTGCGGGCTTTTCAGAGTGTGGGGAAGGGATAGAGGCTCTGGCTGCCTCGGCTAGGGACTCCTTGTGTTGGTAGTCAGTGCGCAGGGCGGAGGTCACTTTCAGCAGGTTCCCTAAGCGGTCTGCGACGATTTTCGCACTGTCGCCGCCTCCGTCTGCAGGCAAAACGCTGATTTTGAAGCTGCCTTTTCTCCACTCTTGTCCAGAAGTCGGACTTTCATCGTCTGAAAGGTCTGGCCGGACCGGCAAAGCCTCGACGCTCATATCCTCTCCCTGCGGTAAAGAACTTTTCCGGAAAAGTCGATATTCCTCACGGTCTGCTTCCCCTCTGTTGTAGGTTAGGGACCGTTGGATGCTGGATAAAGGCTCGTCGCCGAGGTGCAAAGTCATGGCGTGGGTGTCGTGGGTGCGGGGGTGGGGGCGGGCGTGGGAGCTGGAGAGGATGCCGAGGTAGACGTCTTTGGGCGAGACTTCGAAGATGGATTTGGAGCTTTGGGAGAGTTCGAAGGGCTCGGCCTTCTTTTCTCCTTTCAGCATCGCTATACAAGTCTTCAACTCATCCTCAATCTCCCCCAGTCTATGATGATACAGCGACTCATCATCCTCCTCAGGAGCCTCCATCGGATTCACCCTATTCGCAAAGCTGTTATTCAAAAAGTCCAGCCACTCAAATATCCGCTTATTACTCTTCCAGCCACTCTTATAGTCCTGCAAGTTGATAAAGCCGTCCCTGTCTAGATCGAGCTGGCGGAATAGGTCGGCTAGCATGTCACTGGAGGCTACGACTCGGTTGCCGCCGATAGTGTTGAGGAGTTTAAGAATACTGATCATCATGTCAGAAAACGCTTCCTGCGATATCGGTTCAAAGCTCCCCCTCGTAATCAGCCTATACGACTGCTCCGCCTTCTCATCATCCGACCCATGCAGCAGTACATCCATATAGTCCAAGTAGTACCTGAAGCTCACCTGGCCTGTTTTGTCTTTATCCATGGAGGAGAAGATGCGATCGGCCAGGGTGTTGGTGCTTTCGAGGCCTAGGAGGCCCATGTTTTCGCGGAATTCTTGTAGAGTTACGAAACGGTGTCGCTTGTCGCGACTCATGTAGTCGAAGCGCTGGCGGAATTGGAGGATTTCTTGGGGAGCGAAGCGATATCGCTTGCAGAGGGTAGCCAGCTCAATGCTGGTCATAGTGGTGGGCCGACTAGGCCCGCAGGCCCTACCGCAGCAGGCCATGTGTCTATTACAGATGGGCAGAGAATATGGGTGGACTTAGTTCTGTCTAATCGATGCACGTCCTAGGAAGCGGAAGCTTCTGCTCACTATCGATTGCATTCAGCTTAGCCAGAGTAGACACTTTGACTTGAGTCAATTTGGAGAATTTATGTAACAGGCTGGACTTGCAGGGCGGTAATTGGCCTGAGCCACTCTGAATAATAAGTCGCACAGGGAAAAACCCTAAAAACATGATTTTCCCCCATTCTTCCCAAGAGTCTTTTTCCCTGCATGCTAAATCTTCATAGTCCAAAGGCCAATTTCCTCATTTTGCTCATACGACACTTTTTCAGCTTTCCACTTATTGCAGATATTTAAGTATCGAAAACACTGCAATTTTAACTCTATTGCCAGTGCACATAGTCCAACTCCTGTCCATTTCTCTATTTCCCACCTCGAACTTTGCCGCTTGCGCACACTCTTCCCTCTTCGTAAGCTTTTAAAATGGCAACAGATCCCTTTATCGCTCAAAAGCTCGAGTTCCTGACGTTGGAACTACAGGAGAGCAAAGAGCGCGAGCAGAAGCTAAAGCAGACCTACGACTCTCTGCTGAGTCTCATCAATAGTCCGGCTTTGAGTGAGGATTCAGGGCGGAAACAGGCACGGGCAGAGGTGGAGGAAGTGCGGGCGAAGGCTCGGGAAGAGCGGGAGCGCTTGGAAACAGAGTGTAGAAACTGGCAGAGACGAGTGAAAGAGCTAGAGCTGGACTTGAAGGCAGGCAGAGCCACTGGGGAAAGGGAGAGGATGGAGTTGAGAGCGGAAGTCGCGAGGCTGCAGGCAGACAAGCAGGCTTGGGAGTACCAGCAAAGGTCACTAGCAGAGGAAAAGGCACGTCTCCCCAACAAGGCAGACCTAGACCGCCGTCTGCAAGCCCTTTCCCAGCAATTCGAAGCCTACAAAGAAGCAGCAGAACGAGACAAAGAGCGGCTCCAAGCCCAGGCCGACTCTCAGCTGCGTGACGCTTCTAATGCTTACGCGAAGGAAAAAACCGACTTGCTGCGTCTCATTAGCGACGCAGAGGGCAAAGCGGCCGAACAACGCGAGAAATTGGCAACACTGCGGAGTGATTATGAGGCTTTGAGAGGGAATTTATCAGCTGTAAGACTGGAAAATGAGACGCTAAGGAAGCCTGTGCGTCGCTACAAGGACCAGGTCGAGGAAGAAAAGCAGCGTTTATTCAGTCAAGTGCAGTCCTTGCAAGGGAAAATTATGAGCTTTCATCAGACTCCCAGGACCAAGACTGCACGAGAGGACCGGCCTGCTTCTGAATTGGCAGTGCTACGAGCGCAGTTGGGGAAGGCGGAAAAGACCGTGGAAAGCCTTCGAATCGAACTGGCGGAGGAACGCAGGAAGCTGCAGTTTTCCCCCAAGATCTCAGACCGACCTTTGCAAGTCTCGAATTCAATGTCGACAGTGAAACACAGCAGAGACGAAGGGTTCATATCAGAAAGACTGAGAGAGCAATTAGTGGAAGCAGGGCAGAAATGTGAGGATTTGAGTGAACAGTTGAGAAGTGCTCAGGTGGAGGCCAAGCAGTTGCAGTTGCAAAAGGAACGCTTGCAGGTGGAGCTGGATAGAGTCAGTGTGGACACGAAGCAGTTCAATTTGGACTGGTCGGAAGAGCGGCGGAAGTTGCAGGATGAAGTCAAAAAGCTGAAGGCTGAGTTGAAGTACTACATAGGGAAGTTGGTGAAAGTGAAAGGGAAGTTGGCGGTGGAGCTGACTGAGACTCTACGGAAGGAAGGACTTGATGTATCTCGCAGCAGGAGCGTGAGCAAGGTCAGAGGCGTGAGTCCACTCAACTTGTCGGTCATAACGAGGGCGGAAAGTCCGTGTTTGACGCAGAGTATGGACGTAATGTAGTCTTGCCGCCTATATTTAACATGCGTGCCCACTTTCGACCCCCACTTGGCAAAGGCACTGGAAGCCAGGAAGACGAGGAATTCAGATTTCCCAGACTGCCGCACTCTTACCGACAGGCTTGCGAGAAGAAGACGCTGGGACTTTCGAATTCGAAGCCCAGAGTAAGGAAGACCATGTCAGTGGACATGGCGAGTCTCCCGACCAATGTGACTAAGGAAGAAGAAGCACCGGGTGAGGAGCAGACCTGCCCTATCACCCTGCGGTCCCTGGTGCCCAGCAGCCACCCCAACCAGAAGCACGACAATTCCACTGTGTTCGAGCCCTCGCCCCCGCCCCGCTCAGTCCTCGCCTGCCTCTGCTGCTGGTCAGCTCTCGCAGCCAATTAGACCTAATGCACCTTCACAGTCCGCGCAGGCTTCAAGAAAGGCCGAGGCTTGCGACTGATCACAGGCACCAGTTCTTGCAGCGAACGCATGATCACAGGCATCTCCAGACGCTTCATACCGCGGAGGATCTCTTGCAGGGCGGCGCGGGAGTAGTGGCGGCCGGCAGGGTTGTGCGGGAGACCCAGGAGGAAGAAATGGCAAATGGGGGAGGTGGACTGGATGCGGGGGAAGTTGGAGTGGATGTGGGAGAGGAGGGAAATGTAGGGGTTCTCGGCCTCGAGACCCACTGCGAGGCCGCGCGCCCGCAGACTCAGAGTCATGCTTTCCGCTTCCGTCTCAGACCTTAGCTTGGCATACCACGTCTTTTCCCCCTGCTTCCAGAAAGCCACCGGCGCAAACTCCCCAAAGAGTCCCTGCACCTCCTCCTCACTCGTTTCCCTGCCAGGCATATACGTGACCGTCAGCCTCTCAATATGCAGCACCGGACGTATGGAGTCAGTAGCAGGGTCGTGCTCCAACCCAATGGCAATAGCAGCCTTGCGCACTTGACGTAGGTCGTAAGTGTGTCTCCGGATACACTCAAGCATGGAGATGAGTTTGAGGGAAATCCAAAGCTCGGGAGTCATGTTGAGGACGAGGAAGGGGTCCATTGTGAGATTGGGCAGGGAGAACAGGGAACGCAGGACGTCTGAGACTTGCTGGAGGGGCGTAGACCCACTTGCGCTCGTTGACATTACTGAGGAAATGGCGGAACGCAGGCCTGTGAAGGCCCTCAAAAACTCCTCAATCTGCAGCAACTCCATAGTCCGGGGAGTGCTGAAGCCCGAACTGCAGTGCGCCAGTCACTACGGAGCCTTCGTGCCCTCCTTACAACTGCAGTCCCTATCCTCTCTCGGCTTCCGCAGTCACACCAAGTCCCGCAGTGCCTTCTTCGCTCCAGGCTCTGCGGCTTCGCACCGCTCTCCTGTGCGCAAAGACCCGCGCCCTTCTGTATCTCACCAACTCTGGCCGAAAGACAAGTCCTCGGAAGCCTGGATTTTCCGCAGCTTCAATGGGAAAGTGCGGTCTCGGCCGAGTCGCAGGCCGCGGCACCGCAGCTTCCCTACCTCTTTGGAGCGGGATATGCGACTGGAAGACTCACGCAGTCTTCACTCACTCATCATATGCAGTAGGGAAGTCCCGAGACGGGCTCAGTCCAAGTCGCAAGTCTCGGTCACGACTCAGTATGAAGACTTTGGGACCTCGCATGAGCCTTCCTTTCGCTTGCTACTGCGGAAGGCCTCAGGTGACCTGCCGTTAGAAGGCTGGACTTAGTGTGTGGTAGCGCCCTTATAATGGAGCCCGACTTGTCCTTCCTAGATGCTCCTGACTTCGCGCTGCCCAGCTATTTCGCCCCTCACGAAGACCTTGCAGTGCCTGAGATGGGCGATTTCCTGCTGCCGCCCAACGAGTCTCCCAAGGCCTTCCACGACAGAATCGCTCAGGACCCTCACACTCGCCACGTAATGGACTTCGCTAAAGGAACCACAACCCTGGCTTTCAAGTTTCAAGGAGGAGTGATTGTGGCTGTGGACGCACGGGCTACAATGGGCGGCTTTATCAGTTCCAACAATGTGCGGAAAGTCATCGAGATCAATGACTACTTGCTAGGCACAATGGCAGGGGGAGCTGCGGATTGCCAGTACTGGGAGCACTATTTAGCGATCCTGTGCAGAAACTACCAGTTGAAGAACAACGAGAAAATCAGTGTGGCGGGGGCGGCTTCGATGCTCGCGAACATGGTGGCGCAGTACAAGGGCTACGGACTGTCGATGGGCACGATGGTGACAGGGGTGGACTTCAGCGGCCATCACCTCTTTTTGGTACTGGACGACGGCACCAAGATGGAAGGTACTCGCTTTTCTGTGGGCTCGGGCTCTCCCTTCGCATACGGTGTGCTGGACCAAGGCTACCGCTGGGACCTCACACTAGAGGAAGCAGTGCAGTTGGGGCGCAAGGCGATCTACCAGGCTGGGCACCGCGACTCTATGAGCGGCGGCGTAGTGCGAGTGTACCACGTGCATGAGTCCGGCTGGACCTGCCTCATTCAAGGCGAAGACCTGATGCATGTGCACGACGAAGAGATGAACAGGAAGGGCATGGTCGGCTTTGACGATGAAGCAGGTCTGATTGCCCCTAGCTAAGCACTCGTACGACTCTGAGTTAACTAGATGTCGTAGGGCGTGACGTAGCGCGAGGCGCCGATTCCCTTCCAGCCCTTGCCCTTCCAGGCATTGAAGCTTTCCGGGCTGTACTTCTTCTTCAGGAAGAACCACTGGTGGTTGCGGATGCATTTGTCGAAGGTGTCCTTGATGCCGTTGCAACTCCAGTGTTTGCTGTTCCACGGGTCTGTGATCAGAGCTGCTCCATGGACGTTGATGCACTCTTGGTACATGCGGTCGTATTTGGTGCAGGCGAGGTACATGCTGGACATGGTCTCGCGCATGTTCTTGGTAGCAGGGTAGCCTGCTGCGTTGGTCACGTCCTCCTTGCGGATGATGTAGTGAGGGTCGTGGAAGTCCAGCATCCACTCCCGCTCGTCGAAGTACTCACCGAGAAGGTGCATATTTACAGGCCACTCATTCCGAATAGACGAGAACTCCGCTTGCACTTCCAGACTGACTGTATCGAGTAGTTCGCTTTTAGCACTGCATGTCTCTTTCTGGCCTGTCGGGTCTCTAAGAGCTCTACTCGGTTTCGCAGGAATTTCCCCGATTCACTGCGAAATCCTGCTAGCTTTCTGTGTATACTGCTTTAGTGTTTTCAGTATATCGAAGCACTTTCTCATAAAGAATGGCAGTAAAGGCCACATTACGCAACCCCATTCTGCACTTGAACACTGAGGCCGAGCCCAGCTTCCGACCAGGCAGGAAGACTGCTCCTCCCCGCCTGGAAAGCCCTGTAAGAGGCAATTAGGACAAGCAAAGAGGTAGAGCCAGAGGAACTTTCCAACTGAAAGGCCAGGGATCGCTGTCGTTCCTAGAGCCGGAAAGCAGTCCTATGCTGCCCACTAAGCAAGTCGGAACAAGTGAAAGGCAGGAGCCGGTGCGCAGCAAACGCACAAACACCTTCTCACCGAAAGCCAGGAACCCAATCCTGCAGGAACATATCGAGGTGGAGCCGCCCAAAGCTCGTTTGAGCACTACTCAGACATGGCTCCATCCCGCCTTCTTGAGACCCAGAATTCGCGCAGAGACTTATTGCCTTCTGAAGCGTCCCCTCCGCGTCGCCGGTCTGTGCAGCCTTCCACCCTATTTCAGCCTGCCTCAGACCCTACTCCCCCTCGCCCTAGACTCACGTTGGAGCGGCCTACTCAAGCTGGTTGGCTACTGCAGTACTCCTTCGCCCTGCCTTTTCGCGACCCCACACTCGCTGAAAAGCCCGAACACCGACTTCTGCAGCCCGCCCACTTCACAGAGGCAGTCGTCCGTCGAAACCAAGCCCAGCTAAACCGCCTCCGACAGCAAACAGTAACATACACCTAAATGGCCAAACTCGTCAGACCCTCGCAAATGACGATGCAGAGTCAGCCAGGCCGCTTCTGTGACGAGAAGTACCGCAATCTGAAACTGCAAGAGCAGCAGTTCACTGCGCACTCCACAGCCTCGACTGTTAGTCTGCCGGACTTCTATAGCAAGGTGGAGAAGCCGGTGCGACTTTCAGTGCTCGAACAACTCTTGTCGGCGAAGAAACCGCCGGTTGAGTCTGGACCGGACCGGAAATCCTGGGCCTTTGCAGCTCAGTCGAGGACGGATTACTACAAATCCACAGGCAGTAAAGACCACAACCCCAGTGCTGGGTACTACATGCCTCAATACAACAGTGTATTCAAAGCCACTCCTGCCCCCAAGATCCCACCTATGCACTCCCACAGAAACTACACACCAATCGGCTCTCGCCCTTCCGAGGAGGAAGACGAAAGACCGGTCCGCAGGCTGATGCTCCCTTCGGTGCCTTTCGAGCTGCAACTCAGCAGGCCTGACATTGTGACTTTGGCTCCGAATGTCAGTGAAAAGCGCTTCGAACAGATACCCTTTTCCCCAGTCTCTTCCCGAGTGCGGAAGCCGGTCACCGTGGACTTCTCCAAAATGCTGCGCAGACCTAACTACGCCCCTGCCCGTCCACATCCCCGCTACAACCCTAACTATGATTTCGTGTCCAAGAAAGTCGTGCCGGATATTGACTTCGGGAAACTTACTAGCAGGGGGGACCCGCATTTGGCCCGGTCTACACAGCTGGCGTATAGGAATGTTAAGTTTTCGCAGACTGCGAGCAGGGCGAGGACTAGTCAGTTCCTCACTTCTAGGCCGGTTTCGGACGTGTTTCCAACGCATATGGTGAAAGTGCACAGTCGCACTTCTCTGACAGTTCTCCAGGAAGGCTCCTTGCTAATGAACGGATTACGGAGCGCCTCAGTAGCCGGGAGCCGAGAAAGTGACACTGCAATGAGAGGGACCATGACAGAACGGAAATCAGCGAATTAAAGAACCTTAGAAACAGAGGCTTGCATGGAGGAAAGCTGCTGCTGTAGAGACGCCAGCTGGGGAGTGCTTTCCACGCGCACTTGGCCTGCTCGCACACTATAGGCCAGCTCCTGCAGACAATCACTCAGTCCTCGGGCCAACAGTTGCCTTGCCACTGCTTGGTCCTGCTTGAGCAGGTCTAGAACTGGCTGCAGGGACTGCTGTATGTGTGTTCCGATTCTAAGTTTCCGTAGTTTTCCCATCAATACTCCGATGATATCTGTCCCTGAGTCCAATACTTGAGTGGCTCCGTCGCCTCCCGCTCCGTACACCACACTCACCATTTGCACTACCACTGCTACCAGTCCCTCGTTCTCATCGCCTTGCAGTAGGCTCCCCAGCCTCCTCACTCCTTCCTCCTGCACAAAGGCTCGAACCAGCTCATACTGACTCACCACTACCAAGTGGGAAAGCAGGAAGGCGGAGGCTCGGCGTAGCGATTGGTTGGCAGACCTGAAGTTTCCCAGCAATTTCCCTATCAGTCCTTCCTCAATAGTGACTCTTTTCACATAAGTCCTGAAGTCCAAGTCCCTGGAATTAGTGCGAATCACGTCCACTAGGTCCATAGCGATGGCCGCGCCCTTGCAGGTCACAGGGGAAATCCACCCCTCCGCCACATCTCTAGGTCCGATGGGTATGTCCAGAACCAGGCTTTTAGCCGCAAGACGAATCCGCTCTCTTAGTCCGTCGTCATCAGCACTTCCCTCGTTCCTCGGACTAGACACCAGGGAACTTTGCAGACTGGAGTAGGCGGAATGGTCCCTGGAGTCAATGTGGTTGGACTTCTCTTCGACTGCACTGGAGGGGGGAGCTCGGCTTGTGCAGCACTCTGCACCCATATATCACTGCTAGTACTTAAAGCGAGTGTCGTAGTGGACTGCCAGCACCTCTTCGCCGGGCTCTCCGGACTTGAGCAGGTCTAGTTCGAGCTTGTCCAGGCCCTTGGTCTCCAGAGCAATTAGCTCTGCAGGGTATTTCGCCACGCCCACTACCTTCAAGTCGTGAGGCTGCGAGCACTGAACCGGATGCAGCGACTTGTGCAGCTCCTCAGTCTTCATCCTCTTCTGAAAATATGGCGCATCCTTGAAACTCCGGTGCATCCACTCCGGCGAATTCGGCCTGCGGATAATGGGCTCTGCAGAGTGATTGCGCTCTTTGATGCGAGTATACAGCCCTGACAGCTTGTCTCCCACTGGAAGAAAGGTCTCCCGCTCGCCTTCATCTGTACGCAGGGACATGTACCACGCGTACACTCCCGCCTTTTCCTCACTGGATATAGCTCTGTCAAGGTAGTCGAGCTCTTCAATTTTCTCTCTGAAATCCTGCAGTCTCGCGAGGAGCAGAGGGTAGGCCTGCTTGCCCGTCCTCGCCAGCAGCCGCTCTGACACGGAGTTCCAGTACATTTGCATTCTTGCGAAGCCTCGCAGACACTTTCTTTGTCTCTCTTCCAGCAGTCTCAGTCCTACTGGCAAAACACTGAGCCGCTCCTCCTCAGTCTGTGCCTCAGAAGCCTTGCCCTCTTCGACCTGCTTCAACTTGCGCTGCAGTTTTTCCTGCGGAGTGAGTCCGGGCGTCTTTACCTTCCGCAGAGTCCGATAGCGACGAGTTGTGGGTTCGTCTTGTGACGGATTCGCCTTTTCCTGGGCTTTGATGTCCGCAGCATTCAGCTTCTCAAAGGCTTCTGGGGACCCTACGATTGAGTAGGGAATTAGCCTGCCTTCCGGAGCGTACCGAGGACCTGCCTCGTCTTCCTCTCCCTTCAGGAAAGCCTTCATGTCTCCACCCGCCTCAAGTAGGAAATCCTCCTCAATGGAGCCGGGGGCAGGGCCGCCTTCCCCAGCATTCAGTCTCCTCAGTAGCTTCACTGTGCGCACTGGCTTTTGTTCCTCGGGCGGAGGGGTTTCCACCCGCTTGCGAAGCTTGAGTGTCTTTGAGGCTTTCGACATAATGGAAGGGCAGCGAGAGCTTCTGGGGACCCTAAGGACTCTAGTAGACCAAGACCGCTTTTCCGAGGCAGAAGCAGAACTGCGGAAAGCGCACCTCCGGCGAGAGCAGCAGGAGCGGAAACTGCTGCTACAAGAGCAGAAACAGCAGGAAAGCGAAAACAACGCAGTGGACTCTGCACACCTCTATGTGTATGACCAGCTGCAGACTGCCTGGACCCAGGATATGCAGGCTTTTGATAGGGAAACGCAGGAACTGGCTGTAGCGTTGAGGGCGAAGCATGAAGAAGACCGTGCAGACCTGGAAGCGGAACTGTCCGCTCCCAAGCGATTGAAGCTTTCCCCGAAGTTGCTGAATCTGCAGGAACGGAAAGTGCAGGCTATTAAACAGAGGAGATACCGAGACGCCCAGTTGTTCACTATAGAAATCGAGTCCTTGTTGCCTCAGTTCGATCATTCGCAGAGGATGAGGTTGGACACGAAGGCACAACTCAGACTCAACTCTTTATTCCAAGCGCATACGAAGGAGGAAAATGCTTTACTGCAAAAAAGAGACATGCAAAGAGCTGAATTGGAGCAGAGAAGACAGGCTTCTTTAAATCACTTGAGGAAGCAGTATGACAAGAACAGACGAGAGCTGGCGGACCTGCATCGCCTGCAAAGTTCGAGAAGAGGAGGCACTGTCCCTACATCGATCGCTAGAGTGATGACTGTGTCTCGAAGCTGCCTAGCTTCGCCGCGGTAGGATCTAGCATACCTATCAATATTAATCCTTCTTCCCAGACTCCCAGGTCGTCATCCCACCCACAGATTTATTGAGTGCAGCACTCACTTCTGCCCGGAACTGCGGTCCTTTCATATATAGTAATCTGTCGAAATCCCGAGTAATTGCATGTTTCTCAGTAAGAAGTTGTTTATGCAGGAGTTGCCGACTATGAGCTTGCTGCGCTTTCGTGATTTGTCTGGTCGCACGGATTACGTCTTCCTCTTGGATCCTGCAGAGGGCTTGTTGGCGGGAGTAGTCGTGGACTCGCTGGAGTCGCTGCAAATTCCTTAATGTGTCTGTGCGCTTTAGAAGGTGAATTGCACCTTTTCTCCTGCTTTCTGCCTGCTTCAAACTCTTCGCTCTCTCGGCTTTGCTCGCAGCCGTCTGCATCTTGACCTCTACCTGCTGGCTTCTTTGTCGAAGTTTCTCCTCTTTCTCATGCTGCACAGCTGCAATGCGAGTTTGCCGCTTCTTTTCCTTCTCTGAGAAGTTCTGGATGCGCAGCGAACGCAGCTGCCTAATACACGTCATTCGTTCTTGCACAGCCTCATCTTTCAGCGACATGCTGACTTCCAGTTGCACTCGCCGCTGCTTCTCACCCTCCAGCCTGGCTTTCCGCAGTTCTACCAGCTGATTCACATTGGCCTGAGCTGTTTGTGCAGGCGAGGTTGGCTTGTGAGTTGCAATTCGTGCTTTAGTGACTTGCACTTGCCTGGTGAACTCTTGAAATTGCTGGGTGGTTGCCTTGCTCGGGACTTGGAAGGAAGAAAGTTGAGCCTGAATAGCCGATTTTTTTGCTTGCAAGAGAGAGTCCCTTTCCTGCTCGTCTCCAGAAGTCAGAAACAGTCCTTCCAGCTTCTTTTCCCGCTTGTGCATGCAGCTTCTTTCCGCAACTGCCTGCGACTGCGAAAGTCGCTGCTGGTAGAAGTAGTCCGCCTCCGCCAACAATCTCAGCTGCCCAAGTCTCTTCGCTCTGAGTAACTCCAAGGAGTGCTTTTCTCGCAGTTGATAAGGTCTGAGACGTGAGGTTGATGAGGGACTGGTGCTGGATGTTTTGGCAGGAGAGTGACTTTGCAACTGCACGCGCAGTTTCTTCACGTCTTCGATCCACTGCAGGCGACGCTGTTCGTAGGACTGTGCGTGCTTGTCGAGCACTTGAGGACTGAGCAGGGAGGCTGAAAAGTCGGACTTGCGGGCAGGCCGCAAATCCTCCAACTGCAGGCCCAGACATCTAAGCGCCTGCACAGTATGCGGACTGTCCACTCTGCCAATCGAAGACTCCAGCTCACAATTCTCTATTGACGTCATTACTAGAGGAATTCTTGCGCCACCACTTGCACCAGTTCCCGAGGCAGCGGCAGTCTCTCGCCGACCCACAGGAAAAGCAGTCTTTGCAGAGTGAGTAAGAAGTACGCGAACTTGGCTCGTGCTTGGGTAGATGCGATGTAAGCTTTCCGCTTGCTTGCTGGAACGACAGCGAGAAGTCGTTGTGGAGTGTGGAAATAATTGATGAAAGCCCAGGCGCAGTGTTCAAGTGAATAGCCAATTAGTAGCGCTTCCACTAGTCTTGCAGCATTAGTGGCGTTGACCCGGGGAAACAATCGCATCATGTGAGATAGAGGCATTCGCTGCTTCGCTCCTTTCACTAATGTCATACTGAAGTCGCCTGCTGGTAGCGTTTCCAAGGTCGCCAGAATGACCCACTGCTGTTTCTGCACCAAGGCTGATAACAGGCGATGGAGGAAAGTGTCACTCAGCAAGCGGTGCTGGCATACATATAGCTCTAGCAGAGCTGCTGGGAGCTGGCCGTGAGTTGCGAGAGTCATGGCGTACTGCTCGACTGCGTCCCCGGCCTCTATCTGTCCTGTGGATAGCAGACTTAGCTGCGTTTCACTTCTCAATAGCGCTGTTAGTAGTTCTTGAAAGTGAGTTTCCTCGTTGGAGACTTTGCTGAGTTGCAGAGCAGCCCTCACCACCCACAGGAACTGGCTGGAGTTCTCAGACTGCTGTTCAGCGGTCCTCTCGAGGAAGAGTCGGAAGGCAAGGCCGTAGTGGAGATCCGCAGCGATAGCCAGGCGGTAGGCAGTAGTCAAGAGAGTAAGAGCGGGTTCTGAACCTGAAGGACAGGCTTGCAGGACGTTTTCCACTACAGAACGAGCCCAGGAAGAGCGGTAGCTGTTAGTCAGCTGCGCAGCTAGTCGCAGTACAGGTAGTGCGATGAGAAACTCCAAAGGCAAAGGCAATCCAAAACATCTGATTAAGGCATCAAATCCACCAGCCTGAGCAAACCGCTCCAAGAGATGTGCACAAAGACGTGAACTTTTCGCTGAAGTAAAGTCACTCACTGCCACATCGAAAAGGTCTTCTGGAGCAGCTGAGGCGGGCAGGTCTTCCAGCACATGTCCGAGTATGAACACAAACTCTGGCCAACAGGTCCATAGTGCTCTCTCCACTGAACCTAGTGCAGACCCTTCTGATCTTGCTAGTAAGTCTATACTTTGGAGGTAGTGTCCTAGCATGGTCATAACTTCTTCACAGATTGTGAGTCTTGCACTGCCGGTTTGCAGGGTGGAAATACTGTGTGCGAAGAGATGTGGCAGTTTGGCACCAAAGAACTGGACTGTATCATAAGCACTCAGACTCAGTAGTCCATTGGACAGGACATTCTCTAGAATACGCTTAGACTCTTCCAGCCTTTCAGCAGTGAACACCCAGTAGCGCAGGTACTTGGTGTCACTCAGTGCAGCGCTCAAATCATGAGAGTGAAAAGGCGCAATGTCAGAACTGCTCAGAAGGACGAATCTGCAGTCTCTCCGGTTATTGAACAGCGATAATTGGCAGCTCTGGCAGTCCTCAGAGAACTCCAGCACCTTCGCATGTATCCAGTGCCCTTGTGCAACTTGGTAGTCCACTAAGTCATGCAGCCGGACATAAGTAAGCACTTCCATTGCTTATGGAAAAGACTCTGACTGGCCTCACTCGCCCTGCTTATCTTTCTCGCATTGGGAAAGCTGCCAGTCTCTCAGTGTCCCCTCACTCTTTCGACCGTATCCGTAGTCCTATGAAGACCAAGTTGGGCCGAAGACCTGTGGCCCTGATGGCAGTTTTCAGAACTGTGTCCAGACGAAGAGCTGAAAGAGCCGGAAAGAGCAAAACCAACTCTCCAGATGTAGGGATTTACCACCCCAACTACAATGTAGGCAAACTCAGGACCGACCACGGACCTTTGTACCGAGAGGAATGCACTGAGCCCAGAGCACAGCGCATCTACCTGCCTGCCTGTCTCACTGACATTGAGACCACTTACCCGCGCCACTCCAGACATCCAGAGCCGCACAGGTCCAATAGCTGCTTCGACCACACCCGCAAACGCTTAGTTCAGGACCTGAGTCTATTCTCTGAAACCATCGAAGCACAGGTCTCGGCCCAGCCGTCCTCTCCGTCTCGCATCTACCGTCTCCAAGGCTTAGTTCCCATCGACCATCAACTTATCAGGCCTATCTACGTCCCGTCGCTTCCTGTCGTTCACTACTTCAACAGCGCAGGGTCGTCACCGTTAGCAATGAGGGCGCCTCCAGACTTCAACAAGTCGCTGGACAGACCGGAACTGTTCACTCCCCGGCCACTGCCTGACTACAGACCTATTACTCGCCTCATCCGCAGAGGGTCTCCGCAAGCACTTTCCTTCAGAAAGCGTCCAGGCAGGAAAAGCCTCGCATTGGAGCATATTGTGAGAAACCCGCCTCAGGTGAGTCAGCGGCAGATCGATAAAGGCTGGGCGGCCGTCCAGTCCAGAGCTCCCAAAGCGCCACTGCTCGCCCTTGTGCCTCCTAGGGACGACCTCATGTACCGCACCTCTGAGACCTACAGGCAGAATGTCCCTCGCAAGCAGCTCGCCACTGAGGTGCCGAGTTACCAAGGAGACTTCAAGGAAGCAATGCACAAGGGCTCGGCTGATATCACTATCTACCTATAGTAATATGGAGTTTGCGGAAGGAATCTCCTATCCCGGGAGCAGTGTGGCTAATCTGTGTTTGTGCCTCTGCTTGCAGTGGAGTTCGGCACCCCTCTAGGAAGTGTGGGTACTCAGCGAGCCTGCAGCTGTTTTTCCTGCAGTGGCGTTGCAGTGCAGGTGGGCCTGGCTTTGCCCATTTAGTGGAACATATAGTGGTGCCCTTCCTTCAGCCCAAGGCCAGGCCAGATCACTGACTTTACTCTTTCACTCAGTATTATGGCCTGTGGAGCTGGCTATGTGCAAGTCCTGTTCCTTGCACCCTGCCCCACTGGACGACTCTTGGTTCTTCTTTGACCAAATCGTCCTTCCTACTCCTCCACCTCACTATTATATCGTAGTTTTGACTTTTCCCTCGCAGGCGCAGCGCTCTGTCCTTTATTCGCCCAAGTGCTAAATCTCTAGTTCGAAGAAGTGAGCACAGCAGTATTTCCGCTGATTGGAAGTCTCAGTAAAGCATATGTAGAAGTTTGATGATTACTATGTACTCCCTCAATGCATAACTTCCAGAACTCTTCTGCACATTCGCTCCCTGCCCTACTTCTTGGCTTGGCTTTGAACTTGCTGTAAGCACAGCTAAAAACCACAGGTACTGAAAACGCTAGGTATAAGGGATGGTGGCATTTAGACCGCCTGCTGGTTCCAGCAGAGTTTCTACTTTCAGAGAAACTGCCTTTCTGAGTACTGTGTAGGAGGAAACTTTGCTTTTTGCAACATCGCTCCAAATCAAGCAGAACCAATTGTACACTAATATCTTTCCTAGTGCAAGCAACAACAATGCACTCCTCCGCTGCTATGAAATATGCACCTTCTCAATGGGAGATAGGGCACGACTTGACGCAGTGTTTAATGAATTTCGCACGATACAGCATCTGGGCTACGTGGTGCATGCAGTGCTTGATGCCATCTTCCGTCATTTGGGCCTGTACTAGTGCTGTAAATTCCAGCGTACAGCCCAGATACGCTGCAAGAAAGGCTTATAGGCCTAGTATCTTACCGAAAGGAACTGACTTTGATGGATGTGGGGATCTTGATGCTCTGCTGGACTCAGTAGCAGTGAAGGCGGAAAAGCCGGAGGCTGGATTTGCAGAGCACAGACTCTACGGCGGCATATAGTTACGCAGGACTATGCCTTCGAGGAGAAGTAGCAAGGCGCATATGGTAGAAAACCGTACTGCTCTCTCAGTACAGACTTCTGCAGAAGGAGGAATTGAGGGAGTGCTGTGAACTATTTTCTTAGCTATAAGCTGTAAGCCTGTTCTATGAACTCAACTCCCCAGCCCAAACCCTCTCGCTTTTCTCCTGCTCGCCCGCATCGTCACAGGGCCGCCACGCCGTCACTGAAGCGGAATTACATTGAGGCAGCTTTGCGCCGGTCTCTGGAATTGCTTGTTGAGATCCGCGGCTCACAGTGCCCTCTGGTCCGAGACTGTGCCTGCCAAACTACAGCCGACAAGTCCACCCAAGTCTCTCAGGACTACCGCCCCACTCCCAGCAGTGAAATACGAGCCCTGAAAGACAGCATCAAAGCAATATCCAAGCGACTCCGCGAGCTCCATCCTACTCTCCAGGCAATTGCAAGCTCTGGTCGGCGTTAGCCTGCGGGAAGCGATGCTATGGAAATTAGCTAGCGAGCATTTTGCTGGGAGGGTCGTCTCGGTCTGCACTGGCTGAGCGTTTCCGCTTGAGCTCAACTGGTCCTGGCTGTAGCTGAGTCGCAGGATCCGCCACAATCGCAACGTGCTGGGAGCCCGCAGCCACGCAAATAACGCGAAGATTCGCAGTGGTCTGCACATGCGTAGGAACGCTGAGGTTAGTTTCCTGCTTGTTGCCCAACACATAGCAGTCCCCCATCCCCCAAGCGAATAAACGCTGGTTGCGGTCCAAAGCCAGGTTGTACTGCGAGCCAATCGCAATGCTCATAACGTCTGTGAGGCCACTCACATGCTTGGGCTCTTTGTACTCTTCCTCGTTGTTTTCGCCCTGGCCGAGCTGGCAGTCGTCGTTCTTGCCCCAAGCGAACACTCTGCCATCCTTAGTGAGTGCGACGGAGTGATGCTCTCCGCCCTGGATACTCAGCACGTCTAATTCACTCAGTGTGTGGATTTCGTGCGGACGACAAGTAGTGACAGTCTTGCCATCTCCCAATTGTCCGCGGTTGTTCAGACCCCAGGCGAACACCCGTCCCCGTTCATCCAAAGCGAAGGAGTGGTACGCGCCTGAGAAGATGTCTTTGATCTTGCGTAGGCCCATGGACTCAATTGTGAGTGAACTTTGAGTGCGGTTGCGCACTGCAGGGATGCGTCCAATCTGGCCTGAGTCTGAGTCCCCCCATGCGAATACCTTGCCGCCGACTAGGACGAGGGTGTGGTGCGCGCCGCTAACGACCTTAGTGACTCCCTGCCGATGTCTGAATTGCGACTTCCCGATGACCGCTGGAGCTCGTTCCGCGATCTTCATGTTGCCTTGCGCATCACGATAGGTTCCCCACGCAAAGACGGAACTGCTATCGGCGGATAGAGCAACAGTATGCGAATCCCCAGTTGACACTGCACGCAGCGGAGGCAGGCCAGTCACTAGACCGGGCGTGCTTTCCAGGCCTTCACGCCCCAAGGCTCCGTCGTCGTTGCAACCCCAGGTGTAGAGTGCGCCTGTTGTGGTGATGAGTGCAGTGTGCATGCCTCCGCAACTCACGGTGGCAGCCACCACTGCAGTTGGGAAGGACAGGAGCTTCGGGAGTTTGGCTTCTGTGAGGCCGTCGATGCCCAGTTGATCGCATTCGCCGGAGCCCCATGTGAACACAGCGCGTCCAGCTGCCATTTCTCTGCCAAGGAATCCCTATAAGCAGGTTGGTAGGCATATCTACAGAACTGCAAACGCATGCAACGCGGTTTGGCCATTTCTTCTGTTCAGGTGTCCTTGGTGTGTTTCTTCTTCAGTGTAGAGTCAGTCCAGACGGATTGTACAAGGATAGCTGCAGGCACTGGATTACTCCAAGTCGTGCTATCTGCTCAGTTGTATCTAGTGATCGGAAGATAAATGACACGATTGATGGCGAAACACCAATAATATCGCAAAGGACAATCAGCACTTCCAGTAATTCCGTCTCCATACTGAGGCCTATACTCCAGACTCAGTTGAAAAGATACAGCACTTGTTCCCACTGGATGTAAATACCAGTGGTATGACAAAGGGACTGCTATGCTACTTAGCCAAAGTAAGGTCCTACAAGTTTAGTGCATCTGAGAGCCGACATTGGCCAAGAAGTTTGCAAGGGACACTGCAGTCCATTATAAGGGTAAAATTGCACCTTTTATCATGAAGTCGATTACTGCACCACCCATAAAGAGGAAACATGCTAGGGCTATACGG
>Ga0247837_1002977_pt1 | contig 30615 bp, 27 predicted proteins | sample LaCtaG_2_FD_187115 | JGI IMG/M metagenome (GOLD analysis project Ga0247837, IMG submission 187115) | Freshwater microbial communities from meromictic Lake La Cruz, Castile-La Mancha, Spain - LaCruzMarch2015_14.5m | ecosystem: Environmental > Aquatic > Freshwater > Lake | place: Spain: Castile-La...
GCCCAGAGTGCCTACATCCTGTAGACAGTCCTGGATGTCGGTAAGTCCCAAGTCAGCAGCGATTCCCTCCAGCAGTCCAGTCACCACTTCCAACACATGGGCGGGGTTCAGCTTCGCCTCTTGTCCATTAATGAACAGCACCAAGGCAGTGCCGAAGTCGTAGCCAAAGCCGTACCAATTCCCACTGTCCCAGTCGCTCAGGGCGCCATTTATGTTGGAAAGGATGTCGATGCCGTCGACCATGAGGTGGAGTTCCAGCTGGAAGAAGAAGGTGGCAGGGTGTTCGAACTTCTGGAGTAGGCCGTGGAGGAGCTGTGAGTCCTCAGTGACTGAACCCGCGCAATTGTTCATGGCAGTAGGTACGACCTCCAACGCATTGGCCAGGTCCCGAATGCCAGCCTCCACACTATCCCACGTCATTGCCTTCAGCTCACTAACCGCTGCCTGGATGTTAGTGTCTACAGAGGCCAGGTTGGTCAGGCAGCCCACAATATCCGTCTCATTCGTCTTCGACCCTACAGCCATCAGTAATCCTGAGATGATCTGCAGCACTCCGGTTACCCCTGGGTCGGCCTTCACAGAGCCGTAGGTCTGGAGGTGGTTGCGATGGGGATGTCTGTGGAAAGGCTCTGCAGCCAGACACAGGCTCAGGACCGCGAGCAATACTACGCCTTTCATTTTTTTCAACAGACCTGCATAGGTTTATCCTCCTAATTAGCCACAAGCGAGTGGGATTTGGACTGGGCGCAGGACACTAAATGCACCCTTTGTAGTCCCTATCATATAGACCTGGACTCTGAGGCCGAGTCGTAGTAAGAGAAATTTCACTACTTTGCTTCAATTAGGAGGATAGATACTAAAACACACAGGGGATTACCTAGCCTTGGAGCAGGTTCCTGCTGCGGCCATATTATGGGACTAGTGGAAGAAGTGCAGAACCTCTGTCAGTCCGCAGACGACTCCACTCTACGCTCCAAAGCCCACGAATGGACCGGCAACACCGAACCCGCCTGCAAAGAGGTCATCTCCACCATCAAGAAAATCATCAAAACCCGCAAGGCTCTGCCCATAGTCCGCCTCCGCGCACTCAAACTGCACCACCACTGCATGTTCACGAATAACGTCAACTACCTCAACTTCGCAGTCAAGAAGATCCTGTCGCGACTTACGATCTTGGCGCAGCACCGCAGAAGTCTGGGGACCATGGGAAGAGGCGAGGATATTTTCGGGGCGATTAGCCTGAAATCGGAGGAGAATAAACAGGCTTCGGCGGATTTCTTGGTCTGTCTATTGAGGTATATACAGGCGTGGGCGGCGAGATTCGGTAGGTACGGGGATGGCCGCAATACTCCCTACCTGGAAGCCTACATAAAACTCACCTCTATGGGAGTGACGTTCCCGAGTCCGGAGCAACAGCCACGCCCTAGCCTCCAGGACCTCTCCAGCAGCGACCAAGAAAGCTGCAGAACTTCCTCGGAATTACTATCAGAGCTGCTCGCAAGTCCTGAAGTTGACCCAGACCTGCTCACCCAGTTGAGTGCCACTCTGACAGCCTTCCTGCCGCGCATTCAACAGGCGGGACTGAGAGATGTGGTCACCACGACTTTGAGTCGATATGAAGCGTGGAAGGCGAGAGCCTCGCTGCCTGCTCCGGTACCGAGTTCTCCGAGAGGCAGGCTAGTCCGCTCGAGCACGGAGTCGGTCCTGCCCAGCAAAGCCAAGTTGGAGCGGATTTGGGAACTTGAGAAAGAACTCGCTTCTCTCCAGCGCCAAGCCAACGACCTCCAATCCCGCACCACCCAGCAGCGCAAAGACGCCCAGCAAGCCCAAGAAGAAGGCAAATCAGAAATTTCCGCCCAAATCGCCCTCCAAAACGAAGAAATCGAGGACCGAAAGGCCAAATCCGCTGGCAGAAGCGAACTAAGCAGGGCCGAACTCCGCCTGCAAAGCCTTGTTACAGAGTTGCAGACCTGGGAACAGTGCATAAAGGAAAAAGACAGGGTTTTACCTGGGCTGAGGATGGAAGTTGAGAGAGAAGAGGAGGAAAATGGGAGGTTAAAGTCGATTTTGCAGGGAGAAAAAGGTGTTTTTTCGACTCAAATAGGAATGATTAGGTCGGAAAGTGAAAATAATACGAATTTATGGCCTTTGATACTGAATTCGGATGCAGGGCTGCTATATAGTGACTTGGAAGTGGAAATTCGATATGATATTCAGTCCGGAAACTCATTTTCCATCCAAATTCTCAATAAAATGCCTACGCAGCTCCAAGGACTCAGCACAAAAGTGATTGACTGTGCCTCCGAAGGACTGATTTTAGCTGTAAATCGAGAAAATGAAGGAATTCCAGTGGCTATTGGCGGACAAACAACTCGCTTTTTGTCTCCCAGTCTGAGAAACTGCTACACGACCTTGCCGAGACTGGTGGTGACGTACCTGCCCAGCAGGTCGATTGAGTGCTTTTTGCCTTTGCACTTTTTGCGCTTTCTTACTCCTGGCATTGCACAGGACGTCAGGGAGGTGTGGGCGAGCCTGGCTTCCGAGAGCGACAGCAAGTCTTTGGTGCTTGCTGAAGGGTCTCCGCCCTGGTTCCGGCGCTTCTTCTCCACCTCCCCCTCCTCTCCTCTGCTTTCCGCGTCCTTCCAAGGCCAGCCAGTCCTCCTCGAACCCACTCCCGGCCAAGTCCAGTGTCGAGCCAAAGGCTCCCAACTCCGACTCGCAGTTCTCACCTCCGTCCGTCTCCGCACTCCCTAGCCTAACTAATGTGGAACCAACTTGTCACCCACTCCCTCCTGCAGGAACGCGAGCGCTGGAGAGAGCACTCGCTGCACAGGGTCAAGCTGCAGCGCATACGGAAGAGACGCGGCCAGTCCTCGCAGCCGTACTCCCCGACCAGGAACTTGAAGAAGGAGAGGCTAGAGCAGGAAAAGGCGGTTGGGATACAGAGGGAAAACGAACTGCTGTTGCAGAAAATCGTGAAGATTGACTTCAAGCCTGGGAGGACGAGACATATGCCCCTGCTGCAATCCCTCAACCGCCGTACTCGCATCCAAGAACTCACCAAAATCAGCCGCGAAAACCAAACCCTCCTGACTCGCCTCAAGCGCACCCAGTCCTCCTACAGCGTCAAGCGCTGGGCCGCAGAAAGCGACACTCTCGCAGGCATCCGCAACCGTCTTTCCCAAAATGCAGGGCGGGTTCCTCGTACCGCTACCTACGATTCGGGCAGTTTTGACCCGCTTTTGCCTGTGGAAATAGGGAGAGGCAGGAGATTGCCAAGGAGTAGTAGCAGTGTGGAGGGGAGGAGAGGGAGAAGTGTGGCCTCGCCTAGCACTTTATAACTAGGAATCGTCACTATTTATAGGAAATCGGCACTATTTTATACTCAGAAAGGCGGAATTCGCTATAAATTTAGTGAATTCAGGTCAGTTTTCCTGGGCTTCGAATAGCTCCTGGCTGATTTTTCTCAGGAACAGGTCTTCTTTGGGGTCGTATGAGGTGGGGATTCCAAGGACTATCGGGCGAGCTGCTTGGTGCTGCATGGCCAGGCCTTTCAGCTCTCCTTCCAGTAGGAATTGACTGACTAGCACCACGCCTACGTCCCCTCTCTCCAGGAACTCCTCGAATGCTAGCTGCGTTTCTGCTTTGGGCGTGCTAGCAGCCACTGCAAAGAAGTTGGACTGAGGACCGGTCAGGCCGATGCCTGCGAGGAGGAAGCCAGAAACCAAGGCCTCCTCCCCTATCACTGCTATCAGCCCGACTTCGCCTTCCATGTATGTCTATATGGATCTGAACAGTGGGATTACCTCAAGGATTTGGCTGTTCTGAGGCTTAAAAAGCCCGATTCTCTATCATTTCTAGTGGTATTGAGAGCTTTTGGGTGTTTAAAGAAACACTGATAACTACCAATTCCCACCGACTGCTCAGGCTCAAGGAGGCAGTCCTTCTTTCCGGGAACACTTTACTATGTTACTCCTTCTTGCGGGCTTGACTCTTTGGTGCGCCTTTGTAGGACACCCAGGAAGACTTGTCCCGAATGCCTAGCAGTTCTTCCATGATTTCAGCATCGCCCATGCCCGTGTTATAGACAGTGGTCCAAAAGCCTACCCACTCTTCTCGGGAGATTTCCCCATTGTGGTCCGAGTCCACCGAGTCAAACATCGCCTGCGTATTGATCTTCGCATACCTCTGCCAATAGTGAAAGGTTTCCTGCCAATCCACCGATCCACTATGGTCCGTGTCCATAGCGTCAAATATATCCGTGGCAAGTTGCAGTGCAGGGGGCGGCAAAGGCCTTTCCGAGGCCGGCTGCGAGCGCTTATTGCCCATATGATTATCCACCGCTAGAATAAAAGAAGTCCATGTCATCTGAGGGAATCATCCGTGTGTCTGCGAGGTCTTTCCACAGCGCCTACGTCAATGCCGCTAAGGTCAGCTTCAAGACGCAGTCGCAGGTTGAGTTGCATGGACTGGGGGAGGCCATTGGCAATACGGTCAGGGCGGCGGAGATGCTGTGTTCGCTGGGCTACGCCACACTCGTCAAGTTCGAGACTATGACTCTAACGGACACTGACCAGTCTGGAATCCAGAAGAAGCGGGCTAAGGCCATCGTGACTCTGGCCAAGGCGCCCACCTTCGACTCAGCCGCTGCAGAGTTCGAGAGCACTCGCAGCGCCGCCAAGAAGTAGTAGCTAAGGCTTTACATAGTCCTTTCTGGCCCTTCCTTAGCGCAGGCCTTTGCAATGTCCCTTTCCTACATACTTACCTGGCCGATGTGCCGTATTTTGGCATAACTGACTACCACTATAGTCACAATCATGCGATAGACCTCCCTGGCAATCGCAAGTCGAAGGGGAGACAATCGCACCTGTCTGCATACGACAGTAACAGAGAGTGCAAGGCTCTTGCTACTGCAATAGACTAGCCTCCAAAGGACGCAGCTATAGCCCTTAGGCACTACAGGCCGTAGTCGTCCCTAGGACTCGCACTAAACTTAACAGAGCGCCGCACACTTGCAAAGCCTCTCGACTCCACCCATCTCCAAGCCTTCGAGTACTTCTGCTCCTGCGCTTTCCGCAGGTTGCACAGGTACACCGCCCTGTCCTTCTCCAGGGAAGGGAAGGAGAGGTCGGTTTTGGAGTAGGAAATATCTGCGATTTGCGCATTTTCCCGCTGTTTTTCGAGCTTTAGGCGGATTTTCCGCATTAGGTCGCTTCTTTCCGTGATGATTTTCTCGTGCTTGCTTCTCACTTTCCCGCTTTCCTTCATTACACTTCTCGGCCTTGCGCTTTCTGCCCTTCGGACCAGGGCTTTGGAGACACTGGCAGGCCGAGAGGACGGCAAAAGGCGCATTTCCGCCCCTTCCCTGCGGAGTAATTCGCACACATTCAGTCCTTTTTGTGTGACTACGACCCTCATATTCCCGATTTTACAGACAACATTAATCGCCAGTTCCCCTATTAGTCCTTTCCAGGCTAAATCAGCGATTTTCTCTACAATCAATAGTCGCATATGGAGGATATCACCCGTCTAAAGACAGAGCTAGGAGATGCATTCGCTATCGGCAATGTGGAGCAGGCCCTCTCAGCACTGAAGGAAATCCACGACAAGAAAATCACTCTGAAGCTCAATTGGACTCCTGAGCTGCGCATGGCTCGAACAACGATGCCTGGGGTGGTACGCAGGTCTGAAGACTCGCCCTCCCTCAGACCCGCAGACCGGTCCTACACCTAGTCTAAGCTTCGAACTACGTTAGAGACTTTCAACTCCACCCAGTGACACAAACACTGGCAGTCGGTGTAGTCCCGGCTCTGCTGGGGTGGGAGTAGGAGAGGAGCGACTGTGTAGGCTGTGTATGAATTGGCAGCGAGCGCCGAGCAGGCAGTAGCCTCGGTTTTGGAAGGAGCGGCAGGGCTTGGTCTTGAGAGTAGGGGGAATCGAGCGCTCCCGCAGTTCCCAGGGGCCGTGGGCGAAGGCGCACTGCGGGCCGAAGGCGCACTCGCCCTTTTCCCAGCCTCGGCACAGCTCTGTTTTGTACTTCAGCTTGAAGTCGTTGCCGCGGCCTGACCGACGAGCCTTGGTGGAGGACTGGTCACTGGTGCTTTCCAGTGACGGCAAGTCGCCAGGCAGCTGACACACGTGGAGCATACAGGCTTAATTACTACTTCAACATCATATGGCTGCACGACTAGCCACTCCCACTTCCCTACTTCCTCATATAGTTTAGAGGTATAAAGGGGGATGCACTGGAGCCAGTCAGAAAGGCAGGAGGAATTGGTATTAGTGACTTCCTCAATATCGAAGTTTAAACAGCTTTATTGGACAAAAATATGCAAAATGCTGTTTTCAGGCCTCCGCACATACAGGATTTCAAATGTATTTCCTAAGGAAGGAATGGACTGCTGAATTTGTGGCCTTATATGCAGATTTGAACATCAATAATGGCTCTACTATAGGCCTCAGAGCAATACCCACATTTTGTTCATACAACTCGGCCGAATCCTGTGTTTTTAGCACTTTCAAGAGAACTATTTGCATCGATTTAGGCTTTTATGAGAGACTTTTAGCATATTCAGTGAAGTATTTTTGCTTTATTTGGAGAAGCAGCAGCTTCAGCGATACTTTCCCTATACGAGATAGGAAATCAAAGTTATAGTTGAACGTCGCTTCCACCTAACACCCTATTGTCTGTGCAGAAATACTGTAATGGGGTGCTGCAATTCCACCTCAGAGTCCAACGAAGAAGTACTCAAGCCTGGGTCCGCGGGCCGAGCCAAGGCCGAAGCAGACCTGCCCATGGCTGCAAACGGCTCCACAGAGACGCCCTTCGATGTGACTTTGCATCTAAAGCCTGGGGAGCCTTACCTGTTTCTGAGAGTGGTGGAGCTGTTGGCGGTGCATAGCAACGTGGCTTGGACGCAGGTGGAAACTGCGGATTTGCGTGTGCTGGCGACTGGAGTGATTAGGTATCCGGCGGCTTGCTGCAAGTTGGGAGTTGTATCGGGGGAAAGAGTGGTGCCGAGGTTCCTGGCTCAGATGGCGAAACTATACCCACTGCACCCTGAAGACGTGTATCTCTGTGAGTCGCTAGTAGAGCAGGTGAGTGACATGTGGAAGACTCTGAGCAGAGACAAGCATGGAGACTTGATGAGGGTCCAAGCAGAGTTGCTGCACCCTATCGCTGCCCGCCTAAAGGAGGCCTATTTTGTGGGCGGACAGCCTAGCCTAGCGGATGTCTTCGTTTTCTTCTTCCTAGAGGACTGCTACCTAAGCAAAGGCCAAGCCGCACTAGTTCCCGACCGACTCCAAGTCTTCCACTCCGCCTTCCAATCCAGTGCCCTCTACCAGCCCCTCGCCACTTTCTAGTCTAACCCTTCCCCAGTCCCATCCGCCGCCATAGTATCCCTCTCCCGCCAGACTGTATAAATGTATAAGCGAGCAGACCTGCCTCCAGGCCTATGTCTCTCCCAAGCAGCCTGCGAAGGCGACGCAGAGAAGCTAGCAGCGCTCCTATCCACTGTGGAGCTGGACAGAAGCAGTCTGAGTGAAGCATTGATGCAGGCGACTTTGCACTGCAGCACTGCAACTGACCACCTGGATTGTGTGGAGACTTTGCTGGGGAAGGGTGCGGGAGTCAACTATAGGACTGCGGAAGGAGTTACAGTGCTTATGAAGGCTTGTGAACTGGGGCAAATTCAACTGGTGGAGCTGTTGCTGCAGAGAGGAGCCAATATCGGGGAAAGAAGCAGGGAAGGAAAGACGCCTTTGCACTTCGCAGTGGACACAAACTACGGGGACAATAGTGACGTTGTGCAGTTTCTCATCTCGCAGGGAGGGGATGTTAATGCGTCTGATGAGCAGAACCGAACTCCCCTGCATGTCGCTGCGTTGAAGGGATCCGCGCAGTCTTTAAAGGCTTTAGTAGCTGCAGGCGGCAGAGCCAAGGCCTTGGATAAATCCGGCGACACGCCTATGAGTCTAGCCCTCAAATTCGACCGCTCAACCTGCGTGCAACTTCTAATCGACCAAGGACGAGAAACCCGCACTACCCCGGAAAGCAGCCTAAACCCACTCCCGCCCACCCACTGTGCAAGCCTGGAAAAGGAAGACTTGCAGAGCTACCCCACTGCAGCTGTGGAACTGGGGGAAGAGATGGAGACGAAGTCAGGGTCGAGTCACACTTCGGGACAGGGGTTGGTGGAGGCGGGCGTAGAGGCGAGGGCTTATGTGCCTCCGCCTGCCCTTGTTGCGGCTCTAGATTGTGCTTGCAATGGTACGCAAGTCCTTACAGAGCGAATTCACATACTATCGCAGGAATCTCACTATCTCCAGCAGCTCCTGACCTATGAGACTACTATGCAGAGTACTCTCATATCCCACTTATTAGTTGCACAGGAACTAGAGACTGCGGAAAACATGCAGAGGAGAAGTCGGCCTCACCCTTTGCTGAATTTAAAGCCGAAAACGCAAAATCAGCCTGTGAAAAGGGTAGTTGCAGCACTGCAGGAGGACATTGCCGAGCTGCAAAGGGAGTTGGAGGCCTGGCAGCGGACTATGGCCCCGGCTTTGACAGGAACTGTGGATAACTGGCAGTTTCTGATACAGTCAGCTTTTCCTGCATCTCAAGTCTGCATTTACGGCTCCTTCGCGAATTGTCTGCACCTGCCTTCTAGCGACCTCGACCTTTTAATAGTGAATTCCGGCTTTTCAGTCCTCGAAACCCTGCAAAAAGTCGAGCAAATGGCCAGATCCAGGCCCGAAGTCCAAGAAGTCCAGCTAATATCCCACGCCTTTATCCCAGTCCTGCAGTTTCTCGTCAACACAGATATGGGGAAAGTGAAGGTCGACGTGACTGTAAACGAGGAAAAGCACAGAGGTTTGAAGTGCACACAAGCAGTCTGGAACCTGCTGCAGGCCCAGCCTTGCCTCAGAGCAGTGTTTCTGACGCTGAAGCAGGTGTTTCACTATTGTGAAGCGAATCAGCCGTTTAAAGGGGGGTTGGGGTCGTATAGTCTGTTTTTGATGACGGCTGCACTGCTGGAAAGGGAGGTAAGGTCGAGTCCGGCGGAGTATGTGCTGAGGTTTTTTCAGTACTATGGGTTTGAGTGTCTGTACTGTGAGGCGATTGGAGTGGAAAAGAGAATCACTGTTTTGAATTGTCCCAGCCTAATGGTGCAGGACGCCGCCTGTCCCGACCACAACACCGCCCGAGCCACTAGTCTCCCCTTCCTCCTCGTACTCCCCACTCAGCAATTCCTGCAAATCTCCTACCTCCACCTCCTCTCTCCCGCTGCATGTAAATGCAGCTCTGGCCGCCACGTCTTGCTACGAACCATGCTGGCTACTAAGGGCTGGCTAAGCAGTAGGTCTAAGTTTTGAGTGCCGCATAATATGCAGGGTGGAGTCGTAGAGTTGCTGAAAGCAGGGGAGAAGGGGACACCTGTGCGAGGCCAGGCCTTCACCTGTGTCTACCACCCCTCAGCCAAGAGCTACGTACTTGCGCTGGAAACCCACGCAGCGAAGGTCATATTGCCAGCTGGTGAAAAGCCTCTGGCCCTCATCACCCCCTTCCTCAACCTCCAAATCTTCATCCTCCCTAACAAGCCCTTCACCCTCGAACTCACCACTACCGACATCGCCAACACCAAGCGGAGACTTGTCTTCAGCGCTGCTGTGAAAGCCAACACCGTTAGTCTCATGCACGCTCGGATACTCAATGACCAGTTCCCGAGGGGGATTTGGACGAATTTGTGCATTGATGTGGTGGGGTTTATGGGGAGGTGCTTTCCGAGTGCGACTTTTAGGTCGGTGGATGAGGTGACGATTTTTAGCTTTTGCAGGGTTAGGAGAGTGTTTGGGAGCAGGCTGCCACTGGCGGAGGGACAGGATGGACTCAACTGTATGCTACCCAAAAGCTACGAATTCAACCACGGCGTAGACTGCATTACCGCAGTAATTCGGCCTCCTCCAGTCCTCCCCGACACTTCCTCCTCCAAGCCTCCAATTTCCAACCCCTTCAAGCCCAAGCCGCAAACTCTCACCATTGATCACAACAGAGCCCTCCGCACTGCTTCGCCTCAGCTGCCGAAGCGCCTCACTTCGTCTACGAGTCCTGCGCAAAGACCGCAGAAGTCAGCACCGCCTCATCGGGTGATGACGCTTAAGGCTGGGAAGATGCCTGTGAAGGTGCAGGGAACGTCTTTATCGCCCGAGAAGAAAGTGCCAAAGTCTGCTTTCCTCAAGCCTTCTCCAGTGAAAAAACGATCTGCCAACTTGTCCGTGTCCCCTCATACCGACAGAGGCGACACAGCGAAGGAAATGTACACTACCACTTACTCAAAGTTCGACAGCGCAGCCACCAACTTAGGCGAAGACGGCGCAAGTGTGCAGGAAGAAATCGAAGAAGAGCAAAAGGCAGCCGACCACTCCCTCGCCCGACTCCACGAAGAGCCCAACCCGCCCCCTGCAGCGCCCCTGCCTGTCCGCAAGCTGAGCTACTTGGAAGCGCAGTTAGACCAAGCCACTAGCACCAGACCCTACAGTCCTCCCTTCAGCGGACTGGAGAAGCCTGGCGAGGAAACAGTGCAAAGAAGCGTGGAGCAGGACCGGGAGTTGATCCACGACCCAGACCTGCACTGCTTCTATGACCCTAAGACCCAAGAATTCTTTGAGATTGATAACTAGCGTGTCCGCTCACAGCGCTATATATGGAACTAGCGGAAATTGTGCTGAACGACACCATTCACATCGACCTGCATGAGAAGATCGGAGAGGGTTCATTCGGACTGGTGAGAAGGGGGACTGTGCGGGATATGGCTGAAAGTGTGGCTGTGAAGTTGGAGATAGAGCCGGACTCTGCGAAGGGACAATTGCTGCGGACTGAGGCGCAGGTGCTGAAGGAACTGCAGGGGGCGAAGGGAGTGCCGACTTTCTACTACTATGGAGTGCACAGGGATTATCACTTCCTGGTCATGCAGCTCCTAGGTCCCAGCCTCAGCGACAAAATCCGAGCCCAGCGCCACCCTTTTTCCCTGTCCACAGTGCTGCAACTCCTCGACCAACTCCTCACCACTATAGAGTCTCTGCACAAAGCAGGGTACCTTTACCGCGATTTCAAGCCTCACAACTGCCTGCTCGGCCTAGGCCGGCGCAAGCAGGAGTTGTTCCTTATTGACTTTGGCTTGGCGAAGAAGGTGAGTTTGGGGTATACGCCTGGCACTGTCGTATCCAAGGGGTATGTCGGCACACTGCCTTTTATAGCGCTGAACGGCCATTTAGGGGTGAAATATGCGAAAAGAGACGATATCGAGTCTATTGTGTACGTCGGGATGTACCTGCTAATGGGGAAACTGCCCTGGTACACTCACGGCTCTGAGACAAATGAGCGAGAAGCTCGCATCAGCAAGCAAAATTTACGTTCCGACTGGCTCAATTTCGCCCTTCCCCACGAACTCCTCGACCTAATCCTCTACTCCCGCAGTCTCCGCTTCGACGAAGACCCTGACTACACCCAAATCCGCGGACAGCTCCGCCTACTTGGCAGTCGACACAACGTAGTCTACACAGGGGTGTATGACTGGGACTGTAAAGGCCCGCTGGAGGTGAGGGTGCATAGGAAAAGACTGCAGTCCACTCCGGGACTGAAGGTGGAACATGCCTTTGGGCCGAGGTCGGGGTCGGTGGCGTCTTTTGAGGAGGAGGCCACTTCCACGAGGAGTACGAAGAGGAATCAGTCCTTGCCGAGGTCGGGGAGCAGGACGAAGGGGCGGAAGCGGACATTAGTGATGAAGTTTTGTGGCTTCCAGCACCGCGAAGAACTAGCCTCCCGGCTCGGAGTCCTGCGAGAAAAGTTCGACCCTCCCCCACAGTCCCAGCAAGAGTCCTGCTGTATCACCTAAACTCTCTAGTTGTAGTCCCTCCCAGCCTCCCCAAGCTGGAGCAGGGTTGGGAGTTTATTAGATTGGGTGGAGAGTGAGGGTATACAGGCAGTTTGGCCGAGCGGTCTAAGGCGCCAGCTTCAGGCGCTGGTCCGAAAGGGCGAGGGTTCAAATCCCTCAGCTGTCACTTTTTCACATGACTGTGGACTTTTAAATAGTCGTCAGTACTGCCGAAGCCAACACTGCGGGGGTTGTTGGTGCAGTGTCGGAAAGCGCCTACTCAGAAACATAAACTTAGGCTACTCTAGATCCTGTCTCCATGAAAAAGCGCACACACTTGTCCGCCCACACCATATAGACAACTCCACCAGCCACCACAGGCTGGGAGTTCTGAGCCTTCTCTACTTCCTGACTCTCGACTTCACTGCGTTTGACCAGCTGTCCTCCCTCTACTGCAAACTTCACAATGTAGCAGTACTGGTGTACCACTAGCAGGTCGTTGTGCACATACAGGCAGCAGGACAGGGTGCCGGGTAGAGTGAGTGGGACAGGTAGGAAGGTGTCTGTTTGTGGGGCAAATGCTTCCATTGTAGTGCTAAAGCCACATAGGTAGATGAGGTGGCCGAAGAGGCACGGATTGAAGTTCCATCTGGTTTGGTTCATTTTGGGTAGAGTGCGCCACTGTGGGGTGCCAAGTGGGAGCTTCTCACACGTCGCCAGTGTCCCTGAGTTGTCTGAGCCTCCAAAGACATACACCGCCTTCTCAAATGCTATCAGTCCGTGGGCGGATCGAGCCCCATTCATAGCGGGTTGTCGCTGCACTGTGCCATCTACTCCTATCATCCAGGCTTCCCTCATACCCGCCCCCATACCCCTCCCTCCACAGCAAAACACTCGCCCGTCCTCCAAGAACACCCACATACTGCCGTAGTCTAGTTGTATTTGGGTGGTGAGAGGGACTCGGTGTGCCCAAGTGGTGGTCTGGAAGTTGTAGATCTCGATAGAGGACTGGGTGAGGTGGGTGAGGCGAGTTAGAAGGTTAGCGGGTGGGTGTAGGAAGGCACAAACTTCTCGAAGGATACTGAGACTGAGTCTCCCTCGGTCCCCTCGCGTGTGCTTGATGTACAGCAGCCACACCTTGTCGTCTCGCGAGTCCTTATAGTGTGACAGCCTGGTCTTTGACGAGTGCGCACCCATTGATTATTAGGTAGGTGTGTACTACTAGGATTCGGGAGTCTCCAGATTTCTCGAAGAGCTGAGTGAAGTCGACTTAAAAAGGCGTTGAAGATAACAACCCTGCACAGGCTGTCTTAATACTGCATCAATGTATCCATTAACCCTGCCTCAGTCCTTAAGCTGGCCACTTGGGTAGGGAATTCACCTACAAAGACTGGGAAATCGCTCCGTTTGGTTTGACTTTTCGAGAATTAAATCACAAAATAGCGATAATTTCATACGTTTGTCCATATTTTGGCTGCGATTCTCACGAAAATACTGCTAAAATTAGGGTAAAACTGGAGTTTGGCTGCTATAATAGGCATATAGCCATGGAACTCCTAACTTAGCTTAGGAATTAGATGGGTTGGGCCTCTTGCTTCTGCAGTTCTAGGGCGTTCTTCCAGAAGACTAGTAGAATTACGAGTTTGGCGACGGAGTTTATTGCGGACGTCCACATGCTAAAATGCCTCACAGCGGCCAGCTCACTCTCCACAGCCGTAACTTGCGCAGACCAGTGCTCTCCCATAGTGCCAAACCACACCAAGTCATACACCCCCAAAGCCAGGATGCAGTAGCATAAGTACTTGTAGTGGCGGGAAGAAAAGGTCTTGGACGTGTAGAACAGGAAGGAAAAAACGCCTAAAAGCAGCTAAAATGGACATTACATTGGGGAAATCCGGACGAAGAAACATGCTAAAAACGCCTAAAAGCAGCAAAACGCCGATAGAAGCCAAAACCGCTAATTGCCAGTTGAAGCCCGGACCCACAACCTGATCCGCCCAATTCCCTATATGGCCGTCCAGCAAGTGCTCCACCTGGTCCATTTTGACCGTTGCTGTGACCTTCCCTAGAGCCGTAGTTCCCTCCACAAAGCCAAATGGTTCCTCCAACTTCCCCAATTGTACCTGCAAATGGTCCAATTCCTGCTTATCCAGACTGATATTGTCCTCCCACTGCTTCACTATGGCCGCTAAGTACTCCTTCCTGCTCCAAATCCACTGTATCCCTAGGCGCAACTGCCCCTGCCAGGGCTCGTTTCCCTTCGGGCCGTGCAGTTCGAACCAAGAGTCGTGCTTCATTTGGTCGCGAACGAGGGTTAGAGGGATACTGACTTGGCCTTGGAAATCAGCCATTTTCAGCATTCCTTCGCTTTGGATTACTGCCTTTAGGTCCATGTTGGCCTTGGCGATGGCGAAAGTGAAGGCTTCGTCCCACTTCGGAGACTGGGAGCGATTCACGCGGCGAGTTTCGATCTTTTGCTTATCGCAGGTGAGAGTGACGGAGGGGTTGGAGGAGCTGGCCATGCCCACAGGCTTGAGGTTCTTGCCTTCGATTACTTGGACTGTTAGTTGGCTGCCTTTCATTATGCCGAACTCATTAAGTTCCTCCGTACTTTCCGCCTCCGCCAGCTGCTTTTTGCTCTCCTTCAAGTGAATCGTACTTTGGCGAATCTGCTCCCTCAGATCCTCCATCCTTTGCTTGATCATGTCCTCCGCCTCTACATAAGACTTGAGGAACTCGTCCACGGTGATAGCGTCGTCCTCGTTTTTGTCCATTTTGGCGAAAAGTTCTTGACAGAGGTGCTTGTCGAAGGGCTTGCCTGCTCGCTTGCTGAGGAATTGGTGGATTTCTTGGTAGGAAAGACGTGCGTCGTGGTTGACGTCGATTTCGTCAAACTCTTTCCGCAGTTTGTTAAAGCGCTCATCCGACATACTGTCTCGAGAGTCCTCAGCAGCGCGAGCCTCAGGGAAAGGGTTGCGCATGCTATTACTATGGTAGCCATTCAGGAAGACGAGGAATAGGGAAGTGGGAGTAGGGAAGGCGAATTGTGCGATTTCCCGAAAAGGACAATTCTGCAGATTTATCAGTCGAAAAGTGACCAAATGGCCATCAGCCTAGTCTGTAACACACTAGAAGTCAATAAACGGGTCTCCCGCCGGCAGATCCGGAAGCGAGGGCTCTCCCGAGTCCGGGTACTCATCAAACTGCGAAGTGTCGTCCTCCCTCTCCACCTCCGGCACCCAGGGCGTGGGAATCACCCTTTCCTCTACTAGTTCAAAGTCCACTCCCCGGAACCACCGGTGACTTTTCACCTCCTCCGCTCCCTGCCTAGTCCTTACTCTTGCGCCCAGCCGACGCACTCTGTCGACTGTCAAGCACTGCGTAATGAAGGACTTGGCATGCGGGTGGACATGGGCCGGCACCGAAATGTCACACTGCAGGATCAACTGGTACAAGTTGTAGGGGTTGTCATCGAAGAAAGGCGGGTTCCCCACTAGCATTTCATAGACTAGGATGCCCAGCGCCCACCAGTCCACTCCCTGGTCATGTCCTTTATGCGTGATCGACTCCGGAGCCAGGTACTCCGGAGTCCCACATAGCGTGAAAGTCCTATCAGTAACTACTTTCGCGAAGCCGAAATCGACCAATTTGAGGTGACCTTCTCGGTCGATGAGGATATTTTCCGGCTTCAAGTCTCGATACGCGATAGATTTACTGTGCAAATAGGCAAATGCACAGACCACTTCAGTAGCATAGAACAGCCCTACGTCGTTTGGGAACTGGCCTTCCATCCGCAGACGCTTGAAGAGCTCCCCGCCTGGGATGTACTCTGTAAGGAAGTAGAGGCAGCAGGGGGTTTGGAAGGAGGCGTAGAGCCGGGGGATGAAGGGGGAGTTTAGGGTTTCGAGGACGGTTTTTTCGGATTTGACGTGGGCGATTTGCTTTAGGCGGATTATCACTGACTTCTTCATGATCTTCAGTGCAAATACATGTTCACTCTGATCTTCGCGTAGTTTGGCCAGTCTGACTCTGCCGAAAGTCCCCACTCCCACAGTCGTCAACAGCTCCAGGTCCGACAGACTGAGCTGCCTGCCTGCCAATAAGGCTTCCATCTGTGGGCCACTATAATGGTCCGTCAGCCTTATTTACTTGGAATGGACATCTAGGGAAAGCGGATTTGTAGGGAAAAGAAGGGAGGGGAGAAGAAGAAAGGGGAAACAATTGACAATGGTGGGCGACTAATAGACCAGTGCATTAGGGAAAGTGTGAATTGTGGGTTTTCAGACTAACGGTACTGCTTCTTTACCTGCAATTGAGGATTTGACGATAAGGACTTGACCTCAACTCGTACTTTTTATTGCATACTCTTCCATATACTTTTGCCCTTAAAGCCACAGGCCGGTATAGGAGCGACTTATCAGTAAGTAGGGGAAAGCTATTGTTACAGCAGTGTAGTGCTGCAAGAGGCTAAGCCAGTGCGCTTACTACCCAAACTAGCAGTGTCAGCACTCCCCGCAACGCTTCACTCTGCATGCGTCCCTCCGCGTCCTGCAGCATACTGAACTCCCACAGCAGCTGCGGCGCACAGGTCACATCCGACTGCACGATGTGGTACACTCTCTGCAGCACCGAGTAGTAGAAGCCCATATCCCGATCCTGCACAAAGCCCTTGCTGTCGCAGGCCGCCCAGTAGTTGGAGAAGAGTGCAGAGGAGATGTCAGGACTGCAGATGCCGTTGGTGTTGATAGTGCGGACGCCGCAGAGACAGAGACTGAAGGAGCCGTCTTGGAGCAGGCAGTCGTGGTTGCTAGCGCAGTCCTTGGGGTGACTGCCTTCGGATAGTTCTTTGTCTGGGGACCGCTGCATGCAGGGCCATTGTGTATACACATCTGACTCCGCGAAGCTGATGTGGTTGTAGGCGTTGAGAGCCAGACAAGGGTAGGTGTTGTCTACGGCAGTGTAAGCAAACCACCACCAGTCCTCATACAGTCGCTGAGCTGAGCAGAAGGAACCCTCCGTGCACGGCGTAGTACTCAGCTGAATCCACTGCGAACTCATCTTCTGAGCACACGCGCCAGAAGGCACTGTACCACAGGAAAAGAAAGGACACGTGAGTGCGGAAACGCAGGTGCAGAGCACCAAAGCCTCTAACAGCACTTTCATTTTTATCAGAGCCAACCAGAGTGCGATGAAACTGCCGAAATTTTGTATGGATGTCATCTTTCTGCAGGAACTTCCGAGGAAGTATACAACTAGGCCTGGGACTTAGTGGGGACTCAGAGGCTTCAGGGAATTTGGACTGGTAAATGATTTTGAGACTAGTATATTCTTGGCCCGGTTAATTGCGTATCTTGGCCTGCGAGGAAAAGGAATTTTGCTGCTGAAATTAGGAAGAAAGGGAAAATATAGGCCTTTGCCTCAAATAGGTCTTCAAGGCTCATCCCCACTTCACTACTCAGCCGAACTCCTACAAGTCTATTAGCACAGTACTCATATTACCCTTTATGCTATTTCGGCGGAGTAATCCCCGGACTCGACATCTGATCCCACGGCATCCCCTCCCCTAATTCATCCGGAAACCGGAAAAAGTTGCTCTGAAAGCCCTGCGGAAACCCCATCGGCGACAAATGTCCCGGCGAATCAGCGAAAAACTTAGTAGGACTGATAGAGTGGGCTAAGGGCGTATTGTCCTGTGGAGAAAGTACACGTGAAGTCTTGTAGAAGTGCACTAGGAGTTCAGTGTGTTCGTCCTTGGAGCAGTCTATAGGGTCGATGGTCAGATTGGGATTGGACAGGGATTGGGGCTTAGGGGGGAAGCGGGGAGACCGCCGGACACCCTCGGCCGCAAGCTCCAAAGGTGGGCTAGCCTTCGACTTCCTTACCACCGGCACTCTCGCAATCCCCTCCGGTCTGCAGTCTGGAACTGCCATCAGTCTGTCCGCAATCTCCTTGTCTCTCAGCAGAGAACTCATAGAGCCTGTGACTGCCTACTGCATACGTCTCATAGAGTGCGGCTTGTGCTTGTTCAGTCTTCTCAGGTTTCTTCGCATCGTGCTGTAAAAGTGGTTTTTGATCGCATTATCAGTGCGTCCAGGCAGGAACTTGGCGATTTCCGCCCACTTGTTCCCGTGCTCTCTGTGTCCGTCGAACAGCAGTGCTTCCTCGGCTGCAGTCCACTCAGTCTTGTCAATGCCTGGATCTAGGTGATTGTGCCACCTTTCCCTGCACTGCTTCCCCGTCCTACCTAGGAACTCACCGATTCTGCACGCTGTAACGCACAGCCAACAGCTTCGCTATTTTCGTCCAATGCTTATCCCCCAGTTCAGACACCAGAGACCGAATCGCCTCATCTTCCTGCCTATTTCCCACCTCAAAGGACCAGGGTCGCCGGTCGAAAGTTGCCATTTTATACTAATATCTCTAAGAGCAGGGCGAAAAGTCTATGAAGAAACTAGGAGTTAGGACTTAGGAGCGACTTTTTTCCTTTCAATGTAGGTTTGAAGGACCGTCCCAATTCCTCGAATTCTGCCTCCTTCGCGGATAACGATGGATTCGCCCGGACGCACGACTTCCGCCTTCCTTGTGAAAGTGAAGAGAACAGTGCCCTTTTTGCCGGGGGGTAAAGACGCAGGGTCCACAGTCTCCGTCCTAACACACTGCCGGATTGTCCCTATATGCGCCACACACTCGTATTTCACCCTCATTGTAGTGGGGTGACTCACCAGGTTCAGGTCGACGTCGAAGGACCAACTGGGTGCAAAGCGCAGAGATTCCGCTGCAATTAGCATGCCTTTCCTCAGGTCCGGCTGAGTGAAGGAGCTGCGAATGGCTAGGGAGCAGGTCTGTCCTGCGATAGCACTGGACACGGAGGTGCGCATGAATTCGATGCTTTTCACTTGGACTGGCTTGAATTGGCCACTACTGTCTGGGCCGAGTTGGTAGTTCCTGCCTTCGGTGACTGTGCCGGACTCCACAACTCCCTCGACAACTAAGCCGATTCCAGGCACTTTGTAATCAGTCATATAGCGGAAAATCAGCGGTTCTTCCGGATTGCTGATGTTGTGACTAGGCAAAAGCCGCATGAGTTCCTTGAGCTGGGCCAGGCCTTGCTCTGTAACGCTCGATATGGAGAAAACAGGCAGTGCTCCGCTGCTTACTTGTAGAGCTAATTGAGCCATGTCGTCCACAGGGGCGACAAGGCGGACATCCTGGGAGCCTGCTTTCGGCGAGCTCAGGATAGTCTGCAAGTCCGAAAGCGTTTTTCTATATACCTCTTCAGGCGCTATATCGATTTTTGTTACTACCACAATCATCGGCACTTTCGCCATCAGTGAAAGGCCAATATGCTCCCTAGTCATTCTCGACACTCCCATATTCGCACCCACTACAATTAGCGCATAGTCCAGCATCGCACCGAGAAACCCAAACACAGTCGTCCTTTGGTACCTCTCATGTCCACATAAATCCACGAAAGTGACCACTTTGTCCGCATCTCCAATCATCCCTTTCCACGCTTTATTCTTCCCATCTGACACTCGTGCGGGTAAGATCTGCGCTCCGTCTTCTCGGAAACACATCATTTCGAAGGCGACTGAAGAGGTCCGTCCATTCGCTTTCTCGTGGGGGTGAGTGAGAACGAAGCCGCGCGCCAGGCCGCGGCCGTCGTCTGGTTGTCCCTTGGAAAGGACGCCGATGAGGGTGGATTTGCCGGAGTCGACGTTGCCGACGAAGCCGATGCGGACGTCTGGATGACTGATAGCGGCCATTATAGGGGTGAGGGTTGGGGAGGTACAGGGTGGGAGGGACTAATGGAGAGAGAAGAAGGCGGAATCGACTGGTGATATGAGTTAATCTGTGGGCTATATAGAAAGGGGAGAAGGAGGGATGTAGTGGAAGGTTTAAGAGGGTACTGCAGGTAGGTGCGAATTGACTTTCTGTATCAGATAAAATTGATCTCAGAGGTCGAATTTGATCGTGACTGTGAGATTGCCTGAATCTGCTTTGTATGGAAAAGATGGAAAAGGCTACCCTCCATTTGGCGAATTTTGCCTGCTGCGAGTTGATTTCGCCAATATCACTTGTCTCTGCTCCTTAATCTGACCAAGGAAGTACCTTCCGGACCGCTACATCTGTGAATTTCGACTTTGGGCGAGTTGCTATATCTATGCCTTATGCCTGCTAATAAGATTGATTATCTCTTTTGTGTGCATCGCTTAGGGTATCTAGTCCAGTGCACAGACTACCCCTAGTCCCCTCTAATCGCCTTCCTTCCAGCTGCAGGAACTAGGCTCTGATTAGGTTGTAAACATATGGCTGGCAGCGGCTCTGGCAATGCTCTGGCCTTGGAACGGTCCAAGCTGGTCTTCAAACCGAGCGACTTGACCACGATTCTGTACGGAGCTGCGAAGGCGAAGAGACTTATACAGGATTGGAATCGCCTGGCTCAAGATGACGTCCTTAAGAACTCTCCGGAGCTATATGCTATGAGTCGCCCTGAGCTTCTCGAAGAAATGTACAAGAAATCCGCCCGGCTGACCCAGACTTTCGACCTCTACAAGGAAGAAAACGAGAGAAACGTAATGGACGCAGGCTACCACTTCCAATTCACCATGCCATTAGCCACTCACTGGGCCATGTTCCACAAGGCCATCGAAATGCTAGGCACCACTCGCCAGCGCGAAAAGTGGGTCAAGCTAATCCGAGAGCACAAGATCTTCGGCGGGTACGCCCAGACGGAACTAGGACATGGGTCAGATGTACGGAACTTGGAAACCACTGCGACCTTCGATAAGGCTCAGCAGGAGTTCATCATAAACACGCCTAGAATTTCAGCTACGAAGTTCTGGGTAGGGACTTTGGGCCTCACCGCCACTCACTGTGTGCTGTTTGCGCAGCTGATAAGCGACGGGATCAACCACGGAGTGCATCCGTTCATAGTGCAAATCAGGTCTCAGCAGACGCATATGCCAGTGAAGGGAGTGGTGGTCGGGGAAGTTGGGCCGAAACTGGGCTACCATGGCATGGACAATGGCTACTTACAGCTAAGGAATGTGCGAGTTCCTCTTGATAATATGCTTGCACGCTTTGGGCGAATCCGGAAAGATGGGACTTACTTCTCTCCGCCGTTTGCGAGTATGCGGTATTTCGTTATGATGAATGTGCGCGTTACGCTCATACATGAGGCAGCGCGTTATTTGGCGAAGGCGGCTACGATTGCTATTCGCTACTCACTTGTGCGTGAAGGTCCTGGAAGAGTGCTGCTCCTCGACTACCAGCTGCAGCAATACCGGCTCTTCGGAGTGCTCGCGAGCACCTATGCGATGTTCACGACCTCCCTAGTGATCGACAAAATGCACATCGAAATGCTTGCAAGGATCCGAGAAGGCGATTTATCCTATGTGAAAGGAATGCATGCTCTAACATCTGGCCTAAAAGCGCAGTTTTCCTCTCAGACTTTGAGCAGTATAGAGGTGTGCAGACAGTGCTGTGGAGGACATGGGTACTCGGAGTACTCGGGCTTGCCGGCTATTTATATGAACTATGCGCCGACGGTTACCTATGAAGGGGACAATACGGTGCTGTTGCTGCAGTGCGGGTCCTTCCTTTTCAAGCAGTTACAGAAGGCGAAAGACGGCCGCACTCTGTCCGGCTGGATGGAGTACCTGAACTACGTCAACGACTACGTGCACCACCGCTGCGTCTCCAAGAGCACTTCCGACTTCCTCAACGTGCTGATCTACGAAGAAGCCCTGAGAGTGCGGTCCGCCTTCCTGTGCAAGCGGCTGTACGACCGAGTCACCCATGACTTAAACGAGGTGAGAGCTACCTAGGGAGTGCCGCTGATGGATATCATGAACGAAAGGGCGCAGGTGGAACTGGTGGAGGCAGCCAAGGCGCACTGCCAACTCTTCACCTACCTGGAGTTCAAGCAGTTCGCGCAGAGACAGAAAGGCAAGATTCGGTACGTCCTGCAGAACTTGAGCATTGTGTATGGAGCGGTGGCTGTCAAGGAGGGAGCTGCGGCCCTGTACGAGAGCGGCTTCTTCTCTGACGGCTCCTTCGAAACCCTGCTCGACGACGGCCTCGAAAAGGTCCTCACCGAGCTCCGTCCCCACGCCATAGGCCTAGTGGACGCCTTCGCCTACACTGACAACGCCCTCAACTCCGCCATCGGCAACTACGCTGGCCAGCCCTACGAGTACCCCTTATACAGAACTCTCTTTGACTGGGCTGCCAACCACAATCCTTTCAACAAGGTGGCGAAGTTGGAGGGCTTCACGAAGTTCATTCAGCCGCAACTGGCGCCGAAGTTATAGGTAAATAGGACTTTTTACACTTTCTTGGAGGGTGTAGGCTGGAGTGGAGGTTTTCTGGTAGCGTTGGCTTTCCCATATTTGTGGGAATCCATTGCTGTGTAAATGAACTGCATCTCAATTCTCCTCCACTGCACGCACACATAATCAGTAAATTGGACTATTGGACAAAAGTCCTGAATTCACACCTATTTCCCAGTCCCAAGCCTTTCCCTCTCAATCTACCCACCCTAGTCCGCTTTAACAGTCCAGACTTCTCTCTATCACTCTGTCAGCTCCTTACTACAGTTTAGCACATCTTCAATCCACCCAGCACTCAACAACAGGCCCCAATTCCTTGCCTTCCCCACAGAGTCTCGAGAAATAAGGCTACAAAGCCTATGGAAACCGAGTTAAGGCAAAGCAAAGCTCTGCCCCAGCTCCTGCAGCGCTACTTCGCGTACCGCCAGCAGGCGCCTGCACTGCCCAGGAAGGCTCTGTGGCTGCTGGAACTGCTCTGCACTGTGCAAATCGCTACTCTTTTGCAGCCTCCAGAGGCTTTAGACGGAGACCCCTGGGACTTCAAGCGCTTCTGGCCTCTGTGGTACCTTCTAAACTCCTTCGCAAGGGGCGACCGAATGCTATTTCTAACGAATTTAGCGCCAATTGAGCTGGCCTATGCAGGCTGGGCGCTGCTTTCCCTGCGATTCGCCTCTTTCCTCCTCCTTTCCTCCTGGCTCGCCCTGCTTTCCCGGTCCGAGTACCTACATATGCTGGGCACAAGGCAGCGGAAGGCCTGGCTGCGGACACTGGAGCAGGTGGATTCACTGCTAAGTCTGCTAGTGACCAAGGTGGCTAGTGTGCCGCTGACTGCTTGCTACGCAGGACTGCTGGGCAGGGATGTAGCGGGAGCGGAACTAGTGGCAGTGGCGTTCTCCCTGCCAATAGTGGTCGTTTCCATTGCCTTTGAGCGGGTCAACCTGTGTGATATACAGGTCTCGCCTGCCAGTGTAGGTCCTTGCAAGCCTGCCTACGAGCTCCTTTTCGCCCTGTGCGACCTACTAGCTGCTGCCTTCATTCCCCTGTCCCTCGCCCTACAGCACGACTTTCTCTTGCGGGCCACTGCTGTTCTTTGTGGAGTGGTCAAGGCCTGCTCAATTTACGCCTTCCTGCCCTACCATAGGAGCCTGAAGAACGCAGTTGGCGGCTTCCAGGGACTGATACTGGCCTACCAAGCAGTCCTGCTGACCCTGGGCAACTACTACAACGGCACCACTGCGACTCTGTGTTACTTGCTAGTGACTCCCGGCCTCCTCTACCTGAGTCGCCTTACAGTCCTGTACCTGGAAAGCAGGGCGAACACTGGTCTTTCCCTTTCTCCTGAAGTCCAATTCGACTATATGCTCAGACAAAACTCGCTCAAATCTGTCCCTTCTGAGTCCTCGGAACCCCTCCAAAACCCTCTTTTCCGCCTGCCAATTGACTGCATGCCGCTCTACCCGCTCCTCTGGACCGCTTACTACTACCAGAAGCAGGGAAATGGCTTTGCGATGAAGCTGGTAGTGGCGCTCGTTAGTGGGAAAAGAGTGTCTTGGCTGGGCTGTTTGGCGGCGGAAATAGCAGTTTTGAGGCTGCAATTGGCGATTGAGACTGATAAGGAGGAGGAAATTGTGCAGAATTTCCTAACTTTGCATAGAACTCAAGAAAAGGTGAAATCGGAGGACTTGCAGGTCTGTATCCAGCTAAAAGAACTCTATTTGACTCTAAAGCAAGCCAAAGTGGCCTACAGCCGCCTAGCCATCCAAATGCCCCGCATCCAAGCCCAAATCCAGCACGTTTTACACGCCTACAAGCAGTCTATCCGCAAATTCAGCCAAAAGGTGAGTCTTTTGCACGATTACCAGTCCTTATTGCTGCTAATTGGCAGGAATCACAAGGCTGCAGAGGTGCAGATGCGCATTTCCCAGCTATCCCAGGCCCAAAAGCACAAACAAGGACTGGGGGTGGAAAGACTGCTGATGGAGGACCAGAACTGCCTGATTCTGGTGGTGCCGCTGACAGGGCCTGCGGCTTGTCGGATTGCTTGGAGTGTGAACTCCAAGCTGCTGGAGTATACAGAGGAAGGGCTGAAGGGACTGGATTTCCACGCACTGTTGCCTGCGTGCTTCCGAAGCACTCACAAGCAGCTGATGGCCGGGCTCGTGCAGCTCCAAACCCTGCCCAGGATGTTCCAGGGGAGCTGCCCCATGCACCTTGTGGACAGTAAGGGGAGACTCGTGTTCGGCACTTGGCACCTTTTTCCGGCTAATGAAATGCCTTCGGGGGAGCTAGTGGTCGTCGCGACTCTCAGAGTGGAAGACTGCTCGAAAGACTTCTGCATCATATCCGACACCTACGAGCCAATGGAGATGACAGCCGGCTTCTCCCGCTTCCAACACGCCCACCCGGATCTCTTTTCCCTGCTGAACGTAGCCAGTCCCGAGCTGCTCTGGTCCGGAATGTGGGAAAACCAGCGTTACTTGCTTTCCAGAGAGAAGTGGACCTTCTTTAGCCGCTATGAAATCCCGATTATCACTCTAAACAAGTTCCGTGGCCGCGTAGGCAGTCGATTAAGCCACAAAATTCCCTCCTTTTCGCATGAAAAGCAGCGAAAAGTCTCATTCACAGGGACTAATAGAGACACGGAAAAGCTATTTTTGAGCTCCAAGAAATCCAATACCTCTCTCGGGTCGAATTTCACCTCAAGTGAGGGGTTTATCCGCTTTACAGTGAAGAAAAGTCTGCGGAGACAGCGGATTTTCGCCTGGCTAATAGCGCTTACTTTGTTATTAGTGCTGATTTTGAGTCTGGCTGTCAGTGGCTCAGTCCTAACTATCGCAATAAACCAAATAAACGACCTGAATAGTGACTTGAGCGAGATGAATGCCATTGGGATTCGCAGGTTTCTGTCTGTTACGTCTGCGCTGCGCAGTAAAGAGCTCTACTTGGTCAATAGTGGGTTTAAAGTGATTGGGAATGCGACGAAGGCGAGGGCGGACTTGGTCACTGTGGCTAGTCTTATGAAGCAAATGTCTCTGAATGTGCTGGGGAACGCCTCCGAAGCCAAGGACTATTACCACACTCTCGTCCACAACCCAGTGATGCCCTTTTGGCTGTACGAAGGCGGCAGCTACCACCTCAATCACTACACTCTGAGCGACCTAATGGCCCTCATAGCCTCCTACTCGGCTGCCTTAAATCTGACTTCGATGGCCAACATTACCGCTGAAAACGGGTACTTCCGGTCTCTTTATAGAAGTGGAGCAGCAGAGGGACTGCAAAACTTCAACCATACAATAGACGCCTACACTGCGAACATCCTTAGCAACCACGCCCAAGACTCCGCCCTAATCGAGCTGCTCCTCATAGTGGTCTTCACCCTCGAAGCAGTCCTAGGCGGGCTATTTTCCTTCTCCCTGCTGTACCTGACAGAGCGGTACCGAGCCCACCTCTGGCAACTCCTGACCAAACTGCCCAAAGCCATCTACGCCCAGGCCGTTTCAGAAGTCGCAGAAAGACTGGAAACCATGCACGACTTCAACATCAGTTTCCAAGACCTTCCCCACGTCTCAGCCACCCAAGTCGCCACCTACACTGCCAGTCCCTTGTTTAAGGCGCTGGTAGCGAGTATTGCCCTGTTTCTCCTCTTTACCTCGCTGTACGTGCTGCATATCCATGCTGTGGCAGTGGTGGGTGTGAGTGGGATCCTGGACCATAAGCCTTTGGTGATAAATTGGTCAGGCTTGAGGCGGGCTATAACCCAATTTACAGTCTTCAACATGCGGGAAGCCTGGCTGCTTGGGTCCAATTCCTCCTACTTAGGACTAGTGCCTGAGCACCAGTACCTCTCCAGCCCGCTTCTGCACATGGAAAAGGGGTATTCAGAGCTTGCCTACATCCACAAGTCGCTTATATATGGAAACACGCAGGCGAACACTAGCCATTTGCTGCCTTCAAAGGAGCACAAAGACCTGTTGCTGGGCACTGCCTGTGTCCCCAACCAGACTTGCGACATATTGGTGAGGGTGGGACTTGCACCTTTGGTGAACGAAGTGCTGATGCTGTTTGCCAGTACCAAAGCTGCTCTACAGAGAGGGGAAATGGACTACGTCATTAACGGCGGGAAGAAGACTGAGAAAACAGTAGGCGTGTTACTGCCTTATCTGAGCACGTTAGTGCAGAAGTACGATACAGACACACTCAGTGACCTGCAAAAGTCGCAGTCGGCTGCTACTTTCCTGTGTGGCCTGTATGGGGCTTTCTCTGTGCTGCTGTTTGCCTGTCTGCTCATGCCTTTGCTGCTGTGGAACCTGCGGAAGCTCAGCCAAGAGACGAAAGTGCTAGGTTACCTGCCTAGTGAGCCGTTGGCTGCAGCGCTCCTCCAGGCTGTAGCTTGATAGTAACAGTTAGGACTCGCCCCAGCGGCCTTCCTTTATCTTGCGCTCAGACTCAGCCCTGCCTAATCTTCACCAGGAAATCGAGTCTGAACTATGGAAAAGCTCTGGTCCTTCTTCCTGTGCTTCCTCCAGTGTAGACTTGGGGAGAGAGTTCTTAAGGAAAACAGTGCTAATTGCAGTGTACGCATCACTGAAGGTGGGAGGCAGCTTCTTTTCCCCGAAGGTGAAGGCCGGGGCTTCCGTAGTGGAGCGGTGGCAGATGGGTTCTTCGGCGTTGGAGTGGCGGGAAGAGCGGGAGTCAGACTTGTCTGCGACCTGAGTGCAGCAACTTCCCATATTTCCCATTCTCTATAAGAAACAGGGTCTGGCTGGAAAGGCTATATGCAGATTCCTGACCTATCTAGAGATTTAGAGCTCCGCCTAACTCCTTCCACACCTTATCAATGGTTTGGTTGGCGTTGAGTGTAGCTAGCAGGCCCTTCTGGCCGTAGTACCCGAGAATGGGGGTGGTGTAGTTGTGATAGTACTCGAGTCGCTTGCGCAGCACTGCCTCAGTGTCGTCCTTACGCTGGATGAGCGGCTCTCCCGTGACATCATCAGTGTCAGGGACTTTGGGCGGGTTGAAGCTGACATGATACGTGCGGCCACTCTTCTCATGAACCCGTCTGCCCGCAATTCGGTCGACCAGCAAGTCATCCTGGATCTCGAAGGCTACGACCTTATCCAGCGGCTTGCCCTCGTCCAGCATCATCTTGTCCAATGCTTCAGCCTGCGGAATAGTTCTCGGGAAGCCGTCCAATATCGCCCCTCGCTGGCAAGCCGGCGTCTTCATTCTTTCCTTAATCATGCCAATGACGATATCGTCTGAGACCAGTTGGCCTGCATTCATAGCCTCCTTGGCCTTCACACCCAGTGGAGAGCCCTGCTTGACTTCCTCTCGCAGCATGTCTCCAGTGGACAGGTGACACCAGCAGTTCTCGGTCTTCAGCTGGGGAGCGTGCGTGCCCTTGCCAGAGCCTGGGGGACCAGTCAGGATGACTCTGCGCTGAGGCTTAAAGGAGCACTCAAAGCGCCGCTTCACCTCTGCATACAGGTAGTCATTGGGGACGTTCGTGAGGTCCATTTCACCCTCCATTTGTGGCCCAAAATCTGCCTACTCCACCAGTCCCTCAGTCTCAGTGGCTCAGCACTGGCTGTAGATGGGTAAATAGTGAATATGAGCCGGGCTTATGACGAGACAGGCTACTCACAGCCTCAGGTCGGCGACGACTTCTGCGACTCTCTGGTGGAGCAGGTGAAGCCCTTGGTGGAGTTCGCCTGCGGGCAGGAGTTCCAGGCCTTCAAGTGCATGAGCTACTCCAAGAAGCAGAAGTACGGCATGAACTACCGCGTCAAGGCCTCGAACGGCTTCGAAGTCTTCCACCTCAACCTTTACGTGCCTCCTAAGGGCGGAGCCCCGCAAATGACGGCTGTGGAGCGGGCGAGAAGGGAAGCCGACCCTTTGAATGTGCCGATTGACGACCGCAATTTCCGTGTGGACCTGCGGGATAGACGCTCGACCGTCTTTGACTCGAAGCCGCCCTTCCTTAGCGACTAATAGGTAAGCACTACCTCGACCAGTCAGACGTGCATACTAATGTACTCCCACCAGCCTCTCCAGCGGCGTCACTCCAGCGCTCGTCTCGACCGTTCCCCCTCCCCGCTCCCTAGCCTGCTCACCATCTCCCGAGCCACTCCGTTGGACCTGCTCCCATTTATGCTCCCTCGCAAACGTAGTCAGCCTGCGACTCCCCAGATGCGCTCTGCCAAGCCTTTGGCTTGCTCCCTGTCCCCGAAGTACTCCGAACTGTCGCAAGACATGCAGCCTTTCCTTCGACTCATACGGCCGAGAAGCAGCCTGGAGGCAGGGTTGTTAGGCGAACGACTGGGGACGAAAATCGCAGTGAGGAGGAATCTGGGACCTGAAGTCACCACTGTGGTAGTAAAGGTGAGGAAGCCGACTAGAGGCAAAAGCTACGTTGAGAAGCTGAAAAAAGGCCTGAGTTGGCTGGAATTGCCCTGTGGACTGCATAAATTGCCGGTTAATCGCAAGAATGCGAGATTCAAATCAAAGAAATACCTGAAAAATCAAAGTAGTGAACTGGCGGTAAAGGCTAAGTGCGTTTGGAAGAGAGGGAAATACCCGAGAATGCGGAAATCCTTAAAAGATATTAGTCCTATTCGAGTACACAGCCAAATCAACCAGTTTTCCGTCTCTTCCTTCGACAAAATCGACCAAAGCACAGAGTGCAGGCTGGACTCTACACGCTAGTCTAGCCTAATTCCCTGATATATGTAGGTTTTAGGGTGCTTTAATGGGGAATGCGAGTTAAATTCCTTTGTCGGAGCCAAGGAAAGACTTGGAAGGATGAGAAATTTGGGCATTTTTACGATTAAAGGCAAAAATGTGGATTTTGTGGGGATTTGAGGGCTGAAAAGGCGATTTGAACAGTGAAAAGTGAAAATGGATATACATATACCCATTCCAATAATACAAATGAGGCTCTTCTATGATAGTTGGACTCTAAACACTCCTCAAGATGGCCTGTTTCCGTCCAATCCCTACTAAATATGGACAAAAAGACCAAATCCGCCCTCCAATCCCTCCTCAAGTCTCTAGCCGACCTGTCCATCTCCCGGCCCTTCCGCGAGCCTGTAAACACCCGCGTCTACCCTGACTACCTACTGGTAATTCCCTCTCCAATAGACCTGAAAACCATCAGAAAGCAGCTGAATGAAGGCGGATACGAAGGAATTGAGGCCGTAAGAAGGGACGTAAAGCGCATGTTTGAGAACTGCAGGACCTACACGCCTGACCCGCAGGCAGGGATCCGGGTGCAGTGCGAGGAGCTGGAAAAGCGCTTTGATGCGAAGTGGAGCGCGTTGGAAGCCAAGCAAAGGGCGGAAACGCCAGAGCCTTCGACCCTTCCAGCTCCCAAAAAGCGCAAACGCGACAATAACAAAGAGCCCAAATTGCCTCCAAACCCCGCTTCAGAGGACCTGAAAGTGCCTAAGTCGGAAGTGACCTATGAGGAAGAGCTGAACCTGGACGAGGGCCGGGCCCCCGCTGCAGTGTTCGAAAGCGTGATAAAGTTCGCAGTGCCTGTGGCAGTGGAGCGCAGAGTGGTGGTCGTGCCTGCGCCGCTGGACCTGCCAGTGAAGCCGGAGAGTGCGCAGCTGCCCTGCTGTGAGGCCTATATCCGGGAAGTGCTGAGTCCCTTCGCAGGTCTGGGGGACGGACTGTGGGCGGGCAGGATTGAGAGTGTGCTGGGGAAGTACGGATATGAAGGGATTACGTAGCCTTTGTGAGTGGATGTATAGGAGTAGTCTATGGCTGTACGCATTATCACAGGAAAGTCGGTTATTCTCCCACTAATATATGTTAATCTGCTGGTTTTAAGCCTGTTCTATGGAAGTGCTCCCTCACAGTCTGATAATGAAAGACGACTTTTCCCACAGTGCTAATTTCCGAGACACTGAGGGCAACCTGGCAGTGGCAGGATCGGAGGCGCTAGAACTCACTTCCGCCCACCCTGACCCGCCTCCCCTCACCCTCACTTGGCTCGCTTTGTTCTCAGCAGCCCGCACCTCTCACACGCTTATAGACATCTGCTTACCCTGTGAACAAGTTCCAGAGCGAGAGAAACTCCTCCTAGTCGCAGCAGCGGCCATTCCCCTCGACAACCTCAGTCTCCTGCATGCAATCAAACTGACTCTATATGGCAAGAAAGAAGCAGAGCATGTCTCCGCCTCAGCTGTGCAAGTAGCAGCTCTGCAGGCCTGCATTGTCTATGAATTGGAGGAAATTGCGATGCGTGTAGTGGAAAGTGTGGGGGCAGAGGAGCTGTTGCCGCTCTGGATTGTGCATAGAGCGGGGGAAAAGGGAATGATGAGGTTTTTGAAGTGTGTTTTTGACTTTAATGTGAAGATTTGCTGTCCGCAAGCTATGCAAAGAGCTGTTTTTAAGTTAAC
>Ga0247837_1002980_pt1 | contig 30593 bp, 11 predicted proteins | sample LaCtaG_2_FD_187115 | JGI IMG/M metagenome (GOLD analysis project Ga0247837, IMG submission 187115) | Freshwater microbial communities from meromictic Lake La Cruz, Castile-La Mancha, Spain - LaCruzMarch2015_14.5m | ecosystem: Environmental > Aquatic > Freshwater > Lake | place: Spain: Castile-La...
CACGATGTGGAAAAGGAACGTGAATCGGGTTCGAAGGGAGAAGAAAAAGCAGCAGTTGGTAGAGAAGCTGTACCACGTGGACCCGAACTATGCGCCACTGCTGTTGACCCATAGGTCGCTATGTTGTGAAATAGAGAAGTACAAGTTTGTGGATATACCTGGACATATGGAAGGCTTGAATCTGGAAAGTCTGCTAGAGCACCAGCGAAAGCGCAGGGAAGAGGTGGGTCGCAAGCTGGAGGAGTACGCAGGCAAGCTCTGGGACAACGTGAATGTGAATGTGGGCATCATCATGGACAAACTGAGGGAAGGCATAGTGAGCAGCATTGCGCTGGATGAACAGCATAGACGCATATCGTCCTCACAGCCAGTTTTCCCTTCCCGTCGTCGCACTAACACCGCTCTATACGACAAACTTGGCTTTCCTGAGAACATGAACTTCGGCCACCGAGCCCTACTGCGTAACCAGTGCTCCCGCTACCTCCGCTTCTCCTACCTAGCCGACTTCTACGTCCTGGAAAGTCTCCGCAATGTGTATATCAGTTCGGTAAGGGAATTGGTTGTGAGATTGAGAGATTTGACGGGGTTTGGGAGTGATGTTGAGGGCAAGCAGAAAAAGTCTAAACAGCCTTTGCTACTTGTTACGCTCCAATTCGCTAGGCCTGCGATTCCCCGGGAGCACTACGAAGTAGTGACAGTGCAGCCCTTCCTCGAAGGCATTTCCAAACCTTTGGAGTTCGACATAAACAACCACTTGGAGCTGCAGGAAGAGGGCGCAGGGGCAGAAAGTCCTATGAAGGCACAGAGAGATCAGAGTCCTGTAGAGGCGAAAGTGGTTAAAACGGTGCCGACACTGTATAAGCTTTGGCTGCGGATGAGCCCGGAAAGAAATGAAGTGTATACGTCCTTTATGGAAGTGATATCAGAAGGACTGGACTCGCTCATGGCCATAGAGCGTTGGAGTCGCCACCCCAAACTCAGTGAATTCGCCAGCGCCCTCGACGAATGGGACGACAAAGTCGCTGACACCTGGGACCCTCCCGACAACCTCTGTCTCGACCCCAAGCAGTGGCTACTAGAGGAGCCTGAGTATATGGACGTGAATGCCACCATTTCCACTATCGTCACGGAGGCGTTTGGCAGGGCGGACTCTGTGGTGGAGCAGTTCCAGGTGTATCTGCACCACTATTGGAGGGATAAGAAGGTGGACTTTGGGGTGATTCAGAGTGAAAGGCTGATAGGACAGGTAGAAGCATTCACCAATGTATGCAATCTTTTCCAAGCCCAGAAAGAGCTATTCGATACTATCCCGAAGATATCCAATACCGGGCTGTTGAAGCTGGATTCCAGCACTGCTCGCACGAAGTTGACCAAGTTGCCTATTAAACTGCTCACCAAGGTGCACACTATCCTACCTACTCTGCTACGCGACCGCTGCGACCAGACCAAGGACTGGACCAACACTGCCTACCGAGCCCTGAGCGGCAGAGTCTCCACAGTCCGCGAATTCGTCACGCAGAAAAGCGCACTGGAAAAGACCAATGCGCTAATGCAAGACACACGCCAGCAAATTGACACATATGGAGCACTGTATGCCCTGTGCACAAAGCTTGAAATCGCAGTGAAGAAGGAAGACAAGGAGAACTACCAGGACACCATTAACCTGTACAACTCCCTGACCTCTGCTATTATCCTGGTTGAAAGCAACATGGAGAAAAACGCTGCGACTTTTAAGAAGGAAATAGCGAGTATGATTCCGGACCTGTTGGAAGACGTGAAATCCCTCGATATCAAAATCTCCGACGAGAAGTATTTCCGCTTAGAGACTCAGACTATCCAAGCAATCTCCGATTTAGACGACTATTCCTCCAAATGTTCTGAATTCGAGGAAAGAGCGGGGAACATCAACGAGTATCAGGTCGTTTTGGGCCTGGATTTGTTCAGATTCGAAGTAGTTGACGACTTGCGTGAGCAGATCAACCTGCGGAATCGACTGTGGAAGTCGCTGAAGGAGTGGCGGGAGCTGCAGAAGAAGTGGATTTCGAGTGCTTTTAGTCAGATTGATGTGCGGTTTATATCGGATAAGGCGGATGAATTCGCGAAGGTGGTGACTAGGGCGGAAAATGGACTGGCGGATAACCCTGTTACTAGGGAGCTGAAAGACCTGGTCTTTAAGTTCAGAGAAACCATGCCTGTAGTCATCGCCCTGCGCAGTCCTTTAGAGCCCTCCCACTGGGCTTTAATAAAGGAAATCATCGGCCAAGACTTCGAAATCAACGACGAATTCACCCTCGGCCACCTAATGGCTATGAACGTCATCGACAAACAAGAGCAAATCCAAGCGATTCAGGTCCAAGCCGCCCAGGAAGCCAGTCTCAAAGCCCAACTTTCCTCCGTCAAATCAGTATGGGAAGACACAGAAATCGAAATTCAGACCTACAAAGACCACAAAGAGCTCTATATCTTGGGAGACATCGAGGAAATGCTGGGAATATTGGATGAGTCCTGTGCGACTTTGAGCACGATTGCGGGGAATAGGTATGTCGCGGTGATTCGGGAGGAGGTGAATAAGTGGAAGGAATGGCTGAATACTATGCAGGATATCATGGAGGAGTGGATTGTTTTTCAGAAGAATTGGATGTATTTGGAAAATATATTCATGTCGTCGGATATTAAGAGACAGCTGATGACGGAAAGTCAGACTTTTGAGCAGGCGGATAAATTCTATAAGAATTTGATGAAGAAAATAAGCGGAAGTCCGAATGCACTCAAAAATACTGGTCAAAACCCAGAGCTCCTGCACCACCTCCGCCGGTACAACCAAAGTCTCGACGAAGTGCTAAAGCAACTCAGCAAGTACTTATCCGGCAAACGCAAGCTGTTCCCCCGCTTCTACTTCCTTTCCGACGACGAACTACTGCACATTCTCGCCCAGGCCCAAGACCCACAGCAAATCCAGCCCCACTTGAAGAAGTGCTTCGATAATATATACCGTTTGGAGTTCTCCACTGAGAGAGTTAATGAAGTGCTTGCGATGGAGAGCTCGGAAAAGGAACTGGTTCGCTTTGAAAAGCCGGTGAGGGCGAAGGGGAATGTGGAGGAGTGGCTGAATAACGTGCAGATTGCTATGTATGATGCACTGAAGGCGCATATGAAGCTGGGCAGGGCGGAGTATGAGGCGGGCAGCAGGAAGGAGTGGGTGTTGAAGCACCCGGGACAGGTGGTGGCTACCATTGCGCAGGTCATGTGGACATACGAAAGCGAAGAAGCCATAAAAGGCCAAATCGAAGCCCCAACCTCCCTCGAAGACTGGTACCAAGCAAACCTCTCCCAGCTCGACCAGCTCACAGAGTTAGTCCGCGGTGCACTCACCGACCTAGAGCGACGCATCATCGTGGCCCTAATCACCACCGACGTGCACAATCGCGACATCGTAAGTGACTTGAAAAAGAACGAAGTGGCGAACTCGAACGACTTCATTTGGCAGCAGCAGTTGAGGTACTATTGGGACTTTGAGGGGGATGTGGTGGTGGCGAGGCAAGTCACAGCACAGCTCTTATATGGGTACGAGTACATGGGTGCCACTTCTCGCCTGGTGATTACTCCCTTGACGGACAGATGCTGGATCACTATCACGAGTGCGTTGCATATCAAGCTGGGCGCAGCGCCTGCAGGCCCCGCAGGCACAGGCAAGACTGAGTCCACCAAAGACCTCGCCAAAGCCCTAGGCATCCAATGCGTAGTCTTCAACTGCTCCGAGCAAATCACCTATAAAATGATCGGCAGGCTCTTTTCCGGCCTAGCACAGCAAGGCGCCTGGAGCTGTCTCGACGAATTCAACCGAATCGACATCGAAGTGCTGTCAGTGATAGCCCAGCAGTTGCTGACTATACGCAGGGCGCTACTGCAGGCGCTGCCGGAGTTCCGCTTTGAGGACGATTTGATCATTTTGAAGCCGACTTGTGGGGTGTTTGTGACTATGAACCCGGGGTATGCGGGCAGGACGGAGCTGCCGGATAACTTGAAAGTGTGCTTTAGACCGGTGTCGATGATGATTCCGGACTATGCTTTGATAGCTGAAATCATGTTATTCGCGGAAGGATTTTCCAACGCAAAAGCCCTCAGCAAGAAAATGGTGCAGCTCTACAAACTCTCCTCCGAGCAACTCTCCCGCCAAGACCACTACGACTTCGGAATGAGGGCCGTAAAGAGCGTTTTAGTGATGGCCGGAGAGTTAAAGCGGTCCGAACCCAATATAAGCGAAGACGCAGTCCTAATCCGCGCTATGATTGACTCAAATGTGCCGAAGTTCGTAATTGAGGATTTACCCCTGTTCAATGCTTTGGTGCAAGACTTGTTCCCAGGCGTGGAAATAAAGACGGTGGATTATGGGAAATTTCAATCGCAGGTTAATGGGTCACTAGCGGCATTAGGATATCAGAAAGTACCGGAATTCGGGATTAAGGTGATACAGTTGTTTGATACTTTTAACGTCAGGTTTGGAGTGATGATTGTAGGCCCGACAGGGTCAGGGAAGACTACGTGCTATAGGACACTGCAGCATGCAATGACAGAAATGAGGGTCACTCACAGTTTCCCAGACCGTCGCTTTCAGAAGGTCGATGTAATGCGTCTTAATCCCAAATGTGTGTCGATGGGGGAACTATATGGCGAAGTGAACCCACTCACCCAGGACTGGAGAGACGGCCTCGCCAGCTCCCTCATGCGCAAAGCCGCCGAAGACACCACCGACGAGAAAAAGTGGGTCGTGTTCGACGGCCCAGTAGACGCACTCTGGATCGAAAACATGAACACAGTCCTCGACGACAACATGATGCTGTGCCTCGCCAACGGCGAACGCATCAAACTGCGGCCTCAAATGAGGATTCTATTCGAAGTGCAAGACCTTGCAGTGGCTTCGCCGGCTACAGTGAGTCGATGTGGAATGGTGTATATATCTCCGCAGATCATAGGGTGGAAGCCGTATTTGAAGAGTTGGCTGCCGAGAGTGTACCCTGGGACGGAGGTGCTGACGGAGGAGATGAAGGCGCAGGTGATGGAGTTGTTTGAAATGTCGGTGGAGACGGTTTTAAAGATGAAGAAGACGGCACTGGCGGAGGCCATAGCTACAGTGCCTATACAGATGGTAAGAAACGTGTGCAACTTTTTGGAAGTGCTGCTCGACCCTGACTCTGGCTACAAGGCTTCTGATAGCATAGAAAAGCGGCAGAAGTACCTGACTCACTGCTTCGTGTTCGCCTATATTTGGGGGATGGGCGGAGCGCTGAAGACAGCTGCTCAAGAGAAGGTAAGGAAATACGCAGTTCTCAGACGTAGTCCGGCACCTCTTCGCCAAAAGCGTCTCCATCCCCATCTCCGAAACCGTCTTCGAGTACTTCGTCGACTCTCGCAAGCAGGAACTCAGCTTCAAGCACTGGAACGAAAACCTGACCGACTTCCACTACAACAAGTCTCTCAGCTACTTCCAACTTCTAGTCCCGACAGTCGACACAGTCCGGTACGAGTCACTACTTCGGAGTCTGTATATGAAGAATAAGCCTGTGTTTTTCACTGGGGAAACTGGAGTTGGGAAGTCTGTGATTATATCTGCACTCATAGGGAAGCTGAAGGAAGAAGGGGAAATTGAGCCGGTGCTAATGAATTTCTCTGCGCAGTCGTCGAGTTTAAGGACGCAGCAGACTATTGAAAGCAAGTTGGAGAGGCGGAAAGGGAAAGTGCTGTATGAAGCAGTGGGTGGGAAGAAGCTCATTTTGTTCGTTGATGATGTCAATATGCCGGCTGTGGAGAAGTTTGGAGCGCAGCCGCCGATTGAGCTGCTGAGGCAGTATTTGGACTTTGGAGGATTTTATGACCGTCAGAAATTCATATTCAAGGAAATCTGGAACTCCATGCTAATTTCCGCTGCCGCTCCTCCCGGCGGCGGCCGAAACGAGCTAACTCCCCGGTTCATCCGCCATTTCCACATTTTCAACCTTCCAGAACCCTCCAAAAACACCCTTATGCGAATATTCGGCTCTCTACTCGGAGGCTTCCTGACCGCAGGCGGGTTCCAGGAGGGAGTCAGAAAGGCGGTAGAGCCTGCGGTTGTGTCCACTATTGAGGTGTATCAGAGAATTACGCTCACACTGAAACCCACTCCTGCGAAGTTTCATTACGTCTTTAACCTCCGCGACGTCTCCAAAGTCTTCCAAGGCCTGCTCATGACTTCCCCCTTCAGTATCGCCTCTCCAGAGCAACTCGCCCGCTGCTGGGCCCACGAAAGCTGCCGAGTTTTCCACGATCGCCTCATAAACGACACTGACAAGCGCTGGTTCACAGAAATGCTAATTGAACTGACTACTCGCTGGTTTAAGGTGAATGTCAGTCATGCGGACTTGTTTGAGTCTGCGCAGTTGATATGGAGCGATGTGACTAATTTGGAAAAGGCGAATCCGATTTATATGGAGTTGAGCGACAGGAAGAAGTTGGTGAACTTTTTGGGGAGTAAGTTGGAGGAGTTTAATACGAGTCCGGTATCGAAAATGCACCTCGTCTTCTTCGAAGAAGCAGTCCTCCACATCCTCCGCATCGCCCGCATTCTCCGCCAGCCCCGCGGCAACATCCTCCTAATCGGCGTCGGCGGCAGCGGCAAGCAAAGCCTCACTAAGCTGGTCACGTACATACTCGAGTACAAGCCTGCGACAATTGAGTTGTCCAAGAACTACGGGATGGAGCAGTTCAGGGAGGATATGAAGAAGATGATGGAGGTTAGTGGAGTCCAAGGAAAAAATCTGACCTTTATAATGACGGATACGCAAATAGCGAACGAAGGATTTCTGGAAGATATCAATAGTGTCTTGAATACTGGAGAAATAACGAATCTGTTTGCGCCTGATGAAGTGGATAAAATCATCGAAGACCTGAGGCCAGAAGTAGTGGACCGGATGAAACTCCCCGACTCCAAAGATATCATATATACCACCTTTGTGCAGCGTGTGAGGGACAGACTGCACATAGTGCTGTGCATGTCTCCGGTCGGGGACCTACTCAGAGTGCGCTGTCGCATGTTTCCTTCGCTGGTCAATTGCTCCACTATTGACTGGTTCGGGAAGTGGCCGAGAGAGGCGTTGCTCAGCGTTTCTACCCAGTTTCTAAAGGAAATCAAAGCAACAGAAGATCAGAAAATCAGCATTTCCGAAATGTGCATGGAAATCCACGCCTCAGTGGAAGAAATGGGAGACCGAATGTACCACGAACTAAGGCGGAAAACCTACACTACGCCCAAAAGCTACTTAGACCTTATCAATCTTTATATGTCCCAACTGGAAGCTAAGAGAGGAGAAAGCCAAAAAGCTCGCGTAAGGCTTGAAAACGGACTTGGAAAATTGAGGAAAACTCGGGAAACGGTCAGAGAACTGAAGGAAAAGTTGAAGGAAATGGCGCCTGAGCTGGAAGTGCAGAAGAAAAAGACTGAAGAGTACTTTGAGCAGATGCAGCGACAAGCCCAGTCCACAGAAGTGATAAAGGAGCAAGTCGCCCGGGAAAACGACATCATCGAAGCTCAAATGATCGAGTGCAAGGCTAAAAATGACGATGCGGAGCGGGACTTGGCGGAGGCGATGCCTGCGCTGGAAGGCGCTATGCGTGCGTTGGCTTCTTTAGACAAAAAGGACATTACAGTGGTCAAGTCCTTTATTGCGCCGCCGCCTGCGGTCTGTATGGTCATGGAGGCTGTCTGCATCTTACTGGAAGAAAAGCCAGACTGGCCGACCGCCAAAGTCGTCCTCGGGCAAATGGACTTCGTGGAAAAGCTGCAAAAGTACAACAAAGACAACATCCCGGACTCCATCCTGCGAAAGCTAAAAACCTATGTGAACAGGGACGAGTTTGAGCCTGAGTTCGTGGGGTCGAAAGCGCTCGCCGCGAAGTCGCTGTGTATGTGGTGTCTGGCGATGAGTAAGTACTCGGAGGTTATTAAGGTCGTGAAGCCAAAGAGGGAAAAGGTGAAAGCGATGAATGCGAAGTTGGAGGCTGACGTAGCCCGTCTACGCGAGAAGCAAAACGAACTCCAAGCCGTCGAAGACAAAGTGAACCGTCTCCGCCAAGAGTGCGACGACACCCAAGAGAAAGTCGCCCAGCTGGAATCCGACATCAAAACCACCCAGCTACGCCTGGAAAGGGCGGAACAGCTGATTGAACTGCTTGCGGACGAGGGAGTCAGGTGGGAAGCGACTTTGGAGGAGTTGACGAAGAGCAGTGAAAAGATACTGGGGAATGTGTTTCTGTCAGCTGCGTCTATTTCCTACTTAGGTCCATTTACAGGCGCATACAGGGCCGAACTCTCCTCTCTCTGGACCACTCGCTGTCTCCAGCAGTCCATTCCCTGTGCAGAGGACTTTTCTCTCGAGCGAATAATGGGAAAACCAGTGGAAATCCGAGAATGGAACATAGCGGGGCTGCCCACTGACCGCGTTTCCATTGAAAATGGCATTCTAGCCACTGTGTCCCAGCGCTGGCCGCTGATGATTGACCCTCAGATGCAGGCGCATAGTTGGATCAAAGCCATGGAGCGGGAAAACGAACTCAAAATCATGCGATTGGTCCGGAAAGACGAAGGAAAAGCAGAGGAAAAGAGCATAAAGGAAGCGAAAGAAATGATGCGACTGCTAGAAGCGTGCATAAGCAATGGGAAACCACTGCTTATAGAGGACGTTAGTGAGCTTTTAGACCCTTCAATTGACCCGGTTTTACGCAAAAACACCTTTAAAACGCAAGATGGACGCATTTTATTACGACTTGGCGACCAGGATGTCAACTTTGACGTGCACTTTCGGCTCTATTTGACGACGAAACTGCCGAATCCGCACTATTTGCCGGAGATTTGCATTAAGGTGAATGTGATTAACTTCACGGTTACGTTTGCGGGGCTGGAGGAGCAGTTGTTGGGGGATGTGGTCAAACAGGAAAGACCTGAAGTCGAGCGTCAAAAGAACGAAATCATCATCTCCATGTCAAACGACAAAAAGCTGCTCGAAGCCACTCAGAACAAGATCCTGCAGTTAATAGCGGAGTCGTCTGGGAACATCCTGGACGACGTGGTGCTGATTGAGACTATGCAGGCGAGCAAGGCTACGTCGAGGGATATATCGAAGAGGGTGGAAGACGCTGCGGAGGTCGAAAAGACCATTAATGAAACTAGAGATCAGTACCGCACCGTCTCCGTCCGCGGCTCCATCCTCTACTTCGTAGTTTCCGACCTCGCAGGCATCGACCCCATGTACCAATACTCCCTCGCCTACATCACCCGCATCTTCAACCTCTCCATCGAAGCCAGTCCCCCGCAAGCCACCATCCCCGCCCGCTGCGAAACCCTAATTGACAATATCACCAGAAACATATACTCCAATGTATGCCGCGGCCTCTTTGAAAGCCACAAGGCCATTTTCAGCTTCCTAATTGCGTCCTCTATCCACAGGAAGGCAAATACGATTTCGCCCATAGCTTGGAATTTCCTGCTTCGAGGGTCGGGCATAGTGGATAAAGCGAAGCAGCCCAAAAACCCCGACTCTTCCCTATTTTCCAGTAACTGCTGGGACCTGGCTACAGTTCTCGAAGGCCAGTTGTCGCTTTTCATGGGGCTGACCCAACACATCACCAAACACCTAGAGGAGTGGAGGGAATACGCAAGTGGGGACGTCATAGAAGGCCAAATGCCCGGCGACTGGGGCGGAAAACTCGACGACTTCGGGAAATTACTGCTTATAAAGGTCGTAAAGCCAGAAAAACTGATGTTTTCCTTCGCTAGTTACGTGAAAAGCGCATTAGACTCCTTCTACACCGAGTCTCCGCCTGTGACTATGGAGACTTTGTACCAGGACAGCGAGCCTCGGATTCCCATCATTTTTGTACTGTCGCAAGGGGCGGATCCGACCAATTCTTTGCTGAAATATGCGAGAGATAAGGGGTATTTTGAGAGGACGGAAATTATATCACTGGGACAGGGACAGGGACCAAAGGCGCAGGAGTGTCTGGAAAGAGCGAAAAACACTGGGAATTGGGTGGTTCTGCAGAACTGCCACTTGGCCAAGTCCTGGATGCCGTCCTTAGAGAAAATCGTGGAGTCCTTCCGAGAAGAAAAGACACTGAACCCCTCTTTCCGCCTTTTCCTAACCTCCATGCCCGCCGACTACTTCCCTGTCAGTGTGCTGCAAAACGGCCTCAAACAGACCACCGAGCCTCCCCGCGGCCTCCGCTCCAACCTAAAGCGCTCCTATGGAGAACTCTCCGAAGAGCAAGTTTCCGACTGCTCCAAGCCTGAACAGTGGCGCAAGCTCCTCTTCGGACTCTGCTTTTTCCACGCAGTCGTGCAGGAAAGACGCAAATTCGGGCCTTTGGGGTTCAATATCCGGTACGAATTCAACGACTCGGACCTGGAGACGTCCATAACGAACTTGAAGATGTTCCTGGATGAGCAGGAGGATATACCGTGGGACGCTATGCTGTACTTGACGGGACATATCAATTATGGAGGGCGGGTTACTGATGATTGGGACCGAAAGTGCCTTTTGGCGATATTGAAGAAGTACTATACTGCGGAGATACTGGAAGATGGGTACGTTTTTAGTGAAAGTGGGGTGTATTATGCGATTAAGGACAGTCCGATAGGGAAATACCGGGACTACATCGACTCCTTGCCCCAAGCTGACAGTCCAGAACTCTTCGGAATGCACGAAAACGCCAACATCTCCTACCAAACCCAGGAATCAGACAAGATCCTGACAACCATCCTGTCCGTCCAGCCCAGGATCTCCACTGGCTCCGGGGGTCGCAGCAACGACGAAATCGTGCAAGACCTGGCTAAAGGCATATCCGAAAGACTTCCAGACCGCTTAGATGTAGCCACCGGCCATCCAGACCTGTTCCTCCCTGGGGAATATGGACTAATTCCCTCTCTATCCACTGTATTACTGCAGGAAGTGGAGCGCTTTAATAGGCTTTTAGGGGTGATGATTAGGACTTTGGCAGACTTGGAAAGGGCGATTAGGGGGGAAGTGGTGATGTCGCAGGACTTGGATGATATGTACTTCGCAGTGCTGAACTCCCTCGTGCCGCCCAATTGGAAGAAAGTGGCCTACCCCTCGCTCAAGCCACTTTCTTCCTGGATACAGGACCTCAATGAGCGTGTTTCCTTCATGCGGACTTGGCTAGCGAGTGGCAACCCCGCCTGCTACTGGCTTTCCGGCTTCTACTTCCCCCAAGCCTTCATAACTGGCACTCTCCAGACCTTCTCCAGACGCTACCAGCTGCCCATCGACCACATCAATTTCTCCTTTAACGTCCTAGACCACTATAAAGAGGAAATGGCAGCAGGGGCGTATGACGGGGTGTATGTGTATGGACTGTTTTTGGAAGGGGCTCGCTGGGATATGGATGAAAAGCTGGTGGTGGAGCAGTTGCCGGGGGAGTTGTACTGCCCTATGCCGGTTATTCACTTCCTACCAGCCGCAGACTACGAATCGCACCCAGAGGACTACCAATGTCCGGTGTACAAGACTTCTGTGAGGGCTGGGGAGCTGTCAACTACAGGTCAGTCCACGAACTTCATCTTGGCGGTGGACTTGCCCACGGAGGACGTGCCGGACAGTTGGACTTTGAAGGGAACTGCGCTGCTTTGCCAGCTAAATGAGTAGATTTAGCGCTTAGTGAAGGTTGTAGGCGGGGAAAGACTGTTATTGGGGGATTTTCTGCCGATAATGCCCTAAAAGTCAATTATATAGCCCTGTTCGTGACGTATTTCTTCACTATTTGCCTACTTAAGGTCTGTCGAAAGCACACATTAGCCCACAATTCCCATGTAATGTCGATCTGCCGCCCAAAAAACCCAAAATTCACATTAAATTCGTCCAACTATCTCCCTTATCTTCATTTTCTCCCTTATTCGTCTCGAGCGCTTAGCTATCCCCTGAAATTTCAGCCCTAAGCAGCAAAAGTGCGATTTTAAGAGAAATTTATGCACAAATTCAGAATTAACGAGTCTTTCTAGCACGAAACAGGCTGGAAGTCTTGGGCAGACCTATGGTCACATGCGGCTTGCGCACTGCTACGGCTGCTCTCACGTCCACAGGCTCCAAATCTCTCTCCAACGTCTCGAAAACTCTGTTGAGGTCCGATGTCTGCTGCAAGGCAGCAATTGCAGTGGCTGTGGAAAGACACTGATACAGAGGACGGCTGGCTTTCGGACAGGGCAGGGAGATCTTCTGGGACAATTTCCCAGTGGGAAAGGCTAACTCCGAAAACAGCACTCCCACCGATAGGCACCTCGAGGGCAGGTCAGTCAGATCGTCGTAGCTGGATTTATGCGAGACTTCCTGAGTGCTGAGTTGGCTGAACTGTGCTGAAATCGTCCCTTTCCCAGGCTTTTCCCCAGACTCAGGCCGCCAAGTCGCCTTGTCTGCTTTTCTCTGTGCGAGAATGTCTGCTTCTTCAGTCATATGGAATTATTATGCAGGAATTGATGTCAGAATGGACTGTGAACGGGCGTCTGTCTGCCTAGCGGCTGTTTTTTCCCTGATCAGTCTCTATTGTCGAGTGAATGGAGGGAAATGCCGAGAACTCGCAGTTGGGGAAAGAGGAAATCGGCTTAATTGGGAGTTTTATGAGGAATTGGAGAGGAGTGGGAGAGTTTAGACGCAGTCAAGCTCACTGTCTCAATACCTACATACATTTCCACCTTTTTCAGCTTGCCTAGTGCATACTGAGGCCATTAGGACGAAAAGAAAAAAGGAATACAGAAGCCGAGAGAACGGCCTAGGGAAAGACTGATAGCCTTGCAGGGACAATATGGGCGCCAGTCCCTATACCTTCCCTAGAATTAGGCAGAAGCTGGGCTTTGTACCCATAGGCTTCAATCACTCAGCAAAGCAATTGCAGGGGTGTCCTGCTGTATTAGGTGCAGGCTGTGTTAGGCCCTTTAGTTAGGACTGCTATAGTGGCGGTTACTGCCCTGCGAACTCCTCAAAGGCGAAAACAGACTTTGACGGTATTGGGCAGTCAGACATAGAGTGAAAAGGCGGCCCTCGAGAGAGATAGCGAATAACTCGCAATTCGTCCTTTCTTCTGTTCCCAATAGGAAATATGAACCAAGACACCCGTCCTTCCGACAAATTCCTCAAACTCAAGTAATTCCCAACCAGACTCGTCTCCATCGAAGGACCAAGGCACTGCCCAGGCAAGCGACTGTACTCAGCCACGCCCCTTTTCAGACGGAAGTCCCTGCACCAACTCCCAATACACAGTCTGGCGCCTAGTCCTTACAGCGACTGTCTGGTACTGGTGAAGTTGTGTGCGAATGCAGGGAAAAGGACGGGGAAAAGGCTCTTTCCCAGGTCTTCCAGTGCTATTGGCATAGTGCCGACAGTGGTCCGGAAGCAGCAAATTCATATTGATCTGTACCAACTGTTAGACAGGAAGACTGCGAGGACTCAGTCCGCCAATAGAGTTCGCACTTCCCGCAGGAAACTTAAGGCCTAGGCTAGGACTGAGATGTAATTACTTCGTTATGCAGCTGCTGAGGCTGGACTTGGTGAGACTTCAGTGCTTTCCTACCTATATGAAAGCAACCCCTTCCACCCAGAATCGGCAGTTTGAGGGAGTGGGAAGCTGTGGACTGCCATTGCAGTGGATTAGACAGTATGGCGAGGGCGCAGGTGGCAGTGTCAGCAGCGAACGGGTCTGTCTTCATCTGGGAGCCGCTCAGTTTGACGATTTTGGCTCAATTTCAAGACCTGGAGCTGACATATAGCCAGGGAATCACGTCCATTGGGGCAGGACTGCTTGCTGTGCAGGCTAAGAAGACGCTTCTGAACTACTACAAGTACGGCTCGGCCCTTGGCCTGCCCTACAAGAAAAGCACACTGGGCGACCGGCTGAAGTGCGTAGCAGGGTGGCGCGACCTAGTGGCCGCAGGCACCAGCACCGGCGGACTGCGGATATGGGACGGCCGGACCGGGGAAATGGTGGCTTCCCTAGCCGCACACGCCACAGCAGTAACCGCCCTCGACCTGTCGGAAAGAGTGCTGCTTACAGGGGGAGAGGACGGCCTGGTGCTGGAATTCCACCTTTCAGACCTGTATAGTGGCCTGACACAGCCGAGGTTTACCTATAGTCACCACAGTATGACTGTGACTAGGGTTGCGGTGTGGGGGGAGAGGAGGTATAGCGTGGGGCTGGACTACTGTGTGGGCGTTTTGGAAGCGGGGGAGGTGCGGGAGCGTTTAGACTGCGCCAGTGGACTAACTGCCCTAGCCGTCGACAGTCTCCACCTCTACGCTGGCGGCTCTGACGGCACTTTATACCAGCTCAAGCCCTCCGCAAGTCAGTGGAAATGGCAGAATACAGCTGTTTCCGGCCTCTCTCTCCTCGCAGACGGCAGACATTTACTGGTGGCCGCGGATTGCGTCTATTTGCTGGCTACAGAGAGTGGGGAACGACTAAAATCCTTCAAAATGCACAAAGGCCCTGTGGCTTGTCTGCTGCTGATAGACAGACCTGCAGCGCTTACGTCTATTGAAGACAATAGAGACCCTTTCAACCCGCTAGAAAGGACGGTTAATGCTGCTTTCCGCCACCCCCTGCTTCTAAAGGGGAGAATACCCGCTCCAGACCCTGTGCAAGCCCTAGAAGATAAGACAGAAACTCCCTCAAACACCTCAGAGCGACTCCTCAAGCTGAACCAATGGATGTATTCCGCCTGGACTGCCACTTGGCTTTAGGTAATTAGTCATGTCGCTGTCTGCTCAAAGTGGAATTCGCCCTGCACTGCCCAGAGCGGCTTCCGCGGCTTCGATTCTGAGGCCCAAATACGACGTGCAGGCGCTGTTGAGGCTGCTGTTGGAGCGGGAACAGGGGTTGCTGCCGGAGGAGAAGATAATGTGGGTGCGGACGAATGATGAAAGGCTGATGGATTGGATACAGGACAAGGTGAGGCCGGCTGTACTGGCAGGCTTTGAGTTAGAGACGTGCTATCAGCGACTGAAAGTGGCAGTTACCCACCTGCCCAGACTGAAGCCTTTACCCCTGCAGAAACCTCCGCGTGTTCCTGCCTTCCTGCACCTGCAGAGACCTGAAGCCAACTTGGACTTCTCTGCTGCTACGCTCATTGCAGTGGACCCTGCTCCCAAGCCACTCCCTCCCAAGAAAGTCGTCGAAGTGGCAGTCAACAAATTCCTGGAAACCGCCGACGAAAAGCCTCGCTTTTCCTTCCACTCCAAACAGCGCTTCTCAGACCTGCAAGAACTCGTGTCCCGCTACCACGGAAAGCCACTAACAGAAGCAGTCATCAGAATGCCGGAAAAGGAATCGGAAGAAACATACATCCCGCCTGAGCCTGCTTTCGCGGGCATACCACTGAAAGCGTTCGAGAACGAAGGGTTCATTTTCCAGCGGTTAGCCCCTGCTACAGCTGCAAGCACCCAGCGTCCTTTGTTCTTATCCAAATTCTTCACCCCTGACTTGAAGACTATGAAGGCTGACATTGCCAGGAACCAAAGCAGTGAGGGGCCGGACCCGTACAAGCCTGTGTCTGACCACAAGTTCAGGGACCAGGACAGACCTGCGGACTATGGCAAGCCGGAGTTCCGACTCAGAGTCCAGGCGGACCTGCCGCCTCCCTTGCTTCTCCACACTGAGTCCTCCCTTCAAGTCCTGGAGCGGAAAAAGCAGGCTGGAAGGCGGCAGGAGGAACAGGAAAAAATGAGGAGGACGGAAATCGGAGGAAAAACCAGGTCGGAGTGGGCTTGGTCGAAGCATATGAACCCGAAGGAACTGCAGTTTGCGTCTGGAGACCCGCATCCGCTGCTGCCGAAGGAAGAGTATGTGGATCCTTTCCACGTCATGGCTAGGTCGTATAACTTCTAATATGGACAGTTCAGACCTGTTGCGTATGAAGAAGAAGCCGGGGCCTGGCAGTTCCGCCTCCATCCGCTCCAACAAAAGCGTGTACCGGCCTAAAGGCGGCCCAGGCTCTACCAAGTCCCAAACCAGTGCACTCATCCGCGACATCGTGTCTCACATCAACGAGAAGGACAAGCCCCAGGCCATCCGCCTCACTGAGAAAATCAACAAAATCCAAGACGACCTGCGCATCGAGCGCTCCGGCATGCTCTACGACACTCTAATCCTGCCCTACAACAAAGTCAAGTTCTTCGACTCAGTCGACGAAGCCCAGATCAAGAAGCTGGAAGCCGCGCGCCTGCGCTCCATGACCCGAGTCTTCAACGTAGCTACAACAGTGGGTCAGACCCAAGGGGGTGACAAGGAGCCGAAGTCTTTGAAGGACTACCCAGGCATAGCCAAGCTACAGCAGCGCATGAATATGATGATAATCGCCTTTCGCTCGCTCAAGAAGTACTACTTCCCGAACGACCTGTACCGCATAGTGCGAGCGCACCAGTGGGAAAACGTGGAGGACGGACTGAGTTCCATGCTGAAATCGCCCTTCTTTGAAAGTCAGTTATTTGGCGTGGGACACTTACAGCGTTTGGCTTCAATGGAACTGCTGCAGCAAACTGCCCTGCCGGAGTCGCTATCGCCTGAGTTCTTTGACGACTTGTGTTTGCTGCTGAACCCGAAGTTCCTTGGAGGGATGCAGGGGAAAGTGGTGGAAGCAGTGCTGGCCCTTGCAAGAATCCCGCGGTTCCGGCGAAGTATGGAAAAGGTCTTTCGGCAGTTGTTGGGAATGTTCGAGCGAGAAGAGTTGTTTCGCTCAAATATCGAAAACTTCTATCGACTTCTCAGCGAATTGGCACTATATCAGGACGTGGACTTCCGAGCTCTTGGCCTAATCGACCTTTTCCTCGCTGTGATGAACAACCCTGGCAGAGAACACGAAGCCCACCTCGACGTCCTGCGCAGAACCGCCCCAGACGTAGTCAAAACATTAGAGGAAATGCGGCCTCCGTCCCCGAGCAGCATCACAGTAACAGAAGAAAGCAAAAAGGAAGACGCTAGTGAAATCCTCAGCCAAAGCAGCAGCAGTTCCTTCATGACGCCTTCCCGAAAGGTCTCCAGGAAGGCGAGTATGGCCTCCATCAAGCGGCTCAACACCCGCTCCAGCTTCCTTTCCTCGCAGAAAGGAGGCGGGAAACTCACTGATTTGCATACTGAAGCTATGATGAAGGCGGAAAGGATGAAGGAAATGAGGAAGAATTTCGAGCAGTTGGTGTCGAAGAGCATGCAGAAGAAGATTGAGGAGTTGAACAAGTTGGATGAGTACAATGCCAGGAAAGTGCATGAATTGGCGGCAACAGGACTGTATCGGCTAATGCTGCCCTCAACGTCTTTCTCGCATACTGGAAATACGAGCGGACTGAAGGTGTCGATATATCAGGAACTGTTGGAGAGAGACTTGGTCAGGTACTTCATGTTTCATCCATCGCTGAAGGAGGAAAACTCTGAAGTAAAACGGGCCTGCGTAGGCGTCGTTTGCCTCTTCACCCTGCAAACCACCACCGAGTCCTACTATCAAGGCCAGCCCGTGATCTTTTACCTGAAAAACATGGGTCTGCTCACCGCCATGCGTGAATGGTCCCTCGACGAAGACTTACACGTCCGTGCCTGTTCCGCCTGGATATTCACCGCTGTATGTGTCCACAAGCTAGTCCCTCCCTTAGAACTCACCAACATGGGACTAATCAAGGACATGTTCGTGCTCTTTATTGTGCAATATGCGCACCCGGATAAGCCACTAAACAGGAAGGACGACTATGACAATGTGATTGACAAGATAAGGGGGATGTATGACTACGAGCACTTTTCGGAAAGTTTGGATAGCATTTTGGGCGCTTCGCAGAAAGTGCAGCACTTGCTGTTTGCGACTTTCATATACTTGTCCATATATGATGACCAGGACATCACGGCGTCGGTGCATAAGTCGCATGCTGGGGAGGCGGATAAGCCAGTGCAGGAATTAGCTCTTGCAGGACTCAAGGAGCTGCTGGAAAAAGCCGAAAAAATGAAGCTCTTCATCGAAATCCTCTTCCAATTCACTATCTGCGACGACATCGTGTTCCAAACCAACGGCATCTGGTACCTCAAACACATCATCATCAACCCCGAGCTAAACGTCCTGCTCGAAGCTGCCAACGTCGAAATTCTGGGCGTGTTTATCGCAGGTTGTGTTTGTGAAAGCTTCGATATTCAGCAAGAATGCGTGAACGTGCTGACTTATTTGGCGATAGAGAAGAAGGCGTATAGGACGAAGGACGACCCGCTGTTGGATGCGCTTATGTATTTGACGGGAGTGCCGTCTGCTACAGTGCGTGGGTTGGCTTATAATGGCTTGGCGGCGCTTGCGTTGCATGGGGCTTATGCGGCGGAAGCGCTACTTAGACAGGCGAATGTGCCGGATTACTTCACTACTATCACTTCCAGTCTCAAGAAATTCCGACAGCGCTTCGTCCGAACCCACGAAAACAGCGAAACAGTGGCCATGTACAGTGGCATCAATCTACTCTTAAACCTGTCTCGAGCTGCTACTTTGGAAAACCAGCATCAAGTCTCTGAGCGCGTTCCACTGATATTGGACACTATTTGCGCTCAAAACCAACTGAGTTCGGATGAAAATATGAATGAAGTCGGAGTTATGATGACTTTAAGGGCACTCATGCAAAGCTCTAGTTTAGACGTTAGACAAAAACTGCTTATTCCCTTCATCAAACGCGTAGCGACTGAAAAGGCCTTCCGACTCGCAGAAATCCTCATAAACAATCAATTCCCAGTCTGGTGTCTCGAGCTCATCCGCGACTCCGACGACCTAGTAATGAACATGCGCACCGCCGAACTGCTACGACAAGTGCTGTACGACTTCTACGACCGAATGGTCTTTCACCAAGAAGAAACCCTCATCCGGAACTTAATCACTTCCAACCTGCAGAAGTACCCTTACAAGGATGTCGCGCCCAAGGTGGCAGCGCTGCATGAGAAAATTGTGGAGTGCACTTTGTTGATGTTTGTGAGGAAGGGAAATTTGGAGTTGGCGGTCACGCAGGAGATATTGGAACACTGTGCGCAGGTGCTTGATACCTATTTGGAGAGGGCGCCGGATACGCAGTTGGCGCTGAGCAAGCATTTAGCGTCCACTGCGCATTTCCCACAGACTCAACAGCTCCTACAGCGCAGAGTGGACAAAACCATCATAGCAGTCAAGCACCTATTAAGCGACACCTACGAACGCAAGTTCAACGCCACCCGCCTTCTGGCCTACATGACACGGTCCTTAGACTTCAATGCAATGGCCTATGGAGACAAGCTACTCGTCAGTCTGTGCAAGTTAATAGAGGAGTTCAAGCCACAGGACCTACATCCGCTGTTGGTGGCTTTGGGGAATTTGCTGGTGTACTCCAGGGGAAAGGCTCAGAAGGACGAATTTGAGTGGATATATGTGAATGGCTACTTTGAACAGCTTATAATGAAGGTCAAAAACAGCGATTGCCACTCCTTGATGGACCGCTTTCTCGAACTTTGCAGGAAATTGCTAGTCGAAAGTGCACTTTGCGACCGCTTATTCACTGCAAAAGGCACCCCAGGACATGCCTTAGTAAAGGAACTTATAAACATCCTAACCAAAGCAATCACCCACTCCTGCGAAAGCCGCTGCGAAGACCTCAACAGTCAAAAGTGGCCCTTCACCTGCCACGGCTTCGAGCTAAGTTGGGTCACAGTGCAGGCGAATGCATTCGCAGTGGCCAGCCAGCTACTGCGACTGGACAAATGCGTAGGGAAGATAGAAAAGCGAAACTACGGCGGAGTCGGAGCGAAAGTCCTCGCCAAAGGCATGGAGCAGTTATTATCCTTCCAGAAAAGACGTCCTCAAGACTCTGATTTGGAGTTTCTGATCGGGGAGTTGAGTCTGTTCATTCAGCTGCATTATTCGATGCTGCCGCCGACTCGTTTGGCAAAAAAGGTGTATAAACTTGGGAAAGAATTGGCTCAACTTTGCAAGGAGCAGAAAGTGTCGGAACAGTTGCAGGCCAAATCAGGCTCTTTGCTGCTTCATACAATCCTCAACATCCCCCTCAATAAAGACGCACAGACACTTGCGGATGCGATTAGTCCGATACTGTTTTTGATGACTAATGCGCAGCAGGTGGATTTGCAGTACTTGTCTGTGTGGTCGCTGAGGCAGTTGTACTTGAGATGTAAGTATTCGGTCACTGCGTATGATTACCAGTTTGTGTTTGCGCAGTGTAATGTGATCAGAAATGTGGTGCCTAAGATGGTCCAAGCCCACCAGCAGCTCCAGGAAGCGGCTCTCCTCTGCCTCGGCTCCCTCTTCGAGTACCCTGACATGCTCAAAGCCTTCATTGCGATGGACGTCGAGCCTCTGCCCCGCCTCATGGAGCTGGGCCAGGCTATATTCAGTCGCTTCAAGAATAAGAAGCAGGAAGACTTGTCCTTATTGGCGGCCTTTGGAAGCGCGTTGGGAAGGCTGCTAAATGGCCAGGCGCAAATACAGGAAAGTCTGAATGCGCAGTTTCAGGTGATGGAGTTCATCATGGCGATATTGTGGGAGTGTCCTGGAAGGGAGGACCTGGCGAGTGTGGGAGTGGAGTACATTACTTGTCTCAGCTTCCTGCTCGAAAACCAAACCCTGCAATCCGAGTTCCTCAGCCTGCGTCTCCCCGAAGGCCGCTCCCCCCTCAACCTCCTCAACAACTTCTTCCACAAAGGCGACAACCCCGCCTACGTCCAGCTCCAAATCGACTGCTGTGTCGCCAAGTGCTTTTCCCTCCTAGCCGCCAACCCCGCCACCCGCATGCACCAGCCTCCTCTCTTCACCCACTTCGCAGAACTCCTCAAAACTGTCAGTGAAGTCTACGACCAAATCGAGTACTTGAGCAAGTCGGAAGAAGACACGCACAAGTATGTGATTAAGACGATCTGCATGTTGCTGATGAAAAGGGGGGAGTGGCTGAATGAAGGCACTTCGGATGAAGAGAGAGAGCGCTTTTTGCAGGAATTGGAAGATGAAGCGGTCCTGTCGCCTGTGCTTTTCTTCGAAAACTCAAATATACCGGAAGTCAGGGAAACTGCGACTCGGATACTCAGCTTTCTAGCGCCTCCAGTGGGCGATAACTAGCCATTTGCCTTCTGGCTATATCTCTAGGCCTGGGAATTATAGATAAATGTCAGAGATCAGGCTTACTCTGGACGTGCCAAAACGCACCATGGGAGTCGCAAGAACTGCTCTCTGGAGTGACTTCAAGGAAGAGGTGAAAACTCGGTACTTGATAGATTTGAATCACTATCACGTGGAGACACTCAGCAACAGCATTACCAGTCCAGTGAGGTCGCAGCAAGAGTTTGACCGGGTGATTACCAGAGAAGACTTGGCGTTTCAAGCGAAGCTGCAGATTCACGCAAAGCCCACCTGTCTCGTCTGCCGCAAATCCTTCTCCAACAAACCGACCTATGAAAGCCACTTCAAGGACTGCCCGCCCGCCAACAGCCACAGGCCTGCAGGGGGAACGGGACTGCAAGGCTTTCTAGTGCAGAGGAAGAGTGCAGGACTGCAGTCGCTGATAACCGCTTTGTAAGCACTAGACAGGTCGGCGTGTCCTTACACTGCTCAGCAGCTTAAGAACATGACCCCGCCAGTGGAAATCCCCAACCCCTTGCTAGTCGCGCTTAAGGTAAGAACCACCAAAGGCTGATATGAATGACTTCGGCAAAGGAAGGCCGCTGCAGCTGCTACCGAAGTTGATGGAGGAACGCGAGAAAACCTGCCTACTGGCCTTAGACGCTTTCAACCTCCTTTCCTTGGAAATCATTCAGAACCAAGAGTGTCTACCCTTCCCTGTGCTGGAGTCGATTTTCCTCAAGAGACGGCAGCTCTGCATCGACATCCAGACTTCTCAACTGCGGACCAGCACCTCCCTAGCCGCCACTTTGGCTGCATATGAAGTGGAGACGCTACCAGCTGAATTCCCTATAGCTCTACTATGGGACGAAGCCCCAATATCGTCCTCTATCTGTGACACACTTCTAAAGCTAACGGGGGAAGTGCAAGTCACGTTACCGGAGGAAGTATGCAGTCTGCACCTGATTAGCTTGACGCTTAGCAAGGGTACACTAGCTGTGAGTCTGACGCCAGGGTCGGAAGGCCGGGTCAATGTGAATGCAGAGGAAAATACGATCGAAATGAGGCCGGAGGACTTCATTCTATTTGCTTCGCAGTGGGAAATTAAGCCGGAGTTGGCCTTTTTCGCGAAGAGAGGACCAGTGGTTCTCCCTACAGTATCAGCTGAAACTAGAGCGGATATTGAGACGCAAGTACATAACTCCAAGTCCGCAGCGCTAGAAGCCCCAGTTCCCTCCATAGTTCTAGAAAACGAAGACCCAGACACCACCGTTCCTCCTGACTTCGACGGCCAGGACGGGTGGCAATGCAGCCACTGTGGGCAGTTTAACGAGAATCACGCATTAGTCTGTGGGAATTGCGGGGTTCAGACACTGGATGTAGGGGAGGAGCAGGGGGTAGAGGTCGGGAACCCTGTGGAACAGGCGGTAATAAGGGAATTTCCGCCTGAGTCAGAAATGGTCCGAATTGAGCCGATTCGGGAAGACCCTAGAAAGGCGAAATCCGCCTGGAAATGTCGCTATTGCACATTAGAAAACCCTGAAGCCGCCAAAGTTTGCCAGGGGTGTAGTAAGACGAACCTGCCTCCTGACAGCTCTGAAGCCGGTCGTAAACAGGGCTGGACCTGCGAATACTGCACTCTTCAGAATAAGGAATCGGCCCGGATTTGTGATGCCTGTGCGAAAACGAGGAAAGACTTGCTGCCGCCTTCTCCCCGTCCTGAGCCTGAGGAAAACACCACCCCGACAGGCTATTGGAAATGTGAGGAATGCAAATATGCAGCTAATGGATCTACTGATACTCGCTGCTATAAGTGTAAGGCTGCTAGAAGCAGACAGAGAAACACACCCACTGCAGGAAAAGCGGATGGGTGGATTTGTTCTGTATGCCAAGAGGAAAATTTCTCATTTTCTCGGACTTGTTTGAGCTGCAAAACTCCGAAACCGACTGAAAGCACAGGCAAGACTGAGGCCAGAGGGGTGGACATGTACCCAGAGCAAGAGCGAACTCCTCCCAAAGCAGTAGAGAATGCAAGAAACACTTGGAGATGCGAAAGGTGTAAGTTGGATGTGGACAGCAGCAGAAGTTACTGCGGGAAGTGCTACGCCTTGAAGCCCACTCCAGCCCTAGAGCGAGAATTGAACGGGGCCAAAGCTTCCCAAGGCTCCGAGCAATGGACCTGTTCCCACTGCCAACATGTCAACCGCCCTACCCATACCAACTGCCTCATGTGTAAAGAGCCCAGACCTGAGATAGAAGAAGTAAAAGTGGAGAAAGGTTGGGTCTGCAAGGTGTGTAGTCGTAAGAATCCTGACCAGAGGACTATGTGTTTGGGTTGTTATGAGCAGAAACCTGCCGAAGAGCAAAAATCAGCAAAATATGACAATTGGACTTGTGGACGATGTCGGACTTCCAATATTTACTATGATACAACATGCAAGAAGTGCAGGGTTGCGAAGGAAGCTAAGGCTCCGATTTCTGATAGAGATATGGAGCATTTAGAATATCAAGCGATTCCTAGTGTTCCGGCTAAAGTGGATATTCCCATTAGAGGTCAAAATCCAAAGGCTGATATTCCGCGCTCAACTCAGGCTGTGGATATCGATATGCGAGGCAAAGCCAGACCAGGGGCAATAGTATACTCCAGACTTGAAAAAACAGAAGACTTCGCAGGCCGCGGAACATTTGAAGTGGATGTTCGTGTCAACAAGTCAAGCGTGGAAGAGCAAGGCTCCTATTGGGACTGCCCCAGTTGCCATACTAATAATCTGCCCAGTGCGAAAGCCTGCTACAGCTGTCGGAAACTCAAATCCGAGAAAAAAACTCAACCTGCCCTTCCTGTGAGAGAGCCGGAGCCAAAGCCCACAACTTCGAATTACTGGGATTGTCAGGGCTGTGGGAAGCAAAACTTTAGGGACGATAAAAAGTGCTATAGCTGCGAATTGCCCAAGGATGCTGAGGTGAAGTGGACTTGTGCACACTGCGGTACTAAAAATGAAGTGCGGGCTACCTATTGCATACAGTGCTATAAGGAAAGACAAACAGAAGAGAAGCAGCCAGCCAACAGAGGAGTAAAGCAATCAATTGGCTGGACTTGCGGGTACTGCCAAATGGAAAATAAATCTACAGCTACTCTATGCTCCCAGTGCCACCGCAGCATTCCCAATAAAACAGCACCCTACTCCAACCCCCGGACTAAGACCTGCTCCAAATGCCACCAACCCACTACCCAAGGAAACACCCTCTGCACTATGTGTGAGAACGAAGCCAAGTACCGTTCCCCCAAGTCCTGGACCTGTCCAAAGTGCCGAATAGCCATGACTGGCACATACTGCACTCGCTGCTACGCCAGCAAGCCTAGGACTTAAGCCTCATTGGCCTTCTTAGCTAGCGTCATTCCTTCCCGCTTCAGCACGTGCAGCAGCGTCTGCGAGCTTTCGAGGATCTTCAAGTAGGCGGCTTCCGTCTCATGAATGGTCTGTTCGTACTCGTTCCTGGCCTTCAGCTTCTTAGCGAGGGATTCTGAGTGGCAAATACGGTTCACAGTGGTGAGTCTTTCAGTGAGGATGGCGAGTTCTTGCTGGATGGCCGCTTTCTCGGATTCTTCCTTTTGGATGAGTTGGGAGAGCTGGTCTCTCTGCTCTTTCAGCTCTTCGAGGCAGCCTACGAGTTGGTTGTTGTAGTTCTGAAGGGAAGCGCCTTGAGCTGCCATTACTTTATATGCGAACAGAGCTCCTCACCCCAGTTGCCCCCCTCGACTTCTGATTTGCCTGCAGGACTGCAACTACTCTAGCATATAGCGTCCTTAAGCCTATATTTGTGATGTGGTGGTGGATTCTGGCTAAAAGTCACTAATTCTCCTGAAAAAGGAAAAATGTGGCGTGGCAATATGCTTCTGATCGCGAGAAAAGCTGCTTATTGAACTATCCCATACCAATTAGCCTATTTATGTGGGTATTGCATGTAGAAACATGCGCAAATGATGTTATTAGCTAATAAGTGGGATGAATGGGGCTTGATACTGTCATTGTATACTTGCTAGGCTGCTTGCTATATAACCTTTACAATATATCGGCTTTTTAATGTGTATTCTATTTGGGCAGCTTTTCAGAGGGTTTGATACACATTTTAGCTGTATATTGGGAAAGTAGGACTATTTTAAAGGTCTAATATAGTGCTTGTATAGTAGATAGGGCCGAGGCTGCTTTTCTGCCAATAACTACTCAGACACATAAGATTAGATATGACAATTATGCCATTTGCTTTATTTGCAAACACGAATTCCTAAGAAGTGCAATTTATATATATAACGAACTCTATCAGGAAATAGAGAAAACTGCCTGGCAAATGAGATATTTTTCGAAGTTATAGAAAATAAACTTCAATTTTCTAGCAGATTTTCGTAAGAACTTATTGCTACTGTTAACTCTTGGGGCAATGGCAATCCTTGCACTTGGTATCATGGTAAATATTGTAAGTCAGACATCTCCCACAAGTCCAATTGTCATATTTTGCTGATTTTTGCTCTTCGGCAGGTTTCTGCTCATAACAACTCAAACACATAGTCTTCTGGTCAGGATTCTTCCGATTACACCGTTTACAGACCCAGTTTTTCTCCACTTTCACTTCTTCTAAAGCAGGTCTGGGCTCTTTGCACGAGAGACAGTTGCTGCGGGTAGGACGGTTGACATATTGGCAGTCGGGACAGGTCCATTTCTCAGAGCCTTGGGGAACTTTGGCTCCACTCCATTCTCGCTCTAGGGCTAGACTGGGCTTCATGGCGTAGCACTTCCCGCAGTAACTTTTGCTGCTGTCCACATCCAACTTACACCTTTCGCATCTCCAAGTGCTCCTTGCATTCTCTCCTGCTTTGGGAGGAGTTCGCTCTTGCTCTGGGTACATGTCCACCCCTCTGGCTTCAGTCTTGCCTGTGCTTTCAGTCGATTTCGGAGTTATGCAGCTCAAACAAGTCCGAGAAAAGGAGTAATTTTCCTCTTGGCATACAGAGCAAATCCACCCATCCGCTTTTTCTGCAGTGGGTGTGTTTCTCTGTCTGCCTTTTTGCGTTTGTTCCAGATTTCTCGCGGGAAGAGCGGATTGAGGTCTTCTTTCAGCCTGTTCACAGGCGAAACTCGAAGCGTAGGGCCTGCTTTTCGGTAAATTACTCCTAAGGAGTTGATCCGAGTCATTTTTCGGCTTACAATTCGCACAATCTTTCTGAGTTAGTTCATTCGCTGCCCACCCACACTTCTTGCATGTCCAAAATGTGACTTCTTTCCCTTCTGCAAGCAGTTCCTTGCGAGTCCTGCAGCAACTTGTGCAGATTCGGTTCTCTTGTCGGTTTGCTGTTTTACAGAATTCACATTCCCAGGCTGGTTCGGATTTGACCTCTTCCGGCTGAATCTCAGCAGGCTTATTCTCACAGAACTGTTGTATGCTACATTCATATTTACACCACTCTTGGTTGAGTTTGGTGAGGTCAGCGGGAGTGACGGAGTATCTGGTCGCTGGTAGCTGTTCAGCTGGGAGATTCCAGAGAGCCATTGCAAGTGGATAGACCGGGGCTGTCCCTTGAGCTAAGCAGGCTTCTGCCTCTTGCACTGCGGTTTCAACTAGAACCGATAGCCGCTGTGTCTCATCCATGCCCCACTGCTGCAATGAGTTTTTCCACTCGCTCAAATAAGCAATCATCACATCTATCGAAGCACTCATTTCCTCACAAAATTGCCCCACCATCGACACACTGCTTCTAAGCTGAATCTTCCCTTTCGACACGTTATTAAAGTGCCTCGTATACTCCGCCACACCTTGATTCAGTGCGATGAGGGGCATGGTTTGATGCGGACTCAGCGGGTTCTTTTCTTGATGTTCGGATAAGCACACGGTGCAGAAAAGGATAGGCGGGTTCGAACACTGGCAGAACCGAACGGCAGGGTCTTTGGTGCAGATTTGGCAGGTGCGATTGCTGGCGAGGACCATAGAGGCCGGAGCGTCCATGTTTCTATTAAAGTCCAGCCACAGGCTAGATACAGTGACATAGGAGAATTGGCCTCTATGAAAGGCTTATTTTGCTGAATTAATCTAAAATTTTGCCGTTCTCAGTCGAATACCTGTATATTCTTTCAGGTCCTTGAGGCAAAGGATAGCTGAAGCATAAGATTGCGCAATTTCATTGAATTGGAGCTGTAAACGTGTGAAGCCTCTCCTTCTATCCACTTCCCCACAATTACTCTAAATCCTATCCACCAACTTTGAGAGTGATAAGGTATTTCCTGTCCACTTGCACATACCATCGATCCCGTTCCTTCCGGCAGACTAATATCCAGCAATCTCAGCGATACTTCCGCAGTTCGATTCCGCCAGCCACAGAGATAGACTGCATCTAGCCAGGCTGCTGGAGTAAAACTATGTCTCTTTTTATGCATTCTAGGCCGGACTTCCCAGGTAGAAGATGCCCTAGTCCCTCACATTCCCGTCCTCCTTGGTCACAGTAAGAGTCGAAGACCACTACTTCATACGAGAAGCCCAGGGGAATGGCGGCTGTATTGCATGTCTGGAAGTGTATATACCTGTCCGGTCTTATTGAGGATATAGGCGCTTTTCCACGCGTCTTCAACTATTTATATAATGCGGCTTCCGCATCCGGATAATACCACTCGATTTGCATCTATGAGATCCATCTGCTGTTTCTGTCCGCTTGAATAGGAGTGCTAAGTTGCACTAGCGGAGATCTGGGAAGTGCAAGTGTCGTACCAATGGATAGTTACCCAGTAAATATCCTTGAAATTACCGAGGCTCACTATTAGCAAATTGAGTACTAGTGAAAAGCGAGAAACTGCCAGGACTATAGTTGCGGAGAGCCTCTGAATAGACCCCTTTAAGCAGGACTTAATGAGGCCTCCACTTCCCCTACGCAGGTCTCAGCGCCGCCTTCCAAATCTGTAATTCCCTGCAAATGGATCTCTATACGACAATGAGTACATCCACTGCTATGAATAGCTCTTCGCAGCACTGGTCGATACGTGTAAGATTGAGTAGTAATTCTTCCTTTCCCTGCAAAACCCGGCGCAGCGGTACTGAAATTGGGAGATGTGCGCTACTTCGAAAGGGAAAATGCTGTGAAGGAGGGTAGGACTTTTGCTTCTGTGGATAGAGAAGCAGGAGTGGCAGACTGAGACTCGGACTTGGGGGCAGGAGCACTGCATAGTAGCTCGCTGCAGATTGACCAGAGCTGGTTGCTGGGGCACTTGCCATTTCTATGGAAATCGCATTGTCTGAATTTTGTATATAGCCACTTTAGAGATTAACTAATTACTTCTTTTCGTATAGGGTTGCCAAAGGCTTAGTTCTTGTTTTCATTCTTATTATCTCTACCTGTATTTAATTGCGGCTCTTAATATATGAAAAAGCTTAATATAACAAATAATTGGTTGATAGGTGAATTCTCCTAGCACTGAAGTACTTAAGCCAGATAGCGAAAAAAGGATATTCAGTAACTAGCGAAATGAGAAAAATCGGTTACGAATGTATATGAAATGGGGTATGAGATTACACTAGTCTCTCAATACCGAGTGCACGAGTTATTGTCCTATAACTACATGGAAAACAGACACTTTTGGAACGTTATGAACGCAAGAAAGCAAAAGCCGAATCGGAAGTGCGTGTACCGCAAGAGCAGGTCCCTCCAGGCCCAGTCTTTCCCTATCGACTCCCCCAAAGCCCACTTTCACCCTTGCAGAAGTCTGACGAAGAGCTGGCTCGACCCCTGGCGCATTCTACAAGAGGCTAAACGTAAGTAATGATAACTACTTTCTCTGCGGGGGCAATGTCTTTTTCTTCACAGGAATGCCGTAAGCGTCTGCAATGTCTCCAGGTCTGTTGATGTCTAGAGGGGGCATTTCGATCCTGCGCACGATTGGCTTCAGCTTTTTCAGCTTCTTTTTCTTGGAACGCTTGCGATGCGCTTCTTCAAATACGACGTCTTCCTCATTGTTCGAACTCATACCAGCGAAGCGAGTGGACTGCGACACTGTAAGCGGCAAGCCTGAATCCTTATATGATATCTCTCGAACTGAAGAAGCCTTTACATTGCCTTCCTGCACACTTTCCGCGCCCACACGACGGTCCCGGATCACTATGCGAGAACCTTGCGTGGAGCTGGGGAGTTTGCGCTGGATGAGACCGGGGAAAGCTCTTGAGATCTGGACTCTTCTGCGGCTTGCTGCTGGGCTTTGAGCTCTGCAGCTGCCTTTTCCTCGGCTTGTTTTAGTGCTAAGGCCCGTGCATCTTCCGCTTTCTTTAATTCCTTCGCTTTGGCCTCTTCAACTCGCTTCTGCTCCAAAGCCTTCTCCTCGGCACGCTTCCTTTCCAGTGCCTTGGCTTCCTCCGCCTTCCTGTACTCCAATGCCTTGGCTTCCTCCGCCTTCTTGCGCTCTTGCGCCTTCGCCTCTTCGAGTCGCTTCTGCTCCAAAGTCTTCTGTTCGTCTTGCTTCCGCTTCATCTCCTTGGCCTCCTCAGCACGCTGGCGCTCCAACTCTTTGGCCTCTTCAACTCGTTTCCTCTACTTGACCTCTTCAGCACGCTTCCGCTCCAACTCTTTGGCCTCCTCGGCTCGCTTCCTTTCTTATTCCTTGACCTCTTCTACTTGTTTCAGCTCCTGCTGATTGGCCTCCTCTGCTCTCTTCCTCTCCTGTTCCAGTGCTTCATCTGCCTGTTTCTGCTTCAACTCCTTCTCCTCCTCTGCCAATTTGGCAGCTTCAGCCGCTTGTTGGCTTGCAGGTGTGAAACCACTCGCATTGGTCTCTTCATTCCCAGGCTTCCACTTGCTGGAATTCCACAGGAGTTCAGTGTGCTGCAGGTCTCCAGGCTTGCCACTCTTCCTTGCTTTATCTGCCTGCTCCGAGGCTTGTCTGAGGACGTCTGCCTCTGTGCCGGCTGTGGGAAGATAGGCTGCTGGGGCTCGGGAGAGGGAGCGCGGGAACTGCAGACAGAGAAAGCGAAGAAGAGGGTTTTGTCCAGGACTAGCGCTTCTGCTTGGGGAGTCCCAGGGCACTGTGACGTCTGCAGGCACAGCGACCCAGTTTTCCTCCGCTGTCTCCTTGCTCTAGGGTAGTCCTCTAGTGCACTGGGCAGCACCAACAACGCTTTATCAGGGAACGGTGCACTCCGCAGCGCCGAAATCACCCGAGCCAGTTCTTGCAAAGCAACGTACTTTACATAAGGTCTGGAGAGGTGGCGCTGGCAGTTGGCAATGAGGGCTGCGACTTTGATAGTGAGCTGCCTAGTCATACCACAGGAGGCTGGCAGGGGTGGGGACTAGCGTCTGTGTTGCGGCGTGATTGCCGTGGCCGACTCCGCATGCGGCGGCCGTAGAGCGACCATGAATGTTTCGCGAACTTGGTTGAGTAGACGCCTAGGTAAGCCCGACATATGTTTATTAGGTTTCCCGCCTTAAATG
>Ga0247837_1002987_pt1 | contig 30528 bp, 15 predicted proteins | sample LaCtaG_2_FD_187115 | JGI IMG/M metagenome (GOLD analysis project Ga0247837, IMG submission 187115) | Freshwater microbial communities from meromictic Lake La Cruz, Castile-La Mancha, Spain - LaCruzMarch2015_14.5m | ecosystem: Environmental > Aquatic > Freshwater > Lake | place: Spain: Castile-La...
GATGTGTAGCACTGGCATATTGAAATGAAACAGAGGAAAACTGCCTTCCGCCTACTCAGTCACCTCCAAGGCCTGCACACTAGGCTGAATGTGATTAGTTTCGAACCGGAAAAGTACTGAAGTGCATAACTGAGTACGTGCAAACTTTCGTTCTAGTAGAAAACTCTCAACACCGCCTATTTTCGATGCATTTCTACTGATTTTCACTGCTTAAATGTTCAATTTGAACTGTTTTTTGCAAATAATTGACTCTCTTTAGTTCATTTTCCTGTATTCCCAGCGAACTTCGATTCTTCTTTTCACTTGACGAGTCTTGTTGAGGTTTCGAAGCATTTGTCCTGTTTTCTGACAAATTCGAAGTTATTGTGTTGTGATTCGTCGCTTTTTCCGATTTTCAGACAAATTAGTGCATTTCGCAAGACCCACAGACTGCCTTTTCTGGTCGCATTACCTATTTCCTCGAACTCCTGGTCCCTACTACCTCTATGTCCTATCCAAGCCTTATATTCAAATGGACGACTTGGCAAAATACATTCGGTCTTTCAAGGCAGTGAAGGAAAAGTCCTGCAAACCCTCCCTCCCAGACACTTCCTCCATCGACACCAACGAGTTACTGAGTGAAATGTCCTCCGAAGCCTCAGTGAAGCCCACGAAAGTGAGGGCAGTGATGTCCGTGCAGCGACTCAAGCAGCAACGGAGTGACAACAAGCGAGGCAAAGGCCAGCGCAGGACTCCCTTGAAAGTGGTGCAGGAGGAGGACGAAGCCAACGACATCGCCCTGAGTTCCTACAACCTTTCAGACTACCTGCCTAGGGAGGACTTCGCAGGAGCCAAGGCGCAGCCTTCCCAGGCTCGCCAGCCTGTGCGACTCAAGCGGCCTCATGGCAGACGGGAAGATGTGGATGCGCAGTCTGCTATCAGCTCTGTGGATACGGAAGCGTTGTTGAGGTCTAGTGATGAGGAGGAGGAGGACCATTATGCACTGCCCAGGTCTATGCCTGCACCTAGGGCCTTGACTCCGCAGGGCAGAGCTACTGCTCAGCCGAGCAAGTCAGACCTGTTGGAAGTCATTAGGAACAGGACTGTGGGGACTAAAGCAGGGGAAGACTATGGCAAGCCGCCACTTAAAGAGACTCGCCATCGGCCTTATACAGACCATTACCCGAAATCTCCGTCTGCAGGTTCCTATGTGCGGGAAAATAGAGAGTCCGAGGAACTGTACGGGAAGTCAGTGAGTAACCGAGGCACTGCAGAGTCCTATCAAAAGACACCCGTTGACTCCCAGGCCTGGACCTATACTCCGCCTTCCCCCCACCATGCTAAGCGAGAAACTGCGGATTTCCGCTATCCCAAAGACATCCCTTCCGATGGCCAGTCTGAACGATCCTCCAAATCCATATCTCTGTCCTACACTACTCAGCAAACCTTCATCCCTCCTTCCAAACGCTTGCAAATTGTATCGATTTCCTGCATCTCCATCCTACCCACTGTCACAACTAACCGTTCCCGCGAATCTGAGTTCTCTCTGAACGATCCTTTGCATTCTAGTCGCAAATGCAAGATTCCCAGTGTGCCTGACACAGTGCGTGTATACAACTCCATGGCTTCTGTGCCGATGGACAGCGTTTTCCGCATGTCGAACTCAGGCCCGGACTCCGCCAGGTCAAGAGACTCGTATGGGTCGGATAAGGTGACGCAGTTGCAGGTGTGCACGTGCATTTTGGCGGGGGTGTTGGAAGGGCACTTGTCAGGCTGTAGGAAAGTCATGGTGCCGGTGATGCTGCCCTCGGAAAGGGAATCACTGGCCAGCAGCGCTGCTAGTCTGCCTTATAAGCCTGCGACCATTCCGCCTGTGAGACCTGCACTCCCCAAGCCCAGACCTGCAGTTTTCCGGCCTAGATTATCCCTCTTAGAGGCCACTATTCGCATACAACGCGCCTATCGCCGACATTTGCGTCTCCGCAGACCCCCCAAATCCACCATCAAGGAAATCGAGACCTGGACTCTTGACGAGCCTATGCAGTTCTCAGCCCCTCAAGAGACTTCTCTGGACCGCGGCACAGGCTCCAACGTCCTGCAGTCCGATCCAGACGCTGAGCGTGCCACTCGCTCCCTGTACCACGCTTTAGACCAACTACGTGTCCTGCGCGGCCTAGCATCCAACGCTTCTTCCCAAGAAACCTCCTTCACTCTCAGTGAATCTGCCATATCAAGAGAAGTGACGCCGGGTCAGAGTCGACTGATTCAGGCTTTGACTCCTGTGCAGCTGCACGACTCCAGTTCCAGAGAGTCGATGGAGGACTTCCAGCCAGTGGAGGGAGAAACCTCCATCGACACGGACATTCTGCTGAGGAGCAGCGAGTCTTTAGAGTTTACGTAATGGCGCTCTTTCGTCGGCAGTTGGAGTTGAGTGCGGACAGAGGGACGCCGGGCCAATGGAGCCAGCAGCCCTCCCCTCTGTTCCGAAGGAGGGTAGTTCAGGTCAAGTCCACTCCAGTCTCGCAGTCGCCTAGGAGAAAGGCGCTTCCTGTCAGTGCAAGGGACCAATCCCACCTCAGTCGTCTGCGGACTAGGACAAAGACCACTGAAACAGTGAATGTGACTGCGGACCTTGCAGCGAAGGTGGTGAAGGACTACCTGCTGCCTCTCTTCGCTGCCAACACCCGCCATGCAGCTTCCAAGTCGAGGGAAACTGCGTTCGGCCTGGACGCTTCGCTGCCTGCTAGCGCCTTCCGCAATAGTCGAGAGGACTCCACTGAAGGTAGAGAGCAGGCAGACAGCACTGTGTTGGGGGAATTGAAGCTAAGTGAACAGCTGAGTTTCGAACTCGCCCAAGCCCGCATCGAAATCGAAGCCCTCAGACGCAGACTGAAAGAGTCAGAACAAGCCAAAGAAAGCTTCAACTCCGAGCTCAAACAGCTCCAAGCCCTGCACCTCTCCTCCCAGTCCAACTGCCACATGCTCCGCTTCCACCTGCTGGAAAGCACTCGCAAGTGGCAAGAGCTGCACCTGAGTCGCTCACAAGTGGAACAGCAGCTGCTACAGGCTATGGACTTGGTCACTGAGGAGCAAAACAAGTATAAAGTCTATGCTTCGGAACTGCATGAAGAAAAGGCTCAGTGTGATATCCGCTTTCCCCCCTGCAGCAGTGTCCTTAACTCCCACACATAAGCTGAAGAATGTGGCCATGCAGTTGGAGCACTCCCACTCCCTCCTGCAGATGGAAAACACCATTATAGGGGAGAAACTCAAAGGACTGTACTTCGCCATTGCAGATATTGCGGGAAGTCACTTCCTGGAGAGGAAAATAGCTCGAGAAATCACTATTTTGGCCCAATGTAGCGCTCAATTCGCACTCGATTTGACTGATAGGAGCCAGAATATTGCAGATTTGATTGAGCAGAGAGATTCTCTGACTGCTGAGTTGGCGGAAAGTGTGCAGATTCGAGGGGAAATCAAGGAAGAGCGGGACAAAGTAGCCAAAATAACGAAAGAAAGGGTGAGTCAGCTGCAGGCCCGTATTGTTTTCCTCGAAGAAGAGAATTCAAAGCATATGGAGGCCCTCTCCAAGTCGGAAAAGCGCACCAAAGACCTGGCGGATGAGTACGAAAAGCTGCGTCTCAAGCTGAAGCAATTCCGTCAAAAGCGCAAGCAGTACGGAGAACAAGACGAAAAGGTGTGCCGTCTCTGTCAAAAGATGTTCGTAGAAAGCGAGAACTACAACTGGTCCTGCCGCACCCACCCCAGTGAGTACGGCAGCGAAATGTACTGGTGCTGCGGCAAAGTGGGCAGAGACGCCCCCGGCTGCAGGACTTCCAAACACGAAAGCAAGGATGAGGAGGAAGAGAAACTCGCACAGGGCAAAGACGAAGGGGACAAACTGAGAATGGCCTCTGTACAGTGTCCAGTACTGGCTATCTAGAGCTGCAAGGACTATGGACACAAGGCAGGGGACTGTCCCAAGGACCCCAACTTCAGGTCGAGGTTTGACCTGGCTGAGGAAGTGGACCGGGTGGAGAAAATCATGAGGACGAAGAAAAGGGCGGTGGAGGCTGCCTTCAGTGGCAGGAGTGCTGCGGAACTGCTGCTGCAGAAGCGCTCGCAACAGCTCTTCCACCACCCTAATATCCCAACTTCCCCCGAAGACTCCGACCTACTCTCCAGCAGCGAAGAAGACTCCGCCTTATCTCAGACGGAAAAAGGCGTATTCACAGAAATCATGAAGCTCAAGCGCAGCATCCCTGACATGTCAGACAGCGTAACCCCCACCCAGAGCCTCATCAAGCTCCCAACTTCCCTCCCTACCCACCACCGCAGGACCAAATCCACTGCAATCGTCATCACTTCAGCACTGGAAGTGGACAGAAGCAGGGAAGACTTAGGGAGAAACTCATTGGGAGAAGTGAGTGGTGACGAAATGCTGGTAGATTCCAAGGTCTCGGAAGAGACTTAATAAAGCATAGATGAAGGTGGTCGTAAGAGCAAGGAGGAATAAGGAAAACAGGTGGAAGTATTCGTTTGTGGGGATTAAACTGGCCAATTGTCTGCTGGCTGGCGGGGTCTATTGGTACTCGGAGGTGTTGGGGAAGGAGGACGTGCGCTCACTGTGTCTCATTACTGTACCTTTCACACAGTTCCTTCTGAACTTGTGCGTAGCGGTGGTGGAAGTGGCAGCTACTTTGCTCAGAGTGAAGACACTGTACCTCCTAGTGAGCTTCATGTACCTTCCACTCAGCGAACTCAGCATTGGACTGATGATTCCCATGCGCCTGGGACTAGGAGAACTGCAGGCTGTTATCAAGCACGACCAGGACTTGAGTCCCAAAGAAGTCGATTTACCCAGCAGAATCAGCCTGATTCTGCTGTCTATTCTTTCACTTGCAGTCTGCATGATGGCCTATAAAGTCAGAGACAGCATGTTACAGATCAGCAGAGTCACCCCTCACAACAAAGTGACCACTGAAGTGATCAAGTATGTAATGAAAGAGGCTTTTTCAGACATGAAGCAGAGAGCCAGGACAGTGTGCCTATCCTGCAGAACTGCCACCTGTTTCTTCCAAGCCAGTTTACACTTCATCGTGGGTGACGAGAGGTGCGTAGACTGCAGAAGGCACGCACTAGTGGAGGACTACTGCTAGGGAAGTTGGCCTGGGAATAAGAAGAGGCCGAAGGTCTTCTTGAGTCTGGCGGCGCAGAGGTGGAGGGACTGCTCTTGTTGGGAGGTCCAGGAAGTGCTTTCGCTCTTTAAGGCTTGCAGCTTCTCGTAGACGCTGGGGTCGCCTTCGCCTGTGGCTACCACCCAGCCTGTGCCCTGGGGACTGGTGCTAATGAGCGCTTTGAGTCGTTCTTGCCACTGTCCAAGCACCTCTCCCACATTTTCACACCCAAGTAGCTGTCTCCACTCCGTTATCACCAGTTCCCACTCTCCTCCTACGTACTTCTCCACTTTGCCCTTCAAGTCCACAGTCACATTGCCCTGGATCAAGTCTCTTTCCGGGTCCACGCCCACAATAGCAGTCTTCCGCCCATACTTGCTCAGCACCTCAAACAGGTTTTCCGTCACTCTCGTAGGGTGCGGAAGGCCGAATTTGACCCCATATGTGACCTTTTCCCTGGCTAAAAACAGTGCAGCGCGTGCGTCTTCAACGCTATCATGTCCTTTTTGCTGTTTAGCCCTTACACTTTGGATAGACTGCCGCAAATAGCGCTGTGCCAGGCTCTTCAGCGACCATTTCCTCGTGGGGACATTGTGAGGGAAGAGCACAGAGGTGTCTATCACTCGTTTGTGCACAAATTTGAGTGCTCTGAGGTCATTTTCGAGTGAATGGCCACATAAAATAGTGTCCTTTTTGACCAGTTTCAGCACTTCGGCTCTCGCCTGCTCCATATTGAGCTGAATGTCTTCCAGTGTGGCGGCTGTTATGCCGCTGTACTGAGTCAAGTAGTCTGTCACTGCCTTTTCCGGCTTCACAAAGGCGTCATACAGTATGTCTCCGCGCAGGTTGACTAGGGAGACTCGAGCCAACTCCAGTGCACTTTCAGTGCGAACCATTTCACAGTCCAGTGCGATTACCTTCAGGTTAGGGCTTCTTTCCTCGCTCCCGCCCTCGGTTTCCAGGAACCCTGGCTCTGAGGCGAGACTCAGCGGGAACTGGTTTTCAGCCAATTGGTCCTCAGTCAGCACGAACTTGTCATACTCCGACACATCTGTCTACAGCGTACCATTAGGGTCCGCCAGAGCCGGAATACTAGCAAAGCAGTCCGTATCCGCACTCAGGTCTTTCCGCAATTCCACGATTTGCCGCAAATAAGACCCCGGCTGGGCCTCATTCAGCCCGCGAAGCAGGGTAAAGTGCTTGTTCTGACTCAGAAAAGATGATAAAAACGGTAGAGTTTCCTGATGGTCTCTAAGCGTAAAAGCGTCCAAACCCGGCAGAAAGAGCAGCACCAGTTGTCTGACCTCATGCTTGTTCTGCATAGCCCTCACAGGTGTGAATATCCACTGTGGAGTGCTGCCGTGCTCCAGTGTCAGCATCCACAGCACCAAGTTGCGCAGTTCACTGAGCATTGGGGCGTTCTTGCGGTGCTGCAGTTCGAAGCGGGGGTAGACTGGCGGCAGGGCGCAGGGGGAGTGGGGCTGCTTGGGGGGCTTGCGAGCCCGCTTCAGGGAGGCGAAGGAGGACTGAGGAAAGGCAGCTGAGCGCTTTGCTGGGGCAGTGGGAGCGGAGTCCTCCTGAGCCTCTGCCATATCTGCCCTTTCTGACATAGTCCTGATAATACAGCGAAAAGTGGCCTTGGCCTTGTGAAGAAGGGACGTTACTGAGGGAATTACTGATGTGGACGCAAGAGTTAGCCGCTAAATGTCGATTTTGGCATTAAAACGACCGAATTGCTGCGTATATCGCAAATTCCCTGTGATTATTGTGTCTTTGAGCGATTTCCCCGAAAGATTATCGATTATATCGACCTAAGCCAGTCTTTTACTTGTCTTTCTTCGTCGATTCCCTCCTATATCTCAGTGAAAATCCGCCTTTCTCTCCCTCAGTCTGTATAATATGGCTTCTCTGCGCGAGTTAGAGGAGAGACCAAGTATGCGCAGCTCCACAGGCCCAGAGCCGCCCATTTCAGTGCAGGACATCCTCTGCATCAACTGCCAAGAAATGGTCAACCTGTCCCGCATCGCCATCCACTCCTTCGCCTGCACTCAAGTGACCCCAGAAGTGCACAGCATCGAAGTGCAGGAAAACCCACTGGAAGCAGTCAAATTCAAGATAAAGAAGCTCAGCTCCTACCTGAAAAGACAGAAAAACTCGCATACAAAAAGCCCAGGAGACCGCAACGTCATCGGCATTCTGCAGAAACTGTCAGACCGGCTTCTGCTCGATGACTCCCTTTCCACAGTGAAGACTGTCCTCGACTCCCTGGAAGCCTTGATAGCGACCTTCCAAGGCTCTATATCCGTGCTGATATACATAGAGCGACTGAAGGGGTTTGCTGGGGAAGTCAAGGAAGAGCGGCTGGCAGTGGAGTTGGAGTCCAAGGACTTGGAAATCCAGGCGCTACGGGCGGCTTTGGAGGACGAAGTCACGAAATCGGAGATAATCGCTCAGAACAAGTCTCGGCAAATATACGAAATCGAGAGTGTTCCCACTGCTTCCCTGAGCGGCAGCAAGTCTGTGAGCGACTCTGGCACTTTGGAAGAGCTGGCGGAGGCGGTGTTTCCGGTGGAGGACATTAGCTCCCCGGAAGACTCGAGAAAGGCCTTTTATGCACAATGTCTGTCTATCAAGCTGGGCCTGCATTCCCGCTCCAGGGGTTTGAAGGTCTCGATTCCTTCGCTGTATGAAAAAGTGGTGAGGGATGGAGTGCCGCAGGAACAGTGGGCGGCTTTTATTAAGGAAAATCTAGCCAATCCGGATAAGACTTTGATGCAAAGGTCGAAGACGCACCCTAAATTCGCAGCCACCGAAATGGACACTCGCTTCGACTACTTCCCAGTTCCGCCCATCAAAGAGGCAGAAGCAGGCACCGAACTAGACTGAATACTCCATTAGACCGCTCCTAAGCAGTGCTATAATTCATAGTCACTCCTATCCAATGCGGTCTGTAAAGGGACTCGACCTGTTCAAGAAGCTACCAAACGACCATTCCCCGCAGACAGTCATAGGCGGCGCCTTTACCCTGCTAGCAACCGCAGTAATGTGTGCTTTGTTCCTACTGGAATGCCGAATTTACCTGAACCCCGTGGTAGTGCGAGACACTGTGGTGGACGGGGCGAGGCAGGACTACATTCAGGTCAATGTGAATGTCACTTTGCACAGTGTTCCCTGTGCCATGGCAGCGATAGACATACAGGATTCGGCCGGAGGACACTCTATGAACCTTGGAAACACCCTCCAAAAGCTCCAATTCGATGCAAATGGCGACCTAAGGCTTGATCAACAGCTTGATACCTCCATTCAAGCTATCCAGAATGCGATTGATGAGGGCGATTATTGCCGATTGGAGGGGAATTTCAAGGTAGGCAGTCTGCCTGGCAACTTCCACATGAGTTTTCACACCCCTGCGGCCTTGTTTCATATGATGCTGGACCAAGATCTGCGCAAAATGAGGCTGGATCACACTCTTTCCCACCTTTCCTTCGGCGCAAACCTGCCTTTTTCGCCGTTTTCTGAGGAAAAACTGCAGTTTTTCGCTCCTTATGACAACTTGCAGGTGAATTTCCCGCCTGACGGACAGGTCTACACCACAAACTACTTCATCAAGGTAATTCCCATACAATTCCTCGACCAGTCCACTGGCACTGTCCACAGTTCCTACGAGTACTCTATGAACTACCAGAGCCAGAGGACCGAAGCAGTCTTCGGAGCCATCTATTTCCACTACGATATCGACTGCATAACAGTCAAATACACGCGCAAAAGCAGTTCCCTGGCCCGTTTCTTGGTAAATGTATGCGCAATTGTGGGCGGGGCGTACACTGTCATTGGGATTTGCCACTCGCTGGCTCAGCAGACACTTAGATGTGGGTAGGTAGTAATGGAAGATCCAGTGACACCCAGTGACTTGGGGGACTTGGGAGGGTTTATGTCTCCTTCGGAAGAGATGTCCCGACCGTCCTCCAGTCCTGCAGACTTCGCAATGACGGTGGAAATCAAGGAAGGAGAAGTAGGCGTGTTGAAGGTACGGGTGGATGACGACCCTCACGTCCTAGCCTCAGAGTTCGCAGCCGCCCACGGTCTGGACTCCGAGCAACTCGCCCTACTGGTCCAGTACATCATTCAGAACCAAAGCTTCGCACTGAGTCCCACTCCCTACGAACCCGACCTGCCGCAGCTGTTCCTAGACACACAGGAACAGGCCAGGACTGTTAAAGCCGGGCATGTGAAGACCAGTGTGCATGATCGACTGTACCAGCATAGGAAAAGGCAGAGGACGGAGGTGAAAACTGCAGTCATTCAGGCGAGTGCAGGCGGAAAGATGGGACTGAACTATGGGAATTGGCTGTATATCAAAGGAATGCAGAGGAAAGAGGCGTTGAAGGTCAAGGTGGAGAGGCTGAGGGCAGAGGAAAGCAGGGAAGTAAGCAAAGAAATGACGTTTCAGCCTACAATTGACCGCTTTTCCTCGATTATCACGCCGAGAATCGAGGTGAAAACTGAGGAAATGCTGTTCAGCAAGGCAGCGGAAATCGACCATAAGCTGGCAATGCAGCGATCCAGCAGTGAACTTCTCCTTTTAAAACAATGTCCCTTTTCCCCGCGCATAACTTCCCACGCCCAGCAGCTCTCCCCCTCCAAGCCCAGCTTCACTCGCCTCTACGAAGACGCTGCCCAGCGAGCTGTCAAGCACACACAGGAGGCCTGCACCCCGCAGTTCCCCTTTCAGCCCAAACTCTACGCCAGCAAGTTCGCAGATAAGGTCGATACTCGGGATTTCCTCGAAAGAATGGCGAAGCCTAAGAAGAGCGAACCGAGTGAGGGGGAGAGCAGGAGGGCGAAGCAAGGGAAAGAGGTGGGAAGCAGGAAGAAGGAGGAGAATGGGGAGAAGAGGGATAGGGAGGGCAAGTCGGTATATGACTATTTGTACTCGTTGAAGGATAAACAAGGGAAAAAGCTCAAGCAGGCGTCTATTGAGAGGGCGAAGGACCTGGCGGATTTGCGAAATTTGCCGAAAACGGGCGAAAACACTGAGAAATACCTTCAAGAACTACACCAAAAGGCCTCCAAACGCCTATTTGCGCTCATTGATACTGACAAAGACGGGGTAATTTCTGCGATTTCAGAGGGAATTTTCGACTCAAAGGCCTGCGAACTGCTAAATCCGCTATTTTCCTCCGAAATGACCTTCGAGCAGTTCAACTCCGCCTTTGAATCCCTCGTTTCCAGGCTTTCTCTGACCGACCGAGCCTATCTATTGCACGTGGAAGCACAGCCCAGCAGGCCCCTTAGTCCTGAAAAGCCCAGAGAAAGACTTGGAGAAGACATCTATACTCGCAGTAGAGTGGCCCAGCAGCGGATCCAAGAGAAGCTCCAGGCCCAGCAAGACCTTCAGGCCAAACAGGTGGCTCGCGACTGCACCTTTCGACCCTTCACAGTAAAGGGACGCAGGTCTAAAATAGGGAAATCTTCACACTAATGACCGGGCCCTTCAGTGTTGTCCGAGGAGGAGGAGTCGTAGAAGGAGTCAGAGGCTTGGAGCAGGGAGAGGGAGCCCTGGGCTTGGAGAGTGCGGTGGAGGGCCCTGCCGTCCACAAGCTCGTGGAAAATCAATTCCCAGCGGTTTTCCGGCAGAGAATCAGCGTTTTTCCTTGCCAAAGGCGTCTCAGGAAACAGCGAATCCAGCACAATGCGAAACGCCCCCTCCAGCATCTGCGGCAGCAGTCTAAAGAGCAGCGGCGCCACCAAAGCCAGGCAAGGGTTCGTATTCACCTCAATCAGCACGGGCTTCAGCCTCCAATCCAGCATTACATCATACCCCAACACCTCAAAAGTCGCATGTCGTCTCGCCGGATCCAGTCTAAAGTAGGTGGCTTTGAGGGAGTCCTGCACAAGTTGGCGGATGGCAGGGAGGATGTGCTCGTTCAGCCGGGTGGACCGGTCGTGCAGGTCGAGGTACTTCTGGAAGTCTGCGAAGGAGACCTTGTTTCCGTGCTCGAACTTACCATAATCCTCGGAAGTCTTCTGGACTGCGTCGTTGGTCAGGTGGACGTATTTGTCCCAGGTGTATTTGAGTGTGAATTCCCGGGCTGAAGTCCTTAAGTACCCTTCGGGGTAGAAGTAGCCCTGGATTACCCCGTTTATGGCAGTAATCAGGGCGTAACACCTGATGTCGAACTTCCGCTTATTGTACAGAAACGGCCTTTCGATGTACTTTTGAACGATGAAAGTCCTGCGAAGGCCGGTTTTGCGGTCCACAGGGGACCGAAGCTCCACTCTGACCTGGTCAATAGTCGAGCAAACCACTATGTCCCTGCCTTGGTTGGAGTTTTCCCCGGGCTTCACTATCCACAGGTTCCGAAAAGCTCCCAATTCGCTGTCCTTTCCCTGCATTTCCGCCTCCAAAGCCTTGTAATGTGTGGTGAAACTGAGGAATTCAGGGTCGGATTCTCCGTGAACCAGGTGGAAAGTGAGGGGCATTTGCTGTGTATAGTCCTCGCCTAGAGCCATATAGTACTCCTTCATGTTCCGATAGAGCGCCTTTTTGTGGGTTAAATGGTAATTGTGCTCCAGTCGATTGTGCACGTGGGTCTCACTAGGACTGAAACTGGTCAAATTTACGACTCGGGCGAAACTTGAACTGCCAGTAATCGATGCGAAGCCTAAAGGCCGCACATTGACCACTCTGCCCACTTTGGACTCTTGGGGGGTATACTTAACCCCGCAGGAAACGACGGCTTTGGACCGATCCACTTTGCTGCCCGCCCTACCTGCCACACAAGGCAGTCCTCCTATCCAGCCCATTTCCCTCTTCGGACTCCACACAAAATGCGCCTCCGACTTGACCTTGACCCTCACCCACCAAGGCCTCGTTTTCATGATCTGGTGGACGAGTTTGGAGTTGTTTCCCTTCTTGATAAAGTAGCGGTAGGGCTCGCAAGAGCTAGTGGGCCGGACCTGCAGGCCGTTGCTTTCGTTGACTAGTGTAGCGAAGTTCCGCTGAATTGCCTCTTTTGCTCTGAGCAGCCAGTCTCGGTCCCGCATCGCTTCCTTCACACTGACTGCGGGGTAGGTGGGCACTGACCTTTGGCGCAGTTTTCCGAAGTCGCCGCTGTCCTGGCGGACCAGAGGCAGGGCGGTTTGCGGCTTGGGAGCTGCTTCTGCCTTCATACGCGCTGCCAACGTCTTCAGCTTGGCTTCTATGCGGATGTTGGCGAGGGTGGAGACCAGCACACTCTTCTTGACTGAGGCCCAGTGCGGAGTGCGGTGGCGGCCTTGGGACGTGCCGGCTTTGAGCACACTGTTGTACTCGCCTTTCAAGCGAGCTTGCAGAGACTGATGCATTTGCTTCCTTATCTCTGAGTAGGAGCGGAGGACGGGCTTTAAGTCACTGGGCAGGGCTGTAAAGCTGTTAGTGAGCGGGGAAAAGTCCCGTTTTCTGCTTCTGTCAGGCAGAGAGTCCTCAGCCATCAAGTCGATATGGCTCATTTCTCACTTGAAACTTGCGAAAACAGATATGGCTGGGAGACTTGAGCGGATCTCCTGTTAAAGGCTGGAATCGACAGTAAAATTGCTCAAAGTAAGCAAAATATGAGAAATGTGCGTAAGATTAAGGACTTTCGAGGGAATTTAGGTCTGTTTTGCGGTGATTATTAGGCGATTTGTTACTTTTCTCTGAGTTTTGCAGTGAAACATGACTGAATTTCGCTCATAAACTCCATTTTCCCTGCATTTTCAGGTCTATACAGTGTCCTTTTGCCTCCTACGCAAGTACCAAGCCATCCCCTAGATCGATTCCCTCTGAAACTCCCACTTAGAATCTGAATTTACTTCCCAAGGCTAAAAATGCAATCATCTGCCTAACGCTGCTGTACCATCTTGGTGTCCCAGCCAATTGGTAACTTTCGCGAGAACAAACGCTGCTTTGAGCTAGGTACTCGGCTTATTGGGCAAACAGCAGCCTTTAGGTAGTTTTCCTCGCTTCTATACTACGTATTCCACTCAATTCAGTCCTAAAAAAGGAGGCAAATGACTAAGAAAATACCCAAAATCGCCTCAGGAAGCCTATTTCCTAGTTTAAAAAACCCCGATTTTCCTACAAATCCCTCCGAAAGTCCGCTTTTCCCCTTCAAACTCGACAAGGAACTAGCAAGTTAGGAACTAGTCGTCCTCACAGGGCACACAGGGCAGCGCCAGTCTCCTGCCGCTCTTGCAGGTTTTGGGTGTGAATTGCACTAGAAAGGTGATGTTTTTGACCTCTTCGGGTGTGAGTTTGCGTTGGGGTGTCTTTGCGTCCATTAGAGCTTTTCTATTATAGCCGCCATGGGTCAGTAAATAGGTCTGGAGGCCAGGTTTGGGAAGAAAGGCAGTAGTGGAGAGACCTAAAAAACTGAAAATCGGACTTTTGTTCGGTGAGAATTGGGCAAATAGGCGGAAATTTGTGATAACTTGGTACAAGGGACTGAGGTAAGCCTAGTACAGTACAGGAACTAGGCCTTTCCCTGCAAATGTCTCTGAGCTGACTGATTTTTGGTACATTGGTCCATATTTCCCACCCAGGCCTACCTCAGGACTGGAAGCCTGTGTAGGCAGCAGGCCAATGGGACGTTACTAACTCACTTACGCAGCTGAAAGCTCTTGCTGATGCCTGGCAAAGCTGTATCTCTGGCAGACGCAGGCACTGAAAACCTCGGGTAGTCCAGCGCAGACCGCCTGTCCTCCGCCTCCACTCTCACAGCTCTTCTTTCTCTACGAAGTCGCTCTGGCGACACAGAAACTGCATCCGGCGGAGGCGAAGGCTTGCGACTGCTTCGCTTCCTGCGCCAATTGTCGAACAAGCCCGAGTCCGGAAACGCAGACTGATTGAGCTTCATCGGGGAGTAGGGCCTGGCTCTGGTGAGCACCTGGCCTGCCTTCAGTCTGCCCCCCGCTTCCTTGTAGTACTTCAGCATTTTGTATATGCGCTCGACTTGCTGGTTGAGAGCAAAGGCTTTCGGGTCTTCGCTGGGGGAAAAGGAGTCGGTGGTGAGGGACTCCAGAGGGTCAGCGCTGCCTACGCTTTGGTTCAGTAGAGCTTTGGTCTGCTTGGGACGAGGGATGGGCGCAGGCCGGTGAGGGATGGACTTCACAGTCACAGGCTTGGGAGAAGGGGGCGTGAAGGCCTGTACAGAGGGCTGAGTCCTAGGCGTGAGCGGCGGCAAGGGCGATTCCAGTTTCTGCAGGGGAGTTTCGGAGTCCGATAGGGAAGCATCAGACCCACTGGATTGGCCGTCTTCCGCCTCCTGAATCAGCGCCAACTCCTCCATCAGTCCCTCTTGCCTGCCTATTTCCTCTATTGCGTGAGTTATGGTGAATGTCTGGGCCGCTTGCTCCAGGTCCTCCAGTGCCTTTTCCGCCTTTTCCTCGGGACTGGAGCTGTGTGCGGGGGTTTCTCGGGAGAGGAAGGAGGGCGGGGAGAGTTGGTGGGACAGAGTGGCTGTTAGTTCTCCGAGTTTCCTGCGAAAGGTGTGCGGACTGAGGAATACGAGCAGCGTTTTGCATAAATCTCGCCCCAAAGACGCTAAATGTGCTTCATTCATCTGCGCATTTTGAGACGTTTCGCCCTCTTTCGCCTCCCTATTTTCCAAAGCTGCATGGTGACTCGGCCCACAAAAGCTTGCTTCGAGCGTATAGCTATTAGCCACGTCGAATTCTCTATAAACCACCACTCTCGCCGTCGCCTCTTTCGACTTTTCCAGCCTAAAATGCGACTCCGTGAAGCTAAAAATGCGGTTTTTCTCCTGCATGAGCAGCGGCACAAGCTTAATGAGCGTGTTTCTCTTCCTGTCCGTCTTGTCAGTGCAGCCGTACACGAACACGTTTCTCTTCATGGAGTGGCCGTGCAAGTCGCAGTACAGGATCAGCTCGTGTTCCTCGGAAACCATCTGGATTAGGCGTTTGGAGTGGTAGATGGTGGGGTGCAGGAGGCGGTTGGGGGCTAGCCAACGGCGGTTGAGGTCTACTCCCAGGAGATTGCAGCGGTAGTTGCCATATTTCACTCCGTCGGGATTCAGCATGGGGATGATTTTGAAGACGTATTCTCTGCGAAGAATGCGCGCTTCACGACTACTTCCCAGCAGGAACTCAATTGCGCCTTTGAGCATAAAGGAGGAGTTGGACTCCCCAGGGTGCACTCGAGCCGTCAGCACCACTGCCTTTTTACGTCTATGAATGGGCATTTCAGTCCTGCTTTCCCGCTGACGAAGGATCCTCCTGCCTGCTGCACTCTTCATCATTTTGTTATACTCGCTTTCCCAGGTGGGGTACAGGGCGACATCGCTTGTAATGGTCAGCACTGGACAGGAATTCCCTGCTAGAGTGGTGCACAGGGAGTCTACTCTCAGTATATCTGCCGCTTGTTCCTGGGAAGTACTGATGTCCCGCAGCAAGTCACTGTGGGAGTAGGGGAAGCAGTGGGCGAAGTAGACTGTGTCGTTGGGGTAGTCGAAGGAGTACTGGAAGGAAAGGGTGTAGTAGTGTTTTTCTGGCCTGTCTATGCGTGGGGTGCAGTTTTGGAAGTAGGCGACTTGCGTCCCTGCTCTGTGCCACTTCTCTCCCGTCTTCTTTTCTCTTTCTTTCGAGTACACCACTGGCTGCATACCCATCAAATACAGAGAATCGTACTTCATCAGGTTCTCTATGGTGAATTGCACGCTTAGGGACTTGCTGTTGGCCACTGAGAAGTAGTACCACTGGGTGTGGCCTTTCGTCATTACGTCGTGTTCCAGCCAGAGACGGTACTGACTTTCGGTCACTTTCACGGCTTTGTGCAAATTCCCACTTTCGAAGTGCGAGTCAAAGCGCAGCGAATCCTCCGGCACCAGCAAAGTGTACAGGTTCAGTCTCGGCTTGCAGGGTAAATACATGGGCATGGCAAAGAACTGCACCTTATCATACTCATTGGCCAACTCCACGTCTTTCCGCTCACACGCCGCAGTACCTCTGGGCGCCAGGTCAAAGCCAGGCACTGGAGAGTCAGAGGGCAGGCGGGCAGTGGAGTCGTAGACCACTATTCCGTCGGATTCGTAGCGGAATAGAGTGTGAGAGACGGACTGGACTTCGGGCCGTGTGGAGTTGCTGGTGGAGGGACCCCGCGGACGGGAGTACTGCTTGAGAATTTCAGAGGCGGTGGAGTCGATGGAGTATTTGCCTGCACTCTGCATATTAGGCTGTTAGACAGGAATAGAGGAAAACTGCCCCAAGGCTGAGAGCGCTGTAGAGCCTAACTAGCTGCTACTTTCAACTCTTCCTGCGACTGCTGATTCCACATCTCCGCATACTCCCCCGCCTCCGCCAGCAGCTCCTCATGCGTGCCCCTCTCCACTATCTTCCCCGCCTTCATCACCAGGATCTGATCCGCATGCTTCACAGTGGACAGCCGATGTGCAATCATCAAGGTAGTGCGGTTCCTCGAGACCATCTCCACTGCAGCCTGGATTTCCCGCTCAGTCTTGGTGTCGAGTGCAGAGGTGGCTTCGTCGAAGCACATAATGGAGGGCTGTTTCAGCAATGCACGGGCAATTGCGACTCTTTGCTTCTCTCCGCCACTTAGTCGGAGGCCTCTTTCCCCCACTTTCGTGTCGAAGCCGTCCTTTTGCCGCTGGATGAAGTCGCTGAGTTGGGCTTTGTCGGCGGCCCAGCGGATCTGGCTCTCTGCCCCAGCGACGCTAAAGCCGGGAGTGCACACCCCTCCGTAGGCAATATTGTACCCCAAAGTGTCGTTGAACAGGGAGCAGTCCTGAGGCACGATGGCTATATGGTTTCTCAGTGTGCGCTGGGAAATGGCCTTCACTTCCTTCCCATCCAGCAGTATACTCCCCTCCGTAACGTCATAAAAGCGATACAAAAGCCTGATAATAGTGCTTTTGCCGCCCCCTGAAGAGCCCACAATCGCCACAGTCTTCCCACTAGGCACCACAAAGGAAATCCCACTGAGTACATAGGGAGTATCCGCACTATACCTAAACTTCACATCCCGGAATTCGACGTTCCCCATAGAAATATCGAGAGAAATCGGATTCGGGTCGTCCTGCACGTCTTTTTCCTGGTTCAAAAGCGTGATTAACCCCTCCACATCCACCATCGCAGTCTTTATCATGCGGTAATACGTCCCTAGGAAGTTCAAAGGCGCGTACAACTGCATCATAAAGCTGCTAATCAGCACAAAGTCGCCCACTGATCGTTCTCCCTCGTGTATTTGGTACGCCATTAGCATTAAACAAACAGTGTTGCCGGCAGCGATGCACATTTGCTGGGCGACGTTTAGGATGGCGAGGGAAATCTGCATGCGGTTTTGATGCTTGGTGTAGTCTGCGTAGGCGCCGGCGTAGCGGTTTACTTCGTGGGTGTCTGCGTTGAAGTATTTCACTGTTTCGAAGTTCATTAGAGCGTCTGTCGCCTTCTGATTATAGTTATTATCGCACTCATTCAACTGCCGCTGTATCTTCGTCCTCCACTCCGTCGTCGTAAAGGTCGCAACCACATACAAAAAGACCGAACTCAGCGTAATCACCGGGTAATAATAGTCATAAGCCACTGACAAGTAAATCTCCACCAGTGTCAACTGAATAACCACCGGCACTAGTGTGAAGAGTCCTATTCGGACCACTGTGGTGAAGGAGCCAGAGCCGCGTTGGATGAGTCGCAGCACTTTGCCGGTCTCTCGGTGCAGGTGGAAGCGCAGACTCAGGCTTAGGACGTGGTCGAAGACTGAAACTGCGATGTCTTGCTCGACCCTGGAGCCCACGTAGCCGTAGCTGACGTCTTTTAGGTTGGAACATAATTCTGCCAGGAAGCTGAAACCACTCCAAAGAATGATCGGGACCAGCGGAAAGGAGTTGGATGAGAGCTGGTTGACCACACTTTTGAGCATAATGGGAGCCATGACTCTGAGCAGGTTCGAGAGAAGTAGGAAGAAAACGGAGAGGATCATCAGAAAGCGGAGACTGCAGCGAAGTTTCGTCCATAGATAAGGCGCAGTGAAACGGATATAGTCCCCTGAGCTGAACACCCTGGGCAGGACTGCAGGTGCAGACTTCGCGGCCGCATTCAACGGCTGCATCTCAGTGTCCCCTTCAGCCTTTTTCATTATGGTCTAGTTTAAATTCGGCGACATGGCCTCCAACCCTCAGAAGCGCAACGCTGTAAATCCCCAAGGCCTTGCCAATAAGGAGCGTCTTCAGAACGCTCGCGAAGTGCAGATCCGCAAGCGGGAAGTCCAGCTGGATTCCCTGAGTCCTGACGAAGTCGCCGCTGAGTTGAAAAATCTCGGCCTTCCTGTGTACGGCACCAACAAAGAGAAACTTGACCGCCTCAAGAAAGCCAACGGAGTCCCACCCTCCGCAGACGGCCCCGGCAAGAAGAACTCCGTCCTCGAAGGCATCGAAGCCATCTCCAAGCGCCGAGAAGAACGCAGACGGAAGATGGAAGAGGAAAAGATCATGAAGGAGGAGTGGAAGGCAGAGGTGGAGTCCATGGGCAGGATGGGCGATGTGGACTTCCAGGTAATGGTGCAGCAATACAAAGGGCAAATCCCAGCCTTTCAGAACCACGTCCCAGCCGCCAACATGAAGATATGTGTGTGTGTGCGGAAAAGACCGATTTTCACCAAGGAACAGACCAACGGCGAAATCGACGCTGTGAGCTGCTCCAACCCTGTCACTATCGTGCACGAGCCGAAAGTGCGAGTGGACGGAATCACCAAGTACCTGGAAAACCACAAGTTCATATTCGACAACAGCTTTGGGGAGGCGGAAAGCACGGAGGACGTGTACCGCTTTTCCCTGCAGCCACTGTGCAACTTCCTGGTCAATCAAGGCACAGTCACCTGCTTCGCGTATGGACAGACCGGCTCTGGGAAGACTTTCACGATGAAGGGACTGCAGACGATGGCAGTGCAGGACCTTTTTCTACTAGCCAAAAAGTTCGGTCCGGCGCCTTGCTTCTATATCAGCTTCTATGAGATATATGGCGGGAGGTGCTTTGACCTGCTGAACCGCAGGGCGAAGCTGAGCATACTGGAGGACGGGAGTGGGAATATTCAGGTGCAGGGACTGAAGGAAATGACCGCTCAGAGTGTGGAGGAGGTGCATCAACTCATTGAGTATGGGAACTCGGAGCGTACGACGCATAGTACTACCTCCAATGACGAGTCGTCAAGGTCTCACGCAGTCTGCCAACTGGTAGTGACGGAAAGCAGCCGACTCCTCGGCAAGCTGCGCCTCGTGGACTTAGCAGGCAGCGAGCGCGCCCAAGACTGCATCAGCAACAACCGCCAACGCCGCATCGAAGGCGCCGAAATCAACAAAAGTCTATTAGCGCTCAAGGAGTGCATTAGAGCGCTGACAAGAGGCGGCGACGCGCATATCCCCTATCGAGGCTCGAAGTTGACATTAGTGCTGAGAGACTCGTTCACTGGGAGTGCGGATGAAAAGCGGATTGTCATGCTGACGTGCATATGTCCTGGGCACTCCTCGGCCGACCATACCCTCAATTCACTCAGGTATGCAGATCGACTGAAGGAGCAAAGTGCGGGCGGAGGACCGGTGGCCAATCAATTTCAGCCCGCGAAGGGCGATTTGAGAGCCAAGGCGAAGCCTGAATTCGTACTAGAAAGGCCGGTAGAGCAAGCGCCGGTCCCAATGCCTCAAGAGCGGAAGCCACTCAAGCCAGTCGAAGAAATCCCTAGGGTGGAAAAGCCGCCTGCAGACCTTCGCAAGCCTGTAAAACCAGTCAAACCAGCGAAGCCTGAAAAAGTCCCTGACGTACCTGAGGATAAATTCCGCAAGTCTTTTATGGACATTGAGTATGTACATCGGCAATCCGACGAAAATGAAGACCTGCTGAACTTCCATGAAAAGATCGAAACAATCCTCGAAGAGGAAGAAGACATGTTGGAAACCCACGTCAACGCCATCAAAGAAGACGCCCAAATGCTCACCGAAGAAGGCCGTCTGATCGAAACAGTGCAGGGCGAAGGAGTGGTAGACTACGATATCGACACCTATGTGCAAAGACTGGAAGTCCTGGTCAAGCACAAGCTGAGTGTGTATCAGCAGCTCTTTGCCAAACTTACGACCTTCAAGAAACATCTGAATGAGGAGGAGGAAGTCAGCTACAATATGACCAAGAACAGGGGCAGGAGGGAGTAAGTAGGAAATAGAAGTACTGGTAGGACAGGCTTATTGTGGGTTCTGTTAGTATGCTTTTAGTAAAATTGGGGAAATGGAGTATGTTGGAGAAATAAGTATGAATACTAGTGAATTAGATTCTTACTAGGTAAAACGCTCGAACCAAGGCCACTACAGGCTGAGAAAGCACTAATTGGCCCAGGAACAAAGGGAGAAAACTGACCGCCCACTTCCCTCCCTCGCTAAAGCACAGGTCCAAAGCCATATATATGGTGCCGCCCAGAGATATTCCCAGCACTACCCCCACTGACGCGCAAGTCAATATGGCCAATACGCTTTTCCCAGTCTTTTGCACCTTTCCAGCTATAGTAAACAGCACCATTAGTACTGATTCTATGGCTAATCCCACTCCTGTACCGCATAAAGAGTATAGAAAGTCTCGATAATTGTACTCAATCCAAACCTCCGCCATCGAGGAATTCTCCCCTTTTCCCTGCCACTCATACAAAGTCCCTATAAAGGCCATTCCCCCTGCCAAAGCCGCAGTCCAAAGCGCCATTTTCGCCCCTCTCTGCAGCTCTAGGGAGTAAACAAACAGTCCAATCAGACAATGAGACTCAGAAAAGAGGCGGCAAAAGCTGGATTTTGCCTTATTTGGAGGTTCTTTAGGGTCCTGTGACAGGTCGTTTATGACTATTTGGACCATTTGGTTTTCTATGGTAACTCCTGCTTCCTTAGGTATGTTTGATTCCTGGGCCTCAGGTGCGTGTTTCCGAGTATCAATGTATAGAAATACACAAGCAATCAAGGCTCCAAATAGAACTACGGCAGCTAAAATCGCCACAGGGGCGAAATTCCGCCCACAGCCGGACTCAGACAGGCTGGGAACTGCTGGATTCGGCAGGGAGGCCGGGGGAGTGATAGGCTTTTTAGCGATTTGGAAGGAGGTGAGATGGGATGTCTGGCAGGTGGCTGTGGTGGAAGACAGGGAAAGCAGGCTTAGACCGTCGTTTACCCATTGACTGTTGCTGTTCTGATATACGCATTCGTAGGACCCATTAGGGTCAATAGACTGTAGCGATAGGGTTAAATTGATAGGCGAGGGAAGGTTCTGGACAGGGATTAGAGCCGGGTTGGAGTCTGGAAGGTAGGAAAACCCTGCGAAACGGCCTGCTGCATATAGCGAAATGTCCACTTGTTCAGATGTAGTATTGGCTAAAGCCTGAGTCGTAACCCGCATATCCACCACTAGGTCCTCAGTCAGTCCCAGCAAATTCCCTATATCTTTGGGGAAAGTGACAGTGGTATTGCCTGTGGTAGTCTGCAGACTGCTGAGAGCACTGATACGCATTCGCCTGGTATATGTAGTCGCTGTAACACTTGTCAGGATAGAGGGGGATTGGCCGGGCATTGCGACTGCAGAGGAAATGCCCTGCAATTTCCTCATAAAAGTCTGCATCTGATACCGTTCTGCATTGGTATTTCCGGGGTAACGGCCCAAAACAGCCATCAAATAGGCCAATTGATAGTCCGATAAAGTGCCTTCATATTGCTTCAATACGCTTTCCATAAGAGCTAAAATCTGTGCTAAATTTCGCTCATTCATCTGCGATTTTTGCCAAAAAAGCGCTTCTAGTGACCCTATGCAAGAGTCAATATCAGTCGAATCGAGGTCTTTCAGCAGTGCTAAATACCCTTGCAAAGCTGCGAAAACTCCAATATAAGTCGAGTTATCGAACTGATAGACTGACGAATACGCACGAATCATCTCAAAAGTACGGTCAACGTTAATGATATCCGCTTGAAAAGTAGCGAGTACTGATGCAGTTTGGAGCCGGCGTTGAGACAAAGAGACTGAAACTAGCGGTAGCGGTATACTTGCATATGTACCCAAAGAGTCGAATATATGTGCAGTGAAGGAGAAGTGTCCAGGTCCGGATTTGAACACTCTAGAGGCACTGAGCTGTTTCCGCCCCACAGCGGCTTGGAAGCCTTGGGAGGTATATGTGAGGAAATAGGACAGGGGATAGTCCTCCTCGGGATCTTCCCAGCCGCTGCTAGTCTGCAGGAATTTAGTCCCTAGTGCTACTCCGGCTGTAGGCGTAATGGAGACTGACCCGGATTTAGGCGGGGAATTCGCTGTGAAAGATATATGCGCCGATGAGTCTCCATTAGTATTATAGGCCGTAAGGGTAAAACTATATACCACTCCACTCTGCATCGAGTCTGCCACTACAACAAGGTAAGAATAAGTCAATGGAGTCAGTAAAGCCAGAGAATTGCCGTGTGTTTGCGACCATTGGAAGGTGGTGCTTGGGTCTGCAGTGACTTGCAGCACTATGCGCAGGGCTTCTTGGGGGTTGACTCTCAAAGGCACAGGAGTGGTTTGGCTGAAGTCAGCGGCTGTTTTCGCCTTTATTGCGATTAGTACAGACTTCGAAATCAACCGAATATCCTTAGAGACTGTTAATGTAATGTTCCAATTTGCACCGATTTTTAATAGATTTGGCTCAATAGTGAGTACAGAACTGGAAACTTGATTAACAACTAATAGGCCACTAGTATCCACACAAGGCACATTTCCCTCCATACAGCTCCATGCATATATCAAAGTTCCTGGAGAATTATCCGGGTCGTAGGATTTTTCCCCACTTATTGCGTATCGATTAATGGAGCTGATGTCGGAGTCTGTGCGGTCTAAAGAGACGATTAGTGGAGATTTGGAGACATAGACAGAGAAGGAAGTACTACCGAAGTTGTGACTATCATACACTTTCACTTGAAATGTATATGTGAATCCTGGCTTGAGTGTATTTTCTGGTATTGAGATTGTATTCGGAGGAGAAGGTGAAGCTAGGAATGAGGAAAAGTCCCCAGAGTCCATAGGAGTCGCATGTATGAAAGTCCAGGTATATTGCAAGGAACCAGTAGTGGAGCATATATCAACAGGCGTTACTTTGATGTTAGTCTTGACTGATACTGATGTAACTATGCGACTTCCGCCGTCCACTTCCAGGCTTATTGCGGGAGTTTGGGTCACAGCAATAGTCGCTGAAGTGGAGTTTCTCGTCCCGAGGAAATTACTCACTGATAAATTTACTGTTAGCGCGGAGGTGCTTAAAACAGTATTTGGGATATTGAGGATTGCCTGGGTTGTTGTTAAAGTCTGGTACGGGGCTAAGGCTGTTTGAAGAGGTTCGGAAGAGATAACCCAGGAAAAGGTCAAATTTCTGCCTTTCCCACCTATCGTTCCCGACGCATCCAGACTAAGCGACAGCGAAGAACTGCAGGCCAGTGAGTAAGTCTCCGGGACTCTCAGACTGACCACTACCTGCGGCAGTGGATATGTGTACATCACAATCGGGAGCAGTGGCACAGCTGCATAGGAGCAAGTACCCTGCGAGGCGTAGACCTGTAGGTAGTTTAGAGCCAGCTGTTCATTGACTAGAGTGGAATTGGAGCCGAGCTGGATAGTTGCGAGTTTGCTGGATAGGTCCCAGGTGCAAGTGGGACTATTGCCTAGTTTTGATAGTGTAACTGGGAAGAAAAGTTCCCCGCAGTTAGACAAAATTGATGTCTGAACAGGCCTAGAAAAGGCCACAATTACCCCTGTATAACTCGAATCGAAATACGCAGAAACCTCATTTGACGAGAAATACGGAAAACACCGAACACAGCTTTCTCCATATTTCTGAAATCCAGTGTCACAGACACAGTTTCCACTGCTCAGCTGCGCTGAAGCATTGGCCAGGCAGTGGCAGCCGCTAGTTCCCAGTTCCGCTAGGACTCCACAAGTCATACAACTCTCGAAGTCATCGAAGACTGCGCAGAGTGGGTCGATGTTGGCTCTGCAGTCAGTGTCTCTGAAGCAGCCCTGTGAACACGAAGCAGCACAAAGTGCACACCCAGTACTAGTCCTGTACTGATTAGGCAGACATGGACTGATGCAAGCGCCAGCTGTAGTGCAGAGAGAACAGCCACAAGCCGAGTAAGATAGGGGAATCGGACCATTGTATATCGAAATTTCAGCCATACTGCCTTTGAAAAAGCTGGAAAGGGAGCGGGCAGGACTCAAGGCCGTGCCGATGTAAAACTGCACCGAACTCTGATTCCCTACATAATCTTTGAACAGGATATTCGGATAAGTGGCAGTTGCAACTGCCTTGCGTCCAATATACAAAGAAGCCTCAGTGGCACTTTTACCCTGAAACACCATTTGATACCCGACAGCAGTCCACGTATTCGGCACTAACCCGCCAATTAGTGACTTTGTGACCACTGCAGAGGCACCATCCAGCGACACAGCAGCAAAATCCAACCTCAGTTCCGCAGTTTCCAGTACACACAGCCGCAAAAGAACACTAATTTCCGCACTTTCCGCCCTATATTTGGAAGCTAAACAGCCACTGCTACTTCCGCGGATCCAAAATTCCATACTATGAGAAGCCCCCAGGAAAATGTTACGATTAGGCTCGATACCTGTAGGCGGCAATTGGAAGAAGTTGGAAAGGCCATTAAACAGCCAGCCCTGTTGGTAGTAGGCCACAGGCTTACTGGTGCACTCGATGAGGGATTTGCTGATAGGGTCGATTAGCGCTGTTTTGCCTGATTTTAGCTGGAATTGAAAGATTAAGGGGGAAATCGGGACTTGGCAGGTCCCGGAAAGGGCGGTTTGACCAGTCGGACACTCCCTTCCACAGTACATTCCGTCAATTAAGACTGAGTTAGAGACACAGGAAAGGCAACTATCCAGGGAAGAATTGGTGCATTCTTGGCAGGAAGAGTGGCAAATTGCGCAATTGGCACTGTTTGGACTCGGGAAATACCCGAATTCACATCGGCAGGCCGCTGGAAAGCTGCCCTGCGGCTCTGCGTGCAAATAACAGCTCGAACAGTCCTTCGATCCCCCAGAAACGCAGGACTGGCAGGTGATATCGCAGTTAAGCACCCCGCAATTAGCAGTATTCGGCATAGAAACAGTGCCTTTCACACATATACAGGGGCTGGGCGCAGTTTCAGCCAATTCCGCCTGGCGGAAACAGCTGAAACAGGCAGTTTCTGAGGGTCCGGAGCAGGTTTTGCAGGTAATATCACACTGTTCACATATGGTTTCCGCCATATAAAAGCCGTCTAGGCAGATGCAGGAGTGATTTTGACTGAGAAAAGCCGGAAAATTGCAACTAATGCAGGCTTCTGACCCTATTCCAATGCACTTTTCGCAGGTTCTATGACAGACTGTGCAGTCTTTTGCTGAGGAAGTAGGGAAAAAGCCAATATCGCACTCGCAAGTTCCTGCGACTAAAGAGGAGTTCGGGAAGCAACTGAGACAAGAGGAGTTGGAAGCTGCAGAGCAGGTTAGACAGGCAGGAGGGCAAAGCTCGCATTTCCCTGTATCCGCCTGAAAAGCATTCGGTAGACATTCACACCTATTCGCATCTGTCAGAAAAGACACAATCAGGTCACAATCAATGCAATATGTCGCTTCATTAACACAGGCCTTACAATTCCGTGAACACTGCACACAGCTTCCCTGCGATATATCCAGTGTGAAGTCACTTGCACAGGTACAGACACCTGCCAGGATAGTAGCCCCGGAGTGACATATTGAGCACTGGGAAGCCAGTCCTCCGGTGCAGGCTTTACAACTGGAGTGGCAGGGGGAACAGCCTGTGGGCGGGGAGTAGAAGAGACTGTGGGTGCAGGAGCAGGAGCCGGGACCTGCAGGGGGGGAGAGAAGGCCCAGTCCATAGCAAGATAAACAATCATTTGCGCTTGCTCCTTCACATGTTAGACAGGTGGAGTCGCAGGGCAAACATTCAATCGGCTCATTGGCCAAGTAGTGACTTCCAATACAGCGGCAGTTCCCTTCGATGACTACTGCTCCATTGGCCTTACAGCTGACACACTGAGAAGCCTCTGGACCGCTGCATGAGGCACAGGCTGGAGAGCAGGGTATGCACAGTCCTGTGGCGGAGTCAGGGAAAGCGGAAGTCAGACAAATGCATTTCTTTTCCTCAAGTCTTGAAACTGCCTCATCACAAGCAGTGCAATGAGAAGCGGCTACTTCACAGGATAGGCAGTAGACAGAACAAGGGCTGCACATACCTGTAGAAGACATGAAGAGGTGGGGGCCACACAGACATTCGCCACTGGGAGATGGAATTCCGGAGTAGCAACTGGTGCATTGGGTCGGTTTCGAGCCGGTGCAAGCTTTGCAGGACACAGCACAGACTTCACAGTTGACTTCCATATAGTAACCCTGGTCACATTCACAGCTGCCTGCTAGAATTCCACCAGAGAGTGAGGCATGGGGTTTGCAGGCTGTGCACTGTTGAGCTGTTGTACCTTGGCAGGACACACAGGAAGAGTCACAGGGAAGACATGTACTGTCAGTGCGAGTATACCCCTCTACACAGTCACAAACTCCCGACATACTCAGGTCGGAGTGGATGGGACAGGAAATGCACTGAGTCGGAAGTATGCCGAAGCAGGATAAACAGGTGGAATGGCACGGCCAACACCCCGCTTTCTCTTCACTATTGGCGTAGCCTTCGTCACACACACATTCTCCAGTTGAAGACTTTGCGGAGTGTTCAAAACAAGTGAGACACTGCGTCTTTAAGGGACCTTCACAGGTTAGACAGGCGGAGTCGCAGGGCAAACATTCAATCGGCTCATTGACCAAGTAGTGACTTCCAATACAGTGGCAGTTCCCTTCGATGACTACTGCTCCATTGGCCTTACAGCTGAAACACTGAGAAGCCTCTGGACCACTGCATGAGGCACAGGCTGGGGAGCAGGGTTTGCACAGTCCTGTGGCGGAGTCAGGGAAAGCGGAAGTCAGACAAATGCATTTCTTTTCTTCAAGTCTTGAAACTGCCTCATCACAAGCAGTGCACTGAGAAGCGGCTACTTCACAGGATAGGCAGTAAACAGAACAAGGGCTGCACATACCTGTAGAAGACATGAAGAGGTGGGGACCACACAGACATTCACCACTGGGAGATGGAACTCCGGAGTAGCAGCTGGTACATTGGGTAGGTTTCGAGCCGGTGCAAGTTTTGCATGACACAGCACAGACTTCACAGTTGACTTCCATATAGTAACCCTGGTCACACTCACAGCTGCCTGTTAGAATTCCACCAGAGAGCGAGGCATGGGGTTTGCAGGCTGTGCACTGTTGAGCTGTTGTACCTTGGCAGGACACACAGGAAGAGTCACAGGGAAGACATGTACTGTCAGTGCGAGTATACCCCTCTGCACAGTCACAAACTCCCGACATACTCAGGTCGGAGTGGATGGGACAGGAAATGCACTGAGTCGGAAGTAGGCCGAAGCAGGATAAACAAGTTGAGTCACAAGGCAAGCATTCGGCTAAATCTGCACTTCTCACATAGCCAGTGGCACAGATACAGGCTCCAAAAGCGTCCAAAACTGCGTTTTCTCCGCAGGACAGACAATTATTTGCTGTTGTTTTTGAGCAAGTAGCACATGTAGGATGGCAAATAACATCCTTCGGCGTACACATTCGAGTGGCAACATCAAGGCTAAATCCCTCAGGACATAAACACGAATTATCAGACTCCAAACTAGCGAAACTGTAACAACTGCGACATTCAGTGGCTGCTGGCCCAGTGCATGCACTACATGAGGAATGGCAAATAGTCGAGCAATCTAGGCCGGAATAACCGTCCTCACATATACATTCTCCATTTACGCACATCCCATATCCAAAACATCCGTTCGGACAGTATATCGGCCCACAGATTTCCTCATATGCTGGGCAGTTGATATACCCACTGTATCCCACTATCCCAGTTACTGTCCCTCCCTGTCCCGGACACTCCACATGAATCGTCCCAATTACAACCGTAGCGACTCCCTGCTCGCAAATGACCTCATGACATCCTGAGTGATTGGGGTCTCCATCCAGTCTGTATCTCTCCACTATGTAGGTGCCAGTGAAGCAGCGACAGTTCTCGCAGGCCTTTTCCCCGAAGTATAACGGCTGAGTGAAGGGGGTGACTTTACTCCTACTAGTGCAGTCGCCATTGCTGTAGGGAGTGGGATAGGGGCAGAAGTCAGCCAACTGGTCGAGTCCTCCCCGTTGTGGGCTGGAGAAGTACTGGAAGGGAGTTGGGAGAGCAGTGGTGTAGGTGCCTATTCTGCAGTTGGCTTTCTTGGTGTGGAGATTAGTGCACAGGTTGGTGTTGGAAGTGTCGCAGAACTCCGGGAACTGCGCAACTCCGTTGATTAAGCAAGGAGTGCTAAAGAAGGCGCAGCCGCTGCCCTTCGCAAAGGTAATCTGGTCGGTGTAGTCGTAATTAACAGCGTACCAGCCCGAGTCTTCAAAGACAGCCAGCGTAACATCGGAGTACACAGGGTCCTTGATCAAGTCTCCCACCATGAAGTCGTTCATCATTATTCGCTTTTCCCAGTGGGAGTAGGCAGTCCCGCTGCCTCCCCACGTCTCCAACTCAACCCCCTGTATTTCCCCACAGTCAAACGCAGTCCTTGCCTTTTCCACCACACTGGGAGTGGCCAATTCGTACACTTCCCTCCCTCGAGCTGACCCTATAGTGACCGGCTCGTCATACAGACTCCCATCCGCCTGCACAAAGTGGAAGAAAAGATCATCGTTGAAGGCTAAGATATGTGCGACTTCATGGCGGGCGATGTGGATTTCGTCCTGCACTTCCAGACCACTAGTGAATTGGGCGGAATTTATCTCGAAGATGCCGGCGATTGGACTGCCAGTGCTGTCTCCGCCGTCGAAGGCGCAGGGTCCGGCCCGCGCTATCCAAGAGCTAGTGGCGTCAGTAGTGGCTGATATGTATAGGACGAGGTCTACATTGGGTAGACCAGTGGTTTGATGGGTAATGGGAACAGGTTGTTCATAGCAAGAGTCTTGCATCAGTACCCAGTTTTGGTCCAGGTTATAGACAGAAAGCACACGGGCATACCACGCAATCAGACTCGGCACAGTGACTGTCTGAAGTCTGCTGACCTGCTCCTCTGACAGGACAGATAGGTCTCCATAGTGCGCATGCATGCGAAAAGCGCCCAATGTGGTACTTCTCGAGAAAGCGGTGGAGGGCTGAAGTCGCCTGTGGGCTGCATTGGTCTCCGCAAGCACCTTTTCCCACTCTGGCGTCACTCCGCAGAAGGCAAAAGCCGTAGTTCCCACACAGGCCCAAATTACCACTTGTAGAAACATTGATTATTGCCCTACTATGGCGGCCGGGGAGCAATAGGCAGGGTTGTGGGTATGACTTAGGGAAGCCAATTTACGCAGACTGCTAATATACGACGCGCAAATTACTCAGAAACAGGCAATTTTGGAAGGAAAATTGGGAAATAGTGACGATGAAAAAGAAGGAGAAATTAGGGAAACTGAGTGGGAAAAGAAGCAAAATTGCTATTTCGATAGGTAAAACAGGTTCGAGATCTAGAACTGAGGGAAATTTGTCTTTCTACATATAAATGTAGAAAAAATAGGGAATTGTCGTAGCATCCCTGCATTCCACACGCTTTTCAAGCTAATAGGCTGAAATTATGTTAGGTTTGTGGCTCGAGTAAAGGGGCTGATAAAGCGTAATTTCGCATAGAAAAGGGTAAAAACTAACAGTCCACCTACCTGCTCAAAGCACAGACCCATAGCTATATATAGGAAAATTGGATCTACGGAGCAGGTCCGAGGGCAGAAGTCTGCTAAATAAGCAAAAACCCGTAAGAAAAACCAATATCGTAGATATCCACTTAGAAGCAATACATGCATTTGCTATAGACCTAAACCTGTAAATTGTAAATTCACATAATAGATTGACTCACGGAAAGTGCTAATTTAGGAGGAAACAGAGATGTTACAAGGCCTTTCATACAGTGTTTGAAGGGTAAATTCGCAATTGTCAATAAAGAAATGGAGCTATGAACTTCAGAATGAGAAGAGGTGGTGGCTTCGAAGGCAAACATCGACACAGTCAGGTTCAAAGGCATGTCGCAGGACTACTTACCTCTGCAATACTTATGGAATAGACTGGAGGAGTGCAGGACCTCCAATTAGTGAATTTACAGCCTTAGATTTCGGTTCCAGTGTAATTCCATACCCAGTTCCGTGGCCAAGTACTCATAAGGTAGCGAGAAGCTGCCTGACACACTAACTGAATTGGTGGCATCACGAAGTAGTTTATCATTGTGAGATG
>Ga0247837_1002993_pt1 | contig 30506 bp, 30 predicted proteins | sample LaCtaG_2_FD_187115 | JGI IMG/M metagenome (GOLD analysis project Ga0247837, IMG submission 187115) | Freshwater microbial communities from meromictic Lake La Cruz, Castile-La Mancha, Spain - LaCruzMarch2015_14.5m | ecosystem: Environmental > Aquatic > Freshwater > Lake | place: Spain: Castile-La...
AAAATCAAAAAAAAATTAAATAATGTTTGTTTTTATTCTTGAAGTTATGTACTAAAATCTCTTTTTTACTAAATGCCCTAATAGCTCAATTGGTAGAGCAACTGATTTGTAATCAGTAGGTTTGCGGTTCAAGTCCGTATTAGGGCACCACTCTCAGTGCTTAAACGTAGACCTCATTGCAATTCTAAAACATAACGTTCCTAAAATTGCACCACCATAGACAATCAGTAGCGGATAAAAATCATGATTAGCTAATGCTACATACCAAGGGGCAAGAGCGAGAATGAATGGAAAAAAAATTAATCCTATAAAAGCAATGACTGGACTAAAAACTTCTTTAACTACAGCAAAACAAATAAACAAACCCCAAAAGGCAGTAATTACATAAATTAAAATACCCACAAGAAAGAGTGGGCTTAGACGTATTGCTTTAAATCGAGGACGAAATGTTTCGTTATTATTAATTCGTTCGGCTTCTACTTCTTTAACTTCGATAATCTCTTTATCATTTCTATCATTCATGAATTTGATATTTGAAATTATTAAAATTATCTTAATATTTTAGATAAAAATTCTTTAGCTCTTGCAGACAAGGATGTTTGATTATTAAAAAAATTATCTTTTGTGCAATCTTCAACGATTTTCCCCTCATCCATAAATATAACTCGATTTGATACTTTTTTGGCAAATCCCATTTCATGAGTAACGCACACCATAGTCATTCCTTCATTTGCTAATTTAACAATAACATCAAGAACTTCACCCACCATTTCAGGATCAAGCGAAGAAGTTGGTTCATCAAATAACATTACTATTGGATCCATGCTTAATGCTCGAGCAATAGCAACGCGCTGTTGCTGACCACCTGAAAGTTGACCCGGGAATTTATCTTTTTGATTAGTTAGCCCAACTCTCTCTAAATATTTTAAACCATAATTAATGGCCTCTGTTTTGTTTCTTTTTAAAACTTTAATTTGCGCTAATGTTAAATTTTCCTGAATACTTAAATGCGGAAATAATTCAAAATGTTGGAACACCATTCCAACACGTGATCTTAATTTTGATAAATTAGTTTTTGGATCATGAACATTTACATTATCAACGATGATTTCACCTTTTTGAAATGGCTCAAGTCCATTAATTGTTTTAATCAAAGTTGATTTACTAGATCCAGAAGGGCCGCAAACTACAACTACTTCCCCTTTTTTAATTCTAGTCGAACAACTGTCTAAAACTTGAAAATCGCCATACCATTTAGAAACATTTTTCAATTGAATCATAATTTTATCTCACAATCCTAACTCTATTTTGAATTCTCTTAACTAAATAAGACAAACTAAAACAAATTATAAAATAGACAATAGTTGCAAGGATATAAGCCTCAACAGGTCTATTAAAATTTTTAGAGATAATACTAAAGCCTTTTAATAAATCAAAAGCTCCAATTGCATAAACAAGGGAAGTGTCCTGAAATAAAACAATGGTTTGTGTTAATAAAACTGGCAACATGTTTCTAAATGCTTGCGGTAGAACAACATAACCCATGCATTGAAAATAATTCATGCCCAATGCATACCCTGCATTTGCCTGATCTCGTTTAACACTTTGAATTCCAGCACGCATAATTTCTGCATAAAAAGCTGCTTCAAATAAAGTGAAGGTGATGATTGCTGAATACTCAGTTCCTAAACTTCTCCCAATAAACAAAGGAATTAATAAAAAAACCCAAAGAATAACCATTACCAATGGAATAGATCTAATAATAGTTACGTAAGCTAATGCAAATGAACTTAGAAATTTGTATTTTGAAAGTCGCATCATCGCAAGTAAAGTTCCAAGTATAATTCCAAGAACCATCGAAATAAGAGTGAGTTTAAAAGAAAATATTAAACCTGTTAAAATAATATTGTTAATTACTTTTAATGTTAGGAAGCTAAAATCTAAACTCATTTCTTCCCTCCAATAAAATGTGGAATTTGAATACTCTTCTCTACTACAATAGAAATTAAATTTACGATCAATGCTGAGGTAAAATAAAGAGCCGTTACAACTAAATATACCTCAATTCCACGCGCGGTTTCTTCCTGCACTTGAATTGCATACATTGTTAGCTCTGCAATACTAACCGCAAAGGCAACCGATGAGTTTTTAATAATATTCATAGCCTCGCTGGTTAATGGAGGCAGAACTAATCTAAAGGCAACTGGCAACAAAACAAATCGATAAGATTGATAAGTAGTAAGACCAAGCGCTAAAGAAGCATATCTTTGATCTGTTGGAATTGATTGAATTCCTGCTCTAACTTGCTCTGATATTCTAGATGAAGTGAATAATCCCAAAGCAATTACTGCTAGCGCAAATGCTGGTAGTTTTGAAAATATTGGAAATATTTTTGGTATCACAAAATACCAAAGAAAAATTTGAACCAATACTGGAATATTTCTAAAAATTTCTGTCCAAATATTTCCAATTAAAACTAAATATTTATTTTGTGTTGTTCTTAAAACCCCCATTAAAAAACCAAGGGTAAAAGCGATTATAAATGCAAACAAAGAAATTGTTAAAGTCGTCTCCCATGCTGTCATCAACCAACTAAAATAAGTTTGGGTACCGACAACTTTCTTAGATAAAAATGACCAATCTAATGTGAACATGAAAGTGCTATTTTATATAAACAACCTGAGAGAAATTACTTTCTCTCAGGTTATTATTTAACTCTTTATATAGAATTAAAGCGCTGGCTTGTCAGATAATGCTTTTAAATTATCTTTAAGCTCTTTGCTCATTGGCGCGTTTAAGTTAACATTTTTTGGAGGGATATTTGTTTGAAACCATTTTTTATATGCCTTTTCAAACTCTCCAGTTTTAATTGAATTAGTGATAACTTTATTCACTAAAGCTTGAAACTTAGGATCATCTTTTCTGAACATGATCGCATAAGGTTCAACTTGAATTGATTCACCAACTACAGCTAATTTAGCAGATTCTTTTGATGATGCTTTTAATCCGTAAAGCAGAATGTCATCCATACCGAATGCATTTGCCATACCAGACTCTACCATCAACAATGCATCCGCATGGTCTTTAGCTCCTAGTAATTCAAATCCGTATTTTTTTTCATCATTAAGATTTCTTAAAATTTGATAGTTAGTAGTTCCAGTTGTTGAAACAACTTTCTTACCTTTTAAATCATTGATTGATTTAATTCCGCTATCAGCTTTAACTAAAAAACGAGTACCAGTATAAAAATAATTTATAGCAAAAGTAACTTGTTTTCCTCTTTCTGAGTTATTTGTTGTAGATCCACACTCAACATCTACAGTTCCATTTTGAATTAATGGTATACGGTTTTGTGAAGTTACTGCTTGAGACTCAACAACTAGATCTTTACGACCTGTTTCTTTTTTAACTTCTTCAGCAATTAACTTACACATCTCCCAACCAAAACCTAATGGCTTTCCATCTTCTCCTAAGTAAGAAAAAGGAATTGAAGACTCTCTATAAGCAAGAGTGAACTTTCCAGTGGTTTTAGCTTTGTCTAAAGTATTTGCCATAGCACCAGTTATAGTCATGGTGAATATCGCAAAAAAGGTTAGTGCATTGCGCACAAACTTATTTTTCATTAATGATCTCCCTTTTGTTTAATATTAAAATTAAAAAAAAGTATCACAGGGCAATTGCTTAAACAATTGCAATTAAGGAAGTAAAATGGCGGGGCCGGTAAGTTTTCTAGCTTCTAATTCTTCGTGCGCTGTAACCGCATCTTTAAGTGCAAATTTTTTAAATATTTTAATTTTAAATTTATTTGTTTTGATTGCCTCAAATACAGTGTTTGCACTGTTTACTAATTCTTCTCTAGTGACTGTATAATGAGCAATAGATGGACGAGTAAAAAATAATCCCTTTGGTGCGATATGTTTTTTAGGATCAACTTTTTCAACTAATCCTGAAGCATTACCAAAAGAAACCATCGTTCCACGAATTGCTAAACATTCAATAGATTCTTCAAATGTTTTAGCCCCGACACCATCGTAAACAACATCTAACATTTTACCATTTGTGATTTCTTTAACTTTTTGTGAAAAACTTTCTTTTGAATAGTTAATTACAAAGTCACACCCATTTTCTTTAGCAATTGCAACTTTTTCTTCTGAACCAACTGTGCCAATAACTTTACATCCTAGTGATTTAGCCCACTGACATAAAACTTGTCCAACTCCACCAGCTGCTGCATGATATAAAATAAATTGATCTTTTTTAACTTTGTAAACTCTATGAAGAAGATATTCAGAAGTAATTCCTTTAAGCATAATGCATGATGCAATTTCATCTGAAATATAATCTGGAATTTTTACTAATTTTTCTTGAGGATAAACTTGTTTTTCTGAATAGGATCCTGGAGGGGCAGCTGCATGAGCAACACGATCGCCAACTTTAAATTCTTTTACGTCAGATCCAATTTCTTCAATTACTCCAGCAGCCTCAAGTCCAATGCCGTTCGGTAGAGGTAGCGGGTAGGTTCCAGATCTATGATAAACGTCTATATAATTTAAACCGATTGCTTTATTTTTAATTAAAACTTCATTTGGAGCTAGCTTTTTAAGCTCAACATCTACAAACTTCATTACGTTTGCATTGCCGGTCTCTGTAATTCTGATTGCTTTAACCATTTTTATTATTATTATTAGAACATATTTTTCTTATGATAAAAACAATATTTCTTTCAGTTTTACTTATATTTTCTTTCAATACTGTTAATGTGAGAGCAGCAGATTCTGGTCCTCCTCCGGAAGTTATTAAAAAAACAAATCCAACTTATGCTGAAGCAAAAACTTTAGTTAAAAGTAAGAAGTTTGATAAAGCAATTGTAGTGCTAGAGGAGCTATTAAAAGACAGTAAAAACTCTAGTAACCCTGATATTTTAAACGACTACGCTTATTCATTAAGAAATTTAAAACAATACGACAAAGCTGAAAAATTTTACCTAGCAGCTCTTAAAATTAATCCAAAACATGCTGGTGCTAATGAATATTTAGGAGAACTTTATCTTCAAACTAAACGACCTGAAGAGGCTAAAAAAATATTAGAAGTTCTAAAAACTTGTAATTGTGAAGAATATAAAGAGTTGAAAGAAAAAATCGAAAAGTACAAATAATTTTCTTTAAATAATACCCTTAAAAACAATATTTTATCTCAGAAAATCTATTAACAGTTGTGCCAAATTGAACCTTTGGTTGTTTTTATTCTTATTATATAAGAAAGATCAATGTTCTTCGAATATTTACAAAATTACCTAACTATTTTGATCTTTTTGTTCGTAGCAATTGGAATTGGAATAGCCTTCATCGTTGTTAACTTTTTGTGTGCACCAAGTAAACCTGATGCTGAAAAATTATCAGCATATGAGTGCGGATTTGAACCTTTTGGTGACTCTAGAATGAAGTTTGATGTGCGTTTTTATTTAGTTTCTATTCTTTTTATTATCTTTGATCTTGAAGTGGCTTTCCTTTTTCCTTGGGCAATTACACTTGGCAAAATAGGAGCTTTAGGTTTTTGGTCAATGATGCTTTTTGTTGGCACGTTAACAGTTGGATTTATTTATGAATGGAAAAAAGGAGCTTTGGATTGGGAATGATACAAAATAAATTAGATCAAGTTCCAGAAGAATTTAAAGAGCTCGCAAAAGAGTTTACTGAAAAAGGTTTTATTACAACTTCTAGTGAAAATTTAATTAATTGGGCAAGAACAGGTTCATTACACTGGATGACATTCGGTCTTGCATGCTGTGCGGTTGAAATGATGCAAACATCCATGCCTCGATATGATCTTGAAAGATTTGGAGCAGCCCCGAGAGCATCGCCAAGACAATCCGATGTCATGATCGTTGCGGGAACTTTAACAAATAAAATGGCTCCAGCTCTTCGTAAAGTTTACGATCAGATGCCAGAACCACGTTATGTTATTTCAATGGGAAGCTGCGCTAATGGGGGTGGCTACTATCACTATTCTTACGCCGTTGTTAGAGGTTGTGACCGTATTGTTCCTGTTGATGTTTACGTCCCCGGATGCCCTCCGTCTGCTGAAGCATTGCTGTATGGAATATTACAATTGCAAAAAAAGATTAGAAGAGAAGGAACGATCGAGAGATAATTATGCAAAAAGTAAATCTGGATCTAAATATAAAAAATGAATTTAAGTCTTTAAATATTACTGAAAATTTTTCTGAGCCAGTTCTAGAAGTGTCTACTGAAGAGTTACCAGCATTATTAGTTTATTTACGAGATAATAAAAATTTAAGATTTAGACAGCTCATTGATATTTTAGGAGTCGATTATCCAAAACGAGTTAACAGATTTGATGTTATTTATTTATTACTAAGTCATGAGTTTAATAACCGAATTACAGTTAAGACTTCTGTAAAATTAGATGAAGCACTGCCAAGTGTAGTCCCTATTTTTCCAGTAGCTAATTGGTTTGAAAGAGAAGCCTTTGATATGTACGGAATTAAATTTACTGATCATCCAGATCTTAGACGAATTTTAACAGATTATGAGTTTGAGGGTTACCCACTTAGAAAAGATTTTCCCTTATCTGGCCATACAGAGGTTCGATACGACGATGAGCTTAAAAAAGTAGTCTATGAAAAAGTGAATTTACCTCAGGCTTACAGGGATTTTGATTTTGAGAGCCCTTGGGAAGGAACCAAATACATTAAAAAGGAACAAGACAAAAGATAATGGCAAAAGAAACTAAAACAATGAATTTAAACTTTGGACCTCAGCATCCTGCTGCGCATGGAGTTTTAAGATTAATACTAGAGCTTGACGGAGAGGTTATTGAAAGAGCCGATCCACACATTGGACTATTACATAGGGGTACAGAAAAATTGATTGAGAATAAAACTTATACTCAAGCAGTTCCTTATTTTGACAGATTAGATTATGTCGCGCCAATGAATCAAGAACATGCATTTGCTCTTGCTATTGAAAAATTATTAGAAATAAAAGTTCCATTACGTGCAAATTATATTCGTGTTATTTTTTGTGAGATTGGAAGAATTTTAAGTCACATTTTAAATATTACAACACAAGCACTGGATGTTGGCGCTTTAACTCCTTCTCTTTGGGGATTTGAAGAGAGAGAAAAATTAATGGTATTTTATGAAAGAGTTTCAGGATCACGTTTACATGCAAATTATTTCAGACCCGGCGGCGTTCATCAAGATTTACCTGTTGGATTAAAGGAAGACATATTAGATTTTTGTAAAAATTTTCCAAAAGTAATAAATGATTTAGAAAATTTACTTACTGACAATAGAATTTTTAAACAGAGAAATGTTGATATTGGAATTGTAAGTCCGCAAGATGCAGTAGCCCATGGTTTTTCTGGAGTAATGCTTAGAGGATCTGGAATTGCTTGGGATCTGCGACGATCACAACCTTACGAAGTTTATGAGCAATTTAAATTCAAAATTCCAATTGGTAAAAATGGGGATTGTTATGATCGCTACCTTTGTAGAATTGAAGAGATGCGTGAGAGTACTAAAATTATAATTGAAGCATTAAAAACTCTTCCTGAAGGACCTGTGATGACTACAGATGGAAAAGTATCACCACCATCAAGAGCAGCAATGAAAAAATCTATGGAAGCTTTAATTCATCACTTTAAATTATTTACAGAAGGCTATCATGTTCCAAAAGGAGAAGTGTACGCATGCGTTGAAGCACCAAAGGGAGAGTTTGGAGTTTATTTAATTGCAGATGGTTCTAACAAGCCTTACCGCTGTAAAATTAAAGCACCAGGTTTTGCGCACTTACAAGCAATGGATTATGTGGTGAAAGGTCATATGTTAGCAGACGTTCCTGCTGTACTTGGTTCAATGGATATTGTGTTTGGGGAAATTGATCGATGAGTGGAAAGCACGTTGCAAAAGATCAACCCACTGCATTTGAGTTTAATGAAGTTAATCTTAAACGAATTCAGGAAATTTTAAAAAAATATCCTCCAGAGCGAAAAAAGAGTGCAGTAATGCCACTTTTAGATCTAGCACAAAGACAGCATGATAATTGGATACCAAATGCTGCAATAAAAAAAATAGGTGAGATTTTAGAAGTTCCGTACATAAAAATTTATGAAGTTGCAACTTTCTACACGATGTACAATTTAGCGCCGGTTGGAAAATACTTTGTACAAGTTTGCACAACATCTCCTTGTATGATCAGAGGATCTGGAAAAATTGTTAATCTTTGTAAAAAGCATATTTCAGAAAAAGAAGGAAAACTAAGTGATGATCAAAAAGCATCTTGGATCGAAGTTGAATGTTTAGGTGCATGCGTAAGTGCCCCAATGATGCAAATTAATGATGATTTTTATGAAGATCTAACTGAAGAAACAGCGACTAAAATTTTTGAAGGATTTAAAAGTGATAAATTACCAAAACCAGGATCACAAAAGGGCCGAGTAGGTTTTGAGCCAAACAAACGATTAACATTGGTAAAAAATTAAATGCTACAGGATAAAGATAGAATATTTACAAATTTATACGGAGACTCTGGGAGAGATATTAAATCTGCAAAAGCTCGTGGAGATTGGAAAGACACAAAAGAAATTATTGCAAAAGGAAAAGATTGGATCATTAACGAAGTAAAACTTTCCGAACTTCGTGGGCGTGGTGGTGCTGGATTTCCAACGGGTGTTAAATGGTCATTTGCTCCAAAAGAAGTAAAACCTGGTCGACCTCATTACTTAGTAATTAACGCCGATGAGTCAGAACCTGGAACTTGTAAAGATAGAGATATTTTAAGATTTGAACCACAAAAATTAATCGAGGGTTGTTTAATTGCATCCTATGCAGTGAATGCCAACGCTTGTTATATTTACATTCGCGGTGAGTACCTTGCAGAAAGTAAAATTTTACAAGAAGCAATTAATGAATCTTATAAAGAAGGTTTACTTGGCAAAAATGCTTGCGGCACTGGATTTGATTTAGATATTTATATTCATCTTGGTGCAGGAGCTTACATTTGTGGAGAAGAAACTGCATTGCTTGAAAGTTTAGAAGGAAACAAAGGTCAGCCAAGATTAAAACCACCATTCCCAGCTTTAATCGGTCTTTATGGGTGTCCAACCATTGTAAACAATGTTGAAACGATTGCAGTGGTACCAACAATATTAAGAAGAGGTGGAAAATGGTTTGCAGGATTTGGTAGACCTAAAAATACAGGTACAAAAATTTTCTGTATTTCTGGAAACGTAAACAATCCATGTAACGTTGAAGAAGAAATGGGAATTCCTTTAAAAGATTTAATTGAAAAACATGCAGGTGGTGTAATCGGTGGATGGGATAATTTACAAGCAGTCATACCAGGCGGATCATCAATGCCATTACTTAGCAAAAGTATTTGTGAGACTATAAAAATGGATTTTGACTCTTTAGTTGAAGCTAAAAGTGGCCTTGGAACAGCTGGAATTGTCGTAATCGATAAGTCGCAAGATATTGTTAAAGTTATAGCCAGAATTGCAAGGTTTTATAAACATGAAAGTTGCGGGCAATGTACTCCATGCAGAGAAGGCTCTGGTTGGATGTGGAGAATGTTAGAGCGAATTGCAAAAGGAGATGCAGAGGTTGCTGAATTAGACATGTTAATGGATGTGACTAAACAAATTGAAGGTCACACGATTTGTGCATTTGGTGAAGGATCTTCCTGGCCAGTTCAAGGTTTACTAAGACACTTTAGAACTGAGATGGAAGAAAGATTAACACATAAAAAAAATATATAGATGCCAAAAGTTAAAGTAGATGGAATTGAAGTAGAAGTGCCACAGGGCGCAACGGTACTTCAAGCCTGTGAAGCTGCAGGAAAAGAAATTCCAAGATTTTGTTATCACGAAAGATTATCTATCGCTGGTAATTGCAGAATGTGTTTAGTAGAGATGGAAAAATCTCCCAAGCCTGTTGCATCATGTGCAATGCCTGTGGCTGATGGACAAGTAATTTATACAAATACCGAATTGGTGAAAAAAGCTAGACAAGGCGTGATGGAGTTTTTGCTTATCAATCACCCTCTAGATTGTCCTATTTGTGATCAAGGTGGCGAGTGCGACCTTCAAGATCAATCAATGAAATATGGAGTTGATAAATCTCGATACGAATTAAACAAAAGATCTGTAAAAGAAAAATATATGGGACCGTTAATTAAAACGGTTATGACAAGATGTATTCATTGTACTCGTTGCGTTCGATTTGCAGAAGAGATTGCAGGTGTACCAGAAATTGGTGCGATTAATCGTGGTGAGAATATGGAGATTACAACTTATTTAGAAAAAACTTTAGATTCAGAATTATCTGCAAACGTAATTGATCTTTGTCCAGTTGGTGCATTAACTTCAAAACCCTACGCATTTGAAGCAAGGCCTTGGGAATTAACAAAGACAGAAAGCATTGATGTAATGGATGCGGTTGGTTCTAACATTCGAGTAGATACAAAAGGCTGGGAAGTAAAAAGAATTTTACCAAGAATAAATGATGAAATTAACGAAGAGTGGCTAAGTGACAAATCACGTTACGCTTGTGATGGATTATTAAAAAATCGATTAGATACTCCTTTCATTAAAGTAAATAGCAAACTTAAAGCTTGTAGCTGGGATGATGCCTTTAAATTTATTACTGACAACACAAAAGGTTTTACTGGAGATAAAGTTTTTGGAGCAGTTGGCGATTTAGTTGATGTTGAAAGCATGTATATGTTTAAGAAATTCTTCAAAGATGTTTTATCTTCAGATAATATAGATTTTAGACAGACAAATTATTTTATCGACCCGTCACACAAAGCTAATTACTTATTCAACACATCTATTGCTCGTTTAGAAGAAGCTGATTTGGTAGTTTTAGTTGGTACTAATCCAAGATTAGAAGCGACCATCCTAAATGCTAGAATTAGAAAGGCTTATTTAGCTAGAAAAGCTAAGGTTTATTCTATTGGTGATGTGGGTAATCTTACTTATCCGCATGAGAATGTTGGTTCATCGCTTTCAGCAATTGGTGACATTTTAGCAAAAAATGGAAAAATTTATAACAGTCTTAAATCTGCAAAGAAGCCAGTATTTATTATTGGTGAATCTGGATTAAGTCCAAACGGAGAGTATGTTTTAGAAACTATAAAGAAGATCTTAAAAGATAACAATTTTTTAAATAATGATTGGAATGGTTTAAACATTCTTCATCAAAACGCATCAAGTGTTGGAGCGATATATTTGAATTTACTTAAACCTAATTTTTTAGACAATTTAAATGATGATACTTTAAAAGTAGTTTATCTTTTAGGAGCTGATCAAATTAAAATTAAACCTATTAACAAATTTATAATCTATCAAGGAACGCATGGTGGATTGAATAGTAAAATTGCTGATGTGATTTTACCAGGAGCTGCTTACACGGAAAAGCAAGGTTTATATGTAAACACTGAAGGCAGGGTACAAAATGCTAACAAGGCAAGTTTCCCACCAGGAAATGCTAAAGAAGACTGGAAGATACTTAGAGCGTTGTCTGATATGTTTAAAAAAACAATTGATATTAACTCTCATCAAATTTTAAGAGAAAATTTATTTAAAGATTATCCAATATTTAAAGAAGTAGATGAATTACCTAAATCTGTAATCGACAATCTAATATTTAAAAATGTTACTCCAATAAATGGCAACATTAAAATTGCTGATTTTGATTTTTATTTTTCAAATATTATAGCAGCTTCCTCAAAGACAATGGATGAATGTAAAAAAGCTAAACAAATTTTACAAAAGACAGGAACTGATAATTAATGTTTTTAGAATATTTAAATATAGTTTTGTATGATCTTTTGAAGATTGCAGCTCTTGTCGTTCCAGTTTTAATAGCAGTTGCAATGATTGTTTGGGTCGATCGAAGGGTTTGGGGAGCAGTTCAGCTTAGAAAAGGACCTAATGTTGTCGGACCTTTTGGTTTATTCCAAACTTTTGCCGATGCTTTAAAATATATTTTTAAAGAAGTAATTATTCCTGTCCGTGCAAATAAAGTTATTTTTATTATTGCACCAATTGTAACCATGTCGTTGGCATTAATTTCTTGGGCAGTTATTCCATTTAGTGAAACTTTAGTACTAGCAGATATAAACGTTGGAATTCTCTATATTTTTGCTGTGTCTTCTCTAGGTGTGTATGGGATTATTATGGCAGGTTGGGCATCAAACTCTAAATATCCATTCTTGGGCGCCCTAAGATCAGCTGCTCAGATGGTTTCTTACGAGGTCTCAATTGGACTTATTATAATAAACGTACTTTTATGTGCAGGTTCGTTAAACTTAAGGGATATTGTTTTGGCACAGAAGAATATCTGGTTCGCAATCCCATTATTTCCAATGTTTGTTATCTTTTTTATCTCTGCTTTAGCAGAAACTAACAGACCTCCATTTGATTTACCTGAGGCTGAGGCTGAACTTGTATCAGGGTACCAAACCGAATACTCAGGAATGATGTACGCTTTATTTTGGTTAGGAGAATATGCAAATATTTTATTAATGTGTGCTCTTGGTTCTATATTGTTTTTAGGGGGTTGGTTATCTCCAGTAGATGTATATCCACTAAATGCAATTCCATCTCCGTTATGGCTAATTTTTAAAATATTTTTATTATTTATTTTATTTGCGCTAGTTAAGGCAATTGTGCCTCGATATCGCTATGATCAACTTATGAGATTAGGCTGGAAGGTTTTTCTACCATTTTCATTATTTTGGGTAGTGTTAACGGCAGGTTTTTTATATTTTTTTAACTTATTACCAAAATGAAAATTAAATTCTCTAGAATATTAAAAACAATTTTTTTATCTGAATTTGTTAAAGGTTTATATCTTGCTTTCTTTTATATGTTTAAAAAAAGAGCAACAATTAATTACCCATTTGAAAAAGGTTCTATCAGTCCAAGATTTAGGGGTGAACATGCATTAAGACGATATCCAGATGGCGAAGAAAGATGCATAGCTTGTAAATTATGCGAAGCTGTCTGTCCCGCGCAAGCAATTACTATTGAAGCAGAACCTCGTGAAGATGGATCAAGACGAGCGACTAAATATGACATTGATATGTTAAAATGCATTTATTGTGGTCTTTGCCAGGAATCCTGTCCTGTTGATGCAATTGTTCAAGGACCTAATTTCGAATTTGCTACCGAGACCAGAGAGGAGCTTTATTACAATAAGGAAAAACTTTTAGAGAATGGTGATAAATGGGAAAAAGAATTAGCTCATAATATAAGAGTAGATAAATCATTTAGATGACAGCCCACGCATTAATTTTTTATTTTTTATCAACAATTACAATTCTTTCTAGCATAATGGTTATTTCTACTAAAAATACTGTTCATGCTGTGTTTTTTTTAATTTTAGATTTTGTAAGTATTTCAGCTTTATTCATTATGATTGGAGCAGAGTTTGTTGGGATGATTTTACTTATAGTTTATGTTGGCGCAGTCGCGGTGTTATTTTTATTTGTTGTAATGATGCTTGAGGGTAACTTTATAAAAATAAAACAAAGTTTTTTACAATATTTGCCATTTGGTTTTTTTATTGGTGTTGTAATCCTTCTAGAATTGGTGCTGATTATTGGTAGTTGGCAATACAGACCTGAATTTATTAAGACTGCAAAAATTTCATATAATGCAAATGAGACTAACACTGAGCAAATTGGAAAATTAATTTACACTGATTTTTTTTTACCATTCCAACTTTCAGGAATAGTCCTGTTAGTTGCTATGATAGGTGCTATTTTACTCACTTTTAGACGTAGAGATAATGTTAAGAGACAAGATATTTTAAAGCAGTCATCTCGTGAGAGAGAAGACTCAATTGTGCTTGTGGATGTTGAAAGTAACAAAGGAGTAAAAGTTAATGATTGAAATTACCCTAGTTCACTATCTTTTTTTATCTGCAATCATTTTTACATTAGGCGTATTTGGAATTTTTGTTAATCGTAAAAATGTAATTGTCATTTTAATGTCTATTGAATTAATTTTGCTTTCAGTAAACGTTAATCTTGTAGCTTTTTCAGTCTATTTACAAAATATAACAGGCCAGATTTTTGCTCTCTTTATATTAACCGTAGCAGCAGCTGAAGCTGCAATTGGTCTTGCCATACTTGTAGTGTTTTTCCGAAACAGAGGATCTATTCAAGTTGAAGACATCAATTCAATGAAAGGTTAAATGCTTTATTTAATATTATTTCTACCTTTACTTGGTTCTTTTATTTCAGCTTTTTTTTATAAAAGGATTGGCGATATAACTTGTCAGATTATAACATCTGCATTTATTGTAACTGGAGCTATTCTTTCTTCGATTATTTTACTTGAAACTATTAAAACTGGAAAAGTTTATGAGTATCCAATTCTTAACTGGATTACATCTGGTTCATTAAAATTGCATTGGTCTATATACGTAGATTCACTTACAGCAGTGATGCTTGTTGTTGTAAATTCAGTTTCAGCTTTAGTTCATATTTATTCAATTGGTTATATGAGCCACGATCCACATAAACCAAGATTCATGTCTTATCTTTCTCTTTTCACATTTATGATGTTATCGCTAATAACAGCTGATAACTTTTTACAATTATTCTTTGGTTGGGAAGGAGTTGGGCTTGCATCTTACTTATTAATTGGTTTCTGGTTTAAAAAAGAAACCGCAAACAATGCGTCCATGAAGGCTTTTATTGTGAACAGAGTAGGTGATCTTGGTTTGTTAATTGCAATGTTTTTAATTTTTAAAATTTTTGGATCTTTAAATTTTAGTGAAGTTTTTTCACAAGCTGCTGATCAGTCTAAAAATTCAATTAAGATCTTTGGTGGTGAATACAATTTAATCACAACGATTTGTGTATTCTTATTTATTGGGGCAATGGGTAAGTCCGCTCAAATTTTTCTTCATACTTGGCTTCCTGATGCCATGGAAGGACCAACACCAGTATCAGCGTTAATTCACGCTGCAACCATGGTTACAGCAGGAGTGTTTTTAGTTGCAAGATGTTCACCGTTGTTTGAGTATTCTCAATACGCTTTAAACTTAGTTGCCTTTGTTGGGGCAACAACTGCAATCTTTGCAGCCTCAATTGCAATCGTTCAAACAGATATAAAGAGAATTATTGCTTACTCTACATGTAGTCAGCTTGGTTACATGTTCTTTGCAGCTGGAATGGGTGCTTATAACGTTGCTATATTTCACCTATTTACACATGCATTCTTTAAAGCTCTTTTATTCTTAGGAGCAGGTTCAGTAATCCACGCATTCCATGATGAACAAAATATAGAAAAGATGGGTGGAGTTTGGAAAAAAATTCCACTTACTTATGCTCTGATGTTAATTGGCACCCTTGCTTTAACAGGATTTCCATTACTCGCAGGATTTTATTCTAAAGATGCAATTATAGAATCTGCTTATTTTTCTAAAAGTTTGTTTGCAGGTTACGCATTTGTAATTGGTGTAACTACTGCATTTATTACCTCAATTTATTCATGGAGATTAATTTTTAAAACTTTCCACGGAAAATATAACAACACGATGAACTTTGAAAAAGTTCATGAGTCAGGACCGGTAATGCTTATTCCACTATTATTACTTGCGGTTGGTGCGATATTTTCAGGTTATATGTTCCATGGAATATTTATTGGAGAGAATACACAGTTTTGGGGTAAGGCAATATTTTTCTTAAAACAAACAGCTTATGGTCATCCACCATTATGGTTATTGATCATAATTCCAACATTAGTAATTTCTGCAATTCCTTTATCGTTTATTTTATTTTTAAAGCGAAAAGATATTGTTGAAGGCTTTGTTAATAATAATAAGCCCTTTTATAATTTTTTAGTTAAGAAATGGTATTTCGATGAACTTTATGATTCAATTTTTGTTAAAAGCTTTAGAGGTATTGGTATGTTTTTATGGCAAAGAGGTGATGTTAAAACAATCGACGCTTATGGTCCGGAGGGTGTTGCAAAAGTTGTAAAAAATTTATCTGATAGAGCTAGTAGTATTCAATCAGGTTACTTATATCATTACGCAACAGTAATTTTAATCGGTGTAGTATTAATCGTTTCTTTTTTAATTATTATTTAACATGAACTTTCCAATTTTATCTTTCTTAACTTTCTTCCCATTAGTTGGAGTTATTTTTATTTTACTAAGACGAGGCAGTGATGAAGTTGTCGAGCGTTCATCAAAGAATATTTCAATTCTAGTCTCAGTTATTAATTTTATCGTATCATTATTTTTATGGAGTAAATTTGATCTAGTTAATCCTGGTTTTCAATTTGTAGAAGAGACTCAGTGGATTAAGAATTTCGTGTCATACAAAATGGGTGTTGATGGAATTTCAATATTTTTAGTGTTGCTTACAACTTTTATTTCACCACTTTGTATTTTTGCAGCGATTAATAGTTTAAAGAAAAGAATTAAAGAATTTTTAATTGCCATCTTGATCATGCAAACTTTTATGATCGGAGTATTTTGTGCTTTAGATTTATTCTTATTCTTCTTATTCTTTGAAGGTGGGCTAATTCCAATGTTTTTAATTATTGGAATTTGGGGTGGAGAAAGACGTGTTTATTCTGCTTTAAAGTTCTTTTTATATACGTTTTTAGGTTCAATTTTTATGCTGATTGCGATTATCGCCATCTATTGGAACATGAATACTTTAGATCTTGTTAAATTAATGGATTTAAAAATTCCTGAAAATTTACAATACTGGATGTGGTTTGGTTTCTTTATTTCTCTAGCTGTAAAACTTCCAATGTGGCCGTTCCATACATGGTTACCAGATGCACACGTTGAAGCGCCAACACCAGGATCAGTAATTCTTGCTGCAATCTTACTTAAAATTTCAGGTTATGGCTTTATTAGGTTTTCGCTTGGATTATTTCCAATCGCTTCTCACTACTTTGCAAACTTTGTATTTGTACTAAGTATTATTGCTATTATTTATGCATCGTTAGTAGCTTTGATGCAAACAGATATGAAGAAGCTAATTGCTTATTCATCCGTTGCTCACATGGGTTATGTAACAATTGGAATTTTCTCATTTACTAAACAAGGAATAGATGGTGCTATTTTCCAAATGATTAGCCACGGATTAATTTCTTCATCATTATTCTTATGTGTTGGTGTTTTGTATGATCGTGTTCACAGCAGGTTAATCGAAGACTATTCGGGTATTGTAAATATTATGCCAAAATTTGCTTTAGTATTTGTATTCTCATCACTTGCTAATGTGGGTTTACCAGGTACAAGCGGATTTGTTGGAGAGTTTTTAACTTTGATTGGAACTTTTAAAGTAAATTATATTGTATCCATACTTGCGGCAACTGGGGTTATATTATCTGCTGCTTATTCATTGTGGTTATGCAAACGAGTTGTGTTTGGTGAATTTAAAGTTAACAATCAGGGAGAAAAGTTACTAGACTTAGATGTAACTGAAATAGTTATTTTGTTTACGCTAATGATTTTAACAATTGTATTCGGTGTTTATCCAAACTTAATTTTAGAACCAATTTCATCTTCAGTAGATTTGGTTGTTAAAAATATGGGAGCTATAAAATGAAAAATATTATTCCAGAAGTATTTATATTATTAAGCTCATTCTCTTTATTAATTGCTGGAGTTTTTTCTAAAACTCTTAATAAAATAATTAATTATGTTATCGTTGCATTGTTAGCCGCTTTAATTTTTGTTATTTATTTTAACTTTTCATCATCTATCACTTTATTTGGCAACAGTTACACGATTGACCCGTTATCAAATTTTATGAAGATTTTAGTTTTGATTTCAGTTTTATTTACGATGTTAATTTCAAACACCTATCTTGAAAGACTAAAGATTGCTAAATTTGAGTATCCAATCATTCTATTGCTATCTACCCTTGGAATGTTTGTAATGATTAGCGCTAATAACTTAATTGTTTTTTATTTAGGATTAGAGCTTCAATCTCTATGTCTTTATGTACTTGCAGCGATTAATACTAAGTCCCTTAAGTCTTCAGAAGCCGGCTTAAAATACTTTGTTTTAGGCTCATTATCTTCTGGTCTCTTATTATATGGATGTTCTTTAGTTTACGGATTTACAGGTACAGTTGATTATTCAGAAATTGCAAAAGTTGCAACGGAGCAGAGTGGAGCTTTAAAATTTGGATTAGTTTTTATTCTTTGCGGAATAGCATTTAAAATATCAGCGGTACCATTTCATATGTGGGCTCCAGACGTTTATGAAGGATCACCTACATCCGTTACAACATTCTTTGCTATGGCACCTAAAGTTGCAGCCATCGCAGCTTTAATAAAATTTTTAAACGTTCCTTATGCAAACTTTATTAATGAATGGAGAACAATTATTATAGTTCTATCCGTTGCATCAATGTTCCTTGGTGCTGTTGCTGCAATTGGACAAAGTAATTTAAAACGACTTATGGCTTATAGCTCAATCGGTCATGTTGGTTTTATTCTTGCTGGCCTTGCAATAGCAACGCCTGAGTCATTAAGCGCTGTCTTAGTTTATATGGTTATTTATGTGTTTATGAATATTGGAGTATTCGCCTGTATTATGTCTTTAAATCGAAATGGAGTTTATTTTGAAAATATTTCTGATCTATCGGGAATTTCAAAACATCATCCACTTATTGCAATTTGTTTAACAATATTAACTTTCTCTTTAGCAGGTATTCCACCGCTTGCAGGATTTTTTGCAAAATTTTATATCTTCTTAGCGATTATTCAGCAAAAAATTTATTATCTTGCTGTTGTCGGATTATTATCTGCTGTGATTGCAGCATTCTACTATCTGAGAATTATAAAAGTTATTTATTTTGACCCAGCTAAAGAAAGTTACGATAAAAATTCTAATTATGGATTGAAATTTTCACTTATTGTTTCTACAGTTGTAATATTATTTTATTTTATTGATCCATCCACACTTAATACGATTGTAGAAAGTATTACAAAAAATACAAAATAAATGAGTTTACCTATTTTTAATTTTACAAAAATAGAGAGCACTAATGATTTTGCCAGATCATTAATAACAGAACATAAAATTTTTAAAGGAATTATTATCGCTGATGAGCAAACAAAGGGTCGAGGTAGATATGGCAATTTATGGAGTTCGCCAAAAGGAAATTTATATTTTACTATTTTTTTTCCAATTTTAAGATCTAATTTAAAAAAAATTCAATTTCTTGTTCAATTGCAAATTAGAAATATTATAAAAAGTTATAATGTTAAAAATATCACTTTAAAGTGGCCTAATGACCTTTATGTAAATAATAGCAAGTTTTGTGGAATTTTGCAGGAAAGCATTGTCTTCGGTAAGTTTTTTTTAATTGTTGGCATTGGGATTAATGTAAAATCCTCTCCAAAGATTAAAAAATATCCAACAACTTATTTAAATAAAGAATCAAAGAAAAAAATTAACTTAAATGAATTAGTGGAAAAACTTAAAAAAGCTTTTGTTAGCAATATTATTGATAAAAAATATTCATTAAAAAAGATTACTAAAGATTGGAATAAATATGCTTTTAATAAAAATAAGTTTATAAATTTCAAAATAAACAATAAGATTTATAAGGGTATTTTTAAGGGCATTAATAACAACGGTGCTTTGATTTTAGAGCACAATAATCACAAAGATTATTTTACGCATGGTAGTTTAGTTTGAATTATTTGATCATTGATATCGGCAATACGAATATTGATTTTGTTAATTTTAATAAGTTAACTAATAAGTATTCTAATAAATTTACAGTAGATACCTCTGATATTTTACAAGGTCGTCTTGGTTCTATTAATAAAAAAATTAAAAAAAATTTCTATCAAGGCGCTCTATCTTCAAGCGTTGTACCTATTGCATTTAATAAATTAAAAAAAATGTTAAAGACAAAAAATATTAATCTTAACGAAATTAAAGATAGAAATCTTTATTTGCCTATTAAACTTAAAATAAAAAAACCAAAACAAGTTGGTTCAGACAGAGTAGTAAATGCTATTGCTGCATTTAAAATTTATAAAAAAAATTCAATTATTATTGACTTTGGAACAGCTACAACCTTTGACGTTATTGTTCAAAATAGTTACATCGGCGGAATGATTACACCTGGCATTAATTTATCATTAAAGGTTTTAAAAGAAGCAACTGCCAAACTTCCTTTGATTAAATTAAAAAAAACTAACAAATACATAGGAAAAGATACTGTCAGCGCTATGAATAACGGTATGTATTGGGGCTATATTGGTTTAATTAAGGAACTTGTGCAAAAAATTATTAAAGAAACAAAAAAGAAGTATCTAGTTATTTTTACAGGCGGACTTGCAAATATTTTCTTCTCTTCATTTCCATTCAAAGACAAAGTTATTGATCAGCAAATAACTTTAAAAGGAATAGCTGAAACTTTAAAATTTAATTTAAAAAATATTTAATGGCTAAAGGCGGACAAGAATTAGTTTATTGCTCTTTAGGTGGGGCAGGAGAGATCGGGATGAATTTGAATTTATTTGGCTATGGAAAGCCAGGTGAATACAAATGGATCATTGTTGATATTGGAGTTACTTTTTCTGATGATAATATTCCAGGCATTGAAGTCATTCTTCCAAATCCAGAATTTATTGCAAATCAAAAAGAGAATTTACTAGGAATAGTTTTAACACATGCCCATGAAGATCACGTTGGAGCAATTGCCTATTTGTGGCCTATGTTGGAGTGTCCAATTTATGCAACCCCATTTACGGCAGCAATTGTTAGAGAAAAATTTAAAGAAAAAAAAATTAATATCGGAAGTCATTTAAAAATTGTTAAATTAGGTGGTAACGTAAAATTAGGGGCCTTTGATATTGATTACGTTACGCTTACTCATTCTATTTTAGAACCAAACGGACTTGCAATCACAACACCTGAAGGAGTTGTTTTGCATACAGCGGACTGGAAGATCGATGAGGATCCATTAATTGGAGAAAAAACGGACGTTAAGAAATTAACAGAGCTTGGAAAAAAAGGTGTCCTTGCAATGGTTTGTGACTCTACTAACATTTTTAACTTAGGTTCCTCAGGTTCAGAAAGATTAGTAAGAACCGGCCTTTTAACTGTTTTAGAGAAGATGAAAAATAGGATCATCATTACGTCCTTTGCATCGAATGTTGCAAGAATGGAAACAGTCTTCAAAGTTGCAGAAAAAATCGGGAGACATGTTTGTTTAGTTGGAAGATCTATGAATAGAATTTATGAACTAGCAAGACAGTGTAATTATTTACAAGACATTAAAGTTCCAATTGACGTTAGAGATTCAAAAAAAATGCCAAAAAATAAAATGGTATTTCTTTGTACAGGCTCACAAGGAGAGCAAAGAGCTGCCTTAGCAAGAATTGCAAACGGGACTCATCCAGATCTCCATCTAGAAAAAAATGATAACGTTATTTTTTCTTCCAGAATTATTCCTGGAAATGAAAAGAGATTATATAAAATTTTTAATGATTTTTCTAAAAGTGAAATTAATGTTTTATCCGAAGAAAATTCTATGATCCATGTCTCTGGTCATCCAGCTCGAGAAGATTTAAAAAAAATGTATTCTTGGGTTAAGCCAAAAATATTAATTCCAGTTCATGGTGAACAAAGACATATGGCCGAGCATATTAATTTTGCAAAAGAAATGGGGGTCAAGTTTCCAATTAAAGTAAGTAACGGTGAAATTATAAGACTTGCACCAGGCGAGCCTCAAGTAGTTGACAAAGTAACATGGGGTAGAGTTTACTTAGATGGTAAAGTTTTAATTGATAATGACTCTCAAGTTTTAAAAGAGAGAAGAAATATGGCTGCAAATGGTTATATGGAGGTTACGGTTTTAATTTCTAAAAATGGTGAGATAAAAAATAATCCAATAATTACTTTGAAAGGAATCCCTTTAATTGAAGAAGATGAAAGTGAGATTGAGTATGATCTAGAAGATGTAGTGATGGATACTTGTAAAACTTTTAATTTAAATAATTCAAAACAAGAAAAGAATTTAATCGATACTTTAAAAGGTAACTGTAGAAAATTAATCAACGATAAATCTGGAAAAAAACCTTTAGTAAATATTAATTTAGTTAGATTTTAGTTTATGTCGATAACAGGCGGCATTATCATTTACGTAAATCTGTGGATGATCATATTTTTTATGGTTTTACCTTTTGGAATTACGAACCAAATTGATTCTCCAGATTATCAAAAAGGTACTGATCCTGGAGCTCCAGTTGAATCTAGAATGAAAAAAAAGATTTTAATTACCACGCTTATAGCGACCATTATTTTTTCTTTTATCTTTGCCTTAGACAAATTAGATTTGTTTTATATTAGAAAATTATTATTTTAATGCTGATTTCAAAGTTATTTTTCCCAGTTCTTAGAGAAGTTTTAGCTGATGCTAAATTAAAATCACATCAGATAATGCTTAAAGCTGGAATGATTAGACAAAGTGCTGCTGGTATTTATTCATGGCTTCCATTGGGGCTAAAAGTTTTAAAGAAGATTGAGCAGGTAGTTAGAAAAGAGCAAAATAATGTTGGTGCTCAAGAAATGTTAATGCCAACCATCCAATCAGCAGATATTTGGAAAGAAAGCGGCAGATATAATGATTATGGTCAGGAAATGCTTAGAATTAAAGACCGTGGCGATAGAGAACTATTATACGGTCCAACTAACGAAGAGCTAGTTACAGAAATTTTTAGAGATAACGTAAAGTCTTACAAATCTTTACCATTAATTCTTTATCATATTCAGTGGAAGTTTAGAGATGAGATTAGACCAAGATTTGGCGTGATGCGATGCAGAGAATTCTTAATGAAAGATTCTTATTCTTTTGATCTTACGAAAGAAGATGCAATTAAGTCTTATAACAAAATGTTTTATGCGTACCTTAGAACATTTACTAGATTAGAATTAAAAGCATTACCACTTCGAGCAAGCTCAGGTCCGATTGGTGGTGACGCTTCTCATGAATTTATTATTTTAGCTGACACAGGCGAAAGCCAAGTTTATTTAGACAAATCATTACTTGATATTGATGTTAATAGCTTTGATGGCTCTGAAGCTTCAATTAATAAAATGATTTCAGCTTTCTCAACTCCATATAGCGCAACAGATGAAAAACATTCTGAAAAAGAATTTAATGAAAAAGTTTCAAAACAAAATCAGTTAGCAACCAAAGGTATTGAAGTCGGCCATATCTTTTATTTTGGAAATAAATATTCACAACCCATGAAAGCTAACGTTTTAAATAAAGAAGGAAAGAACGTTAATGTTGAGATGGGATCTTACGGCATTGGAGTTTCAAGACTTGTTGCTGCAGTGATTGAAGCTAAATGCGTTGAAGGCGTAATGAAGTGGCCACTTGTTATATCTCCGTTTGATATTGCAATTATTCCACTGAACAATAAATCGGATACTGCTCCTTTAGATAAAGCTCGAAAAATTTATGAAGCGTTAAGGAGTAATTCTATTGATGCTATTTTAGACGACACTTTGGAAAGCCCATCAAGTAAATTTAAAAACTTTGACTTAATGGGGGTTCCTTACCAAATTATTATCGGCTCAAAAAGTAATGAAGATAAACTAGAATTTAAAGAGTTAAATGCAAAAACAGAAATGTTAACAATTGAAGAGATAATTAAAAAAATAAAAAAATTTAAAGGTTAAATTGATTTCCGCTGCTGAGCTATTAATAATTAAAAATTATATTCGATCAAAAAAAAAAGATAGTTTTTTAAAAATTATCTCAATTTTTTCTTTTCTTGGAATATCTATAGGTGTTGCAACCCTTATTATTGTAATGTCAGTAATGAATGGGTTTAGAGCTGAGCTATTCGATAAGCTTTTAAAATTTAACCCACATATTACTGTTCATTCGGTTGGTAATGATGAGTTAAGTATTCCAAAGTTAATTCAGTTTTTTAATGAAAAAAAAATTGAAGTTAAAAGCATTAGAAAAGTGATTAAAGCACAAGGTTTATTGGTTTCAGAAAGAAGCAATTCAGGAATTGGAATTATTGGAATTAATAAAGAAGATTTACTTAAAGATGAGTTTATTAAGGATCTATCAGGTTATGAGAAAGGTTCAGTTGTTGTTGGTACCGCATTAGCGGATAAGCTTGGAATTGCAAAAAATAATAAGATTAATGTGCTTTCAGCAAATAATGTTTCAACGCCTTTTGGAAAATTACCTCAACAATTTACGTATAAAGTAGCCTCTACGTTCTCAAGTGGAGTATCAGAGTTAGATTATAACTACGTCTTTATTCCTTATAACGACGCTTTAGAGTTTATTAAAAATAATAAGAATCTTATATCTGTAGATATCAAAATTAAGGACGTTAATAACGTTGATCTTTATAAAAAAGAGCTGCAGAAAAATTTTCAAAATTATTACTTCACAACTTGGATAGATAATAATCAAACATTTTTCGATGCTCTATTAGTTGAGCGTAATGTGATGTTTATTATTTTAACCCTTATTATTATAGTCGCTGCATTTAATATTGTAACGGGAATGACAATCTTAGTTAAAAATAAAACCAAAGAGATTGCAATTTTCAATACCCTTGGAATGTCAAAGTTTTCAATTTCAAAGATTTTTTTTATTATGGGATCTTTTATTGGAATTAGTGGAACTATATTTGGAGTAATTTTGGGCGTAGTTTTTGCTCATAACATAGAAGCCATTAGACAATTTGTAAGTTTTATTTTTCAGGTGAAAGTTTTTCCTCCTGAGATTTATTTTTTAAGTAAGATGCCATCATTAATAGATTATAAGTCAGTTCTTATTATTTGTTTCTTTTCAGTGCTTATTACATTTTTTGCAAGTTTATATCCTGCAATGTCTGCATCTAAACTTAATCCAATCAAAGGATTAAAATATGACTGATATTTTTTTAAAGTTGAAAAATATTCAAAAGAAATACATTGATGTTAGTAAAAATATTCAGGTTTTAAATGGTGTTAATTTATCTTTTAGCAAAAATAATATTATATCTTTAATTGGTCCCTCTGGTTCTGGTAAATCTACACTTTTACATATTTTAGGATTACTTGAGACAGTTGATCAAGGTGAGTATTTCTTTAACAATGTTAATTTATTTGATTTAAAAGATGACCAAAAAACAATTTATAGAAGAAAGAATATTTCAATAGTTTATCAATTTAACAATCTAATTTCTGATCTTCGAGCAATTGATAACGTTATTCTCCCTTTATTAATTAACAATCTAGACAAGAATGAATCCTTTAAAAAAGCAGAAAGTTTACTTGCAAAACTTAGCCTGAAAGAAAGATTAAATCATTATCCTCATGAATTATCAGGTGGAGAGCAGCAGCGTGTTGCAATCGCTAGAGCTTTAATAAATGAACCTGAGCTTATTTTAGCAGATGAGCCAACTGGTAATTTAGACAGCAAAACTGCAAACGAAGTGTTTGAAATACTTTTAAGTTTAAAATCAAAAGAAAGATTAATTGTTTTTGCAACTCACAATAGAGAATTATCAGATAAAGCAGATATTCAGTTAGCTATTCAAGATTCTAATGTTAGAATTTTGAATTAGAAAAATGAGTCTCAAAGATATTACTTTTAATCACTTTAAAATTCATACTCAGTACTCAATCTGTGAAGGCGCAGTCAAAATTGAGGAGCTAGCAAAGTATGCGAAACTTTCAAAATTTTTATCCCTTGGAATATCTGACTCTTACAATTTAAGTGGAGCTTTAGAGTTTTCAGAAGAATTATCAAAAGCAGGTGTTCATCCAATTATAGGAACTCAGCTTAATATAAAGACTGACAATATTATTGGTAAAATCTCCTTAATTGCAAAGAATGAGGTAGGTTATAAAAATTTATTAAAACTTTCCTCTAAATCTTATCTTGATATTAACGCAACTGAAGCGCCTCATTGCTCAATTAATGACTTACTAGAGTATAGTAGTGGGCTCTTTGTTTTGTTAGGTGGAAATCATACTTTAACTTCTCAACTTATTCTCAATAATCAGGATAAAATATTTTTAAATAATATAAATAAATTAAAATCTGCATTTAAAGATAATCTATTTTTTGAAATACAAAGACATAATGAGGTTAATGAAGACAGAATAGGAAATTTTTTAATAGTTAACTCAAAGTCTTTAAAAGTTCCAATTATAGCCTCACAAGAAGTTTTTTATATCCATCAAGACATGTATGAAGCGCACGATGCATATATTTGCATTGGTCAAAAAGCTTATGTGGAGGATAAAAATAGAATTAATTATTCAGACCAGCATTATCTTAAGAGTAATGATGAAATGCTAAAACTATTTGTTGATTTGCCTGATGCTTTAGAAAATAACCATAATTTAAGATATCAATGTCTTTATCGACCATTACAAAGCAAACCTTTACTTCCAAACTTCACCTCAACTTCTTCAACTGAGAAAAATGTTGAGGTTGTTCTTCAAGAATTAGCTCAAAAAGGATTAGAGATAAGATTAAAGGAAGTTATTTTAAAAAATATAACTGATCCAAAACAGATTGAAGAAACAAAGAAGATTTATATAGATAGATTAAATTATGAAGTAAAAATGATTAACCAGATGAAATTTTCTGGTTATTTCTTAATTGTCTCTGATTACATTTTGTGGGCTAAGAATAATAACATTCCTGTAGGACCAGGAAGGGGATCTGGAGCAGGATCTTTAGTTGCTTGGACACTATCTATCACTGAATTAGATCCAATAAAATTTGGATTAATCTTTGAACGTTTTTTAAATCCTGATCGAATTTCAATTCCAGATTTTGATATCGATTTTTGTCAGGAAGATAGAGATAAAGTAATTAATTATGTAAAAAATAAATACAAAGGCGGAGTTGCACAAATTATTACATTTGGAAAACTTCAGGCGAGAATGGCAATACGTGATATTGGTAGAGTTATTGGTCTTCCTTATAGCGTTGTAGATTCTCTTTCAAAAATGATCCCATTTGATCCGTCACGTCCTCTTTCATTACAAGAGTCTGTTGCGCTTGAACCAAGAATTCAAGAAGCACAAAAAAATGACGTTAAGATCGACAAATTAATTAAGTTAGCAATTAAACTTGAGGGACTTTATAGAAATATCGCAACTCATGCGGCCGGTATAGTTATTGCAGATAGACAAATTGAAGAGATCGTTCCTCTATATAAAGATTTCGGTTCAGATCATGATATTCCAGTAACACAGTTTGATATGAAATGGTCTGAGAATGCTGGACTTGTAAAATTTGATTTCCTAGGTCTTAAAACGCTTACCGTTATTAAAAAGACAGTTAATTCTCTTAAAGAAAATAATATTAATATAAATTTAAAAGATCTTCCACTTGATGATCCAAAAACTTTTGAACTTTTATGTTCAGGTGAAACAATGGGCGTGTTCCAATTAGAGAGCGCTGGAATGAGAGAGGTTTTAAAGCAAATGAAGCCTAATAAATTTGAAGATATCATTGCGTTAGTTGCTCTTTTTAGGCCAGGCCCAATGCAGAATATATCCAAATATAATAATTGTAAGCACGGAATAGAAAAGCCTGATTACCTTCATCCTAAGATAGAACATATTTTAAAAGAGACTTACGGAGTTATTATTTATCAAGAACAAGTGATGCAGATTGCTCAATCACTTTCAGGTTTTTCAGCTGGTAAAGCGGATATTTTAAGAAAAGCTATGGGTAAAAAAAAATCAGCGGAGATGGAAAGACAGAAGAAAGATTTTATAGAAGGGGCTGTTAAAAATGGAATTACTAAAGATCAAGCTGTTTACATATTTCAGTTAGTTGAAAAATTTGCGCAGTACGGATTTAACAAAAGTCATGCCGCAGCTTATGCGTTGATTGCTTACCAAACTGCTTATTTAAAAACTCATTATCCTTTCTATTTTATAGCAGCTTCAATGAATTTAGATTTAGCCAATACAGATAAATTAAATGAATTTTATGAAGAGTTAAAACGATTAAAGATTGATGTGGTTTTGCCATCTATTAATGAATCTTTTGCAGATTTTCTTGTTAAAGAAAATAAAGTTTACTACGCTTTAGCCGCAATTAAAGCAGTAGGTTATGAATCTATTAATCAAATAATTACTGATAGAAAAAATAACGGTCTATTTAAATCTTTGGAAGATTTTATTTTAAGAATTGATTCAAAGTTAATTAATAAACTTCAAATGGAAGGTCTAATTAAATCTGGAGCCTTTGATTGTTTAGAGACTAATCGTAAATTTTTATTTGATGTTGTTCCAGAGATTATTAAGATTTCTAAAAATTATAAAGAAGCTAATCTTTTGCAAGATAGTTTATTTAGTAATGATAAAAATAGTAAACTTCCGTCCTTAGAAAATTTTATAAATAAAAAAGATTTTTGGAATCAGAATGAAAAAATGAAAAATGAGTTTGAATCTATAGGCTTTTTTATTAGTGAGCATCCATTATTAAATTATGAGAAAGTATTGAAAACTTATAACGTTAAAAGATTTTCTGACATTTCTGATAATGATTTAAATAGAGAATTTGTTCTTTCAGGAACTTTAATGGCAGTTCAGGAAAAGAAAACAGCCAAAGGACAACCATTTGCAATTATTAAATTAAGCGATCTTAGCAGAATGTACGAACTATTTATTTTTTCAGAAATCTTACTTGCCAACAGAGATAAGATGGTACCAGGAAATTCTTTTTTAATAAATATTGTAAAAGAAAAAATGACAAACGGAACAACAAGGTTAACTACTAGAAAATTAACGGAGATTAATTCCATTAAAGAGGCAAAAATTAATAATGCTGAAATTATTATTAAAAATTTAGAAAGTATAAATGAGCTAAAGAAGATTTTAAAAGATGGTGGGGATACTAAAGTTTTAATTAGAATGAAGTCTAAAGATAAAAACTATGCCTTTAATCTTAAAACTAGCAAATTAATTGATGCTTCTATTGTTAGTATTTTAAATAGCTCAGGTTTTGAGTGTAAAATTCACTAGTATTCACTTGTTTTTTTCCTAGATTTTAATATAAAACCCTAAAAATTCGCACACAGTTGTGGGTAGCAATACCCCCCGGTCCAATTAAGGCAGAAACTGTGGTGGAAATAACCGGAGAAACAAGATGAACTTACCTTCTGCGTCTGTAAAAGAGCTTTTAGAAGCTGGCGTACACTTAGGTCATAAGACTTTTAGATGGAATCCGAAAATGAAGAAATTTATTTTTGGAGAAAAAAACTCAATTCATATTATTGATTTACTTCAAACAGTAAAATTACTTAATAATGCAATGCTAGAAATGCACAAATGTGTAGCTTCTGGTGGCAAAATTTTATTTGTTTCAACAAAAAAACAAGCAAGCGAGTTGATTGCTGAAGTGGCCAAAGAAACTGGACAATTTTTTGTTAATCATAGATGGCCAGGCGGAATGTTGACGAACTGGAAGACTATTAGCAATTCAATTAAAAGATTAAAAAAACTTACTGAAGAACTTAATAAAGAAAATAAAGGTTTTACAAAAAAAGAGCTTATTAAGATGAGCCTTGAGCGGGATAAATTAAATAGATCATTGGGTGGAATAGCAGATATGAGAGGCGTTCCCAATATGCTATTTGTCATCGATACAAATATTGAATCTTTAGCAGTTGCTGAGGCTAGAAAATTAAAAATACCGATAGTTGCAATTGTTGATAGCAATTCTAATCCCGACGATATTGATTTTCCAATACCAGGAAATGATGATGCTAGAAGATCAATCAATCTTTATTGCGATTTAGCTAAAAAAACTATTCTGGACGCAAAACAGAATATTAAAATAGTCGAGCCAATTGAGGAAGAAAAACCCAAAAAAGCTGTTAAAGAATCTTCAAAAATTAAAGTAATAAAAATTTCCGACAACAAAGAAGAAGCTTTAAAAAATTAAAAAGTTAATTCAATGTCTGATAATTTATCAAAAGTTAAAGAACTTAGAGAATTAACAGGAGCTGGCATTCAAGATTGTAAAACCGCTTTATCAGAGAATAATTTTGATATTGAAAAGTCCATTGAATATTTACGTAAAAAAGGAATAACAAAAGCTGCTAAAAAATCGTCACGTGATGCAGCTGAAGGTTTAGTTGTAGTTGCATCAAATAACTCTAAAGCCTGTATATTAGAAATTAATTCTGAAACAGACTTTGTTGCAAAAAATAACGAGTTCATAAATTTTTGTTCAGAAGTCTCTAAAATTGCATTAGCTAATAATTTTAATATAGAAACTTTATCTAATTCAAAAATTAATAATATTTTAATAAAAGATGCTTTAGTTAATTTAATAGCAAAGATTGGTGAGAATATTAAAATTAGAAGAATAGCTTATTTAGAAAATTCTAAAGGAGTTATTGCAAATTATATCCATAATCTACAAAGTGAAAATATGGGAAAGATTGGAGTTTTAATTTCAATTGATTGCGAGAAT
>Ga0247837_1002996_pt1 | contig 30482 bp, 30 predicted proteins | sample LaCtaG_2_FD_187115 | JGI IMG/M metagenome (GOLD analysis project Ga0247837, IMG submission 187115) | Freshwater microbial communities from meromictic Lake La Cruz, Castile-La Mancha, Spain - LaCruzMarch2015_14.5m | ecosystem: Environmental > Aquatic > Freshwater > Lake | place: Spain: Castile-La...
TTTGTAATTGTTTGGAGTTATAAAATAATCAAAATGTTTTGAAAGTAAAAAATAAAATGCTTTAGAAATTGATCTGGATCCATATGCAAAAGTGGTCCCAAATTCGAGTAAAATATCATTTATTTTGACAACAGACTCTTTTAAAATATAAATTGCTAAAAATGAAAAAATTAAAGCAACAAAAAAATCTTTCTTTTTATTGAGAAAAACTAATATAGAAAATATTGGATAAATTTTTAATAAAATTGACAAAAAAAAAATAAAAAATTTTGTTATAATGTTAATGTTTAATATTAAACAAAATAATAATAGAAATATTACTATATCAACATTAAGTCGTTCAATTAATAGAAGATTAGATGTTGATATGAGAGTTAATAAAAAAATTAATTTATTTTTATAATTAGTAAAAAAATTACTTAAATAAAATAATGCAGTAAAATAGAAAAACAAAATGATAAAGACTGTTATATTAAAATAATAATAATTAGATAAATTTAAATATTTAAAAATATGAAGCCAAGTCTCAGGGTAGTCATAATAACCAGATGTACCCTCTATAACCTCAGGACAATAGTTATTAATTAAGTCACTGTTAAAACATTTTAAAAATCGTACAAGAGCGTCGAAATCTGAAAAAGGAGGAAAAGCAACTGGTACAAAAAAAAATTTGAAAAAAAAATTCCAATAATCTCTATTGAAAGAGAGATAAATAAAGAAAAGTGATAAAATTAGCGAACTTGCATAAGTTACTGACTTCTTATTTAAAAAAATAGTATTATTTATAAACATTAAATTTTAATAATTATCACTTAGAAAATAATTTTCTAGATAAATTTATACAAAAACTTTTCAAGTCTTTCTTGCTAATCGAAATATTTAATATTTTCTTAATTTTATTATTATTTAATGTGAAGGAATCTGAATTAAAATCCTTTTTTTTATCATTTAGGTTTTGCAACTTAAAAGTATTATCTGAATAATAAGTTAACCAATCGACAATGTCGTCTAGAAAAATTTTCTTACCTAGAGAAATATTGAAAATACCTTTTAAATTTTTTTTTAGTATCAATAAAAAAATTTCTGTAAACTGCATAACACTAATAAAATCTTTATAGACGCCTTCATATTTAGGAATATTCTTATTTCTTTTATAATTGATAAAATTATCAATAAATAATTTATGGACTTGTTTCTTGTTAGAAGTGGTCCTCAATCCTATAATGTTTGATATCCTTAATATTAAATAATTGTCCGGAAGTAATTTTTTCACTAAAGACTCGGTAACTATCTTATTTGATGCATAATTATCTTGCGGGGATAAAAGTTGTTTTTCATTTATATTAAATCCTGGCCTATAAACTTTTCTAGTGCTAAAAAAAATAAAATTAATATTTAATCCTTCAATTTTATTTAAAATCTTAAAATCTAAATCAAAATTTTTATTATATTTGTTTTGAACATACTTTGGATGCAAAGAGCAATTGGCTATAAAATTAAATTTTATTAAATATTCATTTTTTAATAATAGAAAATTTCGATAACTTATTTTTTTTATATAAATTTTATTTTTTAAAATATTATAAATATTATTTGCAATAAAACTATTTTTACCAATAATTAATAGGCATATTTTTTTTTTCATCATCAAAATTTTTTATATATCGAAATTAAAATATTGACTAATTTTGTCAAAATATAATCTAAACTAAACAGAATTGGCATTTTATTTTTTTTTAAGATATAAAATAGAAAATTAAAAGTCTCTTCTCTTCGTAACCACCAATTAAAAGATAAAAATTTATAAATAGATGAAGCACCATTTAAATGTTGAAAATAATACGTTAAATATTTATTAATAAGATTATAATCTTTGCTGACAAAGTAACTATACAGAAGAATTCTTATATCCAACCAAACTCTAGGAAATTTCTTTATCTTTATGTTTCTAATAATTTTTAAAAAAAATGATCTTCTTAAAGAAATGCAACTTTGTGGTGGAAATTTTTCCCATAATTTAAAAATTTTTATATTATTTTTATTAAAAAGCTTAAATTTATTTTTTGAGTGCCAAAGAAAAGGCATGTCAACAACCAAGTTTTTGTTTTTGAATGTTTTAAAGAATTTAAAAACTTCATAAAGTTTACTTTTTTTAAAAAAATCATCCGAGTCAAGAAATATAATAATTTCTCCTTTTGAAAATCTAAATGCTTCAACATAAGAGTTAATTTGATTATATGAAGAAATTTTTTTTTTATTATTATAATTTTTAATTATTTTAATATTTAGTTTATTTGTGAATTTATTTGCTAAATCAACGGATCCATCAGTAGATTTATCGTCAAAAAAAATTACTTCAAATCTTCTAAATCTTTGCTTACTAAGAGAATCTAGACATCTTTGAATATATTTCTCGTTATTAAAATTTGCAATTAAAACTGAAATAAAATTTTTCTTAATCATTACCTGCTAATGAATTATTTAAATAAAAATATTCAAATGATTTTCTAAAATACATTTTAAACTTATAAATCTGAATAAAATTGTTATTAACTAGATATTTGTGCATATCGGAAAATTTATAGTTTTTTACATACATATCGTCATAATGATGTTCAAAATGAATTAATTTAACTCTATTAATAAAATTTTCTAGACTTTTTAAAACATTTAACTCAAAACCTTCTGTGTCAGTTTTTAAATAATTAATATATTGCAATTTATTATTAATCATAAACATCTTTAAGCTAATCATTTGTGTCTCTTCAGTTCTATTTTTATTGTTTTTATTAAAATTGAATATTTTTTTCTTATTAAGAAAATACTTGGAATCTGATTTTATTGGGCAATATGTGCAAGATGAGCTGTCTGTGAATTGAGTTAAGATTTTTTTTTCACTTTTTATACCGATACCTTTATTTATTAAAAAGATATTATTCGTTTTAATTAAATTAATTTTTTTTTTAAGAATTTCATAATTGTAAGCACTTGGCTCAAATGCATAAATTTTATTATACTTAAAATTATTATTTAAAAAAAGAATTGTTTCTCCGTGATGAGAACCTACATCAATTATAAAATTAATTTTATCATTAAAAATATTATTTAACACTAACAATATTTTTTTTTTCGATATATTATCAAAAAAAATAAGTAAAATTTTGACTAAAAATTTGATCATTTATTTATTATAAAAAAATTGATAGCTATTTATAGTTTTCCTTTGCAATCTAGAAGAAAGACAAGGAGTTGGCGTTGCCCAGCACATATCTTCCTTTACCAAATAAGCTTTTGATAAATCATTCAACAGTATTATTTCGTATGAAGGTTGTCTTATATTAAAAAATGGAAAATTTTTAAATGAATATAATTCTCTTTCAGAATTAAAAGACTTGGTAATTCTGAGGATATTTATCGAATTAAAAATTATTACAGTTCCGATTACTGTTAATAAAAAAAATTTATTTAAATTATTTTTATTTATAACAAATCTAGACAAATAAATACTTATAGGAATAAAAAAAATAAGTGTATAAAGAACAAAACCACCATATCTCAAGTCTGGATGCTTATTAAACCATATTAGAAAAAATAATATAAGCAAAGAATATAAAGAATAAAATTTGTAGTTTTTTTTAACAATGTTTTTGCTTCTTAAGAAAATTAAAAAATAAATTACTATTGCTAAAATAATAGAATTTGCCTGCAAACCTTTACCCATAAAATAATTCTTTACCCAGTTAGAAACCCAATTAAAATTTTTCACGTATTCAGCAGGATTTTGAACTCTATAATCAGGGGTAGCTCCAGCTTTTGACCACAGTTCATACCAACTAGAGAAATGCTCGGCAATTTTTTGAGTAACTGACCAGCTGAAGTTATCAAAGCAACTATACTTTAATGGATATAATAAGCACCCGGAATTTGAAAAATTTATAAATAAAAATAATACAACAAAAAAAGATAATGTAATTATTATTTTTAAATCTTTAAAAATTTGCTTAGTATTTTTTTCTTCAAAAAAAAATAAAAGTGGTATTAATAAGTATACAATAAAATAAGATTTAAAAGAAATTATATACGTTATTAATATAAATAAAATTTTTAAGTCATTTAATTTATTTATATTTTTTAAATTTAAATAATTAAATGCTACTATAAAAATAACAAAAGCTATAATTTGACCGCCACGGTCCGTTCCATAGGCTCCTAATCTAGCAAAAGCAATATTTATAAATACAAAGCATAGGCAAGATAATATTTTGATAAAATTACTCTTTTCTTTTTTAGAAGAAAAAAAAAAATTATCTAATAAAAATAAATTTGCAAAAATTAATATAATTAATCCTGAAGAATGAAATAAATAAATATTTATATGTGGCAAAAAAAAGGTTGATTGCAAATAAAACAAGGATGATGGGGTCCTATAAGCAATATTAAAAAAACCAATTCCGAACTGAATTTTGTTTTCAACGATCTGCATTGTGTAAGGCAAATGATAATAAGGAAAGTCCTCATGATTCTTTGCAATAAATAAAGCTAGTAAAAATAAAATTGTTAATGCAAGAACTTTAATGAAGTTTGGTAAAAAAAACTTTTTATCTTTTGCAAAAAATAATATTAAAAAAAAAAAACCTAATCCGTGCACTACGAAATTATGTAAGTAATTATGTGGTAGAAAAATGTGCGTTATATAAGATATAAATGTTAAAGCGAAAAACCCAATAAGCCCTATTAAACCAAAACTAGTAGAGCTACGATTTAAATTAAAAAATTTTATAGTTAAAACACCAAAGCCTAATGTAGAAAGAACAAATAAATTAAAATATAGTATGAAAATAATTGTATTAATAATCAATTTGAATACCTCCAATAACTCTTTTAATGAATACTAATCTCTTTTCAAATCATAAGTTCGAAGCACTGCTATTTTTATTACTTTATTTTTCATTAATAATTGGATTTGCTTACGATGAAAATGCCTTGGGCGGTTCAATGGGGGATTACATAAATCAAAAAAGAATAAGCGCTAAATTTGCAAATAATTTTTATGAAACGTTTTTAAATTATAACAAAGAAACGTCTCGACACTCGCCTATATTAATAATTCTCTTTTCATTTTTTGAAAAATTTAAAATTAACGATTTTACTATACGTCTATTTAACATTCATTTTATGTTATTAATTATTTATTTTTTTTATAAAAGTTTAAAATTAAAAATAAATTATTTAGATAAAAACAAAATACTTCTAATATCATTAGTAATTTTTTTATCTCCAACTTTTAGATCGCTATCTATTTGGCCAGACAGCAGGCTTTATGGTGTTCTTTTCTTTATAGTCTCAATTATTTTTTTTTTCAAATTTGAGAATTCTAAAAAATATATCGATAAATATAAAAACAGTATATTAAATATTTTTTTTTTAGCGGTATCAAGTTATTTTAGTCCAAATTTTTTTTTATTTTATTTTTTTTTCATATATTTTTTTTTAAAATCTTTAAAATTTAATGAAATTTTAATAATATTAATATTTAGTTTTTTTATTGCTTTGCCAGCTATTTATTATGTATTTATATTAAAAATATTTTTTTTTTTAACGCCCGTAACTGAAAATACCCAAACTGTTTTATCATTCAATATAGCAAATAAAATTATAATAATTTCAAGTATGTTTTTTTTTTATTATTTACCATTTTTATCAGTTACAAATAAAAATTTTAATTTTGGTGCAAAAAATTTATTAATATCATTAAGTATAATCGGGATTTCGATTTTTTTTTTTAATTATAAATCATCTTTTACGGGTGGCGGTATAATTTTTAAGGCATCAAATATATTATTTAAAAATAATTATTTATTATATTTATTCTCTTTTGCTGGATTAATTTTGCTACTAACAATGTCAAATAAAAATCCTAGAAACTTAGCTCTTATTTTGCTTTTGGTAACTCAAAATCCCCAGTTAGAAATTTACCACAAGTACTATGATCCTATTTTATTTATATTATTTTTTACATTATTTGATATAGAATTTAATAAGAAACTACTAAAAAAAAAAGTATTCATTTTTTATTTATTTTATATTTTTTTTTTAATAGCAAATTTTTACAGATAGTTTCAAATAGATAATAATAAAAAATTTTAATGCACAATTTAACATTGGTTATTCCTGCTAAAAACGAGGAATATTCTTTGCCATTGGTATTGGAAGAGATAAAAAATTTTAAATTCAAAAAAATTATTATACTTCCAAAGAATGATAGAAAAACAATAAACTCTATTAAAAAATTTACATGCAAAATAATTAAGCAAAAAAATCCAGGGTATGGAAGTGCTATTATAGAAGGCATTAATTCTGTAAAAACACAGTACCTTTGCATATTTAATGCTGATGGTTCTTTTGACCCTAAATATTTGAGAAAAATGTTAAAAATGTCTGAAAAAAAATATGATTTCACATTTGCCTCGAGATATTTGACTAAGGGAGGTAGTGACGATGATACTTTTTTAACCTTTGTAGGAAATAAAATATTTACATTAATAGGTAATATATTCTTTAATTTAAAATTATCTGATATTTTATTCACTTATATTTTAGGTAAGACAAATAAGTTTAAAAGTCTAAATTTAAAAAGCAAGAATTTTACTCTTTGTACAGAAATTCCAATTAAAATTAAAAAAAAACATTACAAATATATTTCAATTCCAAGTTACGAAAGGTCTAGGCTTGGTGGCAAAAAAAAAGTTAATGAATTTATTGATGGACTATTAATATTAATATCCTTTATTAAATTTTTTTTTATCAAGAATGATTAAAGAAAAATATCGTTTAGAAACTTTTTATATTTTAACGATTTGTTTAATTCCTGTTTCTTTATTAATCAGCTCGGGAGCGGCTGAATTATCTATAATTATTATTTCATCATTTTTTTTTATAAAATTGATTTATATAAAAAAAAATACTTTTTACAATATTGATTTTATTTTATTATCAATTTTTTGGTTTTTTTTAATTTTAAACTTATTTTTTTCTTTAAACAAAGAGACTTCTTTTGTACGAAATTTATTTTTTTTTAGATACATTCTTTATATGTTTAGTTTAATTTTTATATTTAAAAATAAAAAAAATTTAAATTTTGTACTTACAATATGGCTAATCTGTACAACTATCGTCGCTTTTGATATTTTTTTTGAATTTTTTAATAAAAAAAATATTCTTGGTCTAGAGTCTTACGATCCATCTAGAATTGCTAGTTTTTTAGGAAAAGAATTAAAAATTGGTCATTACATGCTTGGATTTTCTTTTATTTCTATAGGGTATCTAATTGACAAATCAAAAAAAAATAATTTATTTCATTTATTTCTTATAGTTTTATTAATGCTATTTTTTACTACTAGCGTTATTTTGACAGGCGAAAGATCTAATACTATAAAATTTATTATAGGTTTAATTATTTTTATTTTTCTTTCTAATAATTATATTTTTAAGAAAAAAAAAATAATACTATCGATCATATTAATATCTTTATTTTCAAGCTATCTATTTTCAGAGAAATTAAAAGAAAGAGCAAAAGCGATTATTGAACCTATAAAAAATAATGGAGTCATAGAAGCATTCAAGCAGACGCAGCATGCGTCACATTATTACACTGCTATTAAAATTTTCAAAGAATACCCAGTTTTTGGAATTGGAAATAAAAATTTTAGAGAAGAGTGTGCAAAAGATATTTATTATAATAAGGATTATAAATATACTGAACAGAGATGTACCACCCATCCACATCAGATATATTTTGAGTTTCTCTCGGAACATGGATTAATAGGCTCCTCAACAATGTTGTTTGTAATATTTTACATTACAATCAAAGGGGTAAAAATCTATAAAAAGAATAAAAGCATGGTTCATTTAGGTAGTATAAGTTTCATTTTAACTCAATTTATACCATTGCTCCCTAGTGGTAGTTTTTTTACTTCTTGGGGTGCTATAATCTTTTGGACAAATTTTGCTATATTATTATTTTATAATAATAAAAATTATCTATTTTTTAAGAAGAATGAAATTTAAAATTTTTTTTCAAGAAACGTAATGTTGTTATTTAGCGAAAATATTTAATTTTAATTTCGGTATTCACTTCTCTTATATAAAAAAAAATAAAAACTTAAATAAGCAAATATATTTAATATAATCATATAACTCAAAAATTTTGAATTTTCATAAAAACTTAATGAAAAATAAAAAATAACACAATTATAAGAATTAATAATAATTCCTGTCAAAGTATTTAAAATATCAACATTTTTTTTTATTTTCCTGTTTAAAAAAGAAAACAATAGGTGATGTAAATGTTTATTATCAGGTTCGTATGGACTAACTTTGTTATATTTTTTTCTTAATATAGAAAATAAATTTTCAAATGCAGGATACCATAACAGTAGCATTATAAATATTGGAGAGACAAATTTATCAACTTCAAGATTATTATTTGAAAAATCTATCAGATAATGTCCGATTGTAAAACTTAACAAAAAAACACCCGAGTCTCCTAAATAAATCTTTGATAATGCGTTAAAAAAAAATAATATTAATAAAACTAATAATAAATTATAATAATTATTAAAATTGTAATTTATCTCATTATAAAAACCTAAATATAAAATACTTAAAATAACCAAAATATAATAACCGACAACTAAGGTATTAACTCCATCCATAAAGTTGGAGCCGTTAATTAGAATAAGTAAACACAAACATGTAAAGAAAATTGAAAAAAATTTGTATTGCAAAAAGTAATCAATAAAAATAATTCTTGTCGAATGAATATAAATTCCAGAAAATATTACAAATAAGAGTGTTATAAATATTTGCAAAATCATCTTTTTTAGTGGATTAGAAATAACGAACAAGTCAGACAAAACTCCTAAAATAAAAATAAAGAAAAAAATTAATTTTAAAAAAATAATGTCTATGAATAATAATAAGTAACAAAAAATTAAAAAACCTCCTGATAAAGGAACAGAGTTTTTTGATATGTAAGTTTTGTGTTTTAATATTTTTAAGTCAACTAAAAAATTTTGATATCTAAAGAAAAAATTTATTAAAAGAATGAAAACTATAGAAAAAAAAAGAATAAATAAACTCATTACCATGAATCATGCTTAATATTTTTTAGAATTATTTCTAAGCCTTGCTCTAATCTAACTTTGGGTTTCCATCCAAGCGCGTTTAATTTACTACTCTCGAGATCTTTTTTCATAACTCCGTTTGGATAATTTATATTATAAATTATTTTACCTTTATAATTTATTTTTTTCGCTATCACGTCAGCTAACTCTTTGATTGAATAAATATCGCCACTGCCAACGTTAATTATTGGAAAATTATTACCGCATAGTTTAAATAGTTTTTTTTTTGGAGTTTTTAATATTAAATGTATTGCGTTTGCAAGATCGTCAGAAAATAAAAATTCTCTTTTAGCTCTTCCATGTCCCCATATTTCAACGAACTTCTTATTATTTTTTTTTGCCTTCAAAAATTTCATAATCAAAGCTGGAATAACATGACTAAATCCATCTTCATATCTATCATTAATTCCATAAATATTTGTTGGCATTAATGCTACGGTATCTAAATTATATTGATTGTACATTGCTTCACTCAATTTAATTCCTGATATTTTTGCAATTGCATAAGCTTGGTTGGTTTTGTGTAGAGAGCCAGTTAAAAGATAATCTTCTTTAATAGGTGTAATAGAATTTTGTGGATATATGCATGAAGTGCCCAAGAATACTGTTCTTCTTAATTTAAACTTTAGGGCTGCGTTGAGTAAACTATTTTGAATTAATATATTTTCATTAAAAAATTGCACCGGTTTATTTTGATTTGCCAAAATACCTCCTGCTAGTGCGGCACATATCACTAAATATTCAATTTTATTTTTTTCAAAATATAATTCAACTTTCTTAGATTCTTTTAAATCCAACTCTTTTCTGGAAATAACTAATAAATTTTTGTAGCCTTTAAATTTTAAATTTCTATAAACTGCACTACCAACAAGACCGTTGTGCCCCGCAATAAATATCCTAGAATTTTTATTCATAAAGAAATTAATTTAAAATATTATTAACTTCATCACAAATAAATTTAATTTCATTGTATTTCAAATTAATTCCAGAAGGTAAATACAGTCCATACTTAGAAATATATTCAGAATTAGGAAATTTTTCATTGTTTTTTTTTAAATTAAATTCTTTTAAAATTTTTTGCTTATTCATCGGGTAAAAAAAAGGTCTTGTCTCTATATTCTTTCTCAACAATTTTTTCGCAAAAGTTTTTGCATTTATATGACTATTTTTATTTAAAACAATCCCAACAACCCAGTAAATATTTTCAAAATTTTCTTTCTTTGGTGGAGGTATATAAATTTTATTATTATTTTTTAAAAAATTGTAATAAATATTTCCAATATTTTTTTTTATTTTAATTATATTTTTAATTCTTTTTAACTGAGAAAAACCAAGGGCCGCTTGTAAATTTGTCATTCTATAATTCCATCCAATATCGTCATGGGAAAATCTATCAATTTTTCCAAAACATAAATTTTTTAATGACTTACATTTATCAATTAAAAATTTGTTATTTGAGAGTATCATTCCACCTTCTCCTGTTGTTATGTGCTTATTAGCATAAAAACTAAATATACTTATATCTCCAAATGAACCACAATATTGTCTTTTAAATTTATGTCCCAGAACTTCAGCGGCATCTTCTATTAATGCAACTTTATGAGATGCGGCTATTTTTTTTATTTTATAAATATCTATTGGAAAATTATATATGTGAGTGGCTATTATTGCTTTAGTTCTTTTATTTATTTTTTTTTCAATATCCTCAATTTTCATGTTCCAATTAAATTTATTACAATCAACATAAACTGGAGTTGCTCCCTGCCTAATAACGCATAATGCATTAGAAATTATAGTAAAGTTTGGAATAATAACTTCATCGCCTTTTTTTATTCCTAATGCTTTGATTGCTATTTCCAATGCCGCAGTGCCACTTGAGACTGTAGTGGCATATTTTAGCCCTATAAATTTAGAAAAACTATTTTCAAAATCTTCAATTTGTTTACCAGCAGAGGAGACCCAACCTGTTTTAGCTGCATGAAAAATACTTTTTGCGTCATCCAGTGTTATAACTGGAGAGTTTACAGGTATTATTTTTCTATCTTTTATTTTTACAATGTTCTTTTGAGTCTTCATCAAATTTTTTTTTATCTAAAGAAATATTATATGGCCCCTGCTTTACTTCAAAAAGAATTGCTTTTTTTAAAACTTGAAAACCATGCCCTTCGTTAATTAACATAACTGTATCACCTTTATTTACTATCTCGCTAAAAAGATATTTCTTTTTATTATTATAAAAATTAATTCTCAATTTTCCTTCAATTAAATACAAAACTTCAGAGGTATTAATTCTTTTTAATTTTTTTTGAAAGTGCAGATGAGGTTTAATCTTATAATCTTTTGGATGATTCATGAACCCTAATTGAAGATTATAGTGATTTGGAGTTATAAAAGAAATTCCCTTTTTTTTAGAAAAATTTTTTTTAACAATTATAGCTAATATTTTTTTTTTATATAAAATTTTTTTAATCACAATTAATCTCTTCTAATTTTAGACGTAATAATTCTTAGAAGGTAAAATAAGCCAAGATACATAAAAACAATAATATTGGGCGCTGTCTTGCTATTGCCCTCTATATCATTAATTTGAATATATGGAATTTCTTTAATCTTTAAATTTTTTTTATGACAACCATACAAAAATTCTATAAAAAATTCTCCATGACCATAAGAAATAGGAATAACTTTTTGCAACACTTCTTTATTCATAAGAAAAATTGAACTTGTAAAATCTTTAATTTTATTAGTTAAAAAAATATTACATAATTTATTAATTAATAAACTAAAAAAAACTCTAAGTTTATTTCTTTGATCATTTCCACTATCTACATACCTAGACAATAAGATGAGATCATACTCTTTTAATTCTTTTTCCATACCAGGGAAATGATCAGCCAAATCGCCCATATTTGAATCTATCCAGCCAATTATCTCTCCCGTTGAATATAAAAGACCACAAAGAAATGCAGAAGCTAGTCCTCTTGTTGATTTTCTGCAAAATATTTTAGTATTCTCATTTTCATATTTTTTTATGATTTCAAAAGTGCCGTCTGATGAATCATCATCAATAATAATTAATTCTAAATTTTTAATATTTAGTTTTAATTTATTAATGGTGTTTTCTATACTTAACGCTTCATTATATGTCGATAATATTATGGAAATTTTTTTATTCACTTTATTTGAATTTAATATTTGCTTATTTCAGATTCCATCATAATCTTTATTAGGGCATCTAAATTATACTTTATCTTAAAGTTAAGATATTTTTGAATTTTAGTTGTATCTCCGCTTAAAACACTTGTTTTGCTGGGCCTAAATAATTTTTTATTTATTCTTAAATATTTTTTCCAGTCTAAATCTAAATACTTAAAGCACTTTATTGCAAATTGCTTAACGGAATGGGTTTTGCCAGTCGCTATAATAAAAAGATCCGGTTTCTTCAACTGCATTATCCTCCATGCATAATTCACGTATTCTTTAGCATAGCCCCAGTCTATTTTTGCATTAACATCTCCTAATTCTAAATATCTTCTTTTTTTAAAATATATTTCGCAAACATTCTTAACTATCTTTTGAGTGACATATTCCGCAGATCTTCTTGGTGACTCATGATTATAAAAAATAGCTCCATAGATTTTTAGATTGTAAACTTTTTTATATAATTCGCATATATAATACGCTGAAACTTTAGATAAGGCATATATACTAGTAGGATTGAAAATTGTTTTTTCATTCTGCTTTTTTGACTTACATTCTCCAAACATATTTGAGCTTAGAGGCTGAAAATATTTAATATTTTTATTAATAATTCTTATAGCCTCTAAAATATTAATTACGGATTGCGATGTTGTTGAAAAAGAATATATCGGTATTGAAAAGCTCCATCCAACATGATCTTGATCTGCAAAATTGTATATTTCGTCTGGATTAACTTTTTTAATAATACCATGAATTGAAGCATGGTCGTTTAAATCTCCTCTTTCCAAAAAAAAATATTTTCCATAGTAATCATTGTTATTTATTAAATTTTGCAAATTTATTAAATTTCCTGTTGCAGATTTTCTTATCAGGCCATAAACTTTGTATCCTCTTTTAAGTAAATTCTCGCAAATATATGAGCCGTCTTGTCCTGTGGAGCCTAAAACTAAAGCTTTTTTCATTAGATTAATTTTTATTTTACTTTTGCCTCTTGTTTGGCCAACTTCATATCAGAATCAATCATATCTCTAATCAAGGATTTTAAATTATGTTTTGGTTTAAACTTTAATTGTCTAAAAGCTTTTCTTGAATCTCCTTTCAGGTAATCAACTTCTAATGGTCTAAAATAATTTTTATCGATTTTAATAAAGATAATTTTTTTTTTATTATTGATTGTGTAAGCGTATTCTTTTAGGCCTTTCCCGCTCCAAAAAATATTTATTCCAAGATAACTACAACAAAGATTGATAAATTCTTTTACACTACAAGTTTTTCCTGTTGCTATTATGTAGTCATCAGCAAAACTTTGCTGCAATATTTTCCATTGCATTTCTACATAATCTTGGGCATGACCCCAATCTCTTACTGCATATATATTTCCTAAATACAAAACTTTTTCTAAATTACAGACCCATCTCGTTAAAAATCTAGTAATTTTTCTTGTTACAAAAGTTTCTCCTCTTCTTGGACTTTCGTGATTAAATAAAATTCCATTGCAGGCAAATAAATTATAGGAATCTCTATAAATTTTAGTTATTTCATGAGCAAAAAGTTTTGAAGCTCCATATGGAGATTTTGGGTGAAAATGTGATTTTTCATTAAAAATTTTATTTTTGTTTACTTGACCAAACAATTCTGAACTTCCAGCCTGATAAAATTTAGTTTTTTTAAATTTAAGAAAACGAATTGCTTCCAAAATCCTTAATACGCCAAGACCAGTAACTTGAGCTGTATATTCTGGATTTTCAAATGAAACTCCCACGTGACTTTGAGCGCCTAAATTATATATCTCATCAGGCTTTATATCGTTTATTAATTTAAAGATACTTCCTGAGTCAGTTAGATCAGAATAATGTAAAAAAAAATTAGTTCTAAAATGAGGATCAATATATAAATGATCAACTCTTTGTGTATTAAAAGAAGATGACTTTCTTTTAATTCCATGAACCAAGTATTTTTTTTTTAATAAAAATTCTGCTAAATAAGAACCATCCTGTCCAGTTATTCCTGTAATAAGAGCAATTTTTTTTTTATTATTCATATAATAGTAAATTTAAATATTTTTATAGATTCTTTGTTTAATTTTCTTTTTAAAGGAAAAAAATATTAAAATACATAAATAAATAAACGATATAAAAAAATTTTTATTTTCAAATTTATAATAAACTAAAAAACCATTTCTAACACTTTGAGTAATTGAGCTAGACAAAGAATTATTTAATTTTCTCCAATAAGTTAGGTAATCACTTATACCAATAATATCAACTTTTTTTACTACTCTTAACCACAGAACATAATCTTCTTTGGTTGCGATCTCTGGAAAATTTATAATATTTATGATTTTTCTATCAAACATTACTGTAGACAAACCAATATCGCATGAATTTAACAATTGATTATAATAAATATTTTTATTAGCCTTCATTGAACCTATAATCTGATCTTTATGATCTATAATCTTATAAGAGGTATGACTTATTAAAATATTGTTTTCTTTCATGAAATTAAATTGTATTTCTAATTTATTTTCATCCCAAACATCATCAGCATCTAAAAAACATATATACTGCCCCTTAGACAAACTAATGCCTTTGTTCCTAGAAAAACTTACCCCATAATTTTTATAATTTTTATGTAATTTAAATCTTTTATCATTTTTAATTAATTGATTTATAAAACGCAAATCTTCATCATCATCTTGGTCGTAAATTATGATTACTTCAAAATTTTTATATTTCTGTAAAATAATAGAATTAATAGTTTTTTCTATAAAAAATATTTTTTTATAATATGGTAAAATAATTGAAATTAAATTCATGCAATAATTAAAAAGTATTTGTATTAATAAAATTAATTAAAAAAATTTAAACACCTCAATAATAATTTATCTTTTTAATTTCAAACTGCAATTGCCGTATTACTAATTATCATAGAAATTGTATTGCCGTTGCACAATCTAACATATCAACATCTAAATCAAAAAATTATTAGACCCTTCTTTTTTTCATAATAAATAAATAAAATTAAATAAATTTTATAAAAAGGCTATATTTTGTTATAATAAAAATTAATTATTGAATTATACATCAATATATATTGCTGTTATAAGAACTATCCTAGAAATCGCGGGGTGGAGCAGTCTGGTAGCTCGTCAGGCTCATAACCTGAAGGTCCTTGGTTCAAATCCAAGCCCCGCAACCAACTGAAATAGTTAACTTAAATAAATTATTGAAGTGTTTTTAAAATATAAAATTTTATGCTCCAATTAACTTAAACTTTGGATATAATAATATAAATTTACCTCCAGATTTTAACCAAGGCTTTTCTCTAATTTTAAATTCATTAATAAATCCATAGGGCATAACAATAAAATAATCTGGTTTTAATTTTCTAGCCTCTTTCTCAGAAATAATTTTAACTCCTGTTCCTATTGTATATTTTCCCCATTTTTCGGGACTTCTTTCGGCTGCATAAGGAATTTTTAAATGGTTTAATTTATAATATTGCAAAATTGTATTTCCCTTAGTTGACGCACCATAAACAAAAAATTTCTTTCCTTTACTAATTTCATGATGAAAAAATTTTAAGAACTTATTTTTATTATATTCGACGTTTTTAATAAATTTATAAATATATTTCAGACTGGTTTTTTCTTTAAATAAGATTGATTTTTTATTGCTCTTTGAACAAAATATTCTAAAACTTCCACCATTAACATTATTCTTCTCCAGTCTAATAATTTTAAAACCGTTTTTTTCAAATAAATATTTTAAAGATTTGTAATTATAAAACTCAAGATGCTCATGACAAATATTTCCAAGATCATTTTTTTGAATCATTGATTCTAAACACATTAATTGAGCAATAAATATCCCATTATCATCTAGCGCTTCATAAGCGTCTGCGATAAATTTTGAAGGGTCCTCAAGATCATAAAACATACCAATTGCCGTAATTAACTTAGGCTTACATAGGTTGTTTTTATGGACTAATTGATTTAAAGATTTTATATTCCAAAAATCATTAATTATATAACTACAATTTTTTTTGAGAGAGTGCTGTAGATTCTTAGCTGGCTCACAACCTATTGTAATATATTTCTTCTTAAAGAAACCTAACATCGTCCCGTCATTAGCTCCTATATCAAGAACAATATCCCCTTTTTTTAAAATATTTAACTTTGAAACTGATTTATAAATATCCATTAAACTATTTTTCATAGTCTGGGTAACACCTGACCTGTACCAATAAAATTTTTTGTACATAAGTTCTTGTGGTGCTGAATGTGATAATTGAAGTAATGTACATTTTTTACATAACATCAATTTAAGTGGGGCTTTGATCCCATTAGATATATTATTTTTTGAGACAAAATTGCTTACATAAAAATTTCCGTAATCAAAAATTAATTTTAGCTTTAAGCTAGAGCACAATCTGCATTTTTTAATTTTTTTTGTCTTTGGAATTTTAATATGCATAAAAATAAATTAATTTTTTATAAAGAATTTATTGAGTTTTTTTTCAAACTCGAAATAACATTTTTTATTAACATTTTTTATTAATTTCAGTTTTTTAGATCCATTACGGATAAGATTTTTTTTATACTTATTTTTTAAAATTTTAATTATAGAATTACTAACTTCCAATGGACTATTAACATTTACTAATAGAGCATTGTTTTTTGAAACATCATCTTCCATTCTATTATTATATATCAGTGGTTTTTTATAAGTCCAAGCTTCCAAAGGAGGTATGGCGTTTGGTCCAAAAACACTTGTAAAAATAATTCCTTTGCATTTCTTATAAAAATAATCCATTTCTTGAAATGTTAAATAACCAGTAAAATAAATATTATTTAGTTTGTTGTTTGCAATAAAATTATCTAACACTTGTTTATAGCCCCTGTCTCTTCCAGAAAAAACGAAATTTACATTATACCCTCTTTTTTTAAGAATCTTGGCAGCCTCCAAAATCACTATATGATTTTTATGACCCCAAATCTGAGCTGGGTAAAAAAAAAAATTTTTTAAAAATCTGTATTTTTCTAAATTAAAAAAAAATTTTTTGTTATTATCATTTTCATTAAATAAATAACATGGCGTGTATGGAATAATTATAATCTTATTAAGCAATATATTATAATATTTCGATATTTTTTTTTTAAGGCTTTTACAACTAGTAATTACTAGTAAAGATTTTTTTAAGGAATAAAAATACAAATTTTGCCTATAAAGAAAATCTTTTTTCGAAATTTCAGGAAAAATTGAATGCTGAAAATGGCACAAATCCAAAAGATTAGAAATAAATCTAATTTTTTTCAAACTAAATACAACGTCCGATAAAACGGGAAAATATAATATTTCAATATTGTTATTTAATAATTTATTTTCTAATGTAATTTGATAATTAAAAAAAAAAATTCTAAATATTTTTATTTTAGAAAACTTAATTAATATTTTATCAAGTAGTGTATATGAAAAAAATACCACAGGTATTTTTTGATCATTTAATATTTCAAAATTTTTTTTATAAGACGTATAAACAACAATATTATTGTTTTTCCCAATATATCTTATTAAATCTAAACAGGTATTAATTGAATGAGAAAAGGAACCCCCGCCAGAATAATTTGATTCAAGTAATACGGCGATATTCATTTGGTAAAAAAATTATAAATTTATATAAGAGCGGATATGTTTGTAATGATGAAATAAAGTATAATTTTTTACTGACTTCATTGCCTTATAAATAATAATTTTTTTTTTCGAATTCTCATTTTGAGAAGTATTATAAGCTATAATAAATTTTGATACAAAACTATCCATATTATCCATCTCATACAAAAAACCATTATTTTCATTTTGAATAATTTCAATTGGACCACTTAAGCAATTGCTAGACAAAACAATCTTTTTACAAAACATAGATTCTAAAATTACAAAACCTGGATCTTCCCATTTTGATGTTAAAATTAAAAATAAGGAATTTTTTAAATATGGATAAATATTTTTTTTATAGCCTTTTAAAAAAATTTTATTTTGCATATTATAACCACAAATTTTTGATTCTAATTTTTTTTTTTCTTCACCTTCTCCAATAATTACTAAATTAATATCTTTGATTTTCTTGCAAACTTCTCTAAAACCTTCAATTAAAAATTGAAAATTTTTTTGTTTGGTTAGTCTGCCAATAGAGATAACATAATTACTCTTGGTTTGGTTGGCTGTATTTCTGTCTAAATTTAATTTATTTCTAATACTCTTAATATCCAAAACAGGATCTTCTACTATAAATAGTTTATTAGAATCAAATATTTTATTATCAATTAGTATTTTTTTTGTGTTCTCGGTTGGACAAAACACTTTATAAATTTTTTTATTAACAAATCTCCAAAAAATTTTTCTAAAAAAATTTATCTTAGGATATCCAGAGATTCTTAAAATAAATTTGGTTTTGTAATTAAAAATTAATAACAAAAATAAAGGCACAGAGGTAATTAAGTGCACTAATAAATAATCTGGGTTTTCTTTTTTTATTAACAAATGGAGTTTAGTTACCGAAAAAAAAAAAACTATAATATAAGTTAATCTACTATTTAAAAACCCTCCTCTTGGAAGATTATTTATGTCAAGTTGAGTACTTAAGTTGATAACTTGAATTTCATTATTTTTAATAATATCTTCATAATGATCCCATTCCTTAAAAACATTTATAATTCTACAATCCGTATTTTTTTTAGAAAATTTTTTTATTGCTTTAATAGAATTAATAACAGAAAAAACAGTTGCAACGGGTGATATAAACGGACTCCAATAATAAAGTTTCATGATTATTTTAAATTAGTACTACATCATATAGATTAGTTAAATTTAATAATGCAGAAAAATAAAATAAATATAATCTTTTTCTTACCAAATTTTAAATTTGGAGGAGCATCGAAATCATTGGTTAATTTGGTTACTAATCTTAATCAAAAAAAATATAATATCTTTATTTTTTGTTTGAATAAGTGTGATTACAAAAATGAATTAAAAAAATTAAATATTACTATTTATGAATTAAATATTAAAAAAACTATTTTTGCTATATTTGTCATAAAAAAAATAGTAAAAAAAATAATTAAAAGCACAAATCTTAAAACTATTTTTATATCAAATATTAATTATGCAAATGTTATTTCTATATTATTTTTGTCCTCTATTAAAAATCTTAAAATAGTAACAATTGATAGAACTCCAATTCAAGAATTAAATTTTAATTATTATAACCCAATAATATTTTTTAAAAATTTTGTTATAAAATTACTTATAAAATTTATATATTATAAAGCTGACTACAGAATTGGAAACTCTTTAACACTTAGCAAAGATTTATCTAAAATATCTAATTCGAAATTTAAAACTATCTATCCTTCAACTCTTAAAGTCATCCGACCTTGGGAAGAAAAATTTGTCAGAAATAAAATTCAAATTTTATGGATAGGAAGACTAAGTCAAGAAAAAGATTTTTTTACAATTATTAAAAGTGCTAAGTTATTAATTGATGAAAATATTATATTTAATGTTATTGGCGATGGAGAAGATATGAGAAAAATTAAAAAAATAATTATCGAGCTAAATATTAAAAAATTATTCAGATTTTACGGATATGTTCATAATATCAATAAATTTTTGGATAAATCAGATTTATATATAAGCTCTTCACTATATGAAGGCTTTCAGAATTCTATGATTGAAGCGATTAATTACAATACGCCAATTATATCCTCAAGATCGTTTGGGGGAATACAGGATATTTTAAAAAATGGAAAATACGGTTTTCTATTCGACAGACAAGATTATATTAGTTTAGCAAAATTGATAAAAAAGTTTATATATGATCCAAAAGAATTCTATAATAAAGCTAAATTAGCAAAAAAAAATCTAATATATTTTGATTTTTCAAATTCTAATAATAACTTCGAAAAAGTTTTTGATTCATTGTAAAGTTTATAAATGAAAAAAATTATTGACATATTATTAGATATTTTAACATTTGTATTTGGAAGAACTTTTTTTTATAGTTTTAATATTGTTATGCTAAAAGTAATTCTAAGATTCCTGGGATATAATAATTATAAAAATTTTAAACACAGTGGTGAAATTAATTTTTTAAAAAAAGTCTGCAGACAAAAACCTGAATTATGCATTGATATTGGTGCTAACGTTGGAAATTATTCATTATTTTTTCTAAAAAGTACAGCGACTAAAGTTATAGCATTTGAGCCTATGCCGATATTATTTAATAAATTAAAAAAAATTAAAAATATTTATCCTGAACGTTTTTTTATTTATAATTTAGGATTAGGCGAGAATAATGAAATAAAAAAACTAAATTATAACTCTAAAAATTTACAATGGTCAAATTTTAATCCTGAGGTAAATAAAATTAATTATCTTAGAAGTAATAATAGGAACATAGAATGTAAAATTATTACACTTGATGAATTTGTCAAAAAAAATAAAAAATTATTCCTAAATAAAATTTCACTTATAAAAATTGACACCGAAGGTTATGAATATGAAGTGTTGAAAGGAGCGCTAAAAACTATTAATAAATTTGCACCTAAATATATTCAATTAGAATATAACTGGCACCACTTATTCAAAAATATTAATTTATATCATTTTTCAATCCTTCTTCCAAAATATAATGTTTTCAAAATACTTCCTTTTGGAAATGAATTAATAAAAATTGATACAACAAGACCAGAGAATAATTATTATAATTACTCAAATATTGTATTCCAAAAGAAATAAATGTTAAAAAAAATTTTAATTTTTTATCCCTCTTTTGAAAAGGGGGGGGCAACTCAAAATTTAATCAAAATCGTAAATTATTTAATTAAAAATAAAATTAAAATAATATTATTTTCTCGTGGGGTTGATAAGAAATACTTTAATAACAATAAGTATTTTAAAATCATTAAAACTGACCCCATAAAAATATTAAATTTCCTGCCCATACGCTGGAACATCACAATTTCAGCAATGTTAAAATTAAATTTATTTTTAAAATTTTCACAGAAAGACTCAATAGTATTTTCAATGCAAAATCATATAGCAGCAATAGTTATTGCCAAATTAAAAAAATATAAAATCATAATCAGAAATTCAGAAGAACCTCTGGGTGCAACGTATTATGCTGATAACAAATTTTTTGCTTTTATAGTTCTATTGCTTAAAATTATTTTTTATAATTTTTGTGATAAAATTATTGCTGTTTCTAATATGTCAAAACAATCTCTGGAAAAATTAATTATTTTAAAAAAAAAGATTGCTGTCATTTATAACCCATATTTAAATAAAATAATAAATTACAAAAGAAAAAAAAATATCAAAGAATTTCAAATTTTAGCAATTGGAAGATTGTGCAAACAAAAAAACTTTGAGTTGTTAATTAGTGCTGTAAAAAGTATTTCTTTTGAATATAAATTTTTAAAACTTATTATTATTGGTAGCGGACCTTCAAAAAAAAAATTAATAAAAAAAATTAATAAAAATATAAATATAAAAATTATAAAATGGCAAACAAATCTCAAAAAATTTTATTGTAGAGCAAACCTATTTATTTTGCCTTCGTATTATGAGGGATTACCAAATGTTTTGTTGGATGCAATTAATTATGGAATTCCCTGCATATCAACAAATTGTAGCGGTGCTCAAGATATACTAGCAAATGGAAAAGGTGGTTTCATTATCCCTGTTAATAATAGAGATAAATTAGAGAAAACTATAAAATTTGCAATCAACAATTACCCGCTAGCTTTAAAGAAAGCTGGTTATGCAAAAAAATATACTCATAAATTCTCAAAAAATAATCTAATAAAATTCAAAAAAATATTTATTAATACTTACAAAAGCAAATAAAATGAATCAAGAATTTTCAAAGATAGATCTCGTAGTTCTTGCTGGTGGCAAAGGTTCTCGATTGAAAAATTTATCTAAAAAATATTCAAAATCTCTTGTCAAAATAAAAAATATTAACTTTATGCAGCTACTATTAAATAAATACTGCAAGTATAATTTTAATAAAATTTATATATTGGTTGGATATAAAAAAAATTATATTATTAATAAATTTAACAACAAAATTATTAATTTCATAAAAATTAAATGTCTGGGTGGAAAAAAATTATTAGGTACGGGTGGATCTCTTAACGCACTACAAAAAGGAAATGATTTTATTTTAATAAACAGTGATACTTACTTTGATATAGATGTAAAAAAATTTATTAAAATAAACAAAAATTATTTAGCTAAAATTGCTTTAGTAAAAAATACAAATTATAAATCAAATAATAAACTTTCAAATCTTGAGTTAAAAAATAATAATGTAATATTTTCCAATAGTAAAAAAAAATATATGAACGCTGGTATATATTTTTTCCGAAAAGAAATTTTTAATTACATAAAAAAAAACAAAATGTCGTTGGAGAATGATTTGCTACCTAAACTTATGTTAAAAAAAAAGGTTACTGGTGATAAATATAATAATTTTTTTTTAGATATTGGAACAATTAAAAACTACAATACTGCAAAAAAAAAAATTCCTCAATATTTAAGAAGGCCAGCCGCATTTTTGGATAGGGACGGTGTAATTAATGAAGACACTGGATACATTAACAATTTCCAAAACATAAAATTTAGAGAAGGAGTAATCAAAGGGTTGAAATATTTAGTAAAAAATAAATATTATATTTTTATAATAACAAATCAGGCTGGCATAGCAAAAAATAAAATTTCCATGAAACAGTTTAATACTTTAAACATCAAATTAAAAAAATTTCTGGGAGAAAAAAATATCTATATAGATAGAACAGAATATTGCCCTTTCCATCACAAAGCCACTAATTTTAAATTTAGAAAAAGAAGTAATTTTAGAAAACCTGGTAATTTAATGATTAAAAAAATAACAAAAGAATGGTTTATTAATATCAAAAAAAGTTTTATGATTGGTGATAAAATATCGGATAAAATTTGTGCGAAAAAAAGCGGTTTATATTTTGAATTTGCAAATAACAATTTTTATTGTCAAATAAAAAATATTGTTAAAAAAAACTAATAATTATTTATCTGCTCCTCTAAGCCTTTTTCATAAATTTTTTTTAATTCCATAATTCCACTTAATAATGAAATCTTAGCCTTGCAATATTTTTTTTCGATTTTTTTATTTGAAACAAAATAATCTCTTTGGTCTTGATCATTTCCTTTAATTATATTAATTTTTACTCCAGCTATGATTTCTTTTATTTTTCTGGCTAGTTGAATTTTACTTATATTAGCATTTGAAAGTCCAAAGTTATAAACGTCATTTTTAACTTTAGAAAAATTTTTAATAAAAAAAATTATAGCATAAACCACATCTCTTACATGTACAAAATTTCTTCTAAAGTTTGGTTCGTATATATCTATTTTTTTTTTGAAATATGCTTCTTTTGTATAATAATTTACTAATAAATCTGTTCTCATTCTATATGAAAATCCAAAAACAGTTGCCAGTCTTAGAACTGCAAAATTTTTTGCTTTTACAACTTCTTTTTCAGCCAAAACTTTTGTTCTGCCGTACAAAGATATTGGTCTTAATTCTGAAGTCTCATCACAATAACTATTTTTTTCTCCATAACCATAACCTGAGTTAGAGTTCATATAAAAAATTGATTGACTATTACCTAACGAATGCACGATATCTTTTATACATTCGAAGTTAACTAACTCTGCTTCTTTGGGCTTTTTATCACATAATGGGGCACCTACTAATGCAGCTAGTGGAATTACAATGTCAAATTTTTTTATTATCTTTTTAATAAATATTTTATTTGTGACATCTTCTTTTATAAATTTAAAATTTTTAAAAAAAAATAAATGATCTAGAGAATTTTTTTTATACTCTAATTTGTCAATTACGGTTACCTCATATCCTTGCATTACTAACTCTGTAGATAACATTGATCCTATGTATCCGGCTCCACCTGTTATCAAAATTTTTTTCATTTAAAATATATTTTTATTTTTAGTAAAATTAAATATTTTATAAAGAATTTAATATTTTGCATAAATTAATTATTTTTTTTTCCTTTAAAGAAGGATAATTACCAATATAATAACCAAAAAAATGGACATGCTCTACATTTTTAAAATGTTCTAGATTTATATTTTTAACATAACTAGATAAATATGGTTGTCTTAGCTGATTACCCCCTCCAGCATTACCCCTTCTAAATTCTATTTTATTTTTACTCATTAAATTTTCTAATTTATTCCTCAATACAATGGATTTGTTTTTTAAGATTACTGGAAATGCGTAATTAGACATTCCTTCTAAATCAAAATTAATATAAAATTTTTTTGAATCTAAATTTTGCAAAAATAATTTAAAATTATCGTTTCTCATTTGATTATTACTATCTAATCTTTTAAGTTGATTGATACCAATAACAGCTGCAATTTCATTATTTCTCATATTAAACCCGGGATACAAAAATATAAATTTTGGTGATAAATCTTTATACTTTTTGATTAAAATATTCTCCATATTCTTGTCTTCAATTTCCCGGAGCATGCCATGCGATCTTAAAATTCTACAAATTTCATAAATTTTTTTATTATTTGTGCATATCATTCCTCCTTCAATTGTAGATAAATGATGAGCATAATAAAAAGAAAAGTTAAAAATTAATCCAAAATTACCTAATTTTTTTTTTTTAAAAGTAGCTCCATGAGATTCGCATACATCTTCTATTAAAATTATCTTTTTTTTTTTTATAGTTTTCAATATTTTGTCACTTAACCCATTAAATCCTTGCGCATGAGTCAAAAAAATAGCTTTGGTATTCTTATTAATTTGTCTGAGTAAATGATTTTCATCCATAGACAAATTTTTTAAATTAATATCAACAAATTTTATTTTGAAGTTGTTCTGAATAACTGAGGCAATGTCAGATATCCATGTTAAGGCCGGAACTATTATTTCTCCTTTGTTTCCAAATAATATTTTTAAAGAAAGAATTGTTATATAATTTGCAGATGAGCCAGAATTTACGAATACACTATACTTAGTTCCCAACCATTTTGACCACTGATTTTCAAATTTTTTTACATTTGTTGATTGAGTTAATATATGATTTGTTTTTAACAATCTAATAGCGGCATATCTATCACTTTTGCTAATATTGTCTGTCATCAATGGATGATTAAACTTCATAATACTCTTTATTTATTATTATCAAAGATTAAGAGATCGATTAAAGATAAAAGCCAAATCTGGTGTATGTTTTCTACATGATTGTAAACTTTAGAATTTACCCAAAAATTTAAAATTCCCTGTTTTTTTAAAGGATTGTTAATGTCAAATCCTGAAAAAGTAACAATTTTAGACAATTCTTTTTTTTTGATATATTTGCAGGCATTTAAGATATTTTTAGATTTTCCACTTGATGAAATAAAAATGCATACGTCGTCTTTATCGGCATAATACTCTATTGCTTTTTTCATCCAATTTTCATATCCGAAATCATTAGCAAAGCAGGTTATTAGATCATATTCATTAAAATTCACACATTTAATCTTTGCATTTTTTGTTAGGTCTACGCTAAAGTGGCTTGCAATTGCGGAACTACCACCATTACCAAAAATTATTATTTTTTTTTTCTTACTCTTTGCTTTTAATACAATTTTTTTTAGCGAATATATCTTGCGATAATGATCTTTATCTGTCGCAATAAGTTCTTTAATCTTAAAATAGTAATTTTCTAAAAAACCAGCACTCATATGATATATTTTTTAATGTTTTTTTTAATTATATTAAAAAGTTATCTCTTAAATAAAAATTGTCTTATATACCAATAAAATCTTGAAATGAATCTATTTTTTAGGTTCATGCCATTGTCTATAAGAATATTAATATAATTATCTTTATGTTTTAATACATTAACTATTTGTCTTACATTCGTGTCTACATCGATATAACCATCACATTTAGCAAGTGTATAGGCTTCAACCAAAATACTTCTGCCTAGTTTGTATCTATGTAATTTTCTTGGATAAATTTTAAAAGCATCGTCTTTATAAGATCTAAATGAACTTTGATAATAACATAAAATATCTTTATATCTTTTTTTAAGAATCCTTAGATATTTTTCTTCTTCAGTAACAAGAAAAATTTTATTAAAATTTTTTTTATCAAGGCAATAATCAATTTTGTTAATAATTTGATCGATGCTTGCTGCCAAAGGCTGTCCCCAGCCCTGTTTGTAACTCGTGCCCCTGAAATGAACTCCTAATACTTTTTTATTAAAAAAATTTTTTTTTATAAATAAATCAACGCATTTTTTGAATTTATTAATGATGAAAATATTTTTATTAAAAATATCGATTAATTCTTCGGAAGTGCTGATATTATAATTAAAATTATCAGAGAATTCGTTCTCGGAAATTAAAACTCTTTTGCTACTATATACTTCATCAAGAGAATATTTAGATAATGGGACGAAATAATAATTCCAAGCATTAAAAGTATTATTAATTTTATAATTCTCATTATACCAAGTAGGAAAATTTTTCATATCAACTACTGGTATAAAATTTAAATTATTGATATATTTTAAATGATTAACAACTACTGAAACATTCGAAAATAAGCCTGCTCCAGGAGACCTTCTAATAACATAAAACACTTTGTCTGGATTCTTTTCTCCAAATGAAAAAATTTTTAAATTAATACCTTTATGTATTAAAATTTTTTTATTTAAATTTAAAGTTAATGGCTTTGGGTTTTGAAAAAAAATTTTTCTAACTAGTTTCTTTAAATAATTTATCACAATCATTTAAATATGAATAATTTTACTTCCAAAATTATCAAACTTTATTTTAATGCATAAGAAATTCTTCATTTGAAAATAAAAAATTTTCTGAAGTTCTTGTGGCACTATAAATAGTAAAAATCCACCTCCACCAGCGCCCAACAACTTTCCTCCAATAGCACCTGACTCTAAGCCCATTTGAAATATTTTATCAATTTTAGAATTTGAAATTTGTAAAGTTAAATTTTTTTTTACATGCCAACTATTAGTCAAAATCTTTGAAAAGTCTTTCAAATTATATTTATTACTTTGAAGTAAATTAATACCTTCGTTTGCAAAATAATTTATACTCTCAATCTTGCTTCGATTTATATTCATTTTATTAATAAAGTTTTTTGCTACTTCTGATGCTGATCTAGATATTCCAGTATCGACTAAAACAATGCTAGATTCTAATTCATTCATTCTTGACTTTGATAAATCTACCCGAGAAACTTTAAATGTAGAGTTTTTATAAAAATTTATTACGTTTAAACCTCCGTAGCTGGCGGCTATTTGATCTTGCGATCCTACATTTTCTTTGATAATTTTTTGTTCTATTGTAATAGCATTTTTTGATAAATTTTTTTTACTAATTCTTATATTATTCATTGCATACAATGCATTTAATAAGCCCACAGTAAATGCTGAACTTGAGCCGAGTCCACTACGCGCAGGTAACTCGCCATCATAATGAATCTCCAACCCAGCATTTATATTTAGATATTTTAATGTGGCCTTTACTGAGGGATGTGAAATTTTATCTACACTTTTAACATTTTCGATTCTCGAGTATATAATTCTAATTTTATGATTAAAGAACGGAAGTAATTTCCTACAAGTTATATATAAATATTTATTAATAGTTGTAGATAAAACCTTACCTCCATTTTTTATATACCAAGAGGGATAATCACTGCCTCCTCCGAAAAATGAAATTCTATAGGGGGTTTTTGATATTATCAATTTACTTTCTCGCTTCCCTTTGAACTCGAACTACGTCTTTATTTTTCATTATAATAATCACCAAACTCTACTAAAATCGTACTTTCTCTTCTTTTAAGAGCCTTGCTATATTCTATAAATATTTGATTTGCTTCATACAATTTAACAATCTTGACTGTGGTTAACATTTTTTGAATTGAACTACTAAAATCACCAATATGCTGGGATTGTGGGTGCAATGGTTTTTTTGAACCTACACTAGTTCTAATAATAACTTTAGATTTATAAAAATTATTTGTCATATAAGATAATTTATCTAAATGATTAACCAATTGGTTTATTGCGAGTAATAAAAAATTCCATCTAGGATAAATAGACACCGGTATATAGCCCTTCATCATCAATCCTATGCTTAATCCCATTTGCATCTCTTCAGCCACTGGTAATTCTAATAATTTTTTTTTATTAATGTTTTTTAATGTTTCTGAGATAGCTGTTCCAGGATATTGCACTGCTTGACCCAAAAAAATAACCTTCTTATTGTTAGATAAATACTTCATTGACTTTTTAAGTTCATTAAAATATTTCATTAGAATTGCACTCTCTTTCCAGCTCCAGAGTGAGGATATTTAAGATAATAATTATAATATGTAATGTAATTATTTTTGGTCTTTTGAAAAGTTAGCACTTTTTTCCCCCAGACTCTTCTTGTATTGGTGCAAACAGATTTAGTGTTGTCCTCAACTATAAAATGAATTGGAAGTTTATGATTCATTGCGTATTTTAGACACTCATACATAATTCCTGTTTCCGATGTCATTTCCCCAACAAAACAATAAACTTTATTCTTCATCTTTTTTTTTTTAATTGCAAGCGCAACACCCAAAGCAATTGGAATTGATCCCCCAACTATTGCTGAACTGTAAATATTATATTTAGGAAAACATAAAGAAATTGATTTGCCATTTAATATTTCTTTTTTTAGTAATTTTGTAGGAACACCTTTTAATAAACATTGATAATGAGATCTCCAAGAGCAAAAAATCCAATCTTTATTTTTAACTTTCCTAAAAAAGTTAATTAAAATATCTTCATTATTAGAATATAAATGAATTGGTGCTCTTATTTTTCCACTATTAAATAATTCCGCAATCTCATTTTCAAAAAATATCAATTCTTTTTTTTTAATCTTGGAAAGCATTTGAATATTAAAATTATATTTAAACTTAATTTTTAGAAATGTATTATTTTACCTAGAAATATCTTACAATAATAATTTGAAATGAAATATAATATAAGAAAAAAAATACCGAAAATATCGATTATTACTGTAGTTTTAAATTCTGAAAAAACAATTTTAAGAGCGATTAATAGTGTTAGGGAACAAAATTATAAAAAAAATAAAATTGAACATATTATTATAGATGGCGGATCAAAAGATAATACTGTCAGAATAATAAAAAAAAATCAAAAAAAAATTCAATATTGGCAAAGTAAAAAGGACAAGGGGATTTATGATGCAATGAATATTGGGTTGGCAAAATGCACTGGTGAATTAATCGGAATATTAAATGCGGATGATTTCTTTTACAAAAACACTTTCTTAATCGTTGCTAAGTATTTTCGTAAATATAATTTAGACTATTTATTTGGTAGTGTTATTAAAAAAAGAATATATCATAATTTTTTCCCAAAAAATATATGGTACACATTTAATATATATCCCTCGCATTCTGTTAGTTTTTTTATAAGAAGGGATGCTCAAAAAAAAATTGGAGAGTATAATATAAAATATAAATATTCTGCTGATAGGGACTTATTTTATAGAATTATCAAAAGTAATTTAAAAGGCATAGCAACAAAAAAAAGTGAAGTTTTTGGAAAATTTAACCTCTATGGAATATCTAGTAAAATAAGTTATTTTGAAACATTAAAAGAGGAACTAAAAGTTCGCTTAAATAATCAAAATTTTATATTAGCTTTATTAATAATATCCCTAAGTATTATAAATAAAATATATAATCATTTAATAAACAAAAATTAATGAAAATTGCATTTATACCATCGACTTTTTTGCCCTGGGTTGGAGGGGCTGAAATACAAACGCATAACACTGCAAACAAACTTGAAGAATTAAATCATAAGGTGGACATTTTTTTGCTAAAAAAAGAAATTATTAAAAATAAAAAATATAAAATTATCATTTTTAATAAACTTTTAATAAATTCTATATTTTTTTTAAAATACTATTTTTATTTAGATTTAACTTTTGT